>JAESGS010000152.1_pt1 | contig 105605 bp, 100 predicted proteins | sample 9269761 | NCBI WGS metagenome assembly JAESGS01 (sample SAMN15741799, study PRJNA653493) | algae metagenome | isolation source: Cyanosarcina radialis HA8281-LM2 and co-occurring heterotrophs from damp... | place: USA: Makauwahi cave, Hawaii | collected 2011-01-06 | reverse complement strand
GCTATCGCGCGCACCCCTCACCCAACCCTCTCCCCGTTGGGGAGAGGGGACAATGCACTCAATGGCTCTCCCTGCCGACCGGTGCGCCCGACGAGCCGACGAGGAAGTCGAGATCGACGCCCTTGTCGGCCTGCATGACGTGGTCATGGTAGAGCTTTACATAGCCGCGTCCGAACGGCGGCGGCGGCGCCTTCCAGGCCTTGCGGCGCTTCTCCAGCTCCGCCGCGGAGACGTCGAGGTGCAGCCGGCGCTTCTCGACATCCAGCTCGATCATGTCGCCGTTCTTGACCAGGGCCAGCGGGCCGCCGGCGGCGGCCTCCGGCGAGGTGTGGAGCACCACCGTCCCATAGGCCGTGCCGCTCATGCGCGCATCCGAGATGCGGATCATGTCGGTGATGCCCTTCTTCAGGATCTTCCGGGGCAGCGCGAAATTGCCGACCTCGGGGAAGCCCGGATAGCCTTTGGGCCCGCAGTTCTTGAGCACCATGATGCAGTTCTCGTCGACATCCAGCTTGGGATCGTCGATGCGCGCGTTGTAGTCGTCGATGTCCTCGAACACCACGGCGCGCCCCTTGTGCTTCATCAGCTTCGGCGTCGCCGCCGACGGCTTGAGCACCGCCCCCGTGGGCGCGAGGTTGCCCGTGAGCACCGCGATGCCGCCCTGCGGCTTGAACGGCTCCTTCAGCGGCGTGATGACTTCGGGGTTCCAGTTCTTCGCGTCCTTGGAATTCTCCCAGATCGTCCTGCCGTTCACGGTCAGCGCGTCCTTGTGCAGGAACTTGCCGATCTCCTTGATCACCACCGGCAGGCCGCCGGCGTAATAGAAGTCCTCCATCAGGTATTTGCCCGACGGCATGAGGTTGACGAGGCACGGCACGTCGCGGCCGAGCCGGTCCCAGTCGTCGAGCGTCAGGTCGATGCCCATACGGCCGGCGATGGCGAGCAGGTGCACGACCGCGTTGGTCGAGCCGCCGATCGCGCCATTGACCCGGATCGCGTTCTCGAAGGCCTGCTTGGTCAGGATTTTCGACATGGTGAGGTTTTCCTTCACCATCTCGACGATGCGCCGGCCCGCCATGTGGGCGAGCACGTTGCGCCGCGAATCGGCCGCCGGGATCGCGGCGTTGGTGGGCAGGCCCATGCCGAGCGCCTCGACCATCGAGGCCATGGTCGATGCCGTGCCCATGGTCATGCAGTGGCCCGGCGAGCGCGACATGCACGCCTCCGCCTCGACCATGTCGTCGACGTTCATCTCGCCGGTCTTGAGCATCTCCGTGAACTTCCAGACATGCGTGCCGGAGCCGATGTCCTCGCCACGGAACTTGCCATTGAGCATGGGGCCGCCGGATACCGCGATGGCCGGCAGGTCGCAGCTCGCCGCCCCCATCAGCAGAGCCGGCGTGGTCTTGTCGCAGCCGACCAGCAGAACGACGCCGTCGATCGGGTTGGCGCGGATCGACTCCTCGACATCCATGCTGCACAGGTTGCGGAACAGCATGGTCGTCGGCCGCATCAGCGTCTCGCCGAGGCTCATGACCGGGAACTCGAGGGGGAAGCCCCCCATCTCGTAGACCCCGCGCTTCACCCGCTCGGCGATGAGGCGGAAATGGGCATTGCAGGGAGTGAGCTCGGACCAGGTGTTGCAGATGCCGATCACCGGCCGGCCGTCGAACAGGTGGTGCGGCAGGCCCTGGTTCTTCATCCAGCTACGGTGCACCATCCCGTCGCGGTCGGTGCGACCGAACCATTGCGCACTGCGGTATTTGCCTTTCTTCGAGTTGTCGTTCTTGCCGGCCACGGCATCTCCCCTTTGTGTCTGATCGTCCTGCTACGAAGCGCGCGATCCTAATTGCGCCAGCCGCATGACACAATGGGCGGCAGCGCATGGTGGTGGCCGCGCCACACCCCGCGCCCCCTGTCCACGGTCCGCCGGGATCGCGGGAACAATCCGCCGCGCCGTCGCGATTGAATCCTTTAGGAGCATTGCTAAAAGCGCAATGGCAGGCCGCCATACACCGACGGCAGTCATCCAAAGGAAAGCGACTCCGGTGGCGCAGGCGTGCTAAAGTAAAAACAAAAACGATTGTTTCTGTCGGCTGCCACAGACAACTGGAGGTATCGATGGAACACAAGACCTTGGAGCAGATCAGGCAGGTTGCCGACGTCCGGCCGCACAAGCCGCTGTCGCGCCGTGAGCGCCTCGAGCGGTGGGCCGAGGCACTTGAGCGCCTCAACGGCGCACGCGTCCGTTCGCTGGTACGTACGGAATACGTGCCGCGCGAAGAGCGCGACCTGATGCGGATCGACAATTCGCCACTGAGCGTGGCCTTTGAAGATCCAGTGCTCCGCGCCGAGGGCTTGAAAAGCGACAAGCTCGGCGATTCGACAACGTTCTTCGGTCTCTCCGAGTCAGAGATGCACTACATCGTCTGCTACTGCCATTACGGCGAGACGATGTCGTCCGAGGAAGTGGCACGGCGGATCCGCGCCACGGCACGGCAGGGCGACGGCACGACGCGGGCGGGTGCGCATGCATTCGTGACGCTCGGATCGATCGCCGCGGTTGCCGTGGTGGTGATCTCGGCCATCTGACTGCGGAGGCGCGGCGCGGCCGGATCAGCCGGTCGGTCGCCACGGAAGACAGACACGGGCGCTCGCGCGGGCGCTACGCTGGAATTCGCACTCACCCCGGGCCGTTCGGCCCGACCGGAGCGAGCGCCGGGGTGAGCGCCTTTTTCTGCGCCGATCGGACCCGGGTCAGGCGTCCTGCCTCGCACGCGCCAGCGCGGCCTCGCGCAACGCCGTGATCGTCGTGCGCGTCGTGACGAGGTTCGGGTCGGTCCGCATTTCGATGATCGCCGGCTTGTTCGCCTTGATCGCCCGCTCGAGCGCCGGCCCCAGCTCATCGGTTCGCGTCACCGTTTCACCATGACAGCCCATGACGCGGCCGAACTCGGCAAAATCGGGATTCACGAGCTCCGTGCCGACCACCCGCGTCGGGTGGTCCCGCTCCTGGTGCATGCGGATCGTCCCGTACATCCGGTTGTTGGCCACGAGGCAGATGACGTTGGCGCCGTACTGCACCGCAGCGCTCATTTCCGTTCCGCACATCATGAAGCCGCCGTCGCCGACGAAGCACAGCACGAGCCGCTCCGGGTGGAGCAGCTTGGCCGCAACGGCGGCCGGCACCGAGTACCCCATGGCACCGCTGGTCGGCCCGAGCTGCCGCCCCGGCCGGCCGTAGCTGAGGTAGCGCTGCGGCCAGCCGGAATGGTTGCCGGCCTCTACGACGACGATCGCGTCCTTGGGCAGCTTGTCGCGCAGGCCGGCCAACGCGCGGCCGACATCGAGTTCCCCGTTGTAGGGTGTGGGCTCCAGCGTCGCGAGATAGTCGCCGTGGGCCTTCTCCGTCCACGCGGTCCAGCGCTTGCCGTCCACGGGCTTCATGGTCGCCAGCAACGACGCGAACGACGCGGAGGTCGCCTGCACCGCGAGGGTCGGCCGGTAGACACGGCCAAGCTCGTCGGCATCGGCATGGACGTGAATCAGCGTTTGGCGGGGCTCCGGAGAGTCCATGATCGTGTAGCCCTGCGTCGTCATCTCGCCGAGGCGCGCGCCAACGACCAGCAGCAGGTCCGCCTCCTTGGCGCGCTTGATCAGCGCCGGCGGACCGGAGGTGCCCAGGTCGCCGGCGTAGACGCGCGAGCGGCTGTCGAAGGCATCCTGGCGCCGGAACGAGCAGGACGCCGGGATGTTGTTGGCCTCGGCGAAGGCGACGATCTGGCGCGATGCCTCATCCGTCCAGTTCGGTCCGCCGATCAGGAGCAGCGGCCGCTCGGCCCGCTCCAGCAGGCGCCGAACCTCGGGCAGATCCGCCGCGTTTGCCTTCGGCGCCGCCATCATTGCCGGTTCGGCATCGGGCACCGCGACCTGCTCCGTCAGCATGTCCTCGGGAAGGGCAAGCACGACGGGGCCGGGCCGGCCGGACATCGCGACATGGAAGGCACGCGCCATGTACTCGGGAACCCGGTCCGCGCGATCGATCTGGGCCGCCCATTTCGCGACCGGCCCGAACATCTGGCGGTAGTCGATCTCCTGGAACGCCTCGCGATCCATCATGTCGCGCCCGACCTGCCCCACCAGCAGGATCATCGGCGACGAATCCTGGAAGGCGGTGTGGACGCCGACCGAGGCATGGCACGCCCCCGGCCCGCGCGTGACGAGGCAGATGCCCGGGCGCCCGGTCAGCTTGCCATAGGCCTCCGCCATGTTCGCGGCGCCGGCTTCGTGGCGGGCATTGATCAGCTTGATGCGCGGTGCCGCGTCATGCAGCGCGTCGAGAACCTCGAGATAGCTTTCGCCCGGCACGCAAAACGCCGTGTCGGTGCCGTGCAGAAGAAGCTGATCTACGAGGATCTGACCGCCGGAGCGCAGGCGAGGCTTTGTCATGTGCAAGTTCCCATCAAGTTTCCCGCCGCACCCTGCAGCAAGAGCATCGTGCCGATTGACGGCCGCCGGTTGCCGCCGATTTCTAGCGAGGCCGAGCGCCGCTGTCACCCGCCGCATGGACTCGCTTGCCTTTGACCGGCTAGGTTAACCTCGATGAGACAGCGCCAGGATCCGGCCCCTGCCGACGCGCCGAGCGGCTTCCGGCAGCTTCTGGGCTATCGCGTGCTGGAATGGCAGACGGACGAGGCGGTCGTCACGCTCACGATCGGCCCGCGCCACCTCAATCGGGGCGGCGCCCTGCATGGCGGCGTGATCGCGACCCTGATCGACGCCGCCGGCGGCTACGCCGGCTGTCATTGCACCGTGCCCGGCCGGGTCCGCCGCTCCGTGACCGTCTCGCTGACCACTCAGTTCCTGACGCAGGCCAAGACGGGCGTCCTGACGGCGCGGGCGCGCGTGCGCGGCGGCGGCAAGCGCCTGTTCGTCGCCAGCGTCGAGGTGCATGACGGGAGTGGCACACTGATCGCGGTCGGCGAAGGCGTTTATCGCTACCGCACCGGCAGCGAGAATCCCGAGGGCGTGCCGCTCACGCGCAACGTCGAAAAGCGCAACACGCCGCTCGGCTAAGCCGTCGCCACACTCACGCGGCGCGTTCGTCGGTGAGGGCCACCGGCAGCCATACCGACACGGTCGTTCCCTCGCCGACCGCGCTCTCGATCTCGAGCGTGCCGCGATGCAGCTCCACCAGCGCCCGGCTGAGCGCGAGGCCGAGGCCGGTGCCCTCGCCCTTGCGGGTCAGGGAGTTGTCGACCTGCTCGAACCGGCGGCCGATGCGCGGCAGGTCCTCCGCGGATATGCCGACGCCGGTGTCTGCGACCGTGAAGACGATGCCGTTGCGCTCGCGCCCGGCGGACAGGTTCACCCGGCCGCCGGCCGGCGTGAACTTGATCGCATTTGTCAGCAGATTGAGCAGTACCTGTTTGAGTGCGCGCGCATCCGCTTCTAGCGGCAGCTCCTGCGCCACGCCGATGCCGAGGGTGATGCCGGCTTCGCTCGCGCGCACGCGCACCAGCCGCGCGCAGGAGCGCAGCATCTCGGCGCCGTCGAGGCGTTCCGGATGAATCGTATAGCGGCCTGCCTCGATCTTCGACATGTCGAGCACGTCGTTGATCAGGGACAGAAGATGGGTGCCGCTCGAATGGATGTCCCGGGCGTACTCGAGGTAGCGCGGCGAGCCGATCGGGCCGAGAAGCTGGCCCTTCATCATGTCCGAAAAGCCAATGATGGCGTTGAGCGGCGTGCGCAGCTCGTGGCTCATGTTGGCGAGGAACTGCGATTTGGACAGGCTCGCTGCTTCCGCGCGCTGCTTAGCGCGCTCGGTTTCCTCCGCCAGCGTCTTCAGGTCGGCGGCCTGCTTCTGGAGCTGCTCGCGCGAGAGGTTGAGCTCGGCGACGAGGCGCTGCAGACGTTCCTCGCTCTCCCGCAGTGCCGCCTCCTGATGCTTGCGTCGCGTGATGTCGGTGCGTATGCCCACGGTGGAACCGTCGGCGGTGCGGCGATCGCTGATCTGGAGCCAGCGGCCGTCCAGCGTCATCAGCTCGACCGGCTCGCGCGGCGGGTTGCGGTGCTGCTCGATGCGCCCCGCAACCCAGGCATCCGGATCGCCGATGGCGGCAGGGTCGGAATACCAGCGCGCATCGGCGCTGGTCCGCACGATCTCCTCGAAGCGCATGCCGATCAGGTCAGGGCGGCCGCGCAGGAACGGCACCATGTCCACGTACTTCTCGTTGCGCATGACGAGCCGGTCGTCGGGACCGAACAGGACGAAGCCGGCATCGATGCTTTCGATCGCATCGCGCAGACGCTGCTCGCTCTGCGCGGCCGCGGCGCGCGTGCGCTGCTCGCGCTTCAGGATCCAGGCCGTGACCCCCGCCAGCAGCAGCCCGAACGCGGTCAGCGCGGCGCCCTCCATCAGCATCAGCCGCTGGCGCTGCAGATAGGGTGCGAGGACATCGGCTTCGGCAAATCCGATCGCGACGATCCACGGGTACTCGCCGACCATGCGGTAGCTCGTGATGCGCGCGATGCCGTCGATGTCCGCCGGAAGATGGTAGATGCCGATCGGACGGTCCTTTGCGCGCGCAATCAGGTCGAAGTCGGGAAAGGACACGCCGGTCATCGACTGACCGACAGAGCGGCGCGCATAGACCGTGCCGTCGACGCCGTAGATCGCGATGGCACCGCGCCGGCCGACATCGCCCCAGACATAGAAATTGTCGAAATAGTCGCTGAGGATCGACAGATAGATCGCCCCCGCGAAGCTGCCGTCGGCATTGGTCAGGCGCAGCGCCATCGGCACGGTCCACAGACGCGCCTGCTTGGCCATGATCGGATGACTGATGATGATGGTGCCGAACTCCGCCGCCTTGACGTCCTCGAACCAGGAGCGCTCGTCGACGGCGATGCCGCTCGGAATGCCTCCGGAGCTGAGCACGACATTGCCGTCGGCGTCGAACACCGCGACAAATCCGGCGACGCCAAAGAGGTCGGGATTGCGTTCGAAGACGGTGCCGAGATCCGGGTCGGCGCCGGCGGCGAGGTCGCGCCTGACCTGGTAAAGGAGCCCCTCCGCCGAGCGCAAGGTGCGCCGCGTGTGCTCGGCATAGGCCCGCGACAGGCTCGCCGTATCGCGCTCCGCATTGAGCATGAAATGGTAGCGCGCGCGATCCAGCTCGGCGATCAGCCCGATCCAGAATGCGACGAGCAGCCCACCCGCGAGGACAACGATCCACGCGGCGAGGCTGGGCCATCGCAGCCGGTAGGTATGGGGACGATGCAAGCCTGTGCCCGGGCGCGACCCGGCCTCTCATGGGCGGTTTACCATCCCATGTTGAACGGCCCGCCTAAATATTGTCTTAAGAGAGGTAGATCAGTGCCTTAGGGGGTGTTTCGACGATCTTCGACAGGTTAAGGCACCGCGGGTCGCAACCTCAGCGCTCCGCGAGATAGTCCATCGCCGCCTGCACGCCGCCCTTCTTGTGCGGCACCTTGGCCCGGGCCAGCCCCATCTCGACGCCGGAGAGCGTGCCCATCAGCATCAGGTCGTTGAAATCGCCGAGATGGCCGATGCGGAAGATCCTCCCCTTCAGCTTGCCCAAGCCCTGTCCCAGCGACATGTCGAACCCGTCCAGAATGACCTCGCGCAGGGCATCGGCATCGTGCCCGTCCGGCATCAGGACGGCGGTCAGCGAGCCCGAATACTCCGCCGGGTTTTTCGCCAGGATCTCGAGGCCCCACGCGCGCACCGCGCGACGGGTCGCTTCCGCGTGGCGGTTGTGACGCGCGAAGACGTTGTCGAGCCCTTCCTCCAGCAGCATCGCGATGGCCTCGCGCAGGCCGTAGAGCAGGTTGGTGCCGGGGGTATAGGGAAAGAAGCCGTTCTGGTTGGCGGCCAGCATCGGTGCCCAGTCCCAGTAGCTCTTCGGATGCTTGGCCTGCTTGTGCGCCGCCAGCGCCTTGTCGCTGATGGCGTTGAACGACAGGCCCGGCGGCAGCATCAGGCCCTTCTGCGAACCGCCGACGGTAACGTCGACGCCCCACTCGTCGTGGCGGTAGTCGATCGAGGCGAGCGAGGAGATCGTGTCGACGAGGAACAGCGCCGGATGCTTCGCGCGATCGATGGCCTTGCGCAATTCGCCGATACGGGTGGCGACGCCGGTCGACGTCTCGTTGTGGACCGCCGCGACAGCCTTGATCGTGTGCCCCTTGTCCTCCGCGAGCTTCGCCTCCAGGGCCGCCGGATCGACGCCGGTGCGCCAGTCGCCCGGCACGAACACGACGTCGAGGCCGAGCCGGCCCGCCATCTCGCGCCACAACATCGCGAAATGGCCGGTTTCGAACATCAGCACCTTGTCGCCGGGCGACAGCGTGTTGACCAAGGCCGCTTCCCAGGCGCCGGTGCCCGACGCGGGATAGATCACGACCGGCCCCTTCGTCTTGAAGACCTGCTTCATGCCCTCGAGCACGTCGCGTCCCAGGCGGCCGAACTCGGGCCCGCGATGGTCGATCGTCGCATTGTCGATCGCGCGCAGCACGCGGTCCGGCACGTTGGTCGGACCGGGAATCTGGAGGAAGTGCCGACCGCTGCGGTGGCGGTTGCTGAGCGTCTTGCCGGTCTGTGCCATGCGGCCCGATCCTTCTGTCGTCTGCAGGCGGTGATCATAGCCGCCGCCGCCGCACAGGCAAACCGGCACGGAAGCGGATACACGCTGCGGCGCGCGGCGCGGATCGGCTCTATACTGCCCGGCAACACAGAGAGTAAGAGGAGGTTCGCCATGCGTCTTGTGATTGCCCTGCTTGCCGCCGTCGCCGTTTCCGCCCCTGCCCTCGCGCAGACTCCCTGCGGACCGGTCGACCACGCCAGGCCGCTCGCCGATGCGTGGGTGAAGCGGACGGCCGCGAAGAGCCCGGGCAAGGACCTGACCATGGAGCAGGCAGTGTGCACGCAGGCGAGCCTCGTCGCGTTCCTGTCGAAGAGCCAGGGCAAGCCGATCGGCTACAAGGCGGGCCTCACGAGCCCGGCGGCGCAGCAGCAGCTCGGCGTTGCCCATCCGGTGCTCGGCGTACTCCTGTCGAAGATGATCCTGCCGGACGGCAGCACGGTAGCGGCCGATTTCGGACCGCGGCCGCTGTTCGAGGCGGATATGCTGGTCACCGTACGCGACGAGGGCATCAATCAGGCGCGGACCGTGATGGACGTCGCCCGCAGCCTGACCACGCTGCAGCCGTTCATCGAACTGCCGGACCTGGTGCTGGCGCAGGGCGAGCCGATGACCGGGCCGGTCATCGTCGCGATCAATGTCGGCGCACGGCTGGGCGTGGTCGGCGAGCCGGTGCCGGTCCTGGCCACGGCCGATTTCGTCAACGCGCTGGCGGACATGCAGGTGATCCTCACTGCCGACGGTGCCGAGGTCAGCAAGGGTCCCGGCAAGGTGATCCTGGGCCACCCGCTCAACGCCGTGCTGTTCATCGCCGAGGAGGTGCAGAAGCGCGGCGGCCGCCTCAAGGCCGGCGACATCCTGAGCCTGGGCTCGTTCAGCCGGCTGACGCCGCCGAAGCCCGGCCAGAAGGTCGTCGCGCGCTACGAAGGCCTGCCGACCGGACCGATGCAGGTCGCGGTCGCGTTCAAATAGACATCATGCCGCCGCTCGACGACGCGACACCGTCACCCTCCGCCCCGTCCCGCAGCGCGCAGGTCAGGCCCGGCGACAGCCGGCTGGCCGCGCGGCTGCGCAAGGAGCTGGAGGGCGATGTCCTGTTCGACCCCTTCAGCCGCGGCCGCTACGCGACCGATGCGTCGATCTACCAGATCGAGCCGATCGGCGTGGTCGTGCCGCGGCGCGTCGACGACATCGCCGCGGCGATCGCGATCGCGCGCGAGGAAGGCGTGGCGGTGCTGCCGCGCGGCGGCGGCACCTCGCAATGCGGCCAGACGGTCGGGCGCGCGCTGGTCGTCGATACGTCGAAGTATCTCAACCGCGTCGTCAGCATCGATGCCGAAAACCGGACGGCATGGGTCGAGCCCGGGCTGACGCTCGACTCCCTGCAGAAAAGCCTGAAGCCGCACGGCCTCACCTTCCCGGTCGACATCTCGACGGGTAGCCGCGCCACGCTCGGCGGTATGACCGGCAACAATTCCTGCGGCGCGCGCTCGATCCGCTACGGCAACATGGTCCACAACGTCCGCGCCATCGACATCGTGCTCGCCGACGGCACGGCGGCGCAGTTCGGCGAAGTGCCGGACGATGCCGGCGCCGTCGCGCCCACGCGCTACCGCACGCTGGTCGAGTCCTGCCGCGCCATCACGGAGTCGGTGGAGGACGAGCTGCGCTCGGAGCGCTGGCCGCGGCTGCTGCGCCGCGTCGGCGGCTACAACATCGACATGATCCGGCCGCATACCGTACCGGGGCTGAACCGCAACGAGCCCGGCCACAACATGGCTAAGCTGCTGGTCGGTTCCGAGGGCACGCTCGGCTTCTTCACGCGCATCCAACTCGACCTGTCGCCGATCCCGCCGGCCCGCGTGCTCGGCGTCTGCCACTTCCCGACCTTCTACAAGGCGATGGACGCAACGCGGCACATCGTCAAGCTGGACCCGGCCGCCGTCGAGCTGGTCGACCGCACGATGATCGAGCTGTCGCGCGAGATCGCGATGTTCAAGCCGGTCGTCGACCGCTTCGTGCGCGGCAAGCCCGATGCCATCCTGCTGGTGGAATTTGCCGGCGAGAACCTGGACGCGGAGAAGCGCAAGCTCGCGCAACTGGTCGAGCTCATGGGCGATCTCGGCTTCCCCGACAGCGTCGTCGAGGCGACCGACCCTGGATTCCAGACTGCGATCTGGGAGGTGCGCAAGCAGGGGCTCAACATCATGATGTCGATGAAGGGCGACGGGAAACCGGTCTCCTTCATCGAGGACTGCGCGGTCCCGCTCGACGACCTCGCCGAGTACACGGACCGGCTGACCAAGGTGTTCCACAAATACGGCACCGAAGGCACGTGGTACGCGCACGCCTCCGTCGGCACCTTGCATGTGCGGCCGATCATCAATCTCAAGGAAGCCGACGGCGCGAAGAAGATGCGCGCGATCGCCGAGGAGGCGTTCGCGATGGTGCGCGAGTACAAGGGCTCGCACTCCGGCGAGCACGGCGACGGCATCGTGCGTTCCGAGTTCCACGAGGCGATGTTCGGTTCGAGGCTCGTGCGCGCCTTCGAGCAGGTGAAGGATTCGTTCGATCCGGCCGGCCTGTTCAACCCCGGCAAGATCGTGCGGCCGCACCGGATGGACGACCGCACCCTGTTCCGCTACCCGCCCGGCTACGCGCCGCAGCGCATCGAGACGGCGCTCGACTGGTCCGCCTGGGGCGGCTTCGACCGCGCCGCCGAGATGTGCAACAACAACGGCGAGTGCCGCAAGTTCGACGCCGGCGTGATGTGCCCGTCCTACCGCGTCACCGGCGACGAGCAGCACCTGACGCGCGGGCGCGCGAACACGCTGCGCCAGGCGCTGACCGCGCAGCTCGGGCCCGACGCCCTCACCTCCGACGCCATGCGCGACACGCTGGACCTGTGCGTCTCGTGCAAGGGCTGCAAGCGCGAATGCCCGACCGGCATCGACATGGCGCGCATGAAGATCGAATTCCGCCACGCGTGGAACAAACGGCACGGCCTGACGCTCAAGGAAAGGCTGATCGCCTACCTGCCACGCTACGCGCCGACGGCATCGAAGCTCGCGGCGCTGATGAACCTGCGCGATGGCATTCCGGCGCTTGCCTCGCTGTCGGAGCGCGTGCTCGGCTTCAGCGCGCGCCGCACGCTGCCGCGCTGGCGCAGCGACCGCTTCCGCGACGACGAGGTGCATGCCTCGGCTGGCAAGGACGTCGTGCTACTCGTCGACACGTTCACGCGCTATTTCGAGCCGGAGAATGCGCGTGCTGCCGTCAGGGTGCTGGAGGCCGCGGGCTACCGCGTCCACCTGCCGGTCGCGATCGACAAGGGCCGGCCGCTGTGCTGCGGCCGCACCTTCCTTGCCGAAGGCCTGGTCGAGGAGGCGCGCGCGGAGATGCGGCGAGTCGTCGACGCGCTGGCGCCGCATGTCGCGCGCGGCATCGCCATCGTCGGCCTCGAGCCGTCCTGCCTGCTGACCCTGAAGGACGAACTGCTGGCGGCGCTGCCCGGCCGCGACAGCGATGCCCTCGCCGCGCGGGCGATGTTGTTCGAGGAGTTCCTTGTCGCGGAGCGAAAGGCCGGCCGGCTCGACGCGCTCAAGTTGAAGGCATTGCCGCAACGCACCGCCCTCGTCCACGGCCACTGTCACCAGAAGGCGTTCGGTGCGATGGGCGCGGTGCAGGCCGCCCTCGGCCTCGTGCCCGACCTCGCAGTCAAGGTGATCGAGTCGAGCTGCTGCGGCATGGCCGGCGCGTTCGGCTACGAGGCCGCGCACCACGACGTGTCGATGAAGATGGCGGAGCTGTCGCTGCTGCCCGCGGTCCGCGCCGCCGGGCCGGACACGCTCCTCGTCGCCGACGGCACCTCTTGCCGCCACCAGATCCACGACGGCGCGGGCCGCGAGGCGATCCACGTCGCCCGCGTGCTGGAGCGCGCGCTCGCCGTCTAAGACGAGGCCGCGCCACCGCCGGGCGGGTTGAAACCCGCCCCTACGCAGAGTTCAGCGGAGAAAGGGTCCGCCGCGCGGATGAGCGGAACGGAAGAAAGCGTGCGTTCGTAGGGGCGGGTTTCGACCCGCCCTCGCGCAACGAATGCTAGCGCAGGTTCAGGCCGCGCTCTTGGCGACCGGCTTCTCGCTCTCGAGCGAGTCCCACGGCTTCACGTCCTTGCCGGCTTCGACGAAGTCGGCGACGCGGGTCGCCATGCGCGAGTCGAGGAGGACTTCCGAGGCAAGGGTGATCTGGCGCGTCGGGTCATCGAGGCTGACGAGCAGGGCGTGCGGGCCCTCGCGATGCTGGATGATCTTCGCCACGCGCCATTGCGGACGCGGCGCGCCGATCTTCTCGTACACCTGACCGATCTCCACCTGCGGCTTTGCCTTGCTCATGGGGCCATTCTCCCGAGTACCGTCATGGGCCCATTCTCGCCCCCACTCCTTAACGAAGGGAAAAGCCCTGTCACGCTTCCGACAGTCCGTGCGAAACCATTGAGGCATAGGCGTAATTCAGCGGTTGCCAGCGGCTCCGGGGCGCGAAATTATGGTGCATAGTCGGTTAACCCGCGTGACGCCGGAGCCCCACCATGAGACAGGCCGGCACTTTCGCGACCCCGTTCGGCCCTGCCGTCGCCGTCCTCGATGAGAACGGCGTCCTGTGCGAGTTCTCGTTTTCCCAGCCGCTGGTCGAATCGGAGGGCCTTGTCCGGAACGATGCGGCGCTGCGGGATGTCGCCAGCCAGGTCCGCGAATATTGCGAGGGGGAGCGCCATGTCTTCGAGATGGACCTTGCCCCCGTCGGCACGCCGTTCCAGCGCACGGTCTGGCAGGAACTGGTGCGGATCCCATATGGCGAGACGATCAGCTACGCGACGCTGGCCACCCGGATCGGCAAGCCCGCCGGCGCGTCGCGCGCCGTGGGCCAGGCCAACGGCGCCAACCCCATCGCGCTGATCATCCCGTGCCACCGCGTGATCGGCACGGACGGCACGCTCACCGGCTATGGCGGCGGGCTGCCCCTGAAACAGGCACTGCTCGAATTCGAGAGGAAAACCCGCGGCTTCGCGGAGCCCCAGCTCACGCTCGCGCTCGACGACTGAATCCGATTGCCCGGCGGCGCCGGTTCGCCATAAACAAGCCCAACCGCACCTCCGGAGTCCGCCGATGAGCCCCGCCGAGATCGCCCGCACCACGGCCCGCATCCTGATCGAGACCAAGGCCGTCCTGTTCAACCCGAGCAAGCCGTTCATCTTCACGTCGGGCTGGGCGAGCCCGACCTATATCGACTGCCGCAAGCTCATTTCCTTCCCCTCCGCGCGCAAGAAGCTGATGGACATGGCGGTCGAGACGATCGAGCGCGGCGTCGGCTTCGACGCGATCGACGCGGTCGCCGGCGGCGAAACCGCGGGCATCCCCTACTCCGCCTGGATCGCCGACCGCATGCACCTGCCGATGCTCTACGTCCGCAAGAAGCCCAAGGGCTTCGGCCGCAACGCGCTGATCGAGGGCGACCTCAAGCCGGGTGCACGCGTGCTGCTGGTCGAGGACCTGACCACCGACAGCAAGAGCAAGCTCCACTTCATCAAGGGCCTGACGGATGCCGGCGCCGAGGTGAAGCACGTCTTCGTGGTGTTCCACTACGGCATCTTCCCGCAGAGCGTCACGACGCTCGCCGAGGTCGGCGTCAAGCTGCATGCGCTGGCGACGTGGTGGGACGTGCTGGAACTCGCGGAACAGGAGAAATATTTCGCGGCGGCCGATCTGAAAGAGGTGCGCGCCTTCCTCGAGAATCCCGCCCAATGGTCCGCGGCACATGGCGGCGCCGGCGCCGAAAAGGCGGCGGTGTGAGGGGATTCTTCAAGAACGTCTTCGTAGGGGCGGGTTTCAACCCGCCCATCGCCGCCTCCGCGAAAACATCGCCGGGCGGGTTAAAACCCGCCCCTACGCAGAGCAGGAGATAAGAGAAACCCCGTGCCCAAATTCTGCGCCAACATCTCGATGCTCTTCACGGAGATGCCGATGGTGGAACGGCCAGCGGCGGCGCGCGCGGCCGGCTTCGATGCCATCGAGGTGCAGTTTCCCTATGTCGTGCCGCTCGATGACTTCGCGCGCGCCGTCGAGAAGGCGGGCGTCAAGGTCGCGCTGATCAACTTCCCAGCCGGCGATTTCGACAAGGGCGACCGCGGGCTCGGCGCACTCCCTTCGCGCGTCGCCGAGTTCCGCGCGGGGGTCGCCGAGGGACGGCGCTATGCCGAGCGCCTGGGCGTCGACCGCTTCAACCTTCTGGCCGGAGTTCCCGGGCCCAAGGTCACCGACAAGAACGCGCGCGCGACACTGATCGACAATCTGCGCTTCGCTGCCGAGGCCGTCGCCGGGATCGGCGCCACGGTCTGCCTGGAGGCGATCAATACGCGCGACGTGCCGGGTTTCTACCTTCATGACCCCGACCAGGTCGTGACGCTGATCGACGAAGCCAAAGTTTCCAACGCCGCCCTGCAGTACGACATCTATCACATGCAGATCATGCGCGGCGACCTGATCCCGACGATGGAGCGGCTGATGGGACGCATCGGCCACATACAGTTCGCCGACACGCCGGGCCGCCACGAACCGGGCACGGGCGAGATCAATTTCGCCACCGTTTTCCCGGCGATCGACCGCATCGGTTATCGCGGCTGGCTCGGCGCCGAGTACAAGCCCGCGACGGATACGGTCGACGGCCTCGGCTGGTTTGCGCCTTGGCTCCAGGGCAAAAGTACCCGTAAAGTGACGGCATGAGGCGCGGACGCGCATTCAGCCTGGCCTGTGCATCGCTTGCTGCCATCCTGCTGGCGCCGTCGCCGGCGCGGGCGAAGGACGAACTGGTCATCGGAATCACCCAGTTCCCCTCGACCTTCAATCCGTATTTCGACCCGATGTGGACGAAGAGCTACGTGCTCGGGATGGCACAGCGGCCGCTGGTCACCTACGACCAGGACTGGAAGCTCGTCTGCATCCTGTGCACCGAGGTGCCCACGATCGAGAACGGGCGGCTCAAGCCGGTCGACCGGCCGGACGGCACCAAGGGCGCCGAGATCACCTACACGATCCGCGCCGATGCGAAATGGGGTGACGGCAGCCCGGTGACCTCCGCCGACGTGGTGATGTCGTGGGAGGTCGGGCGCCATCCCGATGTCGGCGCCGTCTCCGGCGAGTATTACCGCCGCGCCGAGAAGATCGAGGTGCGCGACGACAGGACCTTCACGGTCCACGCCAACAAGCTGACCTACAACGCCGCCTCGTCCTACGCCTTCGATCCGTTGCCGGCCCATCTGGAGAAACAGGCCTTCGCCGCGCCGAAGGACTACCAGAAGCGCACCGCCTTCGACACCGACACGACCAATCAGGGTCTCTACAACGGCCCCTACCGCATCACCCAGGTCGCGCCAGGCTCGCACATCGTGCTGGAGCCCAACGCGGCATGGGCCGGCGAGAAGCCGCATTTCAAGCGCATCGTCGTCCGCGCGATCGAGAATACGGCGGCGATGGAAGCGAACCTGCTGTCGGGCGGCATCGACTACATTGCCGGCGAGGGCGGCCTCTCGCTCGATCAGGCGCTGGCCTTCGAGAAGCGGCACGGCGCGCGCTTCGACATCAGCTACAAGGCCGGGCTCATCTACGAGCATATCGACCTCAACCTCGACAACCCGATCCTCACGGACAAGCGCGTTCGCCATGCGCTCATCTACGCGCTCGACCGCGAGGCGCTGAGCAAGCAGCTCTTCGAGGGCAAGCAGCCGGTCGCCGATTCCTTCGTCAGCCCGCTCGACTGGATCGCGGCCGAGGACCTGCCGAAGTACCGCCACGATCCCAAGCGCGCCGCCGCGCTGCTCGACGCCGCCGGCTGGAACCAGATGAGGAATGGCCTGCGCCACAACGCGGCCGGCGAGCGGCTATCGTTGGAGCTGATGACCACGGCCGGCAACCGCACACGCGAGACCGTACAGCAGGTGCTGCAGAGCCAGTGGCGACGCATCGGCGTCGAGGTCCGCCTGCGCAACGAGCCCGCGCGCGTCTTCTTCGGCCAGACCATGAAGCAGCGGCAGTACACCGGCCTTGCCATGTATGCGTGGATCAGCGCGCCCGAATCGCTGCCGCGGCTGACGCTGCATTCGAAAGAGATCCCCAGCGCCGCCAACAGCTATGCCGGCCAGAACACGCCGGGGTTCCGCAATGCGGAGGCGGACGAGGTGATCGACCGGATCGAGGTCGAGCTCGACCGCGAGCGGCGCAAGGCACTGTGGCACCGACTGCAGGAGATCTATGCCGAGGAGCTGCCGGTGATCCCGCTCTTCTTCCGCGCCGACAGCTACATCGTGCCGAAATGGCTGACCGGCATCGAGCCGACCGGGCACCAGATCCCGTCCACCATGTGGATCGAGCGCTGGCGGCCGCGGTCCTGATGCACGACTGGATGGAGCGCGCGTGCGGTCCTCATCCTTCGACAGGCTCAGGATGAGGACTTTGTTTATGGGCTCGGCGGAAGAAAACAACCTCATGGTGAGCCTGTCGAACCATGAGGTCCGGCACAGACCTCTCCGGCGCTCCGCCCGATGATCCGCTACATCGCCGACCGCGTGCTGCAGGGCATCGTCGTGGTCGCGGTGATGTCCTTCGTGATCTACGGCCTGATCGGGTTGATGCCCGGCGACCCCATCGACCTGATGATCAGCGCCAACCCGAACCTGACCGCCGAGGATGCGGCCCGACTGCGGCGCGTCCATGGGCTCGACCAGCCGCTCCTCGAGCGCTATGCGGCGTGGGCGAGCGCCGCGCTCCACGGCGATCTCGGTTACAGCCGCACCTTCTCCCGCCCCGTGCTCGACGTGATCGGCCCGCGGCTGGCGAACACCGCCGCCCTGATGATCGGCGCCTTCCTGCTGGCCCTGGCGATCGGCCTGCCGGCCGGCATCCTTGCGGCGTCCCGCCCGGGCTCCCTGCCCGACACGCTGATCAACCTCGCCAGCTTCGTCACCATCTCGCTGCCGACCTTCTGGCTGGCGCTGATGATGATCGTCGTGTTCGCGGTGCTGCTGGGCTGGCTGCCGGCCAGCGGCCTGCCGACGGGGCCAGCGGGGTTCTGGGAGCATGTGCGGCACCTGATCCTGCCGATCGTCACGCTCGCCATCGTCGAGGCCGGCGCCTATGCGCGCTACATGCGCGCGGCGATGATTGAGGCGCTGCGCAACGACTTCGTGCGCACCGCCCGCGCCAAGGGCGCCAGCCGGACCCGCACCCTGCTCGGCCATGCGCTGCGCAACGCGATGATCCCGGTGGTCACGATCATGGCGCTGTCCTTCGGCGGGCTGTTCTCCGGCGCGCTGATCACCGAGACGATGTTCGCCTATCCCGGCATGGGCAAGCTGATCTTCGACGCGGTGATGGGCAACGACTACAACCTGGCGCTCGTCACGCTGCTGTTCGCGACGGCGCTGACGCTGCTTGGCAACCTGATCGCCGACCTCGCCTATGTGGCGCTCGACCCGCGCATCAGCCTCGGCGCCGCGCCCGAGCGGGGCCGCGCGCGATGAGCACGCTGCTGAGGCGGCCGCTCGCCGCGGCGGCACTCGCCATCCTTGCGCTGATGGTCGTCCTGTCGCTCGCCGCACCGCTGATCGAGGCGGCTCTCGGCATCGACGCGAACGAGGCCGACCTGCTGCAGCGCTACCAGCCGCCCTCCGCCGAGCACATCCTCGGCACCGACGAGATCGGGCGCGACGTGTTCCTGCGCCTGCTTCATGGCGGCCGCGTGTCGCTGCTGGTGGGCTTCGTCGCGGCGGTGATGGCGGCGGCGATCGGCACGGTGATCGGCATCGTCGCCGGCTATTTCGGCGGCCGCTTCGATGCCGCCCTCATGCGCCTGACCGACGGCGTCATCGCCCTGCCGCTGCTGCCGCTGCTGATCGTGCTGGCGGCGATCGACCTGTCCAAGCTCGGGCTGACGGCGGTGGCGCAGTCGGAGAACGCCAGCCTCTATCGCATCATCGCCATCACCGCGCTGGTCGGCTGGACGACCGTCGCGCGGCTGGTGCGGGGCACGACGCTGAGCCTCAAGAGCCGCGACTTCGTGCGCGCGGCGATCGCGCTCGGCGCGCGCCCGTTGCGGGTCATGGCCGTGCATATCCTACCCAACGCCATCTCGCCCGTGATCGTCGCGACGACGCTGGCGGTCGGACAGATCATCCTGTTCGAATCCGCCCTGAGCTTCCTCGGCCTCGGCATCCAGCCGCCGCTGCCGAGCTGGGGCAACATGCTGACCAATGCGCAGGAGGTCATCTGGACGGCGCCGCTGCTGGCCGTCTATCCGGGCCTGCTGATCCTGCTGACGGTGGCGTCGTGCAACCTGCTGGGCGACGCGCTCCAGGATGTCCTCGACCCCCGCAACGTGCGCCGGAACTAGCCGGTCAGGCCGGCACAACCCTGTCGAGAAATATTAGCGGATCGCCGGAACAACCCCGCGTGCCCGGCGTTAGTTACCGGCTGATTTGCCCGTCTGGTGGGGGAAGATGCTCGCGCTCGCATCTAGTTCGCGCATGTTTTATGTCGGAACGTTCATCGCGGGCGTCCTGATCGGGATGATCATCGCGCTGAAGTGGACGATCTAGTCCGCTACTAAACCTAAACCCCACCCGATCCCTTATCTCAGGGCCGCACGACGCGTCGGTTCGCCCGGGCCGGCCTGGGTCCGGGCCGCCGCCCTGCCGCGCACGATCCGGAACGTGAGGCGGGCCTTGGTTCCGCCGCCCGGTCGCACGCCGATCCTGAGCTTGCCGTCGACCTGCCCGGCAAGCGCCTCGATAAGCATCAAGCCGGAACCGCCGGCGCCGCGTCGGCCGGGCCCGACACCGTTGTCGGACACGATCAGCCGGGCGAACTCCTCGTGCCGCTGCAACTTCACGATGACTTCGCCCTGCCCCTCCCCGGGGAAGCCGTGCTTGTAGGCATTGGTGACGAGTTCCAGCGCGACCAGCCCGACCGGCAGGGCCGTATCGATGTCGGCGGTGATCTGCTCGAGCTCGGTGCGCAGCGTCAGGCGCGGCGCGCCGAAGCCGGCGGCAACCCCCTGGGCGACCGTGTCGATGTATTCGGCGAGGTTCAGGGCGCTGACCTCGCCGACCCGATAGAGCTGGTTGTACGCCTGGCCGATCGCGGTGACCCGGCGCGCGACATCGGTGAAGATCGGCTGCGATTCGCCCGGCGCCCGACGCGCCGTGAGACGCAGCATGCTGGCGATCATCTGCAGGTTGTTCTTGACCCGATGGTGCACCTCGCGCAGCAGCACCTCCTTCTCCTGCACCGAGCGCTGCAGCTCCCTGGTGCGCCCCGCCACCTCCAATTCGACGGCACGCGCGCGCAAGACCGTGACACGTCCGAAGCCGACGATCGCCAGCAGCGCGAGCGCAGCGAGCGCCAGCCGGTAGGCCAGCGAGATGTACCAGCCACGCAGCACATCCTCGGTCGCTATGCCGACGTTGACGAAGATCGGCAGGCCCGGCAGGCGTCGGAACGCGGCGACGCGTTCGACGCCATCGAGGGACGACACCGCGCGGTAGATGCCGGCCTGCTTGCCGAGGCGGAGGAACTCGTCCTCCTTGTTCAGCTCGTCCAGCGTGCGGATCGAGGGCTCCCGGATCAGGAATGCGCCGTCGGCGCGCACAAGCTCGATGAGGCTGCCGCGCCCGAGCTGCAGATCGCGGTAGAACACTTCGAAATAGTCGGGCCGGATGAAGATGGCCGCCACACCGGCAAAGCGCCCATCCGCATAGTCAAGGCGGATGCTGGCGGACAGGACCGCATCGCCGGTCCGCTTCCCCACGATCGGCCTGCCGATGAAGATGCCCTGGTCGGAAGCGCGCTGCGCCGTGAAGTAATCGCGGTCGTCGACGTCCGATGGCAGAGCCGGAAAGAAGCGGCTGCTCGCGCGCCCGATCCCGGTGTCGTCGAACAGCCAAACGGAGTGCACGAAGGGCCGGTCCGCGAGTTCGGCCAGCGCCCGGTGCAGATCCGAATCCGCCGTGATCGCGCTCCACTCCGGCGGACCGATCAGGGTCCGCACCAGCCGCAGCCGGAAGCGAAGCGCGTCGAACACCCGCTCGGAATGCTGTTCGAGCGCCCGTGCGACCGTCTGGGTTTCCACCTCGGCCTGGCGAACGGCGTCGCGATAGTCCTGGATGATCGACAGGATGGTCAAAAGCATGATCGCGGCGGCGAGCACCGAAATGCCGACCACCAGCCCCGCGCTCAGCCGTCGGAAGATGCTGAGCCGATCATCCCCGTCTGTCCGCGCGTTCATGCCGCCGAGCAGCCTAGCCGGATGAGCGACGCCTCGCAACTTATTGTGGCTGCGCGTAGATTCACCGGCGGGCACCTGCCCGCATCCGTCACGTCCGCGACGGCTTTCGTGGCGCCGGCGGCTGCGAGCCCGGCACGATCCCGCCGCTTTGCCCCGCCGCGGCGGCGGCGCGGCCCGGACCGACCACGCCGCGGCCGACCGCCAGCAAGATGCCGAGCGTCACCAGCCCCGTGCCCAGCAGGGCCGACGTGGTCAGGGCTTCGCCCAGGACTGCCGCCGCGAGGATGGCGCCCATGCCCGGGACGACGGCGACGAAAAGGGCGGCAGGCCCCGCGCCGAGCAACGCCACGGCGCGCATGAACAGCAGCAGCGCCACGACGCCGGTCAGCAGCCCCTGGAAGACGCCCTGGACCACGACCGCGGAAAGCGGCGCCGACAGCAGGCGCAGCCCGGACATCGCGAAATAAACCGGCAGGTAGACGAGCGAGAGGACGGAGACGATCGCGGTCGCGACCAGCGCGTCGACGCGCCAGGCCCGCGCGGCGACCGTGAAGATGGACCATAGCGCGCCGGCGGCGACGAAGAGCAGATGCCCCCACCCGACCCCGCTTGCGGCATCGCGCAACGCCTGCGCGCCGATCGTCGCGACGCCGGCCAGGACGATGGTCATGCCGAGAAGCTGCCAGCGCCCGAACCGCTCGCCCAGCACCATCCAGCTCAACGTCGCGGTGAACAGCAGCACCACCGACGGGCCGATGACGGCCTGATGGCTGGCCGGCGCGATCGTCAGCCCGGCGAAGACGAGAAGCGAGTATGGGACACCGGCCCCGGCCGCCAGGATCAGCGCGACATCGCAACGCGGTGATATCGTGGAAATCGAGCCCGCCCGTCAGCCCGACGCGCGAAACGACCGCCCAGCTCCCCCACAACACGACTGTCACGAAACCGGAGGCGATGCCGACGAGTTTCGTGCGCGCTGACACCGTCATGGCAGCCGCCGCGCCGGAGCCAGGCGCGGCAGCGCGGTGTCGATCGCATCGCGCTTCGGCAGGCTCGTCTGCGCGCCGAGGGTCAGGCAGGCGAGACCCGCGGCGACACTGGCGCGGTGAACGGCGTGCGGCAGCGTTTCGCCGCGATCGAGCGCCGCGGCGAGGACACCGACGAACGCATCGCCTGCGGCGGTCGTATCGAGCGGTGTGACGGGCAAGGCATCAACCGCCCATATACCCTCCCGTGTCGCGGCGATCGCGCCCTTGCCTCCGCGCGTGACCACGACCGTGATGCCGAGGAAGTGCGCGAGCTTTCCCGCGCGCGCGGCATCGTCGCCATCTCCCGCGCCCAGCTCCGCTCCAAGCCAGGCCGCCTCGCCGCCGTTGACGACCAGCACGTCGATCATGCGCAGGGCATCCTCGGCAAGACGGGCGGCGGGCGCGAGGTTCAGCACGATCCGTCCCTGCCGTTGCCGCGCGCGACGGATCAACGCGGCATTCGCCTCCGCCGCGACCTCCATCTGCAGCACGAGCGTTGCGCCGGGCCCGAGCCAGGTGTCGTCGACCTGATCGGCGCCCGCCAGAACGTTGGCACCCGAAGCGACGATGATCTGGTTCTCGCCGGCGCAATCGACGCCGATCATCGCGCAGCCGGTCGGCGCATCGCACGGGGCGACGCCCGCGGTGTCGACGCCGGCGCCTTCGAGCGACGCAAGCGCCAGGCGCGCGAAGCCGTCGCGCCCGACCCGGCCGACCATGCGCACACTGGCACCGTCGCGCGCGGCCGCGACCGCCTGGTTGGCCCCCTTGCCGCCGGGCACCGCGGCATAGTCGGGCGCAAGCACGGTTTCGCCGGGGCCCGGCAGGGCCGCGACGCGAAACACCAGATCGACATTGATGGATCCGAATACGACCAGCATGGAACCGCAGGCGCCCGTTCTTACTATTGGTTTCGCAACACTTTTAAGCTAGCACAGCACCACGCGAACGACGGGAGCACGGTATGGCGGCACGCGGCGGACGAATTGTTCCGGTCATCCTATCCGGGGGCGCAGGCACGCGCCTGTGGCCGCTGTCCCGCGAGCTGTATCCGAAGCAGCTCCTTCCGCTCCTGTCCGAGCGGAGCCTGTTGCAGGAGACCGCGAAGCGGGTCGACGGCAGCCTGTTCGCCCCGCCGATGGCTGTCTGCAACGACGAACACCGCTTCATCATCGCCGAGCAGCTACGCCTGCTGGAGATCAAGCCGCAGGCCATCGTGCTGGAGCCGGTGGCGCGCAACACCGCGCCCGCCGTCGCCGCTGCCGCCGCGATGCTGGTGTCGCGCGAACCCGACGCGCTGATGCTGGTGCTGCCGTCGGATCATGCGATCCAGGACGTCGCCGCGTTCCTGAAGGCTGTAGAGACCGCCGCCGCGGCCGCGCGCACCGGCCGCCTCGTGACGTTCGGCATTACGCCCGGCCATGCGGAGACAGGCTACGGATACATCAAGCGCGGTGCCGCGCTCGACGGCCTGTCAGGCGCCTTCGCGATCGAACGGTTCGTGGAGAAACCCGACGCGAAGACGGCCGAGTCCTATCTCGCGGAAGGTAAATGGTCGTGGAACAGCGGCATGTTCCTGTTCCCCGCACGGCTGTTCCTGGACGAGCTGAAGCGCTTCGAGCCGGCGATGGCAGATGCGGTGGCGGAGTCCGTCGCAGGCGCCGGCCAGGACCTCGAATTCGTGCGCCTGGCCAAGGAGAGCTTCGCGCGCGCACCGGCGAAGTCGGTCGACTATGCGGTCATGGAGAAGACCGACAAGGCCGCGGTCGTGCCGGCGAGCCTCGGCTGGAACGATGTCGGCGCCTGGTCGGCATTGTGGGACATCGGCAAGAAGGACAGCGACGCCAACGTCGTGGTCGGCGACGTCATCGCCCACGAGACCACCGGTTCCTACCTGCGCAGCGACCGCATGCTGCTGGCGACGCTCGGCGTCAGCGACGCGGTCGTGGTCGCCACCAGCGACGTCGTCCTCGTCGCCGACAAGAACCGCGTCCAGGACGTCAAGAAGATCGTCGAGCAGCTCAAGACGAAGGGCCGCAGCGAGGCGGTCTCGCATCCGATCGTGTACCGGCCCTGGGGCAGCTACCAGTCGATCGACCACGGCCCGCGCCATCAGGTCAAGCACATCATGGTCAAGCCCGGGCACAAGCTGTCGCTGCAGAAGCATGCGCACCGCGCCGAGCACTGGGTCGTCGTCAGCGGCGTCGCCAAGGTGACCCGCGACGAGGACATCCTGACCCTGCGCGAGAACATGTCGACCTACATCCCGGTCGGCTGCGTCCATCGGCTCGAGAACCCCGGCCCGGGCAACCTGCACCTGATCGAGGTCCAGTCCGGCGGCTATCTTGGCGAGGACGATATCGTCCGGCTTGAGGACACTTACGGCCGGCGCTGAACTGGCGTAATTTATACAAGCACGTACAACGGGTTGCAGAGCGCTCCTGAGGGTGCGGTTCAGCGCTCGTTCTACAGGAAGACGCCGCGGTCGAGGATCACGGCGGTGTATTCCTCGTAGGTCAGGCCGAGTTCTTCGGCGCGGCGCAGGCGTCGCAGCGCGATCTCCCGCGGTGGGGTTTTCCAGGCGGCCTTGTGGGCCCGTTTCCAGCAGTAATGGCGCCAGTCGCGCGCGGGCGGATCGTCGTCCAGCGACGGACCGCCATTATGGCCGATGCCCGGAATCTGAGCAGACGATGCCAGATCTTCAGGCACCTCGGACCCGATCCGACGCAAGGCGTTCAGGCCGAAGGTCAGCCTGGCCCGCGCGGCAGTCCGGATTCCTGTTCGCTCGCCCATCCTCGCGCTCCGCTCTCCGGAGCTATCGAAGCAAGTTCAGGGCCATGCGCCGGCGGTCGCGCCGGCCGCGCAATCAGGTCGGCAGGACCGGCGGCGGCACAGCCCGGGATTCGGGCAGGCGGCGCTCCTCCACCGCATGGCACGCGACCATGCCGCCGGTCGGCGCCGGCTTGAACTCCGGCCGCTCGCGCTTGCAGCGCTCGTTGGCCCAAGGGCAACGCGGATGGAAGGCGCATCCCGGCGGCGGGCTGAGCGGGTTGGGCACCTCGCCCGCCACGGGCGTGCGCGGCCGGCCCGACATGTCGAGGTCCGGGATCGCGTCCAGCAGCATGCGCGTGTACGGGTGCTGCGGCTTGGCGAACAGCGTTCCGACCTCCGCCAGCTCGACGAGGCGGCCGAGATACATCACGCCGACGCGATCGGAGATGTAATAGACGACCGCTAGGTTGTGCGAGATGAACAGGTAGGTGAGGCCGAGCTCGCGCTGCAGCTCCTTCATCAGGTTCAGGATCTGTGCCTGCACCGAGACGTCGAGCGCCGAGGTCGGCTCGTCGCAGACGAGGAAGTCGGGATTGCTCGACAGGGCGCGCGCGATCGAGATGCGCTGGCGCTGCCCGCCGGAGAACTCGTGGGGGAACTTCTCGCCGTCCGCCGGGGCGAGGCCGACGAAGCGCAGCAACTCGTCGACGCGGCGGCGGATCTCCCCGCGGTCCTTCATCAGCCGGTGGGCGCGGATCGGCTCGGCAACGATGTCCGCCACCCGCCAACGCGGATTGAGGCTGGCGTACGGGTCCTGGAAGATCATCTGGAACCGCTTGCGCACCGGCTGGATCTGCGCGCGCTTCTTGAGCGAGGCGAGGTCCGTGCCCTCGAATTCGATGGCACCCCGCGACGGCCGGTACAGGCCGACGATGAGCCGCGCGACGGTCGACTTGCCGCAGCCGGACTCGCCCACCAGCGACAACGTCTCGCCGCGCCGGATGGCGAAGTCGACACCATCGACCGCCTTGAGGATGAGGCGCGGCTGCCCCTCGATCACGCGGTTCAGCCACGGCCGCGATACGTCGAAGAAGCGCGCGAGGTCGCGCGCCACCAGGATCGGCCGTTCGCCGGCCTGCGTGGCACTGCTACTCATCGCCCGCCGCCCGCAGGCGCGCGGCGCCCGCATCGTCATAGAGCCAGCACGCGACCCGGCTCCGGTCGACGGCGATCAGGTCCGGGCGCTCCGCGTAACAGCGATCGAAGACGCGCGGGCAGCGTGGATTGAAGGCACATCCCCGCGGGATGGCGTTCAGACGCGGCATCGCGCCATCGATCTGGGCGAGGCGGTCCTCGCGCCGCGTGATCTTCGGGATCGAGCCCATCAGCCCGACCGTATAGGGATGCTTCGGTTGCTTGATCACGTCGCGCACCGGCCCGATCTCGGCAATGCGTCCGGCATACATCACGGCGACGCGGTCCGCGGTCTCGGCGATCACGCCCATGTCGTGCGTCACCAGCATCACCGCCGTCCCGTGCTCGCGGCAGAGGCGCTTCAGCAGGGTGATGATCTGCGCCTGGATCGACACGTCGAGCGCGGTCGTCGGCTCGTCGGCGATGATCAGGCGCGGATTGGCGCAGAGCGCCAGGGCGATGACCACGCGCTGCCGCATGCCGCCAGAGAACTGGTGCGGATAGTGGTCGATGCGGCGGTCCGCCGCCGGGATGCCGACATCCTGCAGGAGCTGGATCGCACGCGCGCGCGCCTGTGCCGCCGTCAGGTCCGTATGCGTCTCGATCGTCTCGATGAGCTGCCGGCCCACCGTGTAGAGCGGATTGAGCGAGGTCAGCGGGTCCTGGAAGATCGCGCCGATCTCCTTGCCGCGGATGCGGCGCATCTGCTCGTAGGCCAGGTTGTCGATGCGCTTGCCCTCGAGCAGGATCTCGCCGCCTGCGATGCGGCCCGGCGGCTCGAGCAAACCGATGATCGCGGTCCCGGTCAGCGACTTGCCGGCGCCCGATTCACCGACCACGCCCAGCACCTCGCCGGGGTCGATGTGCAGGGAGATGTCGTCGACCGCCACCAGGGTTCCGCGCCGCGTCGGGAACTCGACACGGAGGTTGCGGACTTCGAGCAGCGGCTGGTTGGCGTGCGGACGGCTCATCGCGTCACGCGCAGCTTCGGGTTCAGAGCATCGCGCAGCCAGTCGCCCAGCAGGTTCACCGACAGCGCCATCAGCACCAGAGCCGCGCCGGGGAAGATGGTGATCCACCACTCGCCCGACAGCAGGAAGTCGTTGCCCTTGTTGATCAGCGTGCCCAGCGAGGGCTGCGTCGGCGGCATGCCGACGCCGAGGAAGGACAGCGTCGCCTCCGTGATGATAGCGACGGCCAGGTGGATGGTGCCGATCACGAGGACCGGGCCCGTCACGTTGGGCAGCACGTGACGCGCCATGATCGAGAACGGATGCAGGCCGATCACGCGGGCGGCCTGGACGTACTCCTTGTTCTTCTCGACTAGGGTGGAGCCGCGCACCGTGCGCGCGTACTGCACCCATCCCGAGACGCCGATCGACAGAATCAGGACGTAGACGGCGACCTGGTCATGGAGCTCGCGTGGCATCGCGGCCCGGGCAACGCCATCGACCAGCAGCGCGATCAGGATCGCGGGGAAGCTGAGCTGCACGTCGGCCACCCGCATGATCACCGCGTCGACCGTGCCGCCGACATAGCCGCTGATCAGGCCGAGCGTGACGCCGAGGACCATCGCGAAGATGACGGAGCAGAATCCCACCATCAGCGAGATCCGCGCGCCGAACATGATGGTCGAGAGGACATCGCGCCCCTGGTCGTCGGTGCCCAGCAGGAACTTCCGGTCGCCCTCCGGCAGCCAGGCTGGCGGATTGAAGGCGTCGAGCAGGTTGAGCGTGCGCAGGTCGAACGGATTGTGGGGCGCTATCCACGGCGCCAGCAGCGCGCCGCCGAAGCAGATCACGGTGACGATCGCCGCAACGACGGTCAGCGGCGATTTCCTGAAGCTGAAGAAGATGTCGCTGTCGAGCGCCCGCGCCAGGAAGCCCGGCTGTGTCTTGGCCTTGATCGGTTGCGTCGCCATCGCTCAATGCCCGCCCGAAACCGCGCGGTCGGCGCGCAGGCGCGGATCGACCGCGTAATAGAGGAGGTCGACGACCAGGTTGATCGCGACGAAGAAGAACGCGACGAGGCAGAGATAGGCGGCCATCACCGGCACGTCGGCGAAATACACGGACTGGATGAACAGCAGGCCCATGCCGGGCCACTGGAACACCGTCTCGGTGATGATCGCGAAAGCGATGATGGCGCCGAGCTGCAGGCCGGTGATCGTGATGACGGGAACCATCGTGTTCTTGAGGGCGTGCCCGAAATGCACGGCGCGATTGGACAGGCCGCGCGCCCGCGCGAATTTGATGTAGTCGGTGCGCAGCACTTCGAGCATCTCGGAGCGCACCAGGCGCATGATCAGGGTAAGCTGGAACAGGCCGAGCGTGATCGACGGCAGGATCAGCGAGCGCAGGCCGCTTGCCGTGAGGAACCCCGTCGACCACCACCCGACATGGACGACGTCGCCGCGGCCGAATGACGGCAGCACGTTGAACTGCACCGAAAAGATGTAGATCAGCAGGATGCCGATCAGGAATGTCGGCAGCGACACGCCGATCAGCGACACGGTAAGGAACACGCGGCTCAGCCACGATTCGCGGTGGAGGCCCGTGTAGACGCCCATCGGCACGCCGACCGCGAGCGCGAAGAAGGCGGCGACGAAGCTGAGCTCGAGCGTCGCGGGCAGGCGCTCGATGATCAGCGCGGTCACCGGCCGCGCCAGCCGGTAGGAAATCCCGAAATCGCCCTCCAGCGCATTGCCGATGAAGCGCGCGAACTGGATGAAGAACGGCTGGTCGAGGCCGAGCTCGCGCGAGATCCGCGCCCGCTCCGCCTCGGTGAAGTCCTGACCCAGCATCGTCGAGACCGGGTCGCCGACATAGGTGAACAGCGCAAAGGCAACGAACGCCACCGCGAGCATGACCAGCACGGATTGGAGCAAGCGCCTGATTACAAAAGCGATCATCGCGGCGGTCCTACCGGAGAGGTCCGAGGCAAATCAACGGTTGCGTCCATGCATTTGCCTGCGCCATGCCGTCGCACCCGCCCCTGCGAAAGGGGCGGTCCGGCCGCCGGGGCCGGACCGCCCGCCTGGTCAGTTGATCTGCACCCAGCGCAGCTCGAGGCGGTTATCCGCGCGATGCACCACGTTCACGTTGGAGCGCATCGCCCAGGGGATCACCTGGTGGTGGAGCGGCACATGGGCCACTTCGGCGTTGTGGATCTTGAGCGCATCGACAATCATCGCGTTGCGCTTCTCCTGGTCGATCTCCACCTTGATCTGGTTGACTAGGGCGTCGAACTTCGCGTTGGAGTACTTGCCGAGATTGAAGTTGCCGTCGCCGCCCTGCCCCACGGTCATGGCCAGGCTCTGCAGCGAATAGAGCGCATCGAAAGTCGGCACGCCCCAACCCAGCATGTAGAAGCTGGTGTCGTATTTCTGGATCTTCGGGAAATACGTCGCGCGCGGCATCGCGTTGAGCTTGGCCTGGATGCCGACCTGCGCCAGCATCGCGGTCACCGCCTGACAGATTTCCTCGTCGTTGATGTAGCGGTTGTTCGGGCAGTCGAGCGTGACCTCGAAGCCGTTCGGATAGCCCGCCTCGGCCAGGAGCTGCTTGGCCTTGGCGCGGTCAAGCGGCAGCCGGACATCCGTCTCCTTGGTGAAGCCGTTGACCTGCGGCGCGATGATCGAGCCGGTCGGCAACGCCTGGCCGCGCATGATGCGGCTCTTGATCGCCTCGATGTCGATGGCGTGATAGACCGCCTGACGGACCTTGAGATCCTTGAACGGGTTCTTGCCCTTGACGTTCGAGTAAAGCAGCTCGTTGCGCTCCTGGTCGAAGCCGAAGAAGATCGTCCGGTTCTCGTTACCCTCGAGGACCTTGGTGCCGCCGCGCTTCAGGCGCTCGAGGTCCTGCAGCGGCGGGTCGAGCACGAAGTCGACCTCGCCCGAGATCAGCGCCGCGATGCGCGTCGCGTCCGCCCTGATCGGCTGGTAGACCATTTCCGTCACGTTGCCGTCGCGCTTGCCCCACCAGTTCGGGTTCTGGACGAACACGGTACGGATGTCGACTTCGCGCGACTTCAGCATGTACGGCCCGGTGCCGTTCATGTTGCGCACCGCGAAGGTCTCTTCCTTCTCGACGAAGTTCTGCGGCTTGGCCACGTTGTTCTTTTCGGACCACGCCTTGCTCATGATGCGAACTTCGGTGAGCTGCTGCAGCAGCACCGGGTTCGGCCCGCTGGTGAGGATGTCGACGGTGAAGTCGTCGACCTTCTTCGCCTCGGTGACGCCGGTCAGGTATTGCTTGAAGTTCGAGGTCGGCGCCATCGTGCGCTGAATCGAGAAAACGACGTCGTCGGCCGTGAACGACGAACCGTCGTGGAACTTGACGTTCTGGCGCAGGGTGAAGCGCCAGCGGTCGGGTCCTTCCTGCTTCCACGCGGTGGCCAGACTCGGCTCGAGCTTCATCTCCTTGTCGCGGTTGATGAGCGGCTCGTAGACCTGGCCCGTGGCGGCGTTGTTGAGCGCTTCGTTCTGCGCGTGGGGGTCCATGGTCAGGAAGTCGCCCTGGCTCGACCAGCGCAGGGTCTTGGCATCCACGGCCTGGAACAGGCCGAACGCCATCACGACGGCGACAGACAAGCCGCCGGTTACAGCTATCGCGCGCATGCGCATGTATTTTTTCTCCCTTGCTCGGGTCCGGCGCGAGACGGCCGTCCCGTATCCCTCTATCTCCCAGTCCCGGGGCGGGAAATCTCTTCCTCTTCCCCGAGTTTGCCCAAACTTAGAATGGTTTACGCTCAAGTCAACAAACTTACACGCGTGCCATGCAGCAGTGCCGGTGGACCCGCAACGGCGCCCGGCCTAGAATCCCCCGGTCACCCGGAACCATCAGGAGACGTCCGATGACCGATACACGCCCCAGCGGGCGCGGCAACTCATTGAGCGCGCGCGACATCGCGACGCTGGTCCACCCGTACACCAACCTGAAGGTTCACGAGAAGGAAGGCCCGCTGGTCATCTCGCGGGGCAAGGGTATTTACGTCTACGACGATACCGGCAAGGAATACATCGAGGGCCTGGCCGGACTGTGGTGCACGTCGCTGGGCTTTTCCGAGGAGCGCCTCGTCGAAGCCGCCACCCGCCAGATGCGGCAGCTACCGACCTACCACGTGTTCGCCCACAAGTCGCACGAGCCGGCCATCGAGCTCGCCGAGCGCCTGATCGCCATGGCGCCGTCGCCGATGTCGAAGGTGTTCTTCGCCAATTCCGGCTCCGAGGCCAACGACACGGCGATCAAGCTCGCCTGGTACTACAACAACGCGCTCGGCCGGACCGCGAAGAAGAAGATCATCTCGCGCCAGCGCGCCTACCACGGCGTGACGATCGCGGCCGCGAGCCTTACCGGCCTGCCGGCCAACCATCGCGACTTCGACCTGCCGATCGCCAACATCATCCACACCGACTGCCCGCACACCTATAACTTCGCCGAGCAGGGCGAGAGCGAGGACGCGTTCACGACGCGGCTTGCGAACAGCCTCGACGCGCTGATCGAGCGCGAGGGCGCCGACACCATCGCCGCTTTCATCGCCGAGCCGGTCATGGGCGCCGGCGGTGTGCTGGTTCCGCCCAAGGGCTATTTCGCCAAGATCCAGGCGGTGCTGAAGAAGCACGACATCCTGTTCATCTGCGACGAGGTGATCTGCGGGTTCTCGCGGACCGGCAATGTCTGGGGCGCGGAGACTTTCGGCATCCAGCCCGACATGCTGGTGATGGCCAAGGCGCTCTCCTCGGCCTACCTGCCGATTTCCGCCGTCATGATCAACGAGTCGATCTGGCGCGCCATGGTGACGGCCAGCGACAAGATCGGCACCTTCGGCCACGGCTACACCTATTCGGCCCATCCCGCCGCGGCCGCCGTCGCTGTCGAGACGCTCAAGATCTACGAGGAGCGCGACATCCTGAGCCACGTGCGGCAAGTGTCGAAGGGCTTCCAGGCCGGGTTCCAGAAGCTCGCCGCGCACCCGCTCGTCGGCGAGGCGCAGAGCGTGGGCCTGATCGGCGCGATCCAGCTCATGAAATCGAAGCAGCCCAAGCAGGCCTTCGATCCCAAGCAGGCGATGGCGCCGTACATGGCCAAACGCGCGCAGGAGCACGGCCTCGTCTGCCGCGCGCTGTTCGGCGACCGCGTCGCTCTGTGCCCGCCGCTGATCGTCACCGAGGATCAGATCGACGAGATCTTCCGCCGCTTCACCCGCGCCCTCGAGGACACTGCCGACATGGCGCGCGAGAAAGGCCTTGCGGCGGCGTGACAGGCGGTTCCATCGCCTGAAGCCCTAGTCCGGGCGAGTGACGCCGGCAACTTGAGCGGATGAGGCAGCGTGTCCGTCTGCCCGCATGCATGGTGCCGCCATGCATGCGACGATGATCAGCATTGATGTCCTCTTGATGCGCTGCACCGATCAGCGTTAACCCGGACTTAACTTCCTCCTGAAAATTTGGCGTCGGGGCGGTCAAAAAAATGCGGGAACTTCTCATGCAAGATTATCTCTCTGACGTCACGATCGCGCAGAACCTCCACGTCGAGTGCTTTGCCGGCGACGCCAGGAACGGCCAAAGCGCCAGCATCGAAATCGAAGTCGTCGCGACGCCGCGCAGCAACGGCGCCGAGTGTCTCGTCGATGCTTTCTTCGATCCGGCCAAGCTCGCCAAGCGCAAGGGCCATATCGCCGGCGATCCCGTGTTCCTGACACAGATCCGCGCGGCCCTCGCCGCCCTCGGCTTCCCGTCGGAGTCGCTTGTCTATGCCGGCGCCGCCGCGCAGGACGAGCACCTTGTCGCCTTCGAGGCCGGCAGCGACTTCGCCAAGGCCGTCCTCAAGCTGTTCGCACCGGAGCAGGCCGCCGCCGCGGCCTAGCTGGCCAGCCGGCGCAGGGGCCGGCGACCCGATCAACTCCCGATCGGCATGAGCGTGACTGGCGCAGACGCGATGGCGTCGCGCCAGCCGAGGAGCATCGTCATGCGTCATTTCCTGGCCGACTGGCATCGCTGGAGCTTCGCCGAGCGCACCGCCGCCGTCGCCATCGCCGTCGTGCTCGTGGGCATCCCGGCCGCGCTTGCGACCGTTTAGGGTTGGCCGGACGCGCCATTTCCCACCATCGCCGGTTGGGCTAGAGTTTGGGCTCCGGCTACCGAGGAGGTGCGCGCATGCCTAGCCTTCCCGCCACCAAAACCTGCCTTGTGGCGATCGCCGCAGGCTGCGCGACGCTCGCGGCCTCCCTCCCCGCGCAGGCCAGCGCGCTCGACGCGCTGCGCGACCACCAGCCCGGTCTCGAAACCGCCGGTCCCGCCGATGCGGGGTTTGCCACGGCCTGCCGGGCAAGCGCGCGCGAACGGCTGGGCCGCGAACAGCTTACGTTCGACCGCCCCACGTTTACCGTCCTGGACGGCCGCCAGATCGTCCGCATGGACCTGTCCGAACCGGGCGAGCGACGCGACCCCGACCGGATCTTCCGCGCCGTGTGCGTGCGCGACGCCGCAAACCAGGCGGTCGACGCCATGGTCTTCGATGCGCCGGCCGATGGCGTCGGCCCACGCGTCGTGGCCCTGGCCGGCCCGACCCCGGAAATGCGCCCGCGCAAGCCCCCTCCTGAGGTCCAGCCGTCGAGCAACGTGGTCGTTATCCCCTCCCAGGATGGCGGCTACGGCTATCCCGGCCTTTGGGTTCCGGGCTCGAGCTGGGACGATCGGCGGGGATGGGGCGACCGGCGGGGCGATAATTTCGACAGGCGTTCGCGCAAGGTCCTCGAAACCTCGCGCGGCAACGGGGCAAGGTTCATAGCGCCGCGCTCCAAGTCCAATTCGATGCGCTTCGGCTCGCGGGCGACCACGCGCATGGGGACCGGCGGCTTCGTCCGGTAAACCGGGTCTTTCTGCCCGGCCGGCGGAAGATCGGAGCCGGCAAGGGTGTTCGTTCGCCTTGAGCGGGGCAGTTGCGACCGATGGCCGCGACCCTTCCTTCACCGCTTTCTGCGGCCCGGGAAGGGTGCTAACTGTCTGACCGTACGGGGAGGACGGACGGCCTTATGGACTACGAGCGTTACTTCGCGGACGCCCTTGGCCGGCTCAGGGCCGAGGGGCGCTATCGTATCTTCGCCGACCTCGAGCGGGTGTGCGGCGGCTTCCCCCGCGCACGCTGGCATGGCCCGAACGGCGCGGTGGACGTCACGGTCTGGTGCTCGAACGACTATCTCGGCATGGGCCAGCACCCTGTGGTCCTCGCGGCGATGGACGAGGCGCTGAAGCGCTGCGGCGCCGGTGCCGGCGGCACGCGCAACATCTCCGGCACCAACCACTACCACGTGCTGCTGGAGCGCGAGCTGGCCGACCTGCACGGCAAGGACGCGGCGCTCATCTTCACCTCCGGCTACAACGCCAACGAGGCGGCGCTCAGCACGATCGGCAAGCTGCTGCCGGGCTGCGTGATCTTCTCCGACGCGCTCAACCACGCCTCGATGATCGAGGGCATCCGCCACAGCGGCTGCGAGAAGCGCATCTTCGCGCATAACGACCCTGCCGACCTCGAGCGCGCGCTGCGCAGCGTCGAGCCGGGCCGGCCCAAGCTGATCGCCTTCGAATCGGTCTACTCGATGGACGGCGACATCGCGCCGATCGCCACGTTCTGCGATCTCGCCGCGCGACACGGCGCCATGACCTATCTCGACGAGGTGCACGCCGTCGGCATGTACGGCCAACGCGGCGCCGGCGTCGCCGAGCGCGACGGCGTCATGCACCGCCTCGACGTCATCCAGGGCACGCTGGCCAAGGGCTTCGGCGTGGTCGGCGGCTATGTCGCCGCCGCGGCGCCCATCATCGATGCAATCCGCAGCTTCGCCCCGGGCTTCATCTTCTCCAGCGCGATGCCGCCGGTGGTCGCCGCCGGGGCGCTCGCCTCGGTGCGCCACCTGAAGGCGAGCGGCGCCGAGCGCGACCGCCACCAGGAGCGCGCCGCGCGGCTCAAGGGCCTGCTCGCATCGGCCGGGCTGCCGGTGATGCCGAGCGTCAGCCACATCGTCCCGCTCTTCGTCGGCGACGCGGCGCTGTGCAAGCAGGCCTCCGACGCGCTGTTGGAGCGCCATCGCATCTACGTGCAGCCGATCAACTACCCGACCGTACCGCGCGGCGCCGAGCGCCTGCGCATCACGCCGACCCCGCTGCACGACGACGCGGCGATGGAAACGCTGGTCGCGGCCCTCGAGGACGTCTGGGCCAGCCTGCGCCTCAAGCGCGCGGCCTGAGCAGAGAAAGAATCCCTTCGTAGGGACGGGTTTCAATCCGCCCTGGTGCCGCCGCGCCGATGTCGACAGGGCGGGTTGAAAACCGCCCCTACGCCAGGATTCTCGTAGACCTGCTCTATTCGCCTGCCCGCGGTCGCCCGCTATAGTGTTCGCATGTCCGGCCAACGCGACGTCCTCGCCGCCTTCCGCGGCGTGCGCAAGACCTTCGACGGCGAAACCCTCGTCGTGCGGGATCTCGACCTCGACATCCATCGCGGCGAGTTCCTGACGCTGCTCGGGCCGTCCGGGTCGGGCAAGACCACCACCCTGATGATGCTGGCGGGGTTCGAAACGCCGACCGCCGGCGAGATCACGCTGGAGGGCCGCAGCCTCGCGCACCTGCCGCCGCACCGGCGCGACATCGGCATGGTCTTCCAGAACTACGCGCTGTTCCCGCACATGTCGGTCGCGGAGAACGTCGCCTTCCCGCTTTCGGTGCGCGGCCTGTCGCGCGACGACATGCAGGCCCGCGTCAAGCGCGCGCTCGACATGGTGCGCCTCGACGGCTTCGAGGGACGCCGGCCCAACCAGCTCTCCGGCGGCCAGCAGCAGCGCGTGGCGCTGGCCCGTGCGCTGGTGTTCGAACCCACGCTGGTGCTGATGGACGAGCCGCTGGGCGCGCTCGACAAGCAGCTCCGCGAGGAGATGCAGCTCGAGATCCGGCACCTGCACGAGCGGCTCGAGGTCACGGTCGTCTACGTGACCCACGACCAGGCCGAGGCGCTGACCATGTCGGACCGCATCGCCGTCTTCCATCGCGGCTTGGTGCAGCAGCTCGATACGCCGACCGCTTTGTACGAGCGGCCGCGCAACGCCTTCGTCGCGCGCTTCATCGGCGAGAACAACCGCCTGCCCGGGACCCTGGAGCGGGTCGACGGCGAGACGTGCACCGTGCGGCTCGCCGGGGGCGCGCAGATCGCCGCGCGGGCGGCCGATGTCGGCGCGACGGGCAGCCCGGTCACCGTCTCGCTGCGGCCCGAGCGCATCGCGATCGCCGCAAACGGCGCGGTCGGCGGTGCAGGCGGCAATCGCGTGCCGGGACGCCTGCAGGAGCTGATCTATCTCGGCGACCACGTGCGCGCGCTGATCGAGCTGACCGGCGGCGAGCGCTGCATGGTGAAGCTCGCCACCGAGGAGGCCGGCGCGCTGGGCCCAGGCGCCGTGGTCGAGGCGGTGTGGGCGCCGCAGGACGGGCTCGCCTTCGCGCCCGAAACAGACGCGCCCGCCCCTCGCCTTGCCGCTCAGCCGGCCGGGGACTAGAGTCGGCGCCAAGCAACCAAGGGCCCGCGCGCGGGCCGTAGTCCCATAGAGGAGGCCGCTGATGAAGAGAGCAGTCCAGTCCGGCGTGTTCGCCGGTGCCATCGTCCTTGCCTTGGCCGGCACCGCCGCCGCGCGCGACCTGACGGTCGTGTCGTGGGGCGGCGCCTACCAGGACGCGCAGCGCGAGGTCTACTTCAAGCCGTACATGGAGCAGACCAAGACCAAGATGCTGGAGGAGAACTGGGACGGCGGCGTGGGCGTGCTCCGCGCCAAGATCCAGGGCGGCGCCAACAACTGGGACGTCGTCCAGGTCGAGTCCGAGGAGCTGGTGCTCGGCTGCGAGGAAGGCCTCTACGAGAAGATCGACTGGGCCAAGGTCGGCGGCAAGGACAGGTTCCTGCCCGACGCGGTGCATGACTGCGGCGTCGGCGCGATCGTCTATAACTTCGTGCTCTCCTACGACAAGGACAAGATCAAGAGCGGCGGGCCGCAGAGCTGGGCCGACTTCTGGGACGTCCAGAAATTCCCGGGCAAGCGCGCGCTGCGCAAGGGCCCCAAGACCAATCTCGAGATCGCGCTGATGGCCGACGGCGTGCCGTTCAAGGACGTCTACAAGACGCTGAAGACGGATGCCGGCGTCGAGCGCGCCTTCGCCAAGCTCGACAAGCTCAAGCCCAACCTGATCTGGTGGGAGAAGGGCTCGCAGCCGCCGCAGCTCCTCGCCTCCGGCGAGGTGGCGATGACCTCGGCCTATAACGGCCGCATCGACGCCGCCAACAAGAACGACAAGAAGAACTTCGCGATCGTGTGGGCCAACAGCCTCTACACGATCGACTCGTGGGTCATCATGAAGGGCAGCCCCAACAAGGCGCTGGCCGAGCAGTACATCCAGTTCGTCAGCCAGCCCGAGCGCCAGAAGGACCTGCCGACGAAGATCACCTACGGCGTCACCACCAAGGCGGCGACGCCGATGATCGACAAGTCGATCCTGCCGAACCTGCCGACGGCGCCGGAGAACATCGCCACCGCGATCTATATCGACGAGCCGTTCTGGGTCGAGAACCTCGACAAGCTCAACCAGCGCTTCAACGCGTGGGTTGCGCGGTAGGAGACGAAGGCGGCGCGTAGAGACCCTCACCCTACCCTCTCCCGCAAGCGGGAGAGGGTCCCGGAGGCGCGCTGGGCCGCGTCCCTTCTCCCGCTTGCAGGAGAAGGCGGAGGATGAGGGTCGCGCCGCACGCGCGATCCCGTGAATACAATCGCTCTCAAGGCCGACACCTTCTCCCTCAAGCGCCAGCTGCGGCGCAGCCGGCGGGTCGAGCATCTCAAATCGGCGGCGCTGGTGGCCCCGCTGCTGCTTTTCCTGCTGATGACCTTCGTCCTGCCGATCGGCGCGCTGCTCGGCCGCGGCGTCGTCGATCCCGAGGTGCCGAAGGTGCTGCCGCGCGTCACGGCGGCGCTCGCGCAGTGGGACGGCAAGGACCTGCCTGATGAAGCGGCCTTCGCCGCCCTCGTCGAAGACATGCGCGAGGCGCGCGCGGCGGGCAACCTCGCCAGCGCCGCGACGCGGCTCAACTACGACGTCAACGGCTTCCGCTCGCTGATGTTCTCCGCGGCGCGGCGGCTGCCGGCGGAGGACGCTGTATCCAAGCGCGAGGCGCTGATCGCGATCGATGCGAAATGGGGCGAGCGCGAAACCTGGGCCGCGATCGCGCGCGCCGGCGGGCCGCTCACCGATTTCTACCTGCTCGCCGCCGTCGACCGCCGCCACGACGCCGACGGCGCCATCGTGTCGGTGCCGGCGGACCAGGCGATCTTCGTCGACGTGCTGGGCCGCACCTTCTGGATCTCCGGCATGGTGACGTTGCTGTGCCTGGCGCTCGGCTTCCCGCTCGCCTATCTCGCCGCCTCGTTGCCGGCGAAGCATGCCAACCTCCTCCTCCTGTTCGTGCTGCTGCCGTTCTGGACGTCGCTGCTGGTGCGCACCGCGGCGTGGGTGGTCGTCCTGCAGCGCGAGGGCGTCCTCAATTCAGCCCTGCTCGGCCTCGGCGTGATCGAGGCGCCGCTGCGCATGATCTTCAACCGCTTCGGCGTCTACGTGGCGATGGTCCACATCCTGCTGCCGTTCATGGTGCTGCCGCTCTATTCGGTGATGAAGAGCGTGCCCGCCGTCTACACCCGCGCCGCCGCCTCGCTCGGCGCGACGCCATGGACCGCCTTCCGGCGCGTCTACCTGCCGCAGACCCTGCCCGGAATCTCCGCCGGCTGCCTGCTCGTCTTCGTGCAGGCGCTTGGCTACTACATCACGCCCGCGCTCGTCGGCGGCGCCGAGGACCAGATGATCAGCTACCTGATCGCCTTCTACGCCAGCCGCACGATCAACTGGGGCATGGCCGCCGCCCTCTCCATTCTGCTGCTGGCGGCGACACTGGCGCTGTGCGCCGTCTACGGCCGCCTCGTCGGCTTCGAGCGGGTGAAGATGGGATGATCCGCCTCGCCGCCCTGCCCCCGACCGCCACGCCGGGCGAGCGCGCCACCCAGATCGGCTTGCGCATCTTCGCGGTGTTCGTGTGCCTGTTCCTCGTCGCGCCGATCCTGGCGATCGTGCCGCTGTCGTTCAGCTCCGGCTCGTTCCTGCACTACCCGCTGCCGGGGCTGAGCCTGCGCTGGTACCAGGATTTCTTCACCTCGCAGTTCTGGCTGCCGGCGGTGTGGAACACGGTGTTCGTCGCCTCCTGCGCGACCCTGCTGGCGATGGGGCTCGGCACGCTCGCCGCCATCGGCCTGTGGCGCACGCAGTTCCTCGGCCGGCGCCTCGCCCTCGCGATCATCGTCGCGCCGATGGTGGTGCCGGAGATCGTCATGGCGGTCGGCATCTATTTCGCCTTCGCGCCCGCCGGCCTGACCAACAGCTTCACCGGCCTGATCCTGGCGCACACGGCGCTCGCCACGCCCTTCGTGGTGATCACGGTGCTGGCGACGCTGGCCGGCTTCGACCGCACCCTGATGCGCGCCGCCTCGAGCCTCGGCGCCGGGCCGGTGACGTCGTTCCGCCGCGTCATGCTGCCGCTGATCCTGCCGGGCCTCGTGTCGGGCGGCGTGTTCGCCTTCGCCGTGTCGTTCGACGACGTGATCCTGGTCCTGTTCATCGGCGGCCCCGGCCAGCGCACCCTGCCGCGCCAGATGTTCAGCGGCATCAACGACAGCATCAGCCTGTCGATCACCGCCGCGGCGACGCTGCTGATCGTGGTGTCGGTCGCGCTGATGGCGTGCGTCGAGCTGCTGCGGCGACGGTCGGAGCGGCTGGCGGGATTGCGGGTGTAGGGCTTCCTTCTCACCTCTCCCTTTTGCTTTCTTTTTTGCGTCTCCCTCGGGCTTGACCCGAGGGTCCAGAAGCGATCGCGCCGCATTCGCCATTCTTTCGGCGCGCACCGCAATGGGTCCTCGGGTCAAGCCCGAGGACGACGCCTCTTTGTTTTGGGGCGCGGGGCTTCGCCGCTCCGCGTCACCCGCGACTTCGAGCAGCACATTGGCGCGCTCGCGCGGCGCGGCGATCGATGCCTGCGTGCGCGCGGCAGATATATATGTGCGCGACAAGCCGCCGCAGGCGCCGTCGCGTCCGCCGTCAGGGCGCTTTACACGTCGTCTCGGCCGGTAACGTTAACGTCCCCGATAAGCCAGTCCTATCAGTGCGCGCCTGTGATGGCCCGTAACTTGCTTTTTCTTGTCACAGGTTTTGCACTTTCGTGAGGACTTCGACGTGAAACTCGCCACTCTTGCCTGCGCCGCCCTGCTTGTCGCCGCGAGCCCGTCGCTCGCCGCCCCCTGCACCAGCGTCACCGACCTGGGTTCGATGGGACCGCCGGGTCTCGAGCTTCTCGGCAACAGTTTCACGACCGCCGGCGCGTTCAACGATTGCTACCGCTTCTCGATCGACGAATCGGCCTCCTCGTTCGGCGGCGTCCTGGAGTTCGACGTGCTCCTCAACAAGCTGGACATCGACGTGACGTCGATCTCGCTGTCGGGCGGCGCGCTGACGGAGACCCTCGTCGACGATACGCCCCTGACGTTCTCTTTCCTCGACCTGCTCGCGGGCGACTACGAACTCACCGTGACCGGCCTGGTGTCGCGGGATCCCGGCCTGTGGGAGACCCCGGTCGGCTATGCCGGGAAGATCGTCACACTCTGGTCGGATGCGGAAGCCGTGCAGGCCATCCCGGAGCCGGGCACGCTGTCGATGCTCGGGTTCGGCCTTGCCGGACTCGCCGCCTTCGCGCGCCGCCGCAAACAGGCCTGAGCCACACCGTCGGAACCAGCCGCGCCCGAACGGTCGGGGCGGCTGGGCGCCAGCGCGGGCGTGAACGCCTCTCTCGACCCTTCACGATCCTCTTCCCTTTCATATCTCCCTCGGCCCTCGGATCAAGTCCGAGGGTGACCCGAGGGCCCGGCTCCGCCGGTTCGACCGACGCCTTTCTCGCGGCACCCGTCGCAATGGGTCCTCGGGTCAAGCCCGAGGACGACGCGGACAGGAGTGGGTGAGCGCCGCCTGGACTCTGACGGCCGTTTCTCTCCCTCCTCTCCTTCCCTTCACCAGTTTCCGTCGTCGCCCTCGGGCTTGACCCGAGGGCCCGGAAGCGGCCGCGCATCCAGCGCCGGTCTACCGGCATCCGCCGCGATGGGTCCTCGGGTCGAGCCCGAGGACGACAGCCATCTTTGGGATGGGGGTTTTCTTCTTCACATGTCGTCCTTGGACCCGCCCGAGGACGACAAGCTCTGTGAGATTTGCGCTGTTGCCGGCCGCGTGCGGCGGACGGCGATACCACCGTCGCGCAATGCCCCTGTAAGGTTCTGCAACGAACAATTGTAAGGCCGTCTTTACATTTCGCGGTGCAACGCGCCGCGGAAACCCGCGTCATTCCACAATTTTCGCGGGTGGCGCGAAATTTGCCTGCGCTCCCGTACGTTGCATCCCCATCTCGGGGACAACTGGGGGAAACAAAAGATGCGTCCTGGATCACTTGCGGCGGCCGCCATCGTCGGTTGCGCCGCGGCCTGGCCCGCCATGGCGGCGCCGGTCGACTACGATTTCACATTGATCGCCGACCGGGCGGAGGGGCCGTTCGCGTTCCTGTCGTCGCCTGGTCTCAACAATGACGGCACCGTCGCCTATATCGGCAATGTCGGCGCCGCGGCCGTCGGCGGCGTCTACACGGTGACCGGCGGCGTCCGCACGACGATCGCCGACCGCACCGGGCCGCTCGGCATCTTCATCGGCAACCCGGCGATCAACAGCGGCGGCACCGTGGCGTTCCATGCCCTGCTCGACAGCGGCCAGGGCGGCTACTTCTCGGGCGCCGGCGGCGCGGTGACGACGATCGCGAGCACGGCCGGGATCTTCAGCGGCAGCGGCGGCCAGCCGACGATCAACAATGCCGGCACAGTCGCCTTCTACGGCAGCCTCGATGCCGGCGGCCAGGGCATCTTCACCGGCACCGGCGGCGCCACGACGCCGATCGCCACCAGCGACGGCGCATTCAGCATCTTCTTCAGCAGTCCGGCGATCAGCAATTCCGGCACGGTCGCCTTCTTCGCCGGGCTCGATGCGGGCGGCGGCGGCATCTACACGGGATCGGGCGGCACCGTGACGCCCATCGCCACCTTCGGCTCCCAGTTCTTCCAGCTCGGCTTCATCACGTCGATCAACGACGCCGGCACGGTCATGTTCAGCGGCACGCCGCAGGCCGGCATCGCCAGCCTGTTCACCGGAGACGGCGGGCTGCCCGACCTCGTCGCCGACACGGGCGGGGCGTTCAGCGGGTTCGCCGACGGCTTCACCATCAACAACAACGGCGATGTCGCCTTCCTCGCGACGCTGGATGCGGGCGGCGAAGGCCTTTTCACCGGCGACGATGCCGTCGACGATCTCGTCATCAGGACCGGCGACAGCCTGTTCGGCAGCACCGTGGCGTCGCTGTCGTTCTTCCGCGGCTTGAACGACAACGACCAGCTCGCGTTCCGCGCCATCCTCGCCGACGGCCGCGAGGTCATCGTCCTGGCGACGCCCGAGCAGGCGATTGCGGAACCCGGTGCGCTCGCGCTGACCTGCGCCGGCCTCGCCGCGTTCGGGATCATGCGGCGGAGACGGCGCACGGCCTGAAGCCGCACCTGCCCTTCACCACCGACGAAAGCCCCGCCCGCACCGGCGGGGCTTTTTTCATCGGCACCGTTGCCGTTAATGCGAGGAACAATACGCCCGAGTGCTCGTTACGCCTGCGCATCAAGTCAACATCCGAACATCAAGGGAATACTGATGGGCGACCAGAAGACCGAAGAACGGCCGCAGACGCAGCAGCGGCCAGGGCAGCAGCAACAGCAGCAGCCGCAGGGCGAGCGGCCAAATCCGCAGTCCGGCGGCGACCAGGGCAAGGTCGGCCAGGACACCGATGGCGACGGCAAGGTCGTGAAGCCGGGCCAGCCGCCCGGACAGAGCGGCGGCCAAGGCCTCGACAAGTAGCATCGCCGCCACCGGCTGACGCCGGAGGACGCGAGAGAAGGCCGCCCCCGCAAGGGCGGCCTTTTTCGTCCCGCCATGAACGGACCCGATCCCTTCAAACGATGGGCGCGCGACGAGGACGGACGGTCGGTGCTCGTCGGACTGAGCCATGTGGAGACGCGCGAATATTTCGCGCTGGAGACGCGCGACTGGGCCAATCGCCCAAGCGACGATCCCGCCAGGACCGCGGAAGTCCTGAGCAAGCGGCGCAAGCGCTTCCTCATGCTGTCCGACAGGCACGAGGCGGCACGCGCGCGTCGCCTCGGCCGTCGGCCGGCGGGCTGATCTTCCGTCAGCCGAGGAACGTCACCTTCCCGGTGGCGATGTCGTGCATGGCGGCGGCGATCACGAGCTGCTTCTCCGCGACCAGCTCGCGCAGCACGTCGCTGCGGTCGACCAGCATCTTCGCGGCGAGCTTCGCGTTGGTGTCGGCCACCGCCTGGACCAGCGCGTGGTTCTTCGACGAGCGCTCGCCCGGCACCGACGAAGACGCCGCGATGGCCGGATCGAAATGCTCCAGCATCTTCGTCAGATTGCCGAGCTTCGCCTTGTCGATCGCGCCCTTGATCGCGCCGCATTCGCTGTGGCCGAGCACGACGATGGCCTTGGCACCCGCGACCTTGGTCGCGAACTCCAGGCTGCCGATGATGTCGGTGTTGACGAAATTGCCGGCGATGCGCGCGCAGAAGATGTCGCCGATGTGCCGGTCGAACACAAGCTCCGGCGGCACGCGGCTGTCGATGCAGCCGACGATGGCGGCGAACGGCGCCTGCCCGCCGGCGGTCGCGCGGACCTGGGCGATCAGGTTGCAGTTGACGGTCTTGCCGGCGACGAAGCGCTCGTTGCCTTCCTTGAGCAGGCGGATCGCATCGTCGAGGGATACCTGCTTCTGCCGGTCACTGGTGAAGACGGCGCATTCATCGGCGGCGGCGGTTCGCGCGGCGGCCACGAGGGGCAGTGCCGCGGCGCCCCAGCAGAGCGTGCGACGGGACATCATGGGCGGGTCCTCCGGTTCAGGCGTTGGCGAGGTGGTGGCGCCAATCGGGCGCCGGCGCAGACGTAGGGCTGTGCGGCAAAGCTGGCATGCTAGGCCGTATCCCCCTGCCGTTCCATAGGGCGAAGTGCGGAGCGCGCCCGCGCGGCTTGCCGTAGCGGCCGCCCGCGCCGACGCGTAAGCCGCCCGGCATCCGGATCGGCGTCAGCATGGAGATTCCCCGTATGCGATGCGCGCCGACGCTGCGAGCCACGCCGAATCATCGCGCCTGGCGCGAGGAACGCGGAACGGCGCGCCTCGTTCTGACCGCCATCGCAACTGACGAAGGACACTTTCCATCATGCAGCGCATCTTTGCTTCGGCGGCGGTCGTCCTCATGCTCGCGGGCACGGCATGGGCGCAGACCGGCGGCGGCACCACCGGCGGCGGCTCGATGGGGACGAGCCCCGGCACGCCAGGGACCGGCGGCGCGACCACGCCGCGCGGCGGCGACGGAATGCCCAGCGGACCGTCGACGGCGCCCGGCAGCGGCACCACTGGCAGCGGAACGCTCGGCACCGGCAGCGACAGCACGACGGGCGGAACCGGCTCCACGCGCAGTCCGTCGCCCGGAACGGGTTCGGGTTCGACCGGCGGTTCAGGTTCGACCGGATCCGGCACGATGGGCGGCCCGGGCACCAGCGGAACCGGGACCGGCACTGGCACCGGTACGGGAGGAAGCAGCTCCGGCGGCAGCACGCAGTAACGCGCTTCCCTGCCTTCCTCAGCGGCTCGCGGCGCCACGCGAGCCGCTTTCACATGCGCGAAGGGGCGTTCGTCGGCCGGAGCACAACAGCAGCGCGCAGCATTTCGGACGGTGGACGTGATCCGTCGTGATCTGTCGTGCGCCGGCGCGTGGCGCTCTCGTTGCTGTCTTTCCTTCTTTATTTCGTCGCGGTTTCGGCGGTTTCCCTGTGGACGGCGCGATCCACGGCCGCGTCCGGAGTCATGACGACCTTGATGCAACCATGCGCCTTGTCACGGAACGTCACGTAGCCGTTCGGTCCGTCATCGAGGCTCGCGCGGTGCGTGATGATGAAGGACGGATCGAACTCGCCACGCTCGATCCGCGCCAGCAGGTCGTGCATGTACTTCTGGACGTGCGTCTGGCCCGAGCGGATCGTGATGCCCTTCTGCATGGCGGCCCCGAACGGGAACTTGTCGATCATGCCGCCATAGACGCCGGGCACCGAAAGGTTGCCGCCCTTGCGGCAGCAGACCACCGCCTGGCGCAGCGCGCTCGCGCGGTCCGTGGCAAGCGCCACGGCGGCCTTGGCGCGATCGAGCACCGCGTCGACCTCGCCCCAGCCGTGCGCCTCCATGCCGACGGCATCGATACAGGCGTCAGGCCCGCGGCCATGCGTCATCGACCGCAGGCGCTCGTACACGTCGTCGTCGCCGAAGTTGATGATGTCCGTGGCCCCCGCCTTGTCGCGCGCCATCGCCAGCCGTTCGGGCAGGCGGTCGATGGCGACCACACGCTCGGCACCGAGGGTGCGCGCGCTCAGGATCGCGAACTGGCCGACGGGCCCGCAGCCCCAGACGGCGACGACATCCCCGGGATGGATATTGCAGTTGATCGCAGCCATCCAGCCGGTCGGCAGGATGTCGGACAGGAACAGCACCTTTTCGTCGGGCAGGCCGCTTTCGATCTTCAGCGGCCCGACATTCGCCTTGGGCACGCGGACATACTCTGCCTGGCCGCCGGGGTACCCGCCCGTCAGATGCGAATAGCCGAACATGCCGGACGTGCCGTAGCCATACACCTTGGCCGCGACCTCGGCATTGGGATTTGTGGTGTCGCAGCAGGAATAGAGCTCGCGCTCGCAAAAGAAGCACTGACCGCAGGCGATCGGGAACGGAACGACCACGCGGTCGCCCTTCCTCAGGTTCTCGACTCCGCCGCCCTTCTCGACGATCTCGCCCATGAACTCGTGGCCCAGGATGTCGCCGTTCTCCATTCCCGGGATATACCCGTCGAACAGGTGCAGGTCGGAACCGCATATCGCGGTCAATGTCACCTTGATGATGACATCGTCCGGCTCCTGAATCTCCGGATCGGCGACGTTGTCGACGCGCACGTCGCCGCGGCCGTGCCAGACCAGCGCCTTCATTGCCATGTCCCTCCGTCCTTCCTGGTCGTTTCCGGCGAGACGGCCGCGCTGCCGGCTCCTGCTTCCGTACCCACCGTCGCACGGTCAGCCACGGCCTGCGTCGCGGCGTCGGCCATGTCTGTTGCGGTTTCCGTCGCTCCGTGCAGCGCGCCCTCGCCGAGCGCCCGCGCCTGGTCGACGAGCTTGTCCCTCGTCTCGCCCATGACCGCATCCTCCTGCTCGGTGGATGGCAGCAGCGCGCCCAGAAGCGCCCCGACGGCCAGCCCGACGGCGCCGACAATCAGCGGCTGATCGCGCCAAAGCTCGCCGCCCCTGTCGCGCAGCCTTGCGGTCATATCCTGCGCCGCTCCGCCGGCATCGCGCATGCGCGCGCGCGATGTCGCGGCGGCGCCCCTTGCATCCTCGCCCCACTCCGAGGCCAGGTTGCGTGCGTCATCCGCCATCTGGCGGACGCGGTCGGTGGTCCCTGACACGACGTCGCCCGCGCGTTCGACGATGGAGCCCGCCTGCTCGCCGACCTTGTCGGTTGCATTCGCGACCGCACGACCGGCGGCGCCGGACCAGCTTTCGCCTCCGCCATGCGCGTGCTCGCCGCGCGGCACGTGCGATCCGCGCAGATACGAAGGCGTCCGCCCGCCGCTCGTCGCCAGCCAGGTCAGTCCGACCGCGACCAGCGCTACCGGCACCGGGTTGTTCCTCGCCGCGAGGCCGAGGTTACGGACATAGTCGGTGGATCCGCCGCGCGCGAGGTCGTAAAATTCCTGGAAAATCTGTCCGGGCGCCATCCGCGACTGGATCGCATCGATCGTGCGGTCGATCTGCGCCCGCGTGTGCTCCAGTTCGCCTTCGATCTCCGCCGGCGAGCGGTCATCACTATGCTTGGCCATCAGCGCGTCTCCACCGGTTCGGGTTGCGGGCTCGCGTCGTCGTTCTGTTGCACGACACGCAGATCGCGGCGCAGCGAACGCATGGTCCGCCGCGGGACGATCGAATCGCGCTGCATCGCCTTCTGGCCGCGTTTCAACATCGCGTATCCGACCGCCGCGACGATCAAGCCCACCAGCAGCGGCGCGAGCCAGTTCGTATCCACCCAGCGGTCAAGAACCTGGTCGACACCGGCCACAAGGGCGAGCAGCAGCACGAGGAAGCCGGCATAAAGCACGGCGCCGCCCGCGGCGACCGACAGGCCGGCCCGCTGCACTGTCTCCACCTTCTCCCCAAACTCGGCCTTGGCCAGCTCGATCTCCTGTTGAACCAAGGTCGTCGCCTCGTGCGCCAGATCGCCGAACAGCGTGGAGAGCGAGCGCTCCTGCGTGCGCGCGGCGTATGGGGGATCTTCCAGTTGCGTTGCCATTATCGCGGTTCCTTTTCCACGTGGGTTTCATGGGCGGCACGGTATCCGGAGGCGTATTGCCCGCCGGCTCCGATTTCGCCGGCCCGCGATGCGCGCGACGAACTCCTGAGGAAGCGGGCCAGAACGAACCCGGCGGCGACGGAGCCTGCAACGAAGACCGCCGGCTGCCGGCGCGCGAAATCCTCGACGGTGCGGACCATCGAGTTCGGGCTACTATCGCGCAACGCGGCCGTCACGGTATCCAGGCCGTCAACGGCCCGCTGCGCGTAGTCGCTTACAAGGCCCGGGCTCTTCTCGCGCAGCCGGTCGACCGCTTCGTGGAGTGGTTGCGACAGGCCCTCGAGGTGATCGGCTGCGACGGCTTTCTGCCCCTCGAGAAAGGCCGTCGCCTTCTTCTGCGCATCCTGCGTGATCTTCGAAGCTTCGCCGCCAGCGCGCCTCGCCGTCTCGGAGATCGTCGATGTGCTCTCGTGCCGATCCGAAGTCGCAGGCCGTTGGCGTTGCGTCTCGGATGAAGAATCCTGAATTGCCATTGGGACTCCCATGTCGCGAGTGTCGTTGCTTTCAGCGACTGCAACACGCATCGTCCCGACTTGTTCCTCGTGCGCGACCGACCGCCAACGGCATCCAACCTCGGGTACCGCGCGTTAACAGCACGGCGAAGGCAAGCGCGGTTTCCCCGAACATGCGACGGACCCGGCGGTACTGCATCCATTGTCCTGGCGCGATTCCCACGCGACGCATTGGCGGCCGGCGCGTTGCGGTCGAGGGCGGCGGGGTCGGCGCATTGGTCGCCGGGCTGTGCGGCTGGCGCTGCAGCGCCTGCGGTGCGGTCGAGCTGGACCGCGACAGCACGCTCCTCTGTGCACTCGCGCGGGAAGCACTGGCCGAGCTGGCGGCGTCTACACAAGCACGGTCCACCGCCGGCCGCGGCCGCCGCGCGAAACCCCGCCGGCGCGCACGCCGCAAATCCAAGACCTGATCGCGCGGCGCGGACGTTCATTGCCCATCCCACCACATCAAGGGACGGGCCCCCATGAAACCGCCGCGGCTCAGGAACTACGGATATCTCTGGATCACCCTCGGCTTCTTTCTGGTCTCTCTGGCCGGGCACTGGATCTTCGGCTGGTTCGCCTATGTCGGCGACCAGACCGCCCACCACCAGCCGGTCGCATTCGGCGAATACCTGGTGCTGATCGGCCGCGACACGCTGGAGAACTGGCAATCCGAGTTCCTGCAGCTGATCTGGCAGATCGCGGGGCTTGCGTATCTTCTGTATGTCGGCTCACCGCAGTCGAAGGAAGGCGACGACCGCAAGGAGGCCAAGCTGGATGCGATCCTGCGCGCCGTCGACAAGGGGCGCGCCGAGGCGACGATCTCGGAACTCGATCGCCGCTACATGCGCACGGCATCGGGGAGCCGGAACGAATAAGCGCGGCCTGCGTTCGCGGGATGGAAAACGATCACCCACTATGGCCAATCAATCGGGAGAAGAGCCATGTCCATCCTCGACCTGCTGAAAAAGGATCACAAGGAAGTCAGCAATCTCCTGTCCGAGATGTGCGACACGACCGAGCGCGCGGCCAAGAAGCGCACGCAGCTCTTCACGGAGTGCAAGACCGCGCTGCTGGCGCACTCGCACGCGGAGCTCGAGTGCTTCTACAAGCCCCTCCTGAAGGACGGCGACGACGAGGACGCCTTGCTGGAGGCGGAGGTCGAGCACGAGGTCGTCGAGCGGCTGCTCGAGGACATCACGGCGACCGAGCCGACGGACGAGAAGTGGCTGGCCAAGGCCACGGTGCTCAAGGAGCTCGTCGAACACCATGTCGAGGAGGAGGAGAGCGAGATCTTCAAACTGGCCCGCAAGGCCTATGACAAGAAGGAGCTCGACGAGATGGGCACGCGCTTCGAGGAGCTGAAGCAGCAGGAGATGGCGCAGACGCCGGCCTAGCGCGTCTTCCACCCTTTCTCTTTCCGTCTCCCTCGGGCTTGACCCGAGGGCCCAAGGCTGCCCGCGACACCGGTGCCGGTCTTCCGGCGGCAGCGCAATGGGTCCTCGGGTCAAGCCCGAGGACGACAGATAGTTTTTCGATGTTCATCGAAATGCGCTGATCCGGCGCGTGCTCATGCGGCGATGATCAGCGGCCGCGTCCGCCGCCGCGTTTCCCGCCGTGCCCGCCGCGGTGGTGGTGGTGATGGCCGCCCTTGTTCTTGTTCCTGTCGAAGAAGAAGGCGCTGCCGAAGAACGACGGCCCGTACCATGGATAGTACGGATAGTAAGGGTAGTAGCCGTAGTAAGGGTAAGACGGATAGTACGGGTACGTCGGGTAGGCGTAGCGGAGCGGCACCGTGGTTGTTGACGGCGCAACACCCGGCGGCGGCGTGAGGCGCCAGCTTCCATCCGGCTGCAGGCACGCCTGTCCTTGCGCCTGCTGCTCCTGCCCATCGATGCGAACGGTCTGCGTGTACTCGCGACATCCGGCGGGCAAAGCGGCAGACTGCGTGTCCGCAGGCTCGACCCGCTCCGTCTCCCACGCAATCTCCGTGCCCGGCGGCGGCGTGTAGCTGTCGGCGCAGCCGCCAATCAGCACCACCGCCAATGCCGCGAACCGTGCGGCAAGGGCATTCCGCATGATGGGCCCCTCCCTGCGCCGGCGAAGGCCGGCGAACGATCGCGGGAGCGCTTTCCTACCCCGCCACCTTGCTGCCGGCGATCGCGCGTTCGACGTCGTCGGCCATCGGCCCGACCCGGTCGACCACGCGACGGAGCTGCTCGGGCTTCACGCCGAATTTCTGCGACCAGTAGCGCAGCTCGTGCTCCTGGTTCACGTTGACGCGCTGCGCATCCTGTGGCCGGGTCTGTTCCGGATTGTCTGTCATATAGGCATTCCTTCCACGACTTTCCGGATGGAACGCCTGAGCCGCACAAGAGTTCTCGGGCGCGCCGGCGCAGCTTCGCCGCGATCCCGGCCAAGCTGCGCCGTTCGTGCGGCGGACGGCTAGGTCGCGATGCCGTTGGCGCGGAACAGCGCCTCGAGTTGGTCCCACTCGCCGCCGTCGACATTGTCGTCGAAGTCATCGACGCTCATGCGCGGCATGGCGACGAGCTGCTGCAGCCGCTGCCGCGACTGGCAACGCAGCAGCTTCAGGATCGCGTTCTCGTCATCGTCGCCGCACGAGCCGGAGAACAGGTTCAGCACGAGCTGCCGCACCGAGGTGAGCGGCATCTGGCCGAGCTGCGCGCAGCCATGCGTGTTGATGAAGTGGCGCGAGCCGTCGTCGTCGAGCTGGTCGATGCCGATGATCCCGCATTCGGCCAGCAGCGAGACGAGCCGGTCCCACTCCGCGCCGTCGAGATTGTAGAGAAGGTCGTCGACGCCGACGCGGTCGACGATGCGCACGCGCCCTTCGCAAGGGAACGATTCGAGGATCTTGAGGATGGCGCGCTCGTCGTCGTCGCCGGTCGGGCCGTCCATCATCGCGAAGATCATGGCGACCAGCTCGTTCAGCTCCATCGCCCGGATCTGTTCGGGCGAGGAGGCGAAGATCTTCTCGCGCGCGCGGTCATCGTCGGTTTCGTTGAGCGCCGCCGCGATCTTCTCGATCAGCGAGTCGGAGATCTTGTAGACGCCATAGATGGTGCCGACCACGACGCCGATGGCGGCCGCGACGGCGCCGACGGTCTGCACGGCAGCGACGGCGCCGCCCGAGGCACCCGCGGCCGCGGCCGGCGCCGCGAGCGGGATCAAGCCGCCCTCACCCTGCTCCGACCCGGCGGGCTCCAGGCCGAGCGATTCGTCTGAAAGCGCGTCGCGGATCCTGCGGATGCGACGGGCTGCCTCCTGCAGGCTGATCACGCGGCGGTCGATCTCGATCAGCGGATCGTCCTTGCCCACGCCGACGGGCTTCAGCGCGTCGGTCGTGGCGCCCAGCAGCCGCGCGACGCCGTCGATCCGGTCGCGCAGCCGGTGGAGCTGCACGCGGTCGAACTCCTCGCCAAACTTGAAGCCCTCCAGCGCGCGGGCGGCGCGCGAGAGGTCATGGATGGACTTGAGCAGGTTGCACACCGCCTCGTGCGGCCGCGTCAGCTTCGCCGCGCTCCTGGCCGGCGCGCGGGCAGGACGGGTGGCGATGGCGACATCCGTGGCGCAACAGCTTGTCATGATACGTCTCCTGCAAAGGGGACAATGCGCGGGGACGGGCGCGCTGGCCCGGAGCCTGCGCGAGGAGAAGCATAGGCCTCGTCGCCGCGCGCGGAGGTGAGGCGCCTCACAGGACGCCGGTCTCATGCGCGGCGAGCGTGGCGGCGCGCCATAGCGCTTATAACAAATCCCGATTTCCCTTCCCGCCCCGGCTGCCCCACATCATCGCCGCCGCCGCGCATCGTCCGGCGCCGTTTCCACGCGCAGCCAGAGATGAAGATCAGCAAGACCGCGCGCCGCACGATCTACCGGCTCAAGACCGGCGAAGTCATTGTCACCGTGTCGCCGAAATGGCCGGGCTGGCAGGTGAACGTCGCGATCCCGCCGCTGTCGATGCGCAGCTTCGCCAACCGTCCTGCCGCCGAGGATCATGCGACCTATTTCGCCGTCCGCGCCTGCGCGCAGGCTGACGGCTACACGGTCCGCAGGGTGGAGAGCGGCCGCTTCGCGGTCGCCGGGCCCGACGGCGCTCCAGTCGAGCCGACCTACGAGACCGAGGGCGAAGCCTGGGCGGCCGCCTATCGCGACAGCGAGACGCCCCGCTGAGCGGCTGCGGCACAGCGCCCGGTTGACGATCCCCCCGGGGCGGGCGACGCTTCCGGGCATGACCGGACATATCGGAATCGTCGGCTGCTCCGCCGAGGGTGCGGCCCTCTGCTACAAGACAATCTGCACCGAAGGCGCGGCCCTGTTCGGCCCGCATGCGCACCCGGAAGTGTCGATGCACACGCCCTCGCTGGCCGACTATGTCGCCTGCCTCGAGCGCGGCGACCTGCGCGGCGTGGCCGAACTCATGCTGGCCTCGGCGCACAAGCTCGCCAGGGTCGGCGCCGATTTCCTGATCTGCCCGGACAACACCATCCACCAGGCACTGCCCCTTGTCCTGGAGCGTTCGCCGCTGCCGTGGCTCCACATCGCCGAGGTCGTCGCCGACGAGGCGGTCGCGCGCGGCTTCCGCCGGATCGGCATCACCGGGACGCGCTGGCTGGTCGACAGCGAGGTCTATCCGGAAAAGCTCACGGCGCGCGGCCTGGCCTATTTGCGCCCCACCGATGCGGAGCGCGACGAAACCAACCGCGTCATCATGGACGAACTGGTCTACGGCGTATGCAAGCCCGAGGGCATCGCCTGCTTCCAGCGCGTGATCGCGCGGATGAAGAACGAAGGCTGCGACGCCGTCGTGCTCGGCTGCACCGAGATTCCGCTGATCATCAGCGACGCGAATTCGCCGCTGCCGACGCTCGATTCAACGCGCCTGCTGGCGCGCGCCGCGCTCCGCCGCGCGGCCGCGGGCGCGTAGAAGAGGAAGACAATGCGAACGGACTGGGACCTGGTCAGGACAATGATGAACGCCGCGATCGATGCGTGCGAGCAGATGGAGAAACTCGGCATCGGCGAGGCCGACCGCGACGCGCGCGCCGATGTTGCCGGCCGCACGGTCTCGGTCTTCGACACGCTGGTCAGCTCATGGACCTATCCGGAGCGCGTACGCTACCAGATCATCCGCGAGCGGCATGAGAAGGGCGCCGACCTTCCCCACGTGCCCGATGCGGCACGACTGCTCGTCAGCATGGCGCAGGCGTGTGGCGAGCTGGTCGGCGCGCGCGACAGCGCGCCTGCCGATGCCGCATGCCGCGCGATGGCCCGCTGGTATGGCGACCATGCGCTGCCGACCATCGCGCGCGCCCTCGAGAACCCGCGCAAGGCTTCCGACTGAATCGCCAGGGGCGGCAACCGCCCCATGTCCCGTCCGCCCCCTTGCTACAGGGGTTGCCGGATACCTAAGCCGCGCCCGCTGCCGCCAGACTGGCCTCCACTGCGCGCGGGTGCCGCGCAGGAGGTATGCGGGGCGATGGATTTCCTGGTCTTGGCGCTGTGCGGCGCGGCGGCTCTGGTCGCCGGCATGATCGCGTGCGGCGAGGCCGGCCGCCGCCTGGCGCTCCGGCGCGCCGCTCACGATCGCGACGGAACATGGAGCGGGATCGGCGTCGTTGATGGCGCCGTGTTCGCCCTGTTCGGGCTGGTCATCGCCTTCACGTTTTCGGGCGCCGTTTCCCGGTTCGACGCGCGGCGCGATCTTATCATCAAGGAGGTCAACGCCATCGGCACCGCCTGGCTGCGCGTCGACTTGCTGCCGGAGGCAAGCCAGCCCGCGGTGCGCGACAGCTTCCGGCGGTATGTCGATTCCCGCATCCAGACCTATCGCCTGCTGCCGGACCTCAGCGCGGCGATGGCCGAGTTCGAGAACAGCCAGCGCCTGCAGGCGGAGATATGGAGCCGTGCCGTGACGGCCGCACCGGCCTCGCACACGGCAATCGTGGTGTTGGTGCCGGCGCTCAACGAGATGTTCGACATCACGACGACGCGCACCCTGATGACACGGGTACACCCGCCGTTCGTCATCTTCGTCATGCTGTTCGTTCTGGCGCTTGTCTGCGCCGCCCTCGCCGGCTACAGCATGGCGCAGTCGCCATCGCGCGACTGGCTTCACATGGCCGCCTTCGCCCTGGTGATCGGCCTCGCCTTCTACGTGATCCTCGACATCGAGTACCCGCGGCTCGGCCTCATCCGCGTCAGCGCCCTCGACCAGGCGCTGGTCGACCTGCGCGCCAGCATGAAGTGAGCGCTCCGGGACCCCCGGTGTATGCCTGTCCCGGCGGAGAAATTCCGCTATAGTCCCGCCGCCATGCCGATGTACCGCGACCATTCCCTGATTCCGACCGAGGCGATCCGCCTGGCCGCCCTCGGCATCCTGTCGGCGGGGCCGAAGAAGTATGGCGAGCTCGCCGTCGAGGTCCGGCACTTCGCGAGCCGCATGCTCGGGCCGACGCTCGACATCCTCGGCACGTCGATCGAGCTGCTGCGCTACGAGGGCCTGATCGAGCCGACCGGCCCGCGCGCCGCACCCGGCCAGAGCCTTACCGCCGACAGCACCGTGCAGCTCACCGAAACCGGCCGCGCCGCCCTGATCGAGCTGCTGACCAGCCGCGTGCGCGCGCCGCTGACCGACCTGTCCAAGCTGGTCATCGCGCTCAAGCTGCGCTTCCTCCACCTCCTCTCGCCGGAAGACCGGCAGGCGCAGCTCGAGATGCTGGTCGAGCTGACGGAATCGGAGCTCGCTCGGCTCAACGACCTGCGCGCGCAGTATGCCGAGAGCGGCGACCTCCTCGGCGACTGGCTGGCCCAGGACATCGCCCAGACCACGCAGCGTCTCGCCTGGTATCGCGACCGCCTGCACAAACCGTAGGCGCCGGGCGATACGCGCCGCCCGCCCCGGTGGACAAACGCGGGCCGGCCCGGCAACAATGTCGCGGGGTGGCGGAAGCCCCGGCCGCAAGACAGACAAACATCAAGGCCGGGACCGAGTGCTTGAAAATCTGACGGGCGCGCGGGAGGGTGTGTTCGCGCGCGCCTTGAGAGCAACGCGGAGCACGGCGCCGTGGACATCACGAGTTGGCTCAAGAACCTCGGTTTCGAGCAGTACGCCGCCGCGTTCCGCGACAATGACGTGACAGCGGAAGTCCTGCCCCACCTGACGGCAGAGGACCTGCGCGACCTCGGCATCACCTCGGTCGGCCACCGCCGCAAGCTGCTGCTGGCAATGGCGGCCCTGCGTGACGAGGCGGCCTCGCCCCCGACCGCCGCCATCCTTTCGGCCCCGGTCGAGCCGGCGATCGAGCCGCGGGCGCCCACGCACGCGGCCGAGCGGCGCCAGCTCACCATCCTGTTCTGCGACCTGGTCGGGTCCACCGCCATCGCGGCGACGATCGATCCGGAGGACATGCGCGAGGTGATACGCGCCTATCAGGATTGCTGTGTCGGCGTCATCACGCGCTTCGATGGACATGTGGCGCGCTTCATGGGCGACGGCATCCTCGCCTATTTCGGCTATCCGGTGGCGCACGAGGACGACGCCGAGCGCGCCGTGCGCGCCGGCCTCGACCTCGTCGCCGCGGTCGGCAAGCTGTCGTCGCGCCAGGGCGTGCTGCTGCAGCTCCGCGTCGGCATCGCCACCGGCATGGTCGTCGTCGGCGACCTCGTCGGTCAGGGATCGGCGCAGGAGCAGGCCGTGGTCGGCGAGACGCCCGCCCTCGCCGCCCGCCTCGAAGCGAAAGCGCCGCCGAACCATGTGCTGATCAGCGCCCGCACGCGGCTGCTGGTCGGCGGCCTGTTCGAATGCGCCGATGCCGGACGGCTGTCGCTTAAAGGCTTCGCCGAGCCGGTGCAGGCCTGGCGTGCCGTCGCGGAGATCAAGACCGCCGACCGGTTCGCGGCGCGCCATGCCACCTCGCTCACCGACCTGGTCGGGCGCGAGCGCGAGATCGAGCTGCTGCTCGACCGCTGGGCGCTGGCCTGCAGCGGCGAGGGCCAGGTGGCGCTGCTGTCCGGCGAGCCCGGGATCGGCAAGTCGCGCATCACCCAGGCCCTGCGCGAGCGCATCGCGGACCAGCCGCATGTCCGCATGCACCATTCCTGCTCGCCGCACCACACGAACAGCGCGCTGTTCCCGATCGTCGGCCGGCTCGAGCATGCCGCCGGTTTCATGCGCGACGACACGGTGGCGGCGAAGGTCGCGAAGCTGGAACGCCTCGTCGGGCTTGGCGACACCGGCGATACGACGACGGCGCCGGTCTTCGCGGCCCTGCTGGGCCTGGTGCCGGAGGAGCAGCTCACCTCGCCCGGCCTCAGCGCCGAGCAGCAGAAGGCGAAGACCTTCCACGCGCTGCTCACGCAGCTCGAGACGATCGCGCGGCGCCAGCCGGTCCTCGTGGTCTTCGAGGACGTGCAATGGATCGATCCGACGACATCGGAGCTGCTCGGCCTCGTCATCGATCGCCTCCAGACCCTTCCCGTCCTGCTGATCGTCACGCATCGTCCCGAATTCGCACCGCCATGGACCGGCCATGCCCATGTGACCACGCTGTCGCTCAACCGCCTGAGCCACGCGCAGCGCGTCGCCATGGTCGAGCGCGTCACCGGCGGCAAGAAACTGCCGCCGGAGGTGCGCGACCAGATCATCGAGAAGACCGACGGCATCCCCCTGTTCGTGGAGGAGCTGACCAAGACCGTGCTCGAGTCCGGCGTGCTGGAGGAAGGCCCGGCCGGCTACGTCCTGCGTGGCCCCCTGCCGCCCCTCGCGATCCCGGCGACGCTGCACGATTCGTTGATGGCGCGGCTCGACCGGCTCAGCCCGGTCAAGGACGTCGCGCAGATGGCCGCGGCGATCGGCCGGGAGTTCAGCTACGAGCTGCTCGCCGCGATCGTGCCGATGGTCGAGGCGGAGCTGCAGAAGGCGCTGACGCTGCTCGTCGCCGCCAACATCATCTTCGGCCGCGGCACGCCGCCCAACGCCGTCTACAGCTTCAAGCACGCCCTCGTGCAGGACGTCGCCTACGAGGCGGCGCTCCGCCGCACGCGCCAGCAGCTCCATGCCCGCATCGCCGCGACCATGGAGGAGAAATTCCCCGACACCACGACGACGCGGCCCGAGCTGGTCGCGCACCACTACACCCATGCCGGACTCGCCGCGAAGGCGACGGAATTCTGGTGCAGGGCCGGCAAGCTGTCGGCCGCGCGCTCCGCCAATATCGAAGCCCGCAACCAGCTCGAAAAGGGCCTGGAGCTGCTCGATGCCATCTCCGACCCCCACGAGCGGCAACGACGCGAGCTGGAGCTTCTCGTCGCCCTCGGCCCGCCGCTGATCGCCCTCGAAGGCTTCGCCGCCGAGCAGACCGTGCAGGTCTACCGCCGCATTCGCGAGCTGAGCGAGCAGCTCGGCAATCTGCCGACGATCTTCCCGGCCCTGTATGGCGAGTGGCTCTACCACGCGGCGCGCGCCGACCATCGCGCGGCGCAGGCCATCGCGGTCCGCTTCGCCGCGTTGGCGGAGCAGAACCAGACGCGCGGGCTGCGCGTCATCGCCCACCGCATCGCCGGCGTGTCGCATCTGTGCCTCGGCGAGCTGGACGACAGCCGCCGCCATCTGGAGGCCCTGCTTGCGCGCTACACGCGCGAGGTGCATCACGAGCTCGCCTATCGCTACGGCACCGATCCCGCCGTCTCCGCCCTGTCCTTCCTGGCCTGGGTGTACTGGCTGCAGGGCGAGGACGAGCGCGCCTCGGAAAGCCGCACGCGCGCCATCACCTTCGCGCGCGAGCTGGGCCATAGCCATTCGGTGGCGCACGCGCTGGGCTTCGGCGGCATGCTCGACGGCATGCGCGGCGACATCGAAAGCGCGCAGGATCTCGCCGACGCGACCCTCGCCCTGGGCCGCGAGCATCGCTTCCCCTACTGGCTCGCCGCCGGCAGCGCCGTGCGCGGTGGCTGCCTGATGCGGCGCGGCGATCACGGCGCGGTTGACGTCCTGCTCGACGCGATCGATCAGGCGCGCGGCGCGACAATGGAGGAGTACAGGCCTCTCTTCCTCGCCATGCTCGCGGAAGCTCATGATGGCGCGGGCAGCCCGGAGCGCGGGCTCGCCGCGATCGACGAAGCGATCGCGCGCGTCGAACGGACCGAGGAGCGCTGGATCGAAGCGGAGCTGCACCGCCTGCGCGGCACGCTCATTCTCCGCGCTTCCGGCGACCGCGACGCGGCCGCCGCCTGCTTCCGCCACGCCCTCGCGGTCGCGCGCCGCCAGGGCGCCAAGGCCTGGGAGCGCCGGGCGGCGGAGAGCCTGGACGACCTCGGCGCGCCCGCGCTCGCCACCGCAAGCGGCACCAAGCGGGTCTGAGCAGCGCTCCACACGGCACCTTGACAGGTCTCCCATATCCGGGAAATCCTCCCAGTTATGGGACTCGATCTCGCCGATGACACGTCCATGGACCTGCGCATCGCGCGGCGCCTGCGCTCGCTGCGCGCCGAGCGCGACTGGTCGCTGGACGAGTTGGCAGGACGCAGCAAGGTGAGCCGCGGCACTCTCTCGCGGCTGGAGAACGCGGAGGTCAGCCCGACGGCGAGCGTGCTGGGCAAGCTCGCCGCCGCCTATGGCCTGACCATCTCGCGCCTGATGCACATGGTGGAGGACGATTTCCCGCCGCTCGTCCGCCGCGACGCACAGCCGGTGTGGACGGACGCGGCATCCGGTTTCCGCCGGCGCACCGTGTCGCCGCCCGCAGGAACCCTGGCGGCGGAAGTCCTCGAGTGCGAGCTCGAGCCGGGCACGCGCATCGCCTATGACGAGCCGCCGCGACGGGGCCTCGAGCATCATCTGTTCCTGGTCACCGGGCGGCTGACGATCTCCGTCGACGGCCAGACCCATGAGCTGCGACCCGGCGACTGCCTGCGCTACCAGCTCTCCGGCCCAAGCGTCTTCGCCACCCCGGCGCGCTCCGCCGCCAGATACATCTTGTGCATCGTGTGACGCCATGACTGCCCACGCGCCAGCCGCCATCACGTCTCTCTCCGCGGACGACATCGCAGACCATGTCCGCGCGCTCGGCGCGCTCCTCCACGCCTGCGTCCATGCCGGGGCGAGCATCGGCTTCGTGCTGCCGTTCACGGCGGACGACAGCGAGCGGTTCTGGCGCGGCAAGGTGCTGCGTGCGGTGGGCAACGGCACGATGGTGCTGCTGGTCGCGCGCCAGGACGGACGGATCGCCGGATCGGTGCAGCTCGACCACGACACCCCGCCCAACCAGCCGCACCGGGCGGAGATCCGCAAGCTGCTGGTCCATCCCGATTTCCGCCGCCGCGGGATCGGAAGGATGCTGATGGCCGAGATCGAGGGCCGCGCGCGCCAGCGACGGCGGACCCTGCTCACGCTCGACACGCGCACGGGCGACAGCGCGGAGCCGCTCTATGCCGCGCTGGGCTACAGGACGGCCGGTGTCATTCCCGGCTACTGCCGCGATCCGTTCAAGGACCAGCTCGATTCGACGACGGTGATGTACAAGGCGCTGTAACAGCGCCTCGAACACGCCGGCAAATCCTGCCGCCTCGCAAACTCCGATCGGCCCTCGCGCTGCAGAATTTTCCCGGTTGCACGGGAGCGAAACCCGGAACGTGCGTCGAATCAGCGGCCTGGCTTGTGGACCGGATATTGCTCCGCTTGCGCGGCCCGTTGCTGCGGCGCGCAGGCTGCAGCCGCGGGACTACGCCGCAGGAGCACACCGTCGTGACTTTCATTTCGCCTTCCCAGCCTTTCTGGTTTGCGCCGCCGACCCCGCCATCGCCGCCCCGCATGACCGCCCGCGACGCGGGACAGGAGCCAGCCGCACCGCCGCCGGACGGCACGAAGGCTACGACCGGCGCTCCGGCATCGAGCTCCGTGTCGCCGGTGATCCAGGCGTTTCTGCTTCAGATCCAGGAGTTCGGCGTCAGTGCCTTCAACCACGCCGGCACGGATGGCGCGGATGAAATCGATGTCTGGTCGAACAGCGTGGTGACGGCAGGCGGCGGAGACGACGTGGTTCGCGCCTGGTCGCAAAGTGCGGTCGACGGCGGCGATGGCGACGATCACATCAACGTGTGGTCGGACAGTGCCGTGGATGGCGGGGCCGGGAACGACGTGATCACGGCGTGGTCGGGCTCGCGCGTGGATGGCGGCGATGGCGACGACCGCATCGACGTGTGGTCGAACAGCCGCGTCGACGGCGGTGCCGGAAACGACGTCATATCCGCATGGTCCGACAGCGTCGTCGATGGCGGTGCCGGCGACGACCGCATCAGCGCGTGGTCGGGCAGCAAGGTCAGCGGCGGCGCCGGAAAAGACATCATCTCCGCCTCGAGCGACAGCGTCGTCGACGGCGGCGCCGGCGACGACACGATCTGGATCGGAGACCGTTCGATCGTGACCTATGCCGCCGGCGACGGCAAAGACACGATCACGGCGCATGGAAACATCACCCTGCAGATCGGCAACGGCCTGTCCGCCGACCAGATGACTGTCACCGTCTCGGGCAATGAAGCGAAGATCAGCTTCGGCAACGGGACCGATGAGATCACGCTCCGACTCAGTCGGAGCGGCTCCGCACAACTGGCCTTTACCGACGGCCGGACGATCGAGGTCAAGCCGGATCCCACAGCCGTGGCGAGCAACGGATTCAGCAGCGGCCCGCAGTTGATCTCGCTGTCGAAGACCGCTTGACCTCAGGACCCGTCGCGGCCTGACGCTAGATGCTGCGCTTGGCCATCTGGTCGGCGATGTAGTCCGCCTGCCGGAGGGCCAGCGCCACGATCGTCAGCGTCGGATTCTCCGCGCCGCCGGTGGTGAACACGGAGCCGTCGGACACGAACAGGTTCGCGATGTCGTGCGACTGCCCGTGCCTATTGACGACGCCATCCGCCGGGCGCTCGCTCATCCGGTTGGTGCCGAGATTATGCGTCGACGGATAGGGCGGCGTGCGGAAGGTCCGCACCGCGCCGACGGACGCATAGAGCGCCTGGCCCTGCCGGTAGGCGTGCTCGCGCATCCGCTTGTCGTTGGCGTGGTCGTCGAAATGCACGTCCGGGATCGGCATGCCGTACTTGTCCTTCAGGTCCGGATGCAGCGTCACGCGGTTCGAGGCCTGCGGCATGTCCTCGCCCACCAGCCACATGCCGGCCATGTTCGCGTACATGTCGACGGCACTCGTGAACTCCCGCCCCCACGCGCCCGGGCTGAGGAAGGCCGCCATGAACGGCAGGCCCAGCGATAGCGTCTCCATCTCGTAACCGCCGGCGAAGCCGCGCGACGGGTCGTGCCCTGATTCGTCCGTGACGATGCCGGCCATGGTCGTGCCGCGGTACATGCGGACCGGCTTGTCGAACGTCGCATAGACCGATCCGGTCATGTGCCGCATGTAGTTGCGGCCGACCTGGCCCGATGCGTTGGCGAGGCCGTCCGGGAACCGGCTCGATGCCGAGTTCAGCAGCAGGCGCGGGCTTTCGATCGAATTGCCGGCGACGCAGACGGCGCGCGCCCTCTGACGCTGCAGGGCGCCGTCCTTGTCCGCATAGACGACCGCGGTCACCTTGCCGCTCGCATCGTGCTCGATCTTCAGCACCTGCGCGTTCGGCCGCACCTCGAGCTTGCCGGTCGCCTCGCCCTTGGGAATCTCGGCATACAGCGTCGACCACTTCGCGCCGGTCTTGCAGCCCTGGAAGCAGAAACCGACCTGCTGGCACGACGAGCGGCCGTCGCGCTGCTCCGAATTGATGGCCATCCGGCCGGTGTGGCAGTTCTTGTAGCCGAGCTTGTCGGCGCCGGCCTTGAGGACCTTGAAGTTGTTGTTGCCGGGCAGGCCCGGAATGCCGTTCGTCCGCGTCACGCCCATCCGGTCCTCGGCGCGCGCATAGTAAGGCTCGAGCTCCTGCAGCGTGACCGGCCAGTCCAGCAGGGACGCGCCCTCGATGTCACCATAGGTCGTTCGCGCGCGGAACTCGTGCGCCTGCAGGCGCAGCGAGGCGCCGGCCCAATGGACGGTCGAGCCGCCGACCGCCTTGACGATCCATGCCGGCAGGTTCGGGAAGTCGCTGGCGATGCGCCACGAGCCCGAGGTCGTACGCATGTCGAGCCAGGAGATGCTGAGGAAGTTCGCCCACTCGTCGTTCTCGAAATCGTCGATCTCGTGGCGGCCGCCCGCCTCGAGAATCACGGTGTCGATGCCCTTGAGGGCGAGCTCGGTGCCGAGCGTGCCGCCACCGGCGCCGGAGCCGACGATCACGACGACGCCGTCATCGTCCAGATTGTAAGGCGCAGCCATGGGATCCTCCCTGATCGGATGCGACGGCTCAGAGCCAGTCGAGATCGTTGAAGCCGCGATGGATGTAGCCGCCCTTGGAGGCGGACTCGCCCTCGTAGCCGAAGATCGGCCACACCTCCTTGTTGTTGTAGAGGCCGGTGACGAGGCCGGAGCGGACCTTCTGGAAGAACGGATCGGTTTCGACGTCGCGCAGCACGGCGACGCGATCGCCCTCGCCGCCGACAGCGGCGTAGTCGACGCTGTTCTTGGCCCGCGCCAACGAATTGAGCCTGGCGACGCCGTCCTCGATCAGGCCGCGCAGCGCGGGATCGTCCGCGGCCTTCTCGTCATGGACCTTGACCGCAATGACGTAGAAGCGGTCGGCCAGCCGCTCGTGCGGATAGATGTCGCGCGCCATCTGCACCAGCGAGCGCATCGTCTCGGGCTTCAGGGCCTTGACCTCGTAGCCCCAGGCCTCACTCGGCTTGATGAGCGCGCGGCCCGAAATCAGGATTGCCGATGCGGCCGATGTCGCGAGGAACGTCCGTCGGCTCAGGGGCGTGCCGGTTGGATTGGGCATGAACTCCTCCCGCTTCCGTTGTTCTTTTCGGAACCGGCGCAGGGGGACGGCGCGGGACTTCGGGACGAAGCGCGCCGTCAGCTCGCTGCAGCGCTCGGGTTCGTGCCGCCAATCTACCACCGGACCAGCGAGGGCACCGCGCCGGGGCCGCGCGTTTTTCGGGTTACCCCGCAGGAAGCTGTCGGTCTCGGCACGACGTCAATCTGCCTCGCCGATGCGAGACACCGGAGAAACCTGACTGCTCGCGCACGCTGCCGTCTTCGACGGACGCGCGAACATGAAGATGTGCCGCGCGGTACAATAGGATGCGCTTCGTCGCGGCTCTGAACATACATCAAACCGATGCGTGCTCCTCGCCCACCAAGGCGGGGCGATGCAGTGCGAAACAGAATCAGTCGGGCGGCGCGGTCGTTCGTCTTTTACACACGCTAAACGTTCGGACCTTAGATTGTGCCCCATTCTGTTCGTCGCGGAGGAAAAACCACGAATGCTAAGTGCGTGGCGCGCTACCAAGACGCACGAGCTGCGAGCCAAGCTGAAAGCGCTCGACGCGTCGCAAGCCATCATCGAGTTCGATCTTGATGGAATCATCCTGACGGCGAATGATCGCTTCCTCGAAGCGATGGGCTACACGCTCGCAGAGATCGCGGGCAAGCATCACAGCGTGTTCGTAGGCGCCTCTTACAAGTCCAGCGACGAATACCGACAGTTCTGGGCCGCCTTGCGTCGCGGCGAATACCAAGCGGCCGAATACAAGCGATTTAGCAAGGGCGGGAAGGAAGTCTGGATCCAGGCGTCCTACAATCCGATCCTGGGCCGCAACCGCAAGCCATATAAGGTGGTCAAGTTCGCCACCGACATCACGGCGCGAAAGCAGCAAGCCGCCGACTATGAGGGTCAGATACTGGCCGTCAGCAAGTCGCAGGCGGTGATCCAGTTCAAGCTGGACGGTACGATCATCACGGCAAACGAGAATTTCCTGCAGGCGCTTGGCTACGCACTACAGGAGGTCCAGAACCGGCATCACAGCATGTTCGTGGACCCCGCCTACGGGGCCAGCGCCGAATACAAGCTGTTCTGGGACAAGCTCGGCCGCGGCGAGTACCAGGCGGCCGAGTACCGTCGCATCGGCAAGGGTGGCAAGGAGATCTGGATCCAGGCTTCCTACAATCCGATCTTCGACCTCAACGGCAAGCCTTATAAGGTCGTCAAATTCGCCACGGACGTGACCAGACAGGTCAAGGAACGGCTGAACCGGATCGAGATGGGCAAGACGGTCGATGCCGACCTTCAGGAAATCGCGCAGGCGATTTCGACCGCGAGCCAGCAGGCCGCGTCGGCAGCCACTGCCTCCGCCCAGGCCACCGCCAACGTGCAGGCGGTCGCCTCCGGCGCCGAGGAGCTGGCCGCGTCAGTCGGTGAGATCAGCCGGCAGACGGCGGATGCCTCACGCATCTCGGCCCAGGCGGTCGCCGAGGCCGATAAGACCAACACCATCGTGACCAGCCTCGCCGGTGCCGCCGAGCGAATCGGCGAGGTCGTCAAGCTGATCACCGATGTCGCGAGCCAGACCAATCTCCTTGCCCTGAACGCGACGATCGAGGCGGCGCGGGCCGGCGAGGCAGGCAAGGGTTTCGCCGTGGTGGCGAACGAGGTGAAGGGCCTTGCCAACCAGACCGCGAAAGCGACCGGGGAAATCGCCGAGCAGATCGCGCAGGTTCAAACGGCGACCCGCGAGGCAGTCGGCGCCATCGGCTCGATCGGCCAGACCATCAAGAGGATCAACGAAATCTCGGCGGCTATCGCCTCGGCCGCCGAGGAGCAGAACGCCGTGACCAAGGACGTGTCCGCGAACATGCATACGACGGCAACCAGCGTCCAGAGCATCAGCGATGGCATGAACGCGATCGCCGCGGCGACCAAGGCCGCGGAAGGGGCGGCCCGGAAGGTCAAGGAAGCTTCGCGCGCGCTCGCGGGTTGAGATTGAACGAAGCGGTGCTGGAAGCCTCGCGTCAATACAGGTGCTGGCCGCCGGTGATGAAGATCTCCGAGCCGGTCACGTAGCCGAAATCGGGCGAGCAGAGCTGGTAGATCACGCCCGCCACCTCGGCGGTCGTGCCCATGCGGTGCATCGGGATGCGCGTGATCAGCGGCTCGTACTCGGCGCCGATCATCTCCGTCTCGATCTCGCCCGGCGCCACGGCGTTGACGCGCACGCCGAGCGAAGCGAACTCGACCGACATCTCGCGCGTCAGCGCCGACAGCGCCGCCTTGGAGGTCGAATAGGCCGAGCCGGCGAAGGGGTGCACCGCGTGCCCGGCAATCGAGGTCACGTTGACGATGGCGCCCTTGCCCTTGGCGAGCGCGCCGGCGAAACCGCGCGACAGCTCGATGGCCGCGTAGAAATTCAGCTCGAACACCTCGCGCCAGCCGTCGAGCTCCCCGTGCAGCACGCCGAGCCGCTCCTTGTAGGGCGTCTTCGGCGACATACCGGCATTGTTGACCAGCGCGTGCAGCGGCTCGCCCTTCAGCCGGTCGTTGACGTCGGCGACGAAGGCGGCGCGGCCGGCCGGATCGGCCAGGTCCGCCGGGATATGGTGCGCCCAGTTGGGATCGCGCCGGCAGTCGTCCGGCACGTCCTCGCGCGAGCAGGTGAAGATGCGCCAGCCCGCCTCGCTGAACCGCTTGACCGTCGCGTGGCCGATACCGCGGCTGGCGCCGGTGAGAATGAGTGTCTTTCGCTCCGTCATGGCGGCGGAGACTAGCAGAAATGCCGCGTCGCAATCGCCCGACGGTGTGCGGTCAGGCGTTCAGGCTCCCGACCCGACCCTAAGCAATTGAACAATAATACGTCTTTGCCAAGACCCACCACCCGAGCTGCCGGTAGCACGGGATGTACCGGCGCGTCGGGCCGGGGGCGTGAGCGCCCCCGGCCTTTGCACCTTGATGGTCAAGGCAAGTGCATCGTGCAGTCAGCTCGCGGCCGCCCGCGCGCGCCGTGCCGCCGCAACCATGTTCACGAGGGCAGGACGCACTTCCTCCCATCGCCGGGTCTTCAGCCCGCAATCCGGATTGACCCAGATCTGGTCGGCGGCAAGGTGCTGCTTTGCCTTGGTCAGCAGATCCGACATCTCGCCCACATCAGGGCAACGGGGCGAATGGATGTCGTAGACGCCCGGGCCGATCTCGTTCGGATAGCGATAACTGACGAAGGCGTCGAGGAGCTCCATCTTCGAGCGGGACGTCTCGATGGATATGACATCGGCATCCATCGCACCGACCGCATCGATGATGTCGTTGAACTCCGAGTAGCACATGTGCGTGTGAATCTGCGTATCGTCCGCCACCCCGGAGGATGACAGCCGGAAGCACCCCACCGCCCAGTCGAGATAGGTCTTCCAGTCCGATTTGCGCAGCGGCAAGCCCTCGCGGATCGCCGGCTCGTCGATCTGGATGATGCGGATGCCCGCCTTTTCGAGATCGACCACCTCCTCGCGGAGCGCGAGCGCGATCTGCCGGCACACCGTCTCGCGCGGCACGTCGTCGCGCACGAAGGACCATTGCAGCATGGTGACCGGGCCGGTCAGCATGCCTTTCATCGGCTTCATGGTGAGCGACTGCGCATAGGCCGACCATTGCACCGTCATCGGACGCGGCCGCGAGACGTCGCCATAGATGATCGGCGGCCGCACGCAACGCGAGCCGTAGCTCTGTACCCAGCCGTGCTTCGTGAAGGCATAGCCTGCAAGTTGCTCGCCGAAGTACTGCACCATGTCGTTGCGCTCGAACTCGCCATGGACAAGCACGTCGAGGCCGATTTCCTCCTGCCAGCGAACGGCCGCCTCGGTTTCCTTGCGCAGGAAGGTGTCGTAGTCGCTGTCGGTCATGCCACCCTTCACATAGGCCGCACGCGCCTTGCGGACCGCTTCGGTCTGCGGGAACGAGCCGATGGTCGTTGTCGGAAATGCGGACAGGCCGAACCTTTCCTGCTGTCGCTGCCGGCGAACGGGATAGGCGTTCCTGCGGCTCGCCATATCAGGCGTTACCGCGGCGACACGGGCGACAACTTTGGCGTCGTGGATCTTCGCAGAGCCCTTGCGCGCTTCGGCGACCGCCGCCGAAGCGCCGAGCGCATCCTTCACGGCATCGCGGCCGGCGGCGAGCGCCTCTCCCAGCGTGCGCAGCTCCTCCATTTTCTGTACGGCGAAGGCAAGCCAGCGCCTCAGGTCCGGATCGAGATCGCGATCGAGCTCCATGTCGATCGGAACGTGCAGCAGCGAGCACGACGGCGCCACGATGATGCGATCCGCTCCTCGCTTGGCAACGACCGGCTCGATGCGGTCGAGAATCGCCGGCAGATTGGCGCGCCAGATGTTGCGGCCGTCGATCACGCCAAGCGACAGAGTCAGGTCCGCCGGCGCCGTGTTCAGCACGCGGTTGAGCCCTTCGGGGCCGCGCACCAGATCGAGATGCAGGCCGGCGACCGGCAGGTCGAGCGCAGCGCCCAGATTGCCGCGCAGCCCGCCAAAGTACGTCGTCAGCATGATCTTCAGGCCCGGCACCGCACGGGCGAACGCGTCATAGGCCGTGCGCACTGCGTCGCGGGCGGCGTCGTCGAGGTCGAGGACAAAACAGGGTTCATCCATCTGAACCCAGTCGGCGCCGCTGGCCGCGAGTTGGCGCAGCACCTCCGTATAGACCGGCACCAGCCCCGGCAGCAGCGACAGCGGATCGAGCCCGTCGTCCTTGCTCTTGCCGAGCTTCAGGAACGTGACGGGGCCGATCAGGACCGGGCGCGTGTGCAGCCCGAGCGCCTGCGCCTCGCGGAACTCGTCGATCGCCTTGGTCGAGGCGAGTTCGAAGCTCTGGCCGCGCGAAAATTCCGGCACCATGTAGTGGTAGTTGGTGTCGAACCACTTGGTCATCTCCAGCGCCGGCACGCCGTGGCTGTGATGCGCGTGGCCGCAATCGGCATGGCCCGCGTGCTGGCTGCCGCGGGCCATGGCGAAATAGGTGTCGAGCAGCACGGCCCCACCCTTCCAGCCATAGAGCGCCGGAATGGCGCCGACCATCACGCTCGTATCCAGCACCTGGTCATAGAGCGAGAAGTCATTGCTCGGAATGTGCGTGATGCCGAGCGCATGCTGGCGCGCCCAGCTTGCGGCGCGGAGCGCCGACCCGGCCTGGAGCAGCGCCGTGGCGTTCGACTTGCCCGCCCAGTAGCGCTCGAGAGCCGTCTTCAGTTCGCGCCGCGGACCAATCCGCGGCACACCCAACGTGCTGACAGGAAGAGAGACAACAGACATCGGTATACCCCATGAGTTGGGGCAAAGGCCGAGCGGACGCCATGCAGGGAATCAGCGGTGGTGCCGCCGTTGCATGCGACCACCGGGACACCCCGCCCGAGGACGTTTCACCTGTCGCGGCAGGTCTCCTGGCTCACGGGTCACCGCGGCTGTCTGGCCTTCCCGATGCCTTGCGGCATCAGTGACGCTTTGCGACAGCCGCTCTCCGCTTACAGTTGCGGGGGCAGCTCCGGCGTTACACCGGATTCCCTCTTAGCTCCCGGTCCCGAAGGTCCGGGAGAACCACGACGGCGACAATCTGCAGCGGATCGGCGTGGAGCGTCAATGACGAGGTTTGCGGCGTTCCGGACGACAAAGCAGCGGGCAATCGTGTCGCCTGCATGATTCGTCTTGACGGCGCGCGTCTGACGGAAACAATATCTAGCGTTCACGGTTCCCCGGATGGCAATATCTGGGGCTAAGAGGGAACCCGGTGAACCGCCATTGGCGGTGAACCCGGGGCTGCCCCCGCAACTGTAAGCGGCGAGCGGCTGTCGTCTTGAGTCACTGATGCGCAAGCATCGGGAAGGCCAGACAGCCGCAGCGACCCGCGAGCCAGGAGACCTGCCGTGCGCGGTGAAACGTCCTCGGGCGGGGTGTCCCGGTGGGTCGCTTGCATGCGATGGCGCCCGCCGTCGGTTTTCCTGCAAGTCGTCCACGAGGCTGCCCGCCCCAACAAGACCTGGGGTCGCGCATGTCGATGCAGTTTGCCTACGATTTCGATAGTCACGGACACCTCGTTGCACCGCCGGCTTCTCCGCCGCCGCGCCCGGTCATGCGGGCGCCCACGGTCGCGGAGCGCCCCTCGCCTGCGCCCTCCCCCGCGCCTGCACCGCAGGCGGCGCCGCTGCCCGGACCGCTCGGACGGCCGCCGCGACCGTCCGACCTGCGCCTCGACCGCCGCCGCGACGACCTGCTGACCGCCTTCGGCAAGGCAACGCTGACCGACCGCTACCTCATGCCGGGCGAAAGCTTCCAGGACATGTTCGCGCGCGTATCCTGCGCCTTCGCCGACGACGTCGCGCACGCGCAGCGGCTCTACGATGCGATGTCGCGCCTGTGGTTCATGCCGGCGACGCCGATCCTCAGCAACGGCGGCACCACGCGCGGCCTGCCGATCTCGTGCTTCCTCAACGCCGTGCCCGATTCGCTCGACGGCATCGTCGCGACGTGGAACGAGAACGTGTGGCTCGCCTCGAATGGCGGCGGCATCGGCACGTACTGGGGCCGCGTCCGCTCGATCGGCGAGACCGTGAAGGGTTGCGGCGAGACATCAGGCATCGTCCCCTTCATCCATGTCATGGACGGGCTCACGCTCGCGATCAGCCAGGGCTCGCTGCGGCGCGGCTCCGCCGCCGTCTATCTCGACGTCCATCATCCGGAGATCGAGGAGTTCCTGGAGATCCGCAAGCCGTCCGGCGACTTCAACCGCAAGGGCCTGAACCTCCACCACGGCATCAACATCACCGACGATTTCATGGAGGCGGTGCGCGCCGGGGGCATGTTCCCGCTGAAGAGCCCGAAGACCGGCGAAACCATGCGCGAAGTCAATGCGCGGCAGCTCTGGCAGCGCATCCTGGAGACGCGCCTGCAGACCGGCGAGCCCTATCTGCTGTTCATCGACGCGGTGAATCGCGCGCTGCCGCAGCATCAGCGCGAGCTCGGCCTCAAGGTCTCGACGTCGAACCTGTGCAGCGAGATCACGCTTCCGACCGGCATCGATCACCGCGAGCAGGAGCGCACCGCGGTGTGCTGCCTGTCGTCGCTCAACATCGAGACGTGGGACGAGTGGAGCGTGCAGCCCGGCTTCGTCGAGGACGTGCTGCGCATGCTCGACAACGTGCTGTCCCATTTCATCACGGTGGCGCCGGACAGCATGTCGCGCGCCCGTTACTCGGCGCTGCGCGAGCGTTCCGTCGGACTCGGCGTCATGGGTTTCCATTCGTTCCTTCAGGGCAAGGGCATCCCGTTCGAAAGCGCCCTCGCCAAGTCGTGGAACCTGCGCATCTTCCGCAAGATCCGCGCCGAGGCCGACGCCGGCTCGGAACGGCTCGCGCGCGAGCGCGGCCCCTGCCCCGACGCCCTCGAGCGCGGCGTGCACGCGCGTTTCAGCCACAAGATCGCCATCGCACCGACCGCCTCGATCAGCATCATCTGCGGCGGCACCAGCGCCTGCATCGAGCCGATCCCGGCCAATATCTACAATCACAAGACCCTGTCGGGTGCCTTCGTGGTGCGCAACCCGTACCTGACGAAGCTGCTGGCGCAGAAACGCATGGACACGCCGGAGACCTGGCAATCCATCGTCGAGCACGAAGGATCGGTGCAGCACCTCGACGGCCTTTCCGAGGACGAGAAGCTGGTGTTCCGCACCGCCTTCGAGATCGACCAGCGCTGGCTCATCGACCTCGCCGCCGACCGCACGCCGTTCATCTGCCAGAGCCAGTCGCTCAACCTTTACCTGCCGGCCGACATCGACAAGTGGGACCTGCACATGCTGCACTGGAGCGCGTGGAAACGCGGCATCAAGAGCCTCTACTACTGCCGCTCGAAGTCGATCAGCCGCGCGGATTTCGCCGGCAAGCTGGACAAGGCGGCGCGCCGGACCGTCAGCACGCAACGCACCGACTACGAAGAGTGCCTGTCATGCCAGTGACCGGCCTCGTCGACGTCGACCCGCGCACGCTGATCGGCACCGGCCGTGTCGGCCTCCTGACCGCGACCGGGACGTACGATGTCGAGCGCTACCCCTGGGCCTATGAGTTCTGGAAGCGCCAGCAGCAGACGCACTGGATGGGCGAGGAAGTCCCGCTCGGCGCCGATATCAAGGACTGGGCTTCCGACCGCGTGACGGATGCCGAGCGCTCGCTGCTGACGCAGATCTTCCGCTTCTTCACCCAGTCCGACGTCGAGGTCGGCGACAACTACCTCAAGCGCTACATCCCGATCTTCCAGCCGCTGGAAGTCCAGATGATGATGGCCGCCTTCTCCAACATGGAGACGGTGCATATCGACGCCTACGCGTTGCTGCTGAAAACGCTCGGCATGCCGAAGGCCGAGTTCGAAGCGTTCCGCGAATACGAGGCTATGCGCACCAAAGCCGACTACATGCATACCTTCGGCGTCGGCACGGTCGGCGACGTCGCGCGCACGCTGGCGATGTTCGGCGCCTTCACCGAAGGCATGGCCCTGTTCGCCAGCTTCGCGATGCTGCTGAACTTCCCGCGCCACAACAAGATGAACGGCATGGGCCAGATCGTGAGCTGGTCGGTGCGCGACGAAAGCCTGCATTGCGAGGGCATCATGCGCCTGTTCCACGAATGGAACCGCGAGACCGGCGCCGTGACGCCGGCGGTTCGCGACGACATCGTCGACGTGGCGAAGACCATGGTCGGGCTGGAGGAGCGCTTCATCGAGCTCGCCTTCGGCCTGGGCCGGATCGAGGGCATGACGGCCGCCGACATCAAGGCCTATGTCCATTACATCGCCGACTGGCGGCTGACGCAGCTCAAGCTCCCGCCCGTCTTCGGCTGTTTCGAGGAAACGGAAAGCGGCTATCGCCAGGTGCGGCCGCATCCGCTGCCGTGGCTGGTCGAGATCCTGAACGGCGTTGAGCATGCGAACTTCTTCGAGCAGCGGGCGACCGAGTACTCGAAGGGTGCCAGCAAGGGAAGCTGGGACGGCACTGGCGGCGTGTGGGCGCTGTTCGACCAACGCGAAGGATCGCCCGGCCGCGCGGCCTGAGCATCGCGGCCGCGTTGGCCGCTGCATCCTTCCTGCACAGCCGGAACGGGAGGCTGCCGTGAAGAGAGTTCTCGTCATAGGAATCGGCGCCGGCAATCCTGAATACATCACGATCCAGGCGATCAACTCGCTCAACCAGGTCGACGTCTTCTTCATCATCGACAAGGGAGTCGACAAGCAAGATCTGGCGCGGTTACGAAAGGAAATCTGCGAGCGGTACATAGCCGACCAGACCTACCGCTTCGTCGAGGTCGACGATCCGCCGCGTGAACGGTCGCCCCCTTACGAGACGAGCGTCGCGGAATGGCGGCAGAAGCGCGTGGCGCTGTGCAGGGCGCTGATCAACGACGAGCTCAAGGACGGGGAATGCGGCGCCTTCCTGGTCTGGGGCGACCCGTCCCTGTATGACGGGACCATTCAGGTGCTGCAACAAATCCTGGCCGAAGGTTCGGCGACCTTCGAATACGAGGTCATTCCCGGCATCAGCAGCATCCAGGCGCTCGCCGCACGGCACAAGGTGCCGCTGAACCGGATTGGCGAGTCGATCCAGATCACCACCGGGCGCAGGCTGGCGGAAGGACTGCCGAACGACATCGACAATCTGGTCGTGCTGCTCGATGCCGACGCGGCACTGCAGGCCGCGGCAAGCGAGGATCTCGACATCTACTGGGGCGCCTATCTCGGCATGGACGGGGAGATCCTCGTCGCGGGCAAGCTGCGCGAGCTGATGGGCGAGATCGAGCGCATCCGCAAGGCCAAACGGGCCGAGCGGGGCTGGATCATGGACACGTATCTCCTGCGCCGCCCGGCGAAGGAACAGTAATCGGCACACGCGCACCGAACGCGGCACTGCGCGCTTCAGTCATCCCTGGCATTGTCGAACGCCTGCCGCCACTTCGCCACGACCGGATCGTCCGGCTCAAGCGCAGACATCTGCCGCAGCCAGACGCGCAGTGCCGTGCGCTGCTCGCGGGCCGCGGGCATCGAAAAGGACTCGGGCGCCACCGCATTGCGCATGGCCGTTGTCGCCTGTCTCTTGACGTCGATGATCTGCGGCGGCCCGAACCGGTCGAGCAGCGCCTGAAAGGCGTCATGGCTGGCGCGGTCGAAATCCCGCGGCCTGCCGGCGGTGCATTTGAGAGGATGGGCCGGATAGAGATGCATGCACGGCACCCAACCGTCGGGGATCGGGTTCGTGGCGGCGTGGGTGCGACGATGCGCCAGCAGCCGTGGCAGCACATGGGTATGCGGCCCGTCCGGACTCTGCCCGCCCGGCGGCGGGATCGGCTGGAACACTTCGATGCGGCCGAACCGGCATATGAAAACGCGGTTGGGACTGAAAGCGATCAGCGCCTGCAGCAGCGGGTTGCCCGGCTCGAACAGCGGCCGACCCGCGCCGGCGCGCAACGCCGAGATGAGGTCCGGCTCGGACGCGCGCACGCAAGCATCGACCTGCTGCGCGCCAAGTCCCAGGTCGAAAAGAAGCGCGCCCTCATCCGCGGACCGGCATGCGTCCAAGTCGGGACCAAGTTCCGTGACGACCGTCCGACCCGCCATACCGCAGGTATCCTGCGGCAGGCAGAACGCGACAGCATGGTTCCAGGAGCCGGACGCGGCCGAAATCGTCTCATAGGCAACCGGCCGCACATCCATATCCGGCGCGATCCGGATTGCGCCGCGCGGCGTGACGATCTGAAACATCCCGGCGCCGGTGCTGCACTCTTCCGCCGCTTCGCGCATGAATTCTGCTATCGCGCCGAAAGTCCCGACACTCCAGGATGCGCCAGGGTCTGAAAGAAAACGCTGGATAAGGTCGTGCATGGGATGGCGGACGTCACCGCATTCGGATGTTTGGACCGCCGCGGTGACGCGGCGGCGATCACTTTCCGATCTTCTAGCGGCTCAATGCACCATCAGGGCGGGGATTTTCGCGTGGGTCAGCACGTGCTCCGTGACGCCGCCGAACACCATGCGGCGCAGGCGCGAGCGCGTGTAGGCGCCCATCACCAGCAGGCCGGCCTTGATCGCCGCCGCCTCGGTCAGGATCTGCGCGCCGACATTGGGCTGCTTGCGCGCGGTCGGCAGCAGGTCGGCGCGGACGCCGTGCCAGGCGAGATATTCGACCACCTTGCCGCCGTCGGCGGCCTTGTCGTCCTCCAGCACCGAGAGCACGGCGACCCGCGACGCACGGCGCAGCAGCGGGATCGCGGCGGAAATCGCACGCGCCGACTCGATGCTGCCGTTCCAGGCGAGCAGGATGGGGCCCTGGTCGAACTCGCCCATCGCCCCGCTCCCCGGCACCGCAAGGACCGGCCGGCCGGTATCGAGCAAAGCCGCCTCGAACGAGACGGTCGGAACGATGCCAGTGCCCGTCGTCGGCTGCGCGACGACGATCAGGTCGGCGAGGCGCCCGCGGCGCGCGACCAGTTCGTCCTCGGCGCCGACATCCTCGCGCCACGACAGGGTCGGGCCGGAGCTGGTACCGCTCGGCGCCCCCAACGGGACCCCGGTGCGCTGGCGCCACGCTTCGAACGTCGCGCGGGCCCGCTGCGCGCGGGTCACGGAATCGCGCTGGGCCGCCTCCATGATCTGCTGGATCAGGGCGCCCGAGGCGCCTTCTCCCAGGAACGGCACGGCGTCGCGCGGGTCGAGCTGACCGTGCAGGATCTCGATATGCGCCGTGAAGCGCTGCGCCACGGCCAGCGCCGCGTCGAGTACGGCGGTGTCGCCGTCGCCGCCGGTCACCGGCACCAGGATCAGTTTGAATGACATGTCGACCCTCCTGTGGCCCTCTATCCTAGCCTGTTTTGCGATCCTGCCTAGCCTCGCGCTCCATCTTCCCCGAGCAGCCGGACGATCCGGGCCGCCGTTGCTTCCGCGCTGCCCGAGGCGTCCACGCGGTGCCAGTCGAGCGGACCCAGGTCATAGGCAAGCTGGCGCCGCAGCACCTCGACCGTCGCATCCGAGGCATCGCCCCGCCGCGCGGCGATGCGGCCGGCGAGCTGCTCCGGCGGCGCCTCCAGCCACACGCCGATGAACGGGACGCCCGCCTTGCGCGCCGCCGCGGCGACGGCATCGCGCTCCTCCGGCTTCGCGAACACGGCGTCGGCGATGGCGGAATGGCCGGCGCCGACCACCTGCCGTGCGGCCGCGACCATCTCGCCGTAGACGGCGCCGGCGGATTCGGGCGTATAGGCGCCCGGATCGAGACGGTCGGTCGCGGCGAGACCCGCAATGCGCTTGCGGATCACGTCGCTGCGCAGGACGACCGCGCCAGGGACCGCGCCGAGACGCGGCGCCACCAGGCGCGCGACGGTCGACTTGCCCGTCCCCGACAGGCCGCCGACCGCCAGCAGCCGTGCCGGCGGCGGCGCAAGCAGGTCGAGGCCCAGCGTGAGGCAGGCGCGCGCTTCGTCGAGGAGCGACTTGCGCTTCTCAGCCGAGGCTTGGGCGTGCGCCGACGCCGCCACCGTCTGCGCTTTGACGCCGGCGCGGCAGGCGAGGAACAGCGGCAGCGCCGCGAGGCCGTTCTCGTCGCTGGCGGCTTCGAGATAGGCGTTGAACGCCGCGTTTGCGTGGCCGCGCAGGCCGCGGCGCTCCAGATCCGTCAGCAGGAACGCGAAGTCGTAGAGCGTGTCGATGCACGAGATGCGGTCGTTGAACTCGATCGCATCGAACAGCACCGGCCGCCCATCGAGCAGGCAGATGTTCCGCAGATGAAGATCGCCGTGGCAACGGCGCACGAGGCCCGCGTCGCGCCGCGCATCCAGCAGGGTCGCCAATCGGCGCAACCCGTCGTGGCACGCGCGCTCGAAGCGCGTCGCGTCGGCGCGGTCTATGTCGGCGCCGGCGTCGCGCAAACCCGTCGCATTGCCGTCGACGACCCACGCGATCCCGGCCGCGCCGCCGCTATCGCGGCGCGGCTCCGCGGCGGCATGAAAGGCCGCGATCGCGGCGGCGAGCGCCGTCATGTGGTCGCGCGTCAGCGCGCCGCGCTCGGCCATGCGGTCGAACAGCGCGTCCTGGTCGAAACGCCGCATCACGACGAGCCAGTCCACCGGCTCGCCGTCGCCGCCCAAAGCCAGGCCGGCGGTGCCGCGTGTCACCGGCACGACCGCTTCGTACAGCATCGGCGCGGTGCGGCGGTTGATGGCGAGCTCCGTCTCGCACATCGCGCGGCGTCGCTCCGGCGTCGAATAGTCCATGTAGGGGAAGCGCACCGCGCGCTTGAGCTTGAAGACGCGCGGGCCGGCGAGGAACACGACGGAGCCATGCGTGTCGATGCGTTCGACATGCCGGACGCCTTCGCCGTAGGCATCGGCACGGCTCAGGAACGCGATGACGTCGTGCTGCTCGTCCGGCGCCGTCATGCGCGCCTGGGAACCTGTTCGCGCGGATGCGCGACCCCTTCGGGGCCCTGGTGGATCATCACTTCCGCGTTGGGAAACGCCGCGAGAAGCTCCGCCTCGATCGCATCGGATATCTCGTGCGCGCGCGCGAGGCTCATATCGGCGTCGAGCCCGATGTTGAGCTGGATGAATATGTCGAGCCCGGCGGAGCGCGTGCGCAGGTCGTGGACGCCCCGCACCTCGGGATGGCGCAGGACGATCTCGCGGATCGCGGCGCGCTGCTCATCGGGCAGCTCGCGGTCCATGAGCAGGTCGAACGACTGGCGGCCGATGCGCAGCGCGCTGACCAGGATGTAGAGCCCGACCGCGAGGCCGAAGATCGGGTCGGCGTAGCGGAAATCGAACCATGCGGACAGCACCAGCGCCACGATGACGCTGCTGTTGAGCAGCAGGTCGCTGGCGTAGTGCAGCCGGTCGGCGCCGATCGCGACCGAGCCGGTGGCGCGTACGACGCGCCGCTGATAGGCGATCAGCCCGATCGTGAGCACGATCGACAGCACCATGACGGCGATGCCGACCGCCCCGTCCGTGATGGGCGGCGGTGCCTGCAGCCGCTTGCCCGCCTCGATCAGCAGCAGCACCGCCGAGCCGGTGATGAACGCCGCCTGCGCCAGGCCGGCGAGCGGCTCAGCCTTGCCGTGGCCGAAGCGGTGCTCGCGGTCGGCGGGAGTCAACGCATGATGGACGGCGAAGAGATTGACCAGCGAGGCCAGGGCGTCGAGCAGGGAGTCGAGCAGGCTGGACAGCACGCTGACCGATCCCGTGATGCCCCACGCGGCCGTCTTCGCGGCGATCAAGACCGTCGCGACCGCGATCGAGGCATAGGTCGCCCGCTTCATCAGCCGGGCGGTGTCGGTCTCCGCGGGCGCGGCCATCGGGTGTATGTGACTCCTGCTGACTCGCGTAGGCCCCACTATAAAGTCCTCGTCCTGAGCCTGTCGAAGGGCGAGGACGGCGCGATGCGGGCCTAGGGGAACAACCGTTCCGTGCTCCAGCCGGCGCCATCGCGGCTGTAGACGAGCCGGTCGTGCAGGCGGAACGGCCGGTCCTGCCAGAACTCGATGCGCCGCGGCAGCACCCTGAACCCCGACCAGAAATCGGGCCGCTCGATCTCGCCAAGGCCGAAGCGGGCGGCGAACTCGGCGACACGCTTCTCAAGCTCGAAGCGCGAGGCCAGCGGGCGCGACTGGCGCGAGGCCCAGGCGCCGATCCGGCTCCCGCGCGGCCGGCTCTTGAAATAGGCGTCGGCCTCGGCGCTGTCGACCGGCTCGACCGGCCCCTCGATGCGCACCTGGCGCTTCAGCGACTTCCAGTGGAACAGCAGCGCCGCGCGCGGGTTGGCGGCGAGGTCGGCGCCCTTGCGGCTTTCGAGGTTGGTGTAGAAGACGAAACCGCCTGAATCGACGCCCTTGAGCAGAACCATGCGGACCGAGGGCTGCCCGGCCGCATCGACGGTCGCGAGCGCCATCGCATTGGGATCGTTGGGTTCCGACTTCTCCGCCTCGGCCATCCAGGCATGGAACTGGGCGATCGGATCGGCAAGCTCGGCGGTAACCTGCGACATTGTCGGAACGTTTGCCTCGGGTGATTTCCGGAATACACTCAAGCCCTGTCCCGTTGTATACGAGTTTTGCGCGAGCGTCGCGGGCCGCCCCTCGGGACGCCGCCGCGCCTTTACCGGATGGAAACACAGCCAGGGTAAGGCAAGCGCACCGGGCCGCGCCGCCGCACCCTTCCTGGAATGACAGCAAGAGGATGATTCGATGAAGTCTTCGCGCATTGCACTCGTCGCCGCGACCGCGCTGGCGCTGACGGCCTGCACCGAGGGCCGTGAGAAGGAAGAACTCGGCACGATCCTGGGCGGCATCGGCGGCGTCGCGATCGGCTCGCAGATCGGCAGCGGCAGCGGCCAGATCATCGCAGCCGCAGCCGGCACGCTGCTCGGCGCCTTCGCCGGCCGCGAGCTCGGCAAGTCGCTCGACAAGGCGGACGCCGCAGCCGCGCAAAAGGCGCAGAGTGCTGCCCACACGGCGCCCATCGGCCAGCAGATCACATGGAGCAACCCGGAATCGGGCCATTCCGGCACCGTGACTCCGACGCGCCAGGGCACCGATGCGAGCGGCAACCAGTGCCGCGAGTACCAGTCGACGGTCACGATCGGCGGCAAGACGGAGCAGGCCTACGGCACGGCGTGCCGCCAGCCCGACGGTAGCTGGAAGGTCGTCAACTGAATCACTAGATTATCCGGACGGCTGTCGGGGCGACGGACGACCGTCGCCCCTTTTCGTTTCCGACGACGAAGAGAACGATGCGCGATCCCTATCAGGTCCTGGGCGTCTCGAAGACCGCCAGCGCGGACGAGATCAAGAAGAAGTACCGGCAGCTCGCCAAAAAGCTGCACCCCGATCTCAATCCCGGCAACGCGGACGCGGCTGCCAAGTTCAAGGACATCTCGGCAGCATACGACCTGCTGTCCGATGCGCAGAAGCGCGCGCGCTTCGACCGCGGCGAGATCGATGCGAGCGGTGCCGAGCGCCCGGAGCGCCAGTACTATCGCGCCTATGCCGAGAGCCCCGAGGGGGCGAAATACGGCGGCTCGTTCGACTCGGAGGACCTGTTCGCCGACCTGTTCGGCCGCGCGCGCGGCGGACGCGAGTTCAAGATCCGCGGCACCGACGTCTCCTACGTGATGCCGGTGGACTTCCTCGAGGCCGCCGCCGGCGCCAAGAAGCGCGTCACCATGGCCGACGGGACGGTCCTCGACGTCAACATCCCGCCCGGCACGGAGGATCGCCAGACCCTGCGCCTGAAGGGCCAGGGCCAGCCCGGCTTCGGCGGCGCACCGGCCGGCGATGCCTATATCGAGGTGCACATCCAGCCGCACGCCTTCTTCACGCGCAAGGACAACGACATCCATCTGGAGCTGCCGGTCAGCCTCACCGAGGCGGTGCTGGGCGGCCGCATCACGGTCCCGACGATCGACGGCGACGTGTCGATGACGATCCCCAAGGGCTCCAACACCGGCACGACCCTGCGGCTCAAGGGCCGCGGCATCCTCGACCGCAAGAGCAAGCTGCGCGGCGATGCGTATGTGAAGCTCAAAGTCGTGCTGCCCGACGGCGAGGATCCCGAGCTCACGCGCTTCGCGGAGTCCTGGAGCAAGGGCCGCGAAGACGACGTGCGCGCCCGGCTGGGATTCAAGAAATGAAGCCGCTTTCGGAGGTCATCGCGATCTGCGGGATCGAGAAGGACGAGATCGCGCTTTGGATCGAGCGGCGCTGGATCATGCCCCTCGCCTCCAACGGCGACTACCTGTTCAACGAGGCGGACATCGCGCGCGCGCAGATGATCACCGAGTTCCGGCACGACCTCGCCATCGACGAGGAGGCGCTTCCGACCGTCCTCGACCTCGTCGACCAGCTCCACGCGACGCGGCGCCGATTCCGCCAGCTCGTCCAGATCATCTGCGAGCTGCCCGAGGACCAGTGCGAGAAGATCCTGCGCCAGCTCGACGGCGGCAGCGGCAGCGAGGACTGAGCGGCTGAGCTACGGCGGCGGGGGCGCGGCGTTCGTGGCGTCGTCGCTCGACATCAGGGCGGCGCACGGGAACCGGACGGTGATGCGAAGGCCGGGATTGGCTTCCCGGGAGACGGTTCCGTCCATCTGCTGCGCGAAGAGGTCGACCAGCTTCAGACCGATCCCTTCCGTCTCGCCCGTCGCGTCGTGCTCGCCTCGGCCGTCGTCGGCGACGCGGAGCATGCACATCCCGTCCTTGGCGCCCAGCTCGACGACGATCGTGCCGGCCTGGCCGTCGGCAAAGGCGTGCTTGGCGGCGTTCGACACCAGTTCATTGATGATGAGGCCCGTCGACGTCGCGCGGTCGATGTCGATCGAGAAGTCGTCGCCCTTCATGACCAGCGAGACGTCCGGCCGGTCGGCCAGCAGCAGCGACCTGAGCTGGTCCGCCAGCTCGTTCAGGTAATGCCGCACGTTGACGGTCCCGATACCCTGATCGTCCCGGTAGAGCCGCGAATGCAGGCTGGCGATCGTGCGGACGCGTTGCTGCGCCGTGGTGAACTCGGCGCGCGCCCTTGGATCGGTGATGCGCCGGCTCTGGACGCTGAGCAGGCTGGAGATGAGCTGCAGGTTGTTCTTGACCCGGTGGTTCAGCTCCCTGAACAGCAAGTCCTTCTGCCGCAGCAGGGCTGCCTTCTCCGCTTCGGCGTCCTTCAGCCGCAACAGGGCGCGGACGTTGGCGACGAGTTCCTCCGGCGACAGCGGCTCCGTCAGGTAGGCATCCGCGCCGACGTCGAGTCCCTTCGCCCGATCGGTCGATCCGACGAAGGTCGCCGACACCTGCATGACCATCGTGCCGGGATGCGCCTGCTTGATGACTTTGCAGACATCGAGACCGCTCATGTCCGGCAGCTTGACATCGAGGAGCACGAGGTCCGGCTTCACCCGCGCGATGATGTCCAGAGCGTCTTTTCCGGTGCCGGCTTCGATCACCTCGAAACCGGCCATCTTCAACGCGCGACTCTTGGCATAGCGCAGCGCCTCGGTATCGTCGACGTTCAGGATCTGCCGCATCTCACGTGCCCTGCGCCTGGACTTCGCGCCGCAACTCCTGCGTGAACAGCGTCATAACGGCTTCAACGGAGAAAGCAGCTTTCGACAATACGGCCCGTGCACTGGCGAGTCTAGAACGGTCGTCCCCGCTGACTTCGGACGACGTCACCACGATGACCGGTATGCCCGCCGTGCGGGGATCGCCCGCCAGCCGCTCCAGCATCGTAAATCCGTCCATGACCGGCATGCGGAGGTCCATGAGGATGAGTTGCGGAGCGTCATTCTGCGCCATGGCGAGCCCTTCGAGCCCGTTCGCCGCCTCCCGCACCTTACTGCCGAGTTTTCGCATCGCCTGGCCCATCACGTACCGCGCCGTTTCGTCGTCATCGACGATGAGAACGCTCGACGGTACCCGCCGGGTTCTGGCGGATGGAGGTATTTCCGCCCCCTGCCCAGCCACCGCCTGCTCCGCCAAATTGAGCGGAATGGTCACCGAGAAGATGGAACCGCGACCGGGCTCGCTTTCGACCGCGATCCTGCCGCCCAGCAGCTCCGCGAGCCGCCGTGACAGCGGCAGGCCCAGCCCCGTGCCCTTGACTCGCGCCTGCTGCTCGCTGTCGAGCTGCGTGAACTCCTCGAAGATGTAGTTGATGTGCTCCGGCGCGATGCCGATTCCGGTGTCGCGGACCGAGAAAGTGACCCGCGGGCCGCCGCGCTCGGTCGCGGCGGTCACGACCACCTGCCCGTGCTCCGTGAATTTCAGCGCGTTGGAGATGAAGTTGCGCAGGATCTGGGCGAGCTTTCCCTGGTCGCTGTGCAGGGTCACGTCGACTTCCGGATCGTCGATGACCAGCGCGACGCCCTCGCGCAGCATCGGCTTGAACATGCCGCGGAGCGCGCCGAAGAGCTCCGCGACCGTGAACTCGCCCGGACGCAGATCGACCTTGCCCGCCTCGACCTTGGCGAGGTCGAGCAGGTCGTTGATGATCTCCGACAGTGACTCCGCGGACTGGCGGATGAAGCTCACCTGCCGCTCCTGCTCCACGGTCAGGTCGCCGTCCGTGCGGTCCTGGAGAAGGCGCGAGAGCGCAAGGATCGAGTTGATCGGCGTGCGCAGCTCGTGCGTCATGTTCGACAGGAAGCGCGTCTTCATGTCGCTGGCCTGGCGCAGATGCTCGGCCTTCTCGTCGAGCTCCGCATAAAGCGCCACCACGCCGCGGTTTGTGTCCGCAAGTTCCGCATTGAGCTGGGCGAGCTCTTCCTGGCGGGTGCGCAGCTCGTCCATGCTCTCGATCAGCTCGCGATTCTGCTCGCGGACCTCGACCAGTGGCCCGCGCGGCATTTCCGTCGCCAGCCGCTGCGCGAGCTCGTTGACGAGGTGTGCCGTCACCGGAGACCCACGTCGCGGCAGCAACTTTCGCATGACGACCTTGGTGCCGGCGCCGGGGCTGCTCTCGATCACAGCCTCGTCCATCAGCCTGCGAGCGCCGCGCAGGCCCAGGCCCATCCCGCTCGGCGACACGTACGTGCCGTCGAGGACGGTCTGCAGGTCGGCGATGCCGGGGCCGCTGTCTTCCACCGCGACTTCGAGGAAGGGCCGCTGGCCCTTGGTCTCGACCGCAAACCGCACGCGGCCGCCGCCGGCATACATGAACGCGTTGCGCGCGATCTCGGAAACCGCCGTCGCGATGCGGGTCTGATCCTGGCCGAGAAAGCCGAGGCCGCCGGCGATCGTCCGCGCCATCTGCCGCGCGCGGACCACGTCGTCCTCCGCGGCGATGGCGGCCGTGATGATCTTGAGTTTCACGCTGCCCGCCGTGCCACGAGCACCGTGGCGTCGTCACGACCGCGACGGAAGTCGCGGTACATCACGCCCGCGATGAGCGCCGGATGACACGCCAGCAGGCCGGGATAATTGTCCAGCGACCAGCTCGTCGTCAGGCCGTCGGAATGCATGACCAGCAGCGCGCCCGGCGGCGCAGGGTAACTGAACGCGCGCACCGTCCGCATCGTATGGCCGAGTGTGCCGCTCATCGATACGGTCTTCTTCGCCTGGCCGTTCACCAGCACCGTCCCGGCAATGTTTCCGACGCCGGAGAAGGTCAAATCGCTGCCGTCGAACCGCCAGTCGGCGATTGCAGCGGCCGCGCCGCGGGTCGAGGCGATTCCGCGGTGGATTGCCTGCAGCACGCCTTCGGATGGCTCCTTCATCGCGCGGTCGCGGAAGATCCGGATAGCCTCCTTGGCCGCCCTCGCCGCCAGCGGGCCGTGCCCGAGCCCGTCGGCGACCAGGAAGGCAATGCGGTCTTGATCATAGGTGACGCCCCAGCCGTCGCCGCACTCCGTCTCGCCCTCGATCGGACGGCACAACGCGCCCCAGGTGAAGGGCGGGCGCGCCGCTTTGCCTGCCTGCGCCAATCGCAGCCGGACCATCAACGCCGTTCCCATGCCCGGCCGCGACCACACGTCGGTCATCGTGGCGAGACGCTTCACGGCGCCCAGCCCGTTTCCCGGCGTGCCTGCGGTGGAGAAGCCGTCCTCGAAGCAGGCCGCGATGTCTGCCATCCCGCCGCCCTTGTCGAGTGCGAGGATCTCGATCCCTTTGCCCTCGGCGTCGTCCCACGGCTGCACGAACACCTCGCCGCCATTGGCGTGGCGAACGAGGTTGGTCGCCAGTTCGGTCGCGATGATCGACACGTTGCTGACGGCGCTCTCGCTGCCGCCCAGACCCGTCGCGACTGTGGCGGCGCGACGCCTTGCCTCGGCAATCTGGCTCTGCTCACGCACGGCGATCGATTCCATGATCACTTCCAACGCGCGATCGTGATCCGGGTGCCCTTCCCAGGCGAAGAATCGATCTTGAACTCGTTGCAGAGGCGCTTCGCCCCGCCGAGGCCGAGGCCGAGGCCCCCGCCGGTCGTGAACCCATCGCGCATCGCCTGCTCGACGTCGGCGATGCCCGGTCCGAAATCCTCGAAGGTCAACCGCAGCCCCTTGCGGCCGATTTCGGCGAGGATCTGGCTGAACATTCGGCCGCCGCCGCCATAGTCGAGCGCATTGCGCGCCAGCTCACTCGCGGCGGTGACGATCTTCGTCTGATCGACAAGGCTCAATCCGATCTCGGCGGCTCTGGAGCGGACCGCCTGGCGGACCTTGACGATGTCCTCCTGGGTCCGGATCAGAAGGGCGTCAGCCGGAATACTGTCCATCGTCCGTCGCAGCGCTGCCGTTGAGCTTGCCCTGGATCATGTCCATCCCGCGCTCGACATTGAGCGCGGTCTTAACCCCTTTCAGCGAAAGCCCCAGCTCCACCAGCGTGATGGCGACGGCCGGCCGCATCCCGACGACGACCGTGTCGGCGTCGAGGATGCGCGACATCGCGGCGATGTTGTCGAGCATGCGGCCGATGAAGGAGTCGACGATCTCCAGCGCGGAAATGTCGATCAGCACGCCCTTCGACCGGTGTTTCACGATCTTGGCAGTCAGATCGTCCTGCAGGGTCATCGCCAGGCGGTCGTGCATGTCGACCTGGATGGTGACAAGCAGGGCCTGGCCCATCTTGAGGATCGGGATGCGCTCCATGGGCTAGACCTGCGCCGCCGACGCCTTTTTCACCACGACATTGCCCGTCCTCTGGAGCGCGATCGCGAAGGCGTCGGCCATCGTCGCCTTCGATACGACATTGAGCTCTACGCCCAGATGGACAAGGGTCTGCGCGATCTGCGGCCTTATGCCGCTGATCAGGCAGTCGGCGCCCATCAGGCGCGCCGCGGCGACGGTCTTGAGCAGGTGCTGGGCCACCAGAGTGTCAACGGTCGGCACCCCGGTGATGTCGATGATCGCGATCTGCGCCTCGGTGTCGACGATCCGCTGCAGCAGGCTCTCCATAACGACCTGGGTGCGGGAGCTGTCCAGCGTGCCGATCAGCGGCAGGGCGAGGACGCCGTCCCAGAGCTGCACCACCGGGGTCGACAGCTCCGCGATCTCGTCCTGCTGGCGGCGGATCACCTCTTCGCGCCCCTTCTGATACGCCTCCGTCGAGTAGAGACCCAGCTTGTCGAGCAGCAGGTTCAGGGTCCAGTTGTGGGCCAGCACCTGCTCCGCATTCTTGCCGTACTCGCCGCTGATCAGATTGAACAGCGGCTCCTTCAGCGAGAACACGAAGGTGGCCGTCTCGGACGGGGTGAACCCCTGCGCCGCGCGCGTCCGGCCGAACTCGTCGATCACGTCCCGGATCGCGGCGAACGCATCCGTATTGATGTCGTTGACGTTGCCACCAGCGATGGCGCGTCGCAGCGCATCGAGGAACTTGCGGCTCTGCTGCTCCAACTCGCCCCGGCCCATGCGCCCGGCCTGGAGCCCGCCGGCCCCTTCCTGAAGCCGCATCCACTCCGACAAGAGCTTGGATTCATGCTTCTCGATCAGACGTGGCAGGTCGCTCGCAACCTGTTGCGTCGCCATATGCTGCCCCTCGCGTTATGTGGCTTATTTAGACATTGACCGAAGGTAATAACCTAGGGAAGGCTCGGAAGGCAGGCAATAATCCTTCTGCACGAGCGATTTTCCCCTCGCCTTCCCTCGCGTTTGCGCCTGCACGGTGTTGGTGTAGGATCACCGCTCGATTCTGCAACTGGAGCATGACGTTACATGAACGAGCCGCGACTCTTGATGGCGGGCAAGCGCGGCTTGATCATGGGGGTAGCCAACGACCGGTCGATCGCCTGGGGTATCGCCAAGGCGGTAGCGGCGCAGGGCGCCGAACTCGCCTTTACCTACCAGGGCGAAGCGCTGGAGAAACGGGTGCGGCCGTTGGCCGCGGAAATTGGGGCGGACAAGCTCCTGCCCTGCGACGTGACCGACGCCGCCAGCCTCGATGCGGCGTTCGCGACCCTCGACAAGGATTGGGGCGGGCTCGACTTCGTCGTCCACGCCATCGCCTTCTCCGACAAGGACGAACTCAAGGGCAAGTATGTCGACACGTCGCGCGAGAACTTCCTGCGCACGCTCGACATCTCCTGCTACTCGTTCACCGACGTGTGCCGCCGCGCGACGCGGCTGATGCGCAACGGCGGCAGCCTGCTGACGCTGACCTACTACGGCGCCGAGCGCGTGATGCCGCACTACAACGTGATGGGCGTCGCCAAGGCAGCGCTGGAAGCCAGCGTGCGCTACCTGGCGGCCGACCTCGGCGGTGACGGCATCCGCGTCAACGCGATCTCGGCCGGGCCGATCAAGACGCTCGCCGCCTCGGGCATCGGCGACTTCCGCTATATCCTGAAGTGGAACGAGTTGAACGCGCCGCTGCGGCGCAACGTGTCGATCGAGGAAGTCGGTGGCGCGGGCCTCTACCTGCTGAGCGAGCTCAGCTCCGGCGTGACCGGCGAGGTCCATCACGTCGACAGCGGCTATCACGTCGTCGGCATGCTCGCCACCGACGCGGCCGGACCGGTCGCGGAGATGCTCGCGACCTTCAAGCCGAAAAGCTGAGGCGATGGCCAACAGTTTCGGCACGCTGTTCCGGGTGACGACCTGGGGCGAGAGCCACGGGCCGGCCATCGGCTGCGTCGTCGACGGCGTGCCGCCGCGTATCCCGCTGAGCGAGCCGGACATCCAGCACTGGCTCGACAAGCGCAAGCCCGGGCAGTCGCGCTTCACGACCCAGCGCCGCGAGCCCGACACGGTGCAGATCCTGTCCGGCGTGTTCGAAGGCAAGACCACCGGCACGCCGGTGTCGCTGCTGATCCAGAACGAGGACCAGCGCTCCAAGGACTACGACGACATCAAGGACAAGTTCCGCCCGGGCCATGCCGACTACACCTACTGGTCCAAATACGGCATCCGCGACTATCGCGGTGGCGGCCGCTCTTCGGCGCGCGAGACCGCGATGCGCGTCGCGGCCGGTGCCATCGCGCGGAAGGTGCTGGGGACCGGCGTCACGGTGCGCGGCGCCCTGACCCAGATCGGCCCCCACAAGATCGACCGCGCGCGCTGGGAATGGGACGCGATCGAGGACAACCCCTTCTGGTGCCCGGACCGTCAGGCCGCGCAGCTCTGGGAAGGCTATCTCGACGGCGTGCGCAAGGCCGGCTCGTCGGCGGGCGCCGTGATCGAGGTGGTCGCCAGCGGCGTGCCCGCGGGGCTGGGCGCGCCGATCTACGGCAAGCTCGATTCCGACATCGCCGCCGCCCTCATGGGCATCAACGCGGTGAAAGGCGTCGAGATCGGCGCCGGCTTCGGTGCCGCCGAACTGTCGGGCGAGGCGAACGCCGACGAGATGCGCATGAAGGACGGCAAGGTCGCGTTCCTGTCGAACCAGGCCGGCGGCATCCTCGGCGGCATCTCGACCGGGCAGGACATCGTCGCGCGCTTCGCGGTCAAACCGACCAGCTCGATCCTCGCTCCGCGACGGACGGTCACCATTGCCGGCCAGGAGACGGAGATCACGACCAAGGGCCGCCACGATCCCTGCGTCGGCATCCGCGCCGTGCCGGTGGGCGAGGCCATGATCGCGTGCGTGCTGGCCGACCATCTGCTGCGCCACCGCGCGCAGTGCGGCTGAAGGGACGCCCCGCCGCCCGGGCTTGACCCAGGGGCCCATTCTGCCGCATGCAGCTTGGGCCGCCGGGACCCGCCCGGCAGCGGGGAGCCCTGATTGCAGGCATCGAGCCCATCCATGCACACCGACCGCCGCGGTCTGCCCCTCACCGCCATCAGCGCCGATGCCGCCGCGCGCTACGACGGGGTGATGGACGGCTATCTCGCCTTCAGCCGCGACACGGGCGCCTATCTGAAGGACGCGCTCGCGGCCGACCCGACCATGCCGATGGCGCTGTGCACGCGCGGCTACTTCTTCAAGCTGTTCTGCAGCCCGGCCTTCGAGGCGCGCGCCGCCAAAAGCAGCCAGGACGTCGCCGATGCCGTCGCGCGGCGCGGCGCAACCGAGCGCGAGCGGCTGCATGCCGCCGCCCTGGCCGCCTGGTGCGCCGGCGAGTTCGAGCAGGCGGCGGCCCTGCTCGAGGACATCCTGCTCGACCATCCGCGCGACATCCTCGCCCACAAGATCGCGCATTTCCTTTATTTCTACCTCGGCGATGCCGAGCGCATGCGCGACAGCATCGCGCGCACCCTGCATGCCTGGGACGAGCGCGTGCCGGGCTATGGCTACGTGCTCGGCATGCATGCCTTCGGCCTCGAGGAAACCGGCGCCTACCGCGCGGCCGAGGCGACCGGTCGCCGCGCGGTCGACATCAACCCGGGCGACATCTGGGCGGTGCATGCCGTCGCACACGTGATGGAGATGCAGGGCCGACACCGCGACGGCGTGGCATGGACCCTGTCCGGCGAGACGGCCTGGGAAGGCTGCAATAACTTCGCCTTCCATGTCTGGTGGCATCGCGCGCTGTTCCTGCTCGAGCTCGGCCAGTACGACGACGTGCTCGCTCTCTACGACCGCCGCATCCGCGCCGAACCCACGGAGGAATACTTGGACATGGTCAATGCCGCTGCCTTGCTCTGGCGGCTCGAGGACGAAGGCGTCGCGGTGGGGAACCGCTGGGCGGAGCTCGGGGAACGCGCGGAGAAGCGCCGCGACGACCGGCTCCTCGCCTTCGTCGACGCGCATTTCGCGATGGCGCTCGCCGCCTCGGGGCGGACGGAATCGGCGCGGGCCATGCCGGCGTCGATGGCGACGGCCGCCGCCGGCACCGAGGCGCCGGTGTTCCGCGAGATCGGCCGGCCGCTCTGCGAGGCGATCATCGCCTATCGCGCCGGCGCGCATGACCGCGTCGTCGACCTGCTGCTGCCGATCCGCTACGGCATCCGCCGCCTCGGCGGCAGCCATGCCCAACGCGACCTGTTCGCGCGGATGCTGATCGAATCCGCCATCGCCGCCGGCCGGCTCAAGCTGGCGCGTGCGCTGCTCGCCGAACGGACGGCGCAGAAGCCCAACAGCCCGTGGAGCTGGCGCAGCGCCGCGCGCGTCCATGACGGGCTGGGCGAGCCCGATGAAGCGACGCGGGCCCGTGCCCGGGCCGTGTCGTGCCTCGGAGCCGACGCATGAGCGCGCCGTCCGCCGCCGGTCCCGTCTTCATCGCGCGGCGCGCCCTGTGGGCGACGCTGCTGAACATGGCGATGGGCGCCATACTCGTGGCCCTGACCGGTGGCAACATCGTTTACCAGCTCCGCGGCGGCGGCGACTGGGCCATCGGCGTGATGTTCCTGGTGCTCGCGCTGTTCTTCTTCTGGCAGGCCTGGAGCCAGTTCCGCGATCGCTCGCCGATCGTCGAGGTCGGCCCGAACGGTTTGCGGGTGCCATCCGCGAGCAGCGAGCCGATCCCGTGGGCGCGCATCTGGCACGCGCGGGCGGGCGGCGGCCTGCCCTTCCTCGGTGGCAACCGGCTCGACTTCATGGTGGACCCCGAGACCTTCCCGCGGCTCAAGCTCGGGCAGCGCTTCATGGGCGATCTGGTCGTCAAGAAGCGCGGCATGCCGAACACCTTCTCGCTGGTCACGCCGCAGCTCGACGAGAACGCCAACGCGATTCTCGCTGCCGTGCATCGCTACTGGTCGCCGCGCAGCCGCGATCAGGACGACAATGAAAACGACAATGAAGAACAGGAGGAGCGCCGTGCCGATTCTTGAGACGACCATTGCCGGCAGCCTGCCGAAGCCCGCCTGGCTGGCGAAGCCGCTGAGCCTGTGGGCGCCGTGGCAACTTCCCGACGACCGGCTCGACGAAGGCAAGCGCGATGCGACCCTCGCCGCCCTCAAGGCGCAGGAGGCGGCCGGCATCGACATCGTCACCGACGGCGAGCAGTCGCGGCAGCATTTCGTGCACGGCTTCCTCGTGAAGGTCGACGGCGTCGATTTCGAGCACAAGAAGCGCATCGGCATCCGCGCCGACCGCTACGAGGCCGACTGCCCGACCGTCATCGGCCCGGTCCGCCGCCGCGCCTCGGTCCACCGGGAGGAGGCGCGCTTCGCGCGTGCACATACGACACGCAAGCTCAAATTCACCCTGCCCGGCCCGATGACCATCGTCGACACGCTGGCCGACGAGCACTACCGCGACCGCGTCAAGCTCGCCTTCGCCTTCGCCGAGGCGCTGAACGAGGAGGCGCGCGAGCTCGAGGCCGCGGGCGTCGACGTCATCCAGTTCGACGAGCCGGCCTTCAACGTCTACATGGACCACGTCCGCGACTGGGGCATCGAGGCGCTGCACCGCGCGGCGCAGGGCCTGACGTGCAAGACCGCCGTCCATATCTGCTACGGCTACGGTATCAAGGCGAACGCCGACTGGAAGCTGACCCTGGGGTCGGAGTGGCGGCAGTACGAGCTGACCTTCCCCCATCTCGCCAGGAGCCGCATCGACCAGATCTCCCTCGAATGCGCGCGCTCGCGCGTGCCGATCTCGCTGATCGGGCTGCTGGAGGGCAAGGACGTGCTCGCCGGCGCCATCGACGTCGCCAGCGAGATCGTCGAGACGCCCGAGGAGGTCGCCGCGACGATCCGCGAGGCGCTCAAGCACGTGAAGCCCGAGCGGCTGTTCCCCTGCACCAATTGCGGCATGGTCCCGCTGCCGCGCGAGGTCGCCTACGGCAAGCTGAAGGCCCTGGCCGCGGGGGCGGCGCTGGTCCGGCGCGAGCTTGGCCGTTAGGGACGCCCGACACAGTCCTGGGCGGTACTACGAACCGGATAAACAGCCCCGGCCTGTGTTTGGCACCGGCTGTCTGGCGGGCCGGCTACGCTTGGCTGCTTATACGCTATGCAACTTTCCCGCGACCGGCGCATTTCCGCTTCCGGCCGTTCGCCCGCGACGATCTACGGCACGGAATACCGCACATTACTTAACCTAAATTAATAACACGCGATCCCGCTGATCCGCCAAGTCTCTTGAACAGCTTGGGTATGATCCGGCCAAGCCAGTTCGCCGCGCAATTTGCTGTCTCTTTGGTGTCGAGTCATAACTTAAGTGTAGTTTTCCAGGGCCAATACTGTCATAGTTCGAACGTCCGCAATCAGCGATTGTCCCCCCCATGTCTTCCATCCCGGCCCGCATCAAGAAGAACGATTTTCCGGTCCGCAAGCCGAACGACGTCGATGCCCATGTCGGCGCGCGCCTGAGGCAGCGACGCATGCTGCTGGGCATCAGCCAGGAACAATTGGCCGAAATGCTGGGGCTGACCTTCCAGCAGGTTCAGAAGTACGAGCGCGGCACCAACCGCGTCAGTGCCTCGCGGCTGTTCCAGCTTGCCCGTGCCCTCGACACGCCAATCACATGGTTTTTCGAGGACATAGACGCCGAACGGTCCCAGCGCGACAAGGCGCAGCCCGAGAGCGAGGAGAGCGATCCGATGTCGCGGCGCGAGACGCTTGAGCTCGTCCGCGTCTATTCGCGCATCGACGACCGCAAGGTCCGCAAAAAGCTCTACGAGATGGCGAAGGCCCTCGCCGAGGAATAGGCGCGGGCTACCGCCCCGGCCCCGGGTCGCGGGCGGAGATCGACATCACCACGCGGCGCGCGTCGGCGGTTTCGAACGGCAGCATCAGGCGCTCGTAGCGCCAGCGGCGAACCTCGCCGTTGTGCCAGTCGACGGAAGCGTGCACGAGGTCGCAACGCGCCATCCGCGCATCGTCCGCGGCGGCGCAACCGTCCTGTATCCACTGACCATAGGCGCTGTCCGGCTGCTCGGTCAGCCGCCGTCCCACCGCGCGTGAACCCCATTCCGGGCTGTAGACCTGGATGGCCTTGCCGACATGCCGGAAGACGAAATCGCCGCGGTTCGGGTCGCGCTCGACGACATTGGCGCGGTCCCACAGCCCGTATTCGCGCGCCACGGCCAGCAGGTCGTCGCGCGAGCCCTTGAGCCAGGCCCGCAGCAGCGGGGCGAAGGCATGGCCCGCCGGGGTCAGCACCGTGTCCATGCTGCGCCGTGTCGCGATGTAGGGCTCGGGCAGCGGACCGCGCGTGCTGCCATGCAGCAGGTCGCTCAGCCGGTCCAGCAGGTCCTTGCTGCTGCCGCAGACCTGATCGTGCCAGGCGTCGCCGAACCAGGAGATGGCCGCACGGCGCGGCCGGCGCTCGGCCAGGTAAAAGAACAGCGCCGCGACGGCCGGGCTGCTGACCAGCAGCGGTCGCAACCGCACGCGCACGAAGTCGTGGCGATCGACGACCAGCACATAGCCGAGATTGCGCACGATGTAGTCCGCCGCGTCGAAATCGGCGTGGGTCGCTGCCAGATCCTTGAGAATTCGCGCAGACGGCCACGGCTCTTCCTCGCCGCGATCGTCGATCACCATGGTATGCGCGAACCGCTCGAACGGCATTTCCCGGATAGCAAGCCCCCCTGATATCCCCACACTAAGATACGATTCCTCGCAGAACTGTGTATTCCGAATTTTGCATTGGACGGCGCGAATGACCTGCGCTGTACGCGCATCAACGGCTGCGCTTCGCGGCGATCAGAAACTCTTTGTTGCCCTCGGGGCCACGAATAGGACTTTCGGTTGTGCCTAGTACCGCCCAGCCCTGCCTTGGCAGCCACGCGGCGATGCGGGCGCAGACTTCCTCGTGCAGGTCGGGATCGCGCACCACCCCGCCCTTCCCGACCCGCGCGGGGCCGACTTCGAACTGCGGCTTGATCAGCGCGACGAGGCGCGCGCCGTCGGCGGTCAGGGCGAGCGGCGCCGGTAGCACGGTTTCGAGACCGATGAAGCTCGCGTCGCACACCACGAGGTCGACCGGGTCCGGCACCTGGGCACTGGTCAGATGGCGCGCATTGGTCTTCTCGAGCACGACCACGCGCGGGTCGTTGCGGAGCTTCCAGGCGAGTTGCCCGTGCCCGACATCGACGGCGTAGACCTTCGCCGCCCCGCGCGCCAGCGCGACATCGGTGAAGCCGCCGGTGGAGGCGCCGACATCGAGCACGACGAGACCGGCCGGATCGATCGCGAAATGATCCAGGCCATGCGCCAGCTTGATGCCGCCGCGCGACACCCACGGGTGATCGGCGCCGCGCACTTCGATGGGCTGGTCCGCCGCGACACTGGCGCCGGCCTTGTCGAGCCGCCGCTCGTTGGAAAAGACGAGGCCGGCCAGGATCAGGGCCTGCGCCTTGGTACGGCTCTCGGCGAGACCGCGGTCGACCAGCGCCTGGTCGAGCCGCTGCTTGGCGGTTTTCATCGCCGCCATTGTTGGCGCGGGGCGCCGGCCGTCAAGCGCGGGGCACGAGGCCGAGCCGCTCGCGCCGCATGAACCGCGTCAGCGCCAGCGTCGCGACCACGACCAGCCCGATCGTCAGGCCCCACCACACGCCGACGCCCCCAGCTCCGCCTTGAAGGCCAGTGCCGCGCCCGCCGGGAATCCGATCACCCAGTAACCGAACATGGCGAACAGCGCCGGCACGCGCGTGTCCTTGAGGCCGCGCAGCGCGCCGAGCGCGATGGCCTGCACCCCGTCGAACACCTGGAACAGCGCCGCGAGGCCGAGGAAGGCGACGGCCAGCGAGACGACGCGGGCGTTCTCGGGCCGTGCGACATCGACGAAGAGTCCGGTCAGGGCGCGCGGTGCCATCCACATCAGCAGGGCGGTGCCGCTCATGAACACGATGCCGAGGCCGATCGCCACCCAGCCCGCGCGCTTGATCCCCATCGCGTCACGCGCGCCGGCGCAGAGGCCGATGCGCACGGTCGCCGCCTGGCCGATGCCGAGCGCCACCATGAACGCCAGCGACGCGCACTGGATGGCGATCTGGTGCGCGGCAAGTTCCGCGGTGCCGATCAGTCCCATGAGCTGCACGGCGGCCGAGAACAGTCCCACCTCGAGCAGCAGGATGATGCCGATCGGCAGGCCGACGCGGAGCATCTCGCGGAAACGCCGCCAGTCGGGCCGCCAGATGCGGCCCAGAATGTGGAAGCGGCGCAGCCGGCGATCGACCAGGATGAACCCCAGCAGCGCCACGAAGCTGAAGATGTTGGCGATGCTGGTCGCGAAGCCCGCGCCGGCGACGCCCAGAGCCGGCAGGCCGAGCCGGCCGAAGATCATGCCCCAGGCGAGCACGCCGTTCAGCACGACCGCCAGCAACATCACCACGAGCGCCGGCCGCGGCCGCTCCAGCGCCGCCACGAAGAGGCGCAGCAGCATGAATCCGGCAGCCGGAAGAAAGCCCCACAGCATCGCGCGGGAGTAGGCGCCGGCACCGGCCGCGTTCGCCGGTTCCTGTCCGATCGCGAGCAGGAGGGCCTCGGCGTGCCAGATCACGACCATGCACGGCACGCCGATCGCGATCGTGACCCAGAGGCCCTGGCGCACGCTGCGCCGCACGTCGCGCATGTAGTGGAGCTTGCGCCCGACCGCCTGCGCCACCATCGGCGACACGGCCATCAGGATGCCGAACATCAAGGTAATCAGCACATAGACCACGTTCGCACCGAGCGCGCCCGCGGCCAGCGCCTCGGCGCTGAGGCGCCCGAGCAGCACGACGTCGGTCGTCATCGTCGCGATCTGCGCGAGCTGCGTGCCGACGAGCGGCAGGGCGAGCGCCACCGTCGCGCGCAGTTCCGCGCGCCACGGCGAGGGCCTCGAATGGTTAACCAACGCATGCATGGGGCCGCGTGTCTAACGCGGACAGCGCCTTCGCGCAAACGCTGCCGGCGCAGGCGGGGCATGCGGCCCACTGACGATTAGGACTCGCTACAGCTTGACATGACGCGCCTCGGTGCCACACTCGACACGCCGACATCGGAGAAGCCCATGAATACGTCCGCGCGCGATTATCAGGTCAACGAATACACACCCGATCCCGCCGTCGTCTTCGACCGCAAGGTCGCGGCAGCATATATCAAGTACGGCCGCATGCTGGTCGATCGCGGCTATGTGCAGAGCTCGCTCGGCGGCATGGCGATCCGCGAGCCGCATCCCGACTATCCGGACGGCATCGTCTACGCGAAGCCACAGGGCATCTCGCTGGAGGAGGTCGAGATCGAAGACCTCGTCATCACCGACATCCCCTTCGGTCGCATCCTGTATGGCGAGCGCGCGACGACGGTCGGCCACCAGATGAACCGCGAGATCCTGCGGCTGCGCCCCGACATCAACTGCGTGATCCACCTGCATCACGACGAGACGATCGCCTTCCTCGCCGCGGGTCACGAGGAGATCCGCAGCACGTCCCTCACCTTCTCGTACCTGATGCAGAAGCCGGCGCACTATCTGCCGGCCTCGCTCAATGTCGAGGAGGACGTCGCGCCCATCAAGACGTTCATCCAGGACACCAACTGCATCATCATGCGCCGCCACGGCTTCACCGTATTGGGCCGCACGATCTCGGAGGCCTATCACCGCACCAACGTGCTGTGCTCCGAGGTGAAGCGGAACATCATCGTGGAGATGCTCGCGACGGCCAAGGGCACCACGCCCGAATACCTGTCGAAGGAAGACATGGCGTGGATGTTCAAGCGCGGCGACAGCGTCGTCTATCCGACGGTGATCAAGCGCGCCAAGAGCGCCTGAGCCACGGGACCGCGCGGATTTTCTGGAGACACAAGAGGGGGATGGTAATGCTGGCTTCGACGATGCGCGCCGCCATGACGGCGCTTTGCGTGACGTCCATCACTTTTGCCGCGCAGGCGCAGGAATGGCCCACGAAGCCGATCCGGCTTGTCGTGCCGTTCCCGGCCGGCGGCGGCACCGACACCGTCGCGAGGACGATCGCCAACGGCATCACCGAGGGGCTGGGCCAGCCGATCGTCATCGAGAACCGCGGCGGCGCGGGCGGCACGCTTGGCGCCGACGTCGTCGCCAAGGCCGCACCCGACGGCTACACGATCGGCATCGCCACCAGCAGCACGCATCCGGCGGCCGTCGTCCTGCAGAAGGACGTGCCGTATGACCCCATAAAGAACTTCACACCGATTACGCTGATCGGGACCACGCCGTTCATCCTGGTCTCGAGCCCCGAATTCCCGGCGAAGTCGCTGCGCGAGTTCGTCGACCATGTGAAGGCGAACCCGGGCAAGTTCAGCTATGCATCGGTGGGCGCCACGACGCTCGGCTATCTGCTCACGGTGCAGTTCACCCTGACGGCCGGCCTCGACATGCTGCACGTCCCCTATCGCGGCGCCTCGCAGGCCTATCCCGACGTGATCGCCAACCGCGTCTCCGCCTTCCTCGACAACCCGACCGGATCGGCCGGCCTGGTCAAGGACGGACGCCTGCGCGCCTACGCCGTCACGCAGAAATCGACGGTGCTGCCCGACGTGCCGACCTTCGCCGAGGGCGGCGTCGCCGGCTTCGATGCCGTGTTCTGGTACGGCTACGTCGCCCCGGCCAACACGCCGCGCGCGATCGTCGAGCGCATCCAGCGCGAGGTGGCGAAGTTCGTCAACTCGCCGGCCGGCAAGGCGGACCTCGCCAGCAAGGACATCAACCCCGTCGCCAGCACGCCGGACGAATTCGCGAGCACCATCACCGCGAACATGGCCAGTTTCCGCCAGCTCGCCGACCGGGCCGGCGTGAAGCCGCAATAACCTGCCTCCGCCGGCCGCTTCGCTGAAGCGGCCGCAGGCGTGCCCGGATGGACAGTGGCTGTCCGGGCACGGATTTGCCACGGTGCGGACAGGACACGCAGCAAGCGGAGATAACGACATGGCCACGAGCGTCAAGCAGTTGCTGGAGGCGGCCAACGCCGCGGTGCCAAAGGTCACGCCGGCACAGGCCAAGGAGATGATCGCCAAGGGCGGCACGCTGGTGGTCGACGTGCGCGACACGCCCGAGGTGGTGAAGAGCGGCAAGGTGGCCGGCGCGGTGCACGTGTCGCGCGGCATGCTCGAGTTCCGCGCCGACCCTGACTCGCCCTACCACGACAAGGCGTTCGACCGGGACAAGACGGTGATCGTCTACTGCGCCTCCGGCGGGCGCTCGGCGTTGAGCGGCAAGACGCTCAAAGACATGGGCTACGGCAAGGTCTTCAACCTCGGCGGCTTCAAGGACTGGGCCGAGGCCGGCGGCGCCGTCGATAAGGTCGAGCCGCCGGCCGGCTAAAAGCCCGTCCCTTCCCTCTGTTCGGGCTGGCGACTCTGTTCACCGCTTGATTGCCCCGGAGCGGATCGGAAAGACTGCCTGCATGGATTGTCGGTCGCCGCGGCGATCATCGGCACGCGTGCGATGATCAGCCTTGGCCGGACACCGTGCGACGAAGGCGTTATCCGCGCCGCGGCGCCGGACCGGGGCGGTTGCGCCCAGCGCGCCAGGCCATGGGTGCTGGCGGCAACGATTCTTGGCTCCAGCATGGCGTTCATCGACGGCTCCGTCGTCAGCGTGGCGCTTCCCGCCATCCAGGGCGACCTGGGGACATCCGTGCGCGGCGCGCAGTGGATCGTCAATGCGTACATGCTGATGCTGGCGGCATTGATCCTGGTCGGCGGGGCGGCCGGCGACCGCTTCGGCCGGCGGCGCATCTTCGTCATCGGCATCGTCCTCTTCGCGGCGGCCTCCATCGCGTGCGGCGCCGCGCCCGATACCGCGGCGTTGGTCGCCGCGCGCGCCGCGCAGGGCGTCGGCGGCGCCCTGCTGGTGCCAAGCAGTCTCGCCATCATCAGCGCGGCATTCCCGGAAAAGGAGCGCGGCCGCGCCATCGGCACCTGGGCCGGATTTTCCGCACTGACGTCCGCCCTCGGTCCGGTGCTCGGCGGCTGGCTGGTCGACGCCTGGTCGTGGCGCGCGATCTTCCTCGTCAACGTGCCGATCGCGGTGGTGACCCTGGTCTTCGCCTTCCGGCACGTTCCGGAAAGCCGTGACGACAAGGATGACGCGGCGGTGGACTGGCGCGGCGGCCTGCTCGCGACCATCGGGCTCGGCGCCCTCGCCTACGGACTGACCGAGGCATCGGAATTCGGCTGGACGCATCCGCTGGTGCTTGGATCGCTCCTCGCTGGCGCGACCGTGCTCGCGGCATTCGTGTGGGCGGAGACGCATGCGCCGGCGCCGATGATGCCGCCCGCGCTGTTCCGCTCGCGCAGCTTCAGCGGCGCCAACGCGATGACCCTGCTGCTCTACTTCGCGCTCAGCGGCGCACTGTTCTTCGTGCCGTTCAACCTGATCGGCATCCAGGGCTACTCGGCGACGCTCGCGGGCGCCGCCTTCCTGCCGTTCACGCTGATCATGGGCGGGCTGTCGCGCTGGTCCGGCGGGCTCATCGACCGCTATGGCGCGCGCGGGCCGCTGACGGTCGGGCCGATCATCGTCGCGGCCGGGTTTGCCCTGTTCGCGGTGCCGGGCATCGGCGGCTCCTACTGGACGACCTTCTTCCCGGCGATGGCGGTGCTCGGGCTGGGCATGGCGGTGAGTGTCGCGCCGCTGACCACGACGGTGATGGACGCGGTCGAGGACCGGCATGCGGGCGTTGCCTCGGGCATCAACAACGCGACCGCGCGCGTCGCGGCCCTGCTCGCGGTCGCCCTGCTCGGCGCCGTCGCCGTCGGCGCGTTCGGCGCGGCGCTCGATGCGCGGCTGACGGCACTGCAGCTGCCGCCGGAGCTCCACGATCTGCTGCTGGCGGAGGTGCCGAAGCTCGCCGAGGCGCAAGTCCCGCCGCAGATCGGCGGCACGGATCGGCAGCTCCTGGAACGCGCGCTGGACGAAGCCTTCGTGCGCAGCTTCCGCGTCACGATGCTGATCGCCGCCGCACTGGCGTTGGCGAGCGCCGTGTGTGCCGCGCTCATGATCGGTCCCACGCGGAAGCCTGCTCCGCACGCGAGTCCGGAATAGAGGTGTCAGTTGTCGAGATCGCGCCAGGGCCGGTCTTAGACCGGCCCCTACAAGACGGTCCGTTCTTCGTGTAGGGGCGGGTCTAAGACCCGCCCTTGTGCAACGCCTGCGCTACGCCCTGACCGGCCGCGTGCTGGTCTGGCCGCCCAGAGCCGCAAGCGCGGTTGCGACGATGTTGCGGGCGGCGAGGCCCGCGTCCTCGTACTGCTTCGTCGGCGAGTCGTGCTCGATGAAGCGGTCCGGCAGGATCATCGGCCGCAGCTTGAGCCCGGCGTCGAGCATGCCGGCGGTGGCGAGGAACTGCATCACCTGCGTGGCAAAGCCGCCGATCGTGCCTTCCTCGATCGTGACCAGCACCTCGTGCGAGGCGACGAGCCGGCGGACGAGATCCTCGTCGAGCGGCTTGGCGAAGCGCGCATCGGCGACCGTGGTCGACAGCCCGCGCGCCGCGAGATCGTCGGCGGCCTTGAGGCATTCCGCCAGGCGCGTGCCGAACGACAGCAGCGCCACCTTCGTGCCCTCGCGCAGGACGCGGCCCTTGCCGATCGGCAGCACCTCGCCGCGCTTTGGCATCGCAACGCCGACGCCCTCGCCGCGCGGGTAGCGCAGCGCCGACGGACGGTCGTCGATCGCCGCCTGCGTCGCCACCATGTGCACGAGCTCGGCCTCGTCCGCCGCGGCCATGATCACCATGCCCGGCAGGCAGCCGAGATAGGCGATGTCGTAGGCGCCGGCATGCGTGGCGCCGTCGGCGCCGACGAGGCCGGCGCGGTCCATCGCGAAGCGCACCGGCAGGCCCTGGATGGCGACGTCGTGCACAACCTGGTCGTAGGCGCGCTGCAGGAAGGTCGAATAGATCGCCACGAACGGCTTGAAGCCCTCGGTCGCGAGGCCGGCGGCGAAGGTCACGGCGTGCTGCTCGGCGATGCCGACATCGAAGCAGCGCTTCGGGAATTTCTCCGCGAACAGGTCGAGCCCCGTGCCCGACGGCATCGCGGCGGTGATGGCGACGATGCGCTCGTCGCGCTCGGCCTCGGCGATCAGGCTGTCGGCGAAGACCTTGGTGTAGGTCGGCGCGGCCGCCTTCGCCTTCACCTGCGCGCCGGTGACGAGGTCGAACTTGTTGACCGCGTGGTACTTGTCGGCGGATTCCTGGGCGAAGGGGTGGCCCTTGCCCTTCTGCGTCACGATGTGGAGCAGCACCGGGCCGGGCTCGCTTGAATCGCGCACGTTCTTCAGCACCGGCAGCAGGTGGTCGAGATTGTGCCCGTCGATCGGGCCGACATAGTAGAAGCCCAGCTCCTCGAACAGCGTCCCGCCCGTGACCATGCCGCGCGCGAATTCCTCGGCGCGCGCCGCCGCGTTCTTGAGCGGGCGCGGGAAGCGGCCGGCGAGGTCCTTCGCGACGTGGCGCAGATGGCGGTAGGATTTCGACGAGATCAGCTTCGACAGATAGGCGCTCATCGCACCCACCGGCGGGGCGATCGACATGTCGTTGTCGTTGAGGATGACGATCAGCCGCGTCGCCATCGAGCCGGCGTTGTTCATCGCCTCGTAGGCCATGCCCGCGCTCATCGCGCCGTCGCCGATCACCGCGATGACGTTGTTGCGCACGCCCTTGAGGTCGCGCCCCACCGCCATCCCGAGCGCCGCCGAGATCGAGGTCGAGCTGTGCGCGGCGCCGAACGGATCGAACTCGCTTTCGCTGCGGCGGGTGAAGCCGGACAGGCCGCCGCCCTGGCGCAGGCTGCGGATGCGGTCGCGCCGGCCGGTCAGGATCTTGTGCGGATAGGCCTGGTGGCCGACGTCCCAGATCAGGCGGTCGCCCGGCGTCTCGAAGACGTGGTGCAACGCTACCGTCAACTCGACCACGCCGAGACCGGCGCCGAGATGGCCGCCGGTGCGGCTGACCGCATCGATCGTCTCGCGGCGCAGTTCCTCGGCGAGCTGCTTGAGCTGCTCGGGGCTGAGGGCACGGAGTGCGGTGAGATCGGCGATCGTGTCGAGCAGCGGCGTTGCGGCGGAGTTGTGTCCAACGTTCGACATTGTAGTCCTTGAGGGCGCCGGTCGAATTTAGCGGCGGCGATCGACCACCCAACGCGCCAGATCGCGCAAAAGGTCGGCCTTTTCGCCAAATAAATCAAGATGGGCAGACGCTTGGTCGGCCAGCATGCCGACCTGGGCGCGGGCACGCTCGGCGCCCATGAGCGACACGAAGGTGGCCTTGCCGCGGGCGGCGTCCTTGCCGGTGCGCTTGCCGACCTCGCTGGCGCTCCCTTCGGCGTCGAGCAGGTCGTCGGTCATCTGGAAGGCGAGGCCCAGCGCCTGGGCGTAGCCGTGCAGCGCACTGCGAAGCTGCGCCGGTGCCTTGCCGAGGATTGCCCCCGCCTCGGTCGCGAAGCAGATCAGCGCCCCCGTCTTCAGGCGCTGCAGCCGCGTGATCGCGCCGATGTCGAGCGCCTCGTGCTCGGCGGCGAGGTCGATCATCTGGCCTGCCACCATGCCCTCGGGGCCGGCGGCGTTGGCGAGCTCGAGCGCCAGCTCCGCGCGCACCGTCGCGTCGGCATGGGTGAGCGGGTCGGCGAGGACGGCGAAGGCGGCGGTCAGCAGCCCGTCGCCGGCCAGCACGGCGGTCGCCTCGTCGAACTGCTTGTGCACCGTCGGCCGGCCGCGGCGCATGTCGTCGTCGTCCATCGCCGGCAGGTCGTCATGGACGAGGCTGTAGCAATGGACCATCTCGACCGCGCAGGCCACGCGGATCGCGCAGGCCTCGCTGACAGCGAACAGCCGCGCGCTCTGCAGGGTCAGGAACGGCCGCATGCGCTTGCCGCCGCCGAGCGTGGCGTAGCGCATCGCCTTGTACAGGCGCGCCTCGAAGCCCTCGCGCTCGGGCAGCAGAGCCGAGAGCGCGCTTTCGATCGCGGCCGCGTCCGCCGCGAGGGCGTGTTCCAGGGACGTCGTCACAGGATGTATCAGCCGAACGACGCCGGCTCGCTCTTGACCGACCCGTCGGCCCCGAGCGCGATCTTCTCGATCCGGCTCTGGGCCTCGGCGAGCTTGCGCTCGCAATGCTTCTTCAGGGCCGCGCCGCGCTCATAGGAACGGATCGCCTCATCGAGCTTCCCCTTGCCCGATTCGAGCGTCCGGACGATGTCCTCGAGCTCCTTCAGCGCATCCTCAAAGCTCAGCTTTGCGATATCGGGTGACGTGGCGTCGTCGGCCATTCGTTGCTCCGCAGTCTTGGCGCGGTGTTATAGGCGAGGCGCCCGGCCCGTGCCATGCCAAAGGGCTGCCTCTCTATATACGGGCACCCTTCGCAAGCTCTGCGCTTGACCCGACCCGTCCCCATAGAATAATAAAGCGATCGTTCTCTTTACATAGGGAATATGGCACGCCGGACCGTTGCCCCCGCCCTGCTCGACGCGGCAGAACGGCTGTTCGAGCAGCGCGGCATCCATGCCGTCGGCATCGACGAGATCCTGGCCGGCTCCGGCCGCTCGAGCCGCAGCCTCTATCAGCATTTCGGCTCGAAGGAAGGCCTCGCCGCGGCGGCGCTCGAGCGGCGCAGCGCCGCCCTCATCGCGCAGCTCACCCGGGGCGATGCGGCGGAAACGCCGGCGGCGCGCCTGCTCATGCTGTTCGACCGGCTGGAGGAATGGCTGCGGCAGCCGGCCTTCCGCGGCTGCGTCTTCATCAAGGCCGCCGGCGAGTTCGCGGACCCGGCGCACGCCCTGCGCCGCGTCGCCGCCGTGCACAAGCAGGCCCTGCTCGCCTGGCTCAAGCAGACGGCGCACGCGGCCGGAGTACCTTCCCATGCGCGGCTCGCGCGCGAGCTGTTCCTGCTGGCCGAAGGCGCCATCGCCGCGGCAACGGTGCTCGGGGAGCCCGCGGCGGCAGCGACCGCGAAGCGCGCCGCGGCGGCGCTGATCGACGCGCACCGGCGCGATTACGCCGGCGCCGGCTGACGTCCGCGCGTCACTCCACCGCGATGTGGACGATGCCCCAGACCCACTGATCGTCGTTGCGGTCGGCGAGCGCCGGGATCTCGTGGCGCGGGAAGACGACCCAGCTCGGGCCGAAGCCGCCGAGGCCGAGCGGCTTGCCGCCCTGCTTGAGGGCCAGGATGACCGGCCACTGCTCCAGCTCGCTCATCGGGATTTCCTGCGTGTAGCCGTCCAGCGCCGAGACCTTGATCGCCCGTCCGCCGGCGCCGACCGCCTTCATGACGTCGCGCAGCAGGGGCCCCTCGAATCTGTGCAGCGGCCCGCCCTGCGGGAAATCGGCCTGGACGGCGCGCATGCCGAGCGCCTCCAGCATCTGCAGGTCGAACGACGCCGCGCGCTCGAACTTCACCTGCTGGTTCTTGAAGAGCGCATCCGCCTTCTCGTCGAACGGCCCGCGATTGGTCTGCGCGATCTTGCCGGTGACGGTGAGCATCACCGGCCCGGTGGGCGCCTTCAGCGACTGCGCGAGCGCAGCGCCGCTCCACGCGAGCAGCAGCGCAACCGCGAACAGGCGTCTCATCATGTCGAACTCCGTGCGTATATCGGGTTTACGCGGCCTTCAGCGCCCGCACATGCGCCGCAGCCGAGGCCGCCAGCGCGCGCAGGTCGTAGCCGCCTTCCAGGGTCGACACGAGACGGCCCTTGGCATGCGTCTCGGCGACCTCGAGCAGCGCCGCCGTGACCCATTCGTAATCGTCCTCGTGCAACTGCAGCGAGGCGAGCGGGTCGTCCTCATGCGCATCGAAGCCGGCCGAGATCATCACCAGGTCCGGCTTGAATTTGTCGAGCGCCGGCAGGATGTGACGCTCGAACCCGGAGCGGAACTCCTGCCCGCCCGAATAGGGCCGCAGCGGAACGTTGACGATGTTGCCGACGCCGCGCTCCTCGGCGGCACCCGTGCCGGGATAGAGCGGCCACTGGTGCGTCGAGGCGTAGAGCAGATGCGCGTCGCGCTCGAACATGTGTTGCGTACCGTTGCCGTGATGCACGTCGAAATCGATCACCGCGACGCGGTTCAGACCGTGATTGGCGCGCGCATGCAGCGCTCCCACCACGACGTTGTTGAACATGCAGAAGCCCATCGCCGTCGCCGCTTCGGCATGGTGTCCCGGCGGCCGCACGGCGCAGAACGCGTTCTTCGCCTTGCCCCCGACCACCGCGTCGACCGCCGCCACCACGGCCCCGGCCGCGCGCAGCGCCGCCTCGCCCGACCCGGGCGAGACGACCGTGTCGCCGTCCAGCGCATGGCGCCCGGCCGGCGGGATGGTGCCCAGCACCGCCTGCACGTAGCCTGCCGGATGGCACAGCGTCAGGTGCCTGTCCTCGGCGCGCGGCGCCTGGATGCGCTCGACATCCTTGAACTCGGAGTCCGACAGCCCCTCGAGCACGGCCTTCAGCCGCGCCGGCGATTCGGGGTGATAGGCGCCCGGATCGTGATCGAGACAGGCGCCGTGCGTGATCAGAAGCGTGCTCATCGAGATGCGTTTCCCGTTATGCGAGCGCCATACTGACGACTGCGCCGCCCCGCCGCAAGCCGAGCGCTTTGCGGCCGCCCCCGTTGCGGGACAGGGCTATGTCTTGACTTTGCGTCCGCTTGAGCCAACTCTGTCCCCCGTTCCGAGGGGAGCCCCGCCAGGGGGCTGAGACACCGCCGGGCCGATCAGGCAGCGCGGAAACCCGTCGAACCTGATCCGGGTCATACCGGCGTAGGAACTGGAACTCTCGCGGGCCGCGCAGCACAGCATCCGACAAGGCGCCACCGCACCGTCCCCGTCCCGATCGTCTTCCCGGATCTCCGTCGCAATGAATGCAACAGGAGATTCGCCCCCATGCCAGACGACATCCGCACCGCGCCACAGAAAGTGTCGACCGGCCCGCTGCCGGCCTCGCGCAAGATCTATGTCTCAGGACGCCGCCACGCCGACCTGCGCGTGCCGCTGCGCGAGATCGACCTGTCGCCGACGGCCAACGAGCCGCCGGTGCGCGTCTACGACACGTCCGGCCCCTACACCGACCCGAACGCCGCGATCGATATCCGCAAGGGCCTGGCGCCGATGCGCGATGCCTGGGTCCGTGCGCGCGGCGATGTCGAGGAGTATGTCGGCCGCGCGATCAAGCCGGAGGATGACGGGCTGCGGCGTGGCGAGCAACGCGCCAACAACGCGGTCTTCACCGGCGACGGGCGCAAGCCGCTGCGCGCGAAACCCGGCCATGCGGTGACGCAGCTCCACTACGCGCGCAAGGGCATCGTCACGCCGGAGATGGAGTACATCGCCATCCGCGAGAATGTCGGCCGCGAGGCGATGGCGCAGGCCGCGCGCGACGGCGAGAGTTTCGGCGCGTCGATTCCCGATCACGTGACGCCGGAATTCGTGCGCGACGAGGTGGCGCGCGGCCGCGCCATCATCCCGTCCAACATCAACCACTTGGAAAGCGAGCCGATGATCATCGGCCGGAACTTCCTGGTGAAGATCAACGCCAATATCGGCAACTCGGCCGTCGCCTCCTCGATCGAGGAGGAAGTCGAGAAGATGGTGTGGGCGATCCGCTGGGGCGCCGACACGGTGATGGACCTGTCCACCGGCCGCAACATCCACACCACACGCGAATGGATCATCCGCAACGCGCCGGTGCCGATCGGCACGGTGCCGATCTACCAGGCGCTGGAGAAGGTCGGCGGCAAGGCCGAGGAGCTGACCTGGGAGATCTATCGCGACACGCTGATCGAG
>JAESGS010000151.1_pt1 | contig 105685 bp, 110 predicted proteins | sample 9269761 | NCBI WGS metagenome assembly JAESGS01 (sample SAMN15741799, study PRJNA653493) | algae metagenome | isolation source: Cyanosarcina radialis HA8281-LM2 and co-occurring heterotrophs from damp... | place: USA: Makauwahi cave, Hawaii | collected 2011-01-06 | reverse complement strand
GACGCGCGCAGGGAGAACTTGCCCTCGATCTTCGGCGCCGACAGGCCCTTCATGCCCTTCTCGAGGATGAAGCCGCGGATCTCGCCGGCATCGTCCTTCGCCCACACGACGAACACGTCGGCGATCGGCGAGTTGGTGATCCACATCTTGGCGCCGGTGACGCTGTAGCCGCCTGAGACCTTCTTGGCGCGGGTCTTCATGCCGCCGGGATCGGAGCCGTGGTCCGGCTCGGTCAGGCCGAAGCAGCCGACCCATTCGCCTGTCGCGAGCTTGGGCAGGTATTTCTGGCGCTGCGCCTCGGAGCCGTAGGCATGGATCGGGTGCATGACCAGCGAGGACTGCACGCTCATCGCCGAGCGGTAGCCGCTGTCCACGCGCTCCACCTCGCGCGCGATCAGGCCGTAGGAGACGTAGTTGACGCCGGCGCAGCCATAGCCGTCGATCGTCGCGCCCAGGAAGCCAAGCTCGCCGAACTCGTTCATGATCTCGCGGTCGAAGCGCTCATGGCGGAAGGCCTCGGTCACGCGCGGCAGCAGCTTGTCCTGGCAGTAGTCGCGCGCGGCGCTGACGATCTGGCGCTCGTCCTCGCTCAACTGCTCCTCGAACAGGAACGGGTCGTCCCAGACGAACTGGGCCTTGGAGGAGGAAGAAGTCTTGCCGGCCGTCGCGGCCTTGGCGGAAGTCGCTGCCATTTCGCTCTCCGGAATTCAGGCGGTGATCCAGTATACCCCGACGCGTCGGGCGCACCAAAGGGACCAGAGGTTTAGCGGTTAACCCTGCGATGAGGCAACTGGGCGTGCCCAATTGGGCAACCTTTGTGCGGCGGCACCATGGACCCGCGGATCAAGTCCGCGGGTGACGCATTCCCATTTCGACACAGTTATGCCTGACCCTTCCGCGACGCGATCAGCGCGCCCGCGGCCAGCAGGGCCGAGGCGAGGATCAGGACCAGGCTGACGGCGTTGATGACCGGCGTGGTGCCTTCGCGCAGGCGGCCGTACATCGCGACTGTCAGTGGCGCGTCGGAGCCGACCAGCATCAGGGTGGTGTTGAAGTTCTCGAACGACATCAGGAAGGCGACGATCGCCGCGCCGATCATGGATGGCGCGAGGTAGGGCAGGGTGATGGTGCGGATCGCCTGTATGTGCGTGGCGCCAAGGTTGAGCGCCGCCTCCTCCAGCGACGTGTCGAACTTCCGCAGCCGCGCCGAGATCACCAGCGTCGTGATCGTGGTGATGAAAGAGAACTGCCCCAGGATGACCAGCGGCAGGCCCGGCCGCAGGAAATCGAGGTCGCGGTTGAGCGCGTCCTCGAGCGCGTTGGCCGCGGTGCTCGACATCAGCAGGATGGAGATGCCGAGGATCACGCCCGGGATCACCAACGGCCACAGCATGACGATGTAGAGGGCGCTGCGCCCGGGGAAGCGGAAGCGCTCGAACAGGAAGGCGGCGGCGGTGCCGACCGCGACCGACAGCGCCGTCACCCACAGCGCCACCTGCAGGCTGACGCCGAGGCTGCGCAGCAGCGGGCCGTCGTTCAGCAGGCCGGTGCGGCCGGCGCGCGCGCCGACGAACCAGTCGAAGGTGAAGCCGCGCCAGGGCGGCGAGGGCGCCACGCTGTCGTTGAACGCGAACACCGCGACGACGACCAGCGGCGCGAACAGGTAGATGAAGAAGGCGACGACCATCACCACGGTGCCGACGCGCGCGAGGCGGGAGCGGGGGATGGTCGCCAGCATGGCTCAGCGGTCCATCGTCGAGGACAAGGTCTGGCCGCTGAGCTTCAGCCCGATCCAGACGATCAGGGAGGACAGCGCCAGCAGCAGGAAGCCGAAGGCGGAGCCCTGCTCCCAGTTAAACCGCGTGATGAACTGGTTGTAGATCTGTTCGGTGAACCACAGGCTGCTCTTGCCGCCCAGCAGGGTCGCGGCGACGTAGTTGCCGAGCGTCAGCATGAACACGACGATGCAGCCCGACACGATGCCGGGCATCGCGAACGGAATGACGATCTCGCGCAGCACCGTCAGCCAGTTGCCGCCGAGGTCGTAGCCGGCCTCGATCAGCGCGTCGTCGAGCCCCTCCAGCGTGGTCACCAGCGGCACGACCATGAACAGCAGCGAGGTGTAGACGAGGCCGATGATCATCGCCGCGTCGTTGTAGAGGAACTCGATCGGCCCGGCGCTGAGGCCGACGATCTGCAGGGTGCGGCTGAGCACGCCGGTTTCGCGCAGCAGGATCATCCAGCCGAGCGTGCGGACCAGCTCGCTGACCCAGAACGGCAGCAGGCACAGGACGAACAGCACGCTCTTGGCGCGGCCGCGCGCGAGCTTGGCGATGTAGTAGGCGATCGGAAACGCGATGAGGAGCGTCAGCGCCGTCACCACGAGCGCGTAGAGGGCGGTGCGCGCGAAGGTGATCCAGTAGAGCGGCTCGGTGAAGAATGCGATGTAGTGCTTGAATGAGAAGCGATAGACCTGCGAGGAGACGCGCTCGCGCAGCGAGATCGTCAGCATCTCGACATGCGGCAGCACGATCAGCAGGCCGAGCCATAGCACGACCGGCGCCAGCAGCAGGATCAGGGCGAGGCGGCTGCCGTCCTTGCGCGCGTCGGTCATGGCGCGGCGGCCGCGAAGCAGCGCGCCTGGCTGCTTTCCCAGGCCAGCTCGACCCGCTCGCCGACGGCAAGGCCGGCGAGCGCGCCGCTCTGCGGCAGGGCAGCGGTCAGCGGCGGCGAGTCTCCGACGCGCACCAGCGCCACGCTGTTGGCGCCGTTGAACAGGATGTTCTCCACCGTGCCGGTGAAGCGGTTCGCGGCCGGCGTCGGACCGGCGGCGCGGGAGATCGCGATAGCCTCGGGCCGCACGAAGACTTCGGCGGCATCGCCCGGCGCCACGCCGTTCGCCGCTTCGGCGCGCAGCCGCCAGCCTGAATCGGCGACGAACGACACCGTCGGACCCGCCACCGCCTCGATGCGGCCGCGCCAGCGGTTGGCCTCGCCGACGAAGCCGGCGACGAACGCCGTCTCCGGACGGTAGTAGAGGTCCTGCGGCCGCCCGACCTGCTCGAAGCGGCCGTGGTTCATCACCGCGACATGGTCCGACATGACCAGCGCCTCGGACTGGTCGTGGGTGATGTAGACGAAGGTCGTGCCGACCTCGGCCTGGAGCTGCTTCAGCTCCACCTTCATGTGCTCGCGCAGCTTGAGGTCCAGCGCACCGAGCGGCTCGTCGAGGACCAGCACCTCGGGATCGAGCACGAGGCAGCGCGCGATGGCGATGCGCTGCTTCTGGCCGCCGGAGAGCTGGTCGATCCGGCGCGGTGCCGCGTCGGGCAGGCCGACGCGGGCGAGGATGCCGGCGACCTTGCGCGCGATCTCGTCCTTGGCGACGCCGCGCCGGCGCAGGCCATAGGCGATGTTCTCGCCCACCGTCATCATCGGGAACAGAGCAAGGTGCTGGAACACCATGTTGACGGGCCGCCGGTTCGGCGGCGTCGCGATGATCGACGCACCGCGGATCAGGATGTCGCCCGAATCAGGCGCGGCGAAGCCGGCGATCATGCGCAGCAGGGTCGTCTTGCCGCAGCCCGACGGTCCCAGGATCGAGAAGAACGAGCCGGCGGGGACCGAGAACGACACGCCGTCGACGGCGCGGCGGCCGCCGAATTCCTTGACGACGTTGACGACTTCGAGGGCGGGGGCGGACACGACGCCAGTCTAGCGCAGGATCTGCTTCGTTCGCACGAGGGCCGATCTGAGATCGGCCCTACACGGGGAACTCTCGTGTAGGGGCGGGTCTCAGACCCGCCCTCGCGCGATCATCGCAATCAGTTCGACGCCTTCACGCGGTCGAGGACCTTGCCTTCCATCTCCTCGAGGCCGGCGGGCACCGGCGGGTACCACCTGATGTTCTCGAGCGCCGCCGGCGGGAAGCTGGCCGCGAATTGCTGCTTCAGCTTCGCGTCGACGAGCGCCTCGGAGCCCTTCGAGGCGGTGAAGTTGCCGGCGGACGCCACGATCTTCGCGGCGATCTCGGGCTTCATCACGAAGTTGATCCACTGGTAGGCGGCGTCATCGGCGCGGCCGCGCGCGGGCAGCGCGAACGTGTCGATCCAGCCCAGCGCCCCGGATTTCGGTGCGACGAAGTTGATCGACGGTATCTCGTTGTTCAGCTTCCAGCCGCCGAAATCCCATGCCATCGCCGCGGAGACCTCGCCGGTGCGCATCAGGTTCATCAGCGCGTCGGCGCCTTCCCAATAGGTCTTCACGTTCTTCTTGCACTCGATCAGCTTGTTGCCGACCTTGTCGAGCAGGGCCGCGTACGCCTTGGTGTCGTTGTAGGCGGCGAACGGGTCCATCCCCATCGAGAAGGCGAAGCCGATCAGTGTCGGCCGCTTCAGCCGGTAGCTGACCTTGCCGGCATTGGCCGGCGCGCACAGGTCGATATAGTCGTTGACGCCCTGCGCGGTGGCCGAGTTGACGACGAGGCCGTCCGTCCCCCACACATGCGGCAGGCCGTAGACCTTGCCCTCGTGGGACGTGTTCTTCTTCGTTGCTTCCAGCATCGACGGAATGAACTGCGCGGCGTTGATCTTGCCGAGGTCCATCGCCTTGTAGATACCGAAATCGGCCTGCGCGCCGGTGATGCGGTCCTGGCTCGGCTGCGCGAGGTCGAAGCCCGCACCGCTGGTGGCACGCAGTTTGGAGATCATGTCTTCGTTGTTGGAGGTGGTGACCTTCACATCGTGGCCGGTCTCTTTCTTGAACTGCGCCACGACGTCGTCGGGGGCGTAGCCCGACCACGTGAGCAGGCGCAGCTCCGCCGCCTGTGCCGTGCCCGGAACCGCGAACACACCGGCGGCCACCATCGCGACCGCGCCACCAAGCAAGTGCCTAAGCGCAAAGCTCGCCATGAAACCTCTCCTCGATTTTTTGGAGCAACGCCGCATAGCGTACAGCCTAGCATCCCCGTGCGACAGATTTTTGTAGGCGGGGCGCGCCTCATCCTTCCGCATCATTTCCAGGCGCAACCGGGGAGCAAAACTCACGTGTGTATTCCCTCGGACTTGTCGCCTCCGATGCAACCTGCAATGGTTTGCTGGGCCGGCCTTCCGGATGCGCTGCAAAAAAGAGCCCAGGCATGCTGACTATCAGTGGCACGGTTCGGGTGGAGACCGATGATGCCTCAGCGCGATACGTCGATGCCGCTGTTGCGAAAGTTCTTTATGAGCTCGGCCTCGAAGGGGAGGGGTCGATTACTCAATCGGGCATGAAGCTTAGATACCACCGCAACTACGATCTGCTGCCCGGTCATACACATAGGCTGGCGTGTTTTAGTCCAAGCGAATTCCTGCTGAGATCTGACGGACGTTTTCTCGTGGCCGAGTACCGGCTTGGGCTTGGCCCCTTGTACAGCCAGGCCGCCCTGGGGTGCCTGTGCATGGTGATCTTGCTAGGTATCGATAGGTCGTTGACGACGATCATCGTATCTGCGGCTCTTACCGCTGTTTTTGGCGTGAGTATTCTCGTGAATCTGGCCCGAGTTCACTATTGGCTGATGACTGCGCTGAAGTCTGTCGCTCGCACGTCGAATGCGGCGACGTGATCGTGCGGCATGCTTAAAGCCCTCATCCTGAGTCTGTCCAAGAGTCAGGGGATGAGGAGCGATCTGCCTCGACAGACCTAGTCCGGGATGACTGCCGTGGCTTCGATCTCCACCTTCGCGCGGTCCTCGACCAGGGCGCGCACTTCGACCAGGGCCATGGTCGGGTAGTGGCGGCCCATCACCTCGCGATAGGCGCGGCCCACGGCCGGCAGCGCCGAGACGTATTCCTGCTTGTCGGTCACGTACCAGGTGAGGCGGACGATGTGCTCCGGGCCGGCGCTCGCCTCGGCGAGGACCGCGACGATGTTCGCCAGCGCCTGCTTCGCCTGGCCGACGAAATCGTCGGTTTCGAAAGTGGAGGTTGCGCCGTTCCAGCCGATCTGGCCGGCGACGAAGACCAGCGTGCCGCGCGCGGCGATGCCGTTGGCGTAGCCCTTGGGCTGGGCCCAGGATTTCGGATTCAGGGTGCGGTTCATGCGGCGAGCTGCCAGTCCTTGCTGTCCTGCTGATAGGCGGTGAAGCGGTCGCGCAGGTCCTGTGGAATCGGGAGGGAGCGGTTCGTCTCCAGAGAGATCACGACCACCACCAGTTTCGCGCGCAGCCGCTCCTGCGCGCCGACATGGCCGACGATTTCCAGGCGCATCGAGGAGCGGCCGATCTCGCGCACCAGCAGCGTGAAGGTGAGGCGCTCGCCCATCCGGCTCGGGACGAAGAAATCGCATTCGGCATGGACGGTGGGGAAGCCAAGGCGCGCCTTCAGGATCTGGGCCGCGTAGTCCACCCGCAGGGCGCCGGCAAACCAGTCCTCGATCACCGCATTGAACATGTCGAAATAGTTCGGGTAGTAGACGATTCCGGCGGGGTCGGAATGCGAGAAGCGGATCGGCATGTCGACGCTGAAGGCCGCAGCGGCCATTCCGGGCTCCTCTCGGGCGGTTCGGAAATTAGTTTAAACCTAAAATAATTTTCGGGCAAGGCGGGGGCTGGGTTTCCCGCAGCTTGGCGGCGAACGGACGCGCGGGTAAGACTGCAGGACCATGGCGCGCGAAGTGATCTACGAGTTCTTCCGACTCGGCAACTCGGTCAAAGTCAGCGCCGTCGACACGCAGTCGATGGTCGAAGTGTCGGTCGTCGGGCCCGCGACGGCGACCGAGGCGAGCCTGCGGCACGCCGCGCTGCGCAAGCTGGAATTCGTGCTGGCGCGCAAGGAGCGGGATGGCAAGCCCGTCCGCTAGCCGGACGCGCCCGCCGCCTGCCGCCTTATCTGCTTTGCGGAATGCGGCAGCACTCGCTACATTCCGTTGCAAGTCACGAAGGTGAACTTTAAAAGACCGCCCCGGCCGCACCCGACCGGGCACGAACGGCAAACAGGGGCAGGGCGAGCAGGAGCCGCATGGAGTATTTCGTACAGCAGCTCATCAACGGGCTGACGCTGGGCGCGATCTACGGCCTGATCGCCATCGGCTACACGATGGTCTACGGCATCATCGGCATGATCAACTTCGCCCATGGCGAGGTCTACATGATCGGCGCCTTCATGGCGGTGATCGCCTTCACCCTGCTCGGCATGGGCGGCATCACCTGGGCGCCGCTGTCGATCCTCCTCGTGCTGGTGATCGCGATGTTCTTTACCGCCGTATACGGCTGGGCGATCGAGCGCATGGCCTACCGTCCGCTGCGCGGCTCGTTCCGGCTGGCGCCGCTGATCTCGGCGATCGGCATGTCGATCTTCCTGCAGAACTACGTGCAGCTCACCCAGGGCGCCAAGATCAAGCCGCTGCCGCCGGTGGTGCGCGGCAATTTCCCGCTGCTCGAATCGGCCAGCGGTTTCACCGTCGCGATCAGCTACCTGCAGATCATCATCATTCTGCTTACGGTCGTGCTGATGACGGCGTTCACCTACATGATCCAGAGCACACCGTTGGGCCGCGCGCAGCGCGCGTGCGAGCAGGACCTCAAGATGGCTTCGCTGCTCGGGGTCGATGTCGACCGCACGATCTCCTACACCTTCGTGATCGGCGCGTCGCTCGCCGCGGTGGCCGGCGTCATGGTGACGATGTATTACGGCGTCATCGACTTCTACATCGGCTTCGTCGCCGGGATTAAGGCCTTCACGGCCGCGGTTCTAGGCGGCATCGGCTCGCTGCCGGGCGCCATGCTCGGCGGCCTGCTGATCGGGCTGATCGAGGCCTTCTGGTCGGCCTATTTCACGATCGAGTACAAGGACGTCGCGACCTTCGGGATTCTCGTCATCGTTCTGATCTTCCGGCCGACCGGCTTGCTCGGGCGCCCGGAAGTCGAGAAGGTCTGAGGGCCCCCTTGGCCACCGTCGTCGAGCGCCGACCGGCTCCCGGCTTCCTTCCGGTGGCCCTGAAGGAATCGGCGCTGGCTGCCGGCGTCGCGTTCCTGCTGGCATTCCCGCTGCTGGGCTTCCATCTCGTCGACATTCCGGGCGGCGTCTCGGTCCAGACGCGCTGGTCGTGGGTCGCCATCGCGACGGTGATCGTCTTCGCCGGCCGCTTCCTGCTGGTGCTGGCGCGCTTCACGCATCCGGAGCGGTTCGCGAAGTCGTTCAAGTTTTCGCTGCCAAAGTCATCGCGGTTTCCGACGACCGACATCGTCGGCGGCCTGCTGGCGGCGTTCGCGGTGGCGCTGCCGTTCCTGCCGTTCACCGACCGCTACATCATCGACATCTCGATCTCGGTGCTGATCTACGTGATGCTCGGCTGGGGGCTGAACATCGTCGTCGGCCTCGCCGGACTGCTCGACCTTGGCTACGTCGCCTTCTATGCCGTCGGCGCGTATTCGTTCGCCCTCATCGCGCAGAATTTCGGGCTGGGGTTCTGGGAATGCCTGCCGCTGGCGGGCTTGTTCGCGGCGCTATTCGGCGTGCTGCTCGGATTTCCGGTGCTGCGCCTGCGCGGCGACTACCTGGCGATCGTCACGCTCGGCTTCGGCGAGATGATCCGCATCATCCTGCTGAACTGGCAGAGCTTCACCGGCGGGCCCAATGGGCTGCACGCGATCCCGCGGCCGTCTTTCTTCGGGTTCCCGTTCCAGCGCGATGCACCCGAAGGGGTGGTGACGTTCCACCAGCTCTTCGGCATCCAGTTCGATGTCATGCACCGGACGTATTTCCTCTACTACGTCATCCTGGTGCTGGCGCTGCTGACGAACTTCTTCTCCATGCGCATCCGCAAGCTGCCGATCGGCCGTGCATGGGAGGCGCTGCGCGAGGACGAAATCGCCTGCCGCTCGCTCGGCATCAATCCGACCAACACCAAGCTGTCGGCGTTCGCGATCGGCGCGATGTTCGGCGGATTTGCCGGCTCCTTCTTCGCCACGCGGCAGGGCTTCATCAGCCCCGAAAGCTTCACCTTCCCGGAGAGCGCCACGATCCTCGCGATCGTCGTCCTGGGGGGTCTGGGCAGCCAACTCGGCGTCGTGATCGCGGCGGCGTTCCTGGTCCTGGCGCCGGAGTTCATGCGCGACTTCGCGCAGTTCCGCATGCTGGTCTTCGGCGCCGCGATGGTCGCGGTCATGGTCTGGCGGCCGCAGGGGCTGATCGCGCACCGCGATCCTTCCATCACGCTGCGGCCGGCGACATGAAGGATGAAGCCGCCATCCGGCCGCCGCCGCCCGGCGTCATCCTCGAGGTCCAGCACCTGACGATGCGCTTCGGCGGCCTTGTTGCCATCGACGACATCTCGTTCAGCGCGCGCGAGGGCGCGATCACTGCGATCATCGGGCCGAACGGCGCCGGCAAGACCACGGTGTTCAACTGCCTGACCGGCTTCTACAAGCCGAGCGTGGGCCGGCTCGCGATGCAGAAGGACGGCAACGTCTGGCTGCTCGAGCGGATGGAAGGGTTCCGGATCGCCCAGCAGGCGGGGATCGCGCGCACCTTCCAGAACATCCGCCTCTTCCCGAAGATGTCGGTGCTGGAGAACCTGATGGTGGCCCAGCACAACCGGCTGATGAAGGCGTCCGGCTGGAGCATCAAGGGGCTGCTTGGCCTGCCGGACTTCCGCGCCGCCGAGCGCGACGCGGTCGAGTTCGCGCGGTTTTGGCTGGAGCAGATCAAGCTCGTCGACAAGGCGGACTGGCAGGCCGGCAACCTTCCCTACGGCGACCAGCGCCGCCTGGAGATCGCGCGCGCCATGTGCACGCGGCCGGTGCTGCTGTGCCTGGACGAGCCGGCCGCGGGGCTCAATCCGCGCGAGTCGGCGGCGCTCAATGACCTGCTGCGCTATATCCGCGATGAAACCAAGTGCGCGGTGCTGCTGATCGAGCACGACATGAGCGTGGTGATGGAGATTTCCGACCACGTCATCGTCCTCGACTACGGCCGCAAGATCGCCGAAGGGGCGCCGGAGCTCGTCCGCAACGATCCGGCCGTCATCCGCGCCTATCTGGGCGAAGAGGAGACGCGCGAGCTGCCGCCGGAGGTCGCGGCCGACCTGACGGCGCCCGGCGGTCCGGCGGCCATCGGGGCGGGTGCCATCAAGCCGGTCGAGAAATAGCCATGCTGCGCGTCGCGAACGTCCACACGTTTTACGGGCAGATCGAGGCGCTGAAGGGCATCAGCATCGACGTCGAGCGCGGCGAGATCGTGACGCTCATCGGCGCCAATGGTGCCGGCAAGTCGACCCTGCTCATGACCATATGCGGCAAGCCGGCAGCGGCAAGCGGGGCGATCACATTCGAGGGCAACGAGATCTCGCGGCTGGCGACGCACGAGATCGTGCGCCTCGGCATCGCGCAGTCGCCGGAGGGGCGGCGCATCTTCCCGCGCATGACCGTCACCGAGAACCTGCAGATGGGTGCCCTAACCGGCGCGGCGGCGCATTATGCCGAGGACCTGGAGCGGGTGTTCAAGCTTTTCCCCGTGCTCGAGCGCCGGCGCACCCAGCGCGGCGGCACGCTGTCCGGCGGCGAGCAGCAGATGCTGGCGATCGGCCGCGCGCTGATGAGCCGGCCGCGGCTTTTGCTGCTCGACGAGCCGTCGCTCGGCCTGGCACCGCTGCTGGTGAAGCAGATCTTCGACACGATCCGCGAGATCAACGCGAAGGAAGGCATGACCATCCTGCTGGTCGAGCAGAACGCCTACCACGCGCTGAAGCTCGCGCATCGCGGCTACGTGCTCGTCAATGGCCGCATCACGCTGTCGGGGACCGGCGGCGAGCTGCTTGCCAACCGCGAGGTGCGCGCCGCGTATCTCGAAGGCGGCAAGAAGCACTGAGGGAGCGTTCCGATGGGACATGAATTCTTCGGCAGCTCGCTCGGCGATTTCATCGGCGTGACGCTGGTGCTGTTCGGCGGGGCGAGCTTCATGACCGGGCAGGCGCTCGCCGCCACCTGGCGGCCGCTATGGCAGATGGTCCCGTACGGCCTGCTGCTCGCCGCCGCCGACCGGTTCTTCAGCTGGGGGCTGTTCGGCGGCAATTTGACGTCGTTGTCGGGGTTCATCCTCGACGCCGTGATCATCATCGCCGTCGGGTGCTTCGCCTACAGGCTTACGCTCGTCCACAAGATGGTGAACCAGTATCCGTGGCTCTATGAGCGGAGCGGCCTGTTCGCCTGGCGGGTGCGCGACGGAGCGGGACGTGCATGATCGCCGTTGCCGGCCACGCCGCGTGGTTCTAGACTCAGGGTCAAGTCACCCGGCTACAACCCAAGGGTTACCCCGGGGTGAATAGGGCCATTTCCGGCCTTTCGTCTGTTGCCAATTACAGGGAGAGAGAACCGATGCGCACATACATGCTGGGCCTTCTGGCGGCCACGGCAGTGGCTGTTGGCGCCCAGGGCGTGCCTGGGGCTTCGGCCCAAGAGATCCCGATCGCTGTGGCCGGCCCGATCACCGGCCAGTACGCCATCTTCGGCGAGCAGATGCGCCGTGGCGCGCAAATGGCCGTCGACGACATCAATGCCAAGGGCGGCGTGATGGGCCGCAAGTTGAAGCTCGAAGTCGGCGATGACGCCTGCGATCCCCGCCAGGCGGTCGCCGTGGCCAACCAGCTCGCGAGCCGCAAGGTCGTCTTCGTCGCCGGGCATTTCTGCTCGTCGTCCTCGATCCCGGCCAGCCAGGTCTACAACGAGGCCGGCATCCTGCAGATCTCGCCGGCGTCGACCAACCCGGCACTGACCGACCAGGCCGCGCAGAAGGGCTGGAAGAACGTGTTCCGCGCCTGCGGACGCGACGACCAGCAGGGCGGCGTCGCGGGTGCCTATCTTGCCGACAAGTTCAAGGGCAAGAAGGTCGCCGTCATCCATGACAAGTCGACCTACGGCAAAGGCCTCGCCGACGAGACCCAGAAGGCGATGAACGCCAAGGGCCTCAAGGAAGCGATGTACGAGGCGGTCACGCAGGGCGACAAGGACTTCTCCGCCCTCATCAGCAAGATGAAGCAGACAGGCGTCGAAGCGATCTATTACGGCGGCTACCACACGGAAGCCGGCCTGATGGTTCGCCAGGCGCGCGAACAAGGCCTCAACGCGGTGCTGATCTCCGGCGACGCGCTGGTCGACAACGAGTTCTGGAAGATCACCGGCGCCGCCGGCGAGGGCACGCTGATGACGTTCGCGCCCGATCCGCGCAAGGTTCCGGACGCCAAGGACATCGTTGGCAAGTTCAAGACGCAGGGCTACGACCCCGAGGGCTACACGCTCTACAGCTACGCGGCCCTTCAGGTCTGGGCGGCGGCGGTCAATCAGGTCAAGTCGACCGATGTCGACAAGGTCTCGCCGGCGATCCGCGGCAAGGGCTTCGACACCGTGCTGGGCAACCTGCAGTTCGACAACAAGGGCGACGTGTCGAATTCCAAGTACGTGTTCTTCGTCTGGAAGAACGGCCAGTACCTGGAAATGTGATCGGCGCCGGACCGGGTTCGGTCTGAAACGCGAAGGCCCGGCGGGAAACCGCCGGGCCTTTTTCTTTCGTCGTTTTCTTTCTGACGGCCCATCCTTCGAGACGCCGTGCGCCGCTGACGCGGCGTCCGGCTCCTCAGGATGAGGTTGCAACGTTCAGAAAGCCCTCATCCTGAGGAGCGCCCGAAGGGCGCGTCTCGAAGGATGGGCAGATAGCTGGCTTGCGGGCGAGGGCGCTACTTCTTGGCCTTTGCCTTGCGGGCGCCGGGCTTGCGGCCGAGGCCGATCTTCTTGGCGAAAGCCGAGCGCTGCTCGGCGTAATTCGGCGCGACCATCGGATAGTCGGCAGGCAGGCCCCATTTGATCCGGTATTCCTCGGGCGTCATGTTGTAGGAGGTGCGGAGATGCCGCTTGAGCATCTTCAGCTTCTTCCCGTCCTCGAGGCAGATGATGTAGTCGGGGGCGACCGACTTCTTGATCGGAACGATCGGCTTCAGTCCAGCAGCCCCCGCGGGCATGCCGCTGTCCAGGGCAGAAATAGAGGAGTAGATCGTCTTGATCACCTCGGGGAGTTGAGCCGCGGGCAGAGCGTTGTTGCCGACATATGCCGCCGCGACCTCCGCCGTCATGCGCAGCAGGTCGCCCGCGCTGGCTTTTTCTTTGGTTGTTTCGCTCATTTTCCTTATCGGACTCCTTAACAACTTGCGGTTTACTGGCATGTCGTCCGGGCCGTGTCAATCCGAATTGAGACGAGCCACAATAAACACAATTCAAAGTTAAGTAATAAAGGCGTATTCGTCTTGAAATCGGACGTACGCAGTTCGAGGCGCATCGAAGTCCCCAACAGCCGGGCCCCTCGGCGGCGCGACAGGCAGGCCCGAGCCGGCGAATGCGGGCCGCTTCGCAGGCGGTTTGCGCGACTCGACGGTTTCGGCGCTAGTTCAATAGTTTGTGGCTGATTGGCAAGCTCTCCCGACATATGGTACGGTCGCGCTCCTCGCGCCAACCCGCAGCCGACATGTCCACAGAGACCATCGCCATCGCCGCCGATCACGCCGGATTCGACCTGAAGGACACCCTGTCGGAGGAACTGCGGCAGGCGGGCTTCAAGGTGCTCGACCTCGGTACGAATTCCGCCGAGAGCGTCGACTATCCCGACTTCGCCGATGCGTTGGCCGGTGCCGTGACCGACGGCCGCGTCACGCGCGGCGTGCTCGTCTGCGGCAGCGGCATCGGCATCTCGATGGCGGCGAACCGTCACAAGGGCGTGCGCGCCGCGCTGTGCCGGGATGCGACCGACGCGCGCCTCGCGCGCGAGCACAACGACGCCAACGTGCTGGTGCTCGGTGGCCGCATCACCGGCATCGAGGTTGCCAGGGACTGCCTGAAGGCGTTCCTCACGACTCCCTTCGCCGGCGGCCGCCACGCCAAGCGCGTGCAGAAGCTCGGTTGACCTGCGCGCTCGATTCGACAACCCAAACCGACCGGGACCCGTCCGCCTATGTCACTCGCCAAATCCGCATCGTCCTCTTCCGCCTCGTCCGGCCGCGATTTCTTCGGCGGATCGCTCGTCGAAGCCGATCCGGCGGTGCTGGGTAGCATCCGCGACGAGCTCAAGCGGCAGCAGGAGCAGGTCGAGCTGATCGCATCGGAGAACCTCGTCTCCCGCGCGGTGCTCGAGGCGCAGGGCTCGGTGCTGACGAACAAGTACGCCGAGGGTTATCCGGGCAAGCGCTATTACGGCGGCTGCGAATATGTTGACGTCGCCGAGGAGCTGGCGATCGAGCGCGCCTGCAAGCTGTTCGACTGCGCCTACGCGAACGTCCAGCCGCATTCCGGCGCGCAGGCCAACCAGGCCGCCTTCATGGCGCTGGTGCAGCCGGGCGATACGGTGATGGGCATGTCGCTGGCGGCCGGCGGACACCTCACGCACGGCGCGCCGCCCAACATGTCGGGCAAGTGGTTCAAGGCCGTGCAGTACGGCGTGCGCCGCGAGGATGCGCGCATCGACTTCGACGAGATCGAGCGGCTGGCGAAGGAGCATCGGCCGAGGCTGATCATCGCCGGCGGCTCGGCCTATCCGCGCATCATCGATTTCGCGCGGTTCCGCGCGATCGCCGACAGCGTCGGCGCCTTCCTGATGGTGGACATGGCGCATTTCGCCGGACTCGTTGCCGGCGGGGCGCATCCGAGCCCGCTGCCGCACGCGCACGTCGTCACCACGACGACGCACAAGACGCTGCGCGGCCCGCGCGGCGGCATGGTCCTGTCGAACGATCCGGAGCTGGGCAAGAAGATCAACTCCGCGGTGTTCCCGGGCCTGCAGGGCGGCCCGCTCATGCACGTGATCGCCGCGAAGGCGGTCGCCCTCGGCGAGGCGCTGCGGCCGGACTTCAAGACCTATGCCCGCAACGTGGTCGAGAACGCGCGCACGCTGGCCGCGACGGTTGCCGCCAACGGATTCGACATCGTCTCGGGCGGCACCGACACGCACCTGATGCTGGTCGACCTGCGGCCCAAGAAGCTGACCGGCAAGGCAGCCGACCAGAGCCTCGATCGCGCCGGCATCACCTGCAACAAGAACGGCATCCCGTTCGACCCGGAGAAACCGACCGTGACATCCGGCATCCGGCTGGGTACGCCGGCCGGCACCTCGCGCGGCTTCGGCGTCAACGAGTTCCGCCATATCGGCGAGCTGATCTGCGAGGTCTTGGATGGCCTGGCGCAGAACCCGGACAACAACGAGCGCGCCGAGCGCGCCGTCAGGACGAAGGTGCAGGAGCTGTGCCGGCGCTTTCCGATCTACCGCGATCAATGACAGGAAGCAGGGGGGAGTAGGGGAGGATGCGTTGCCCGTTCTGCGGTCACGATGACACGCAAGTGAAGGACTCGCGGCCGACCGATGACAACAGTGCGATCCGACGGCGCCGGTTCTGCCCGGCCTGCGGATCGCGCTTCACGACGTTCGAGCGCGTGCAGTTGCGCGAGCTCATCGTCGTCAAGAAGGGCGGGGTGAAAGAGCCATTCGACCGCGAAAAGGTCATGCGCTCGATCGCCATCGCGGTGCGCAAGCGGCCGGTCGAGCCCGAACGGGTCGAGCGCGTCGTCAACGGCATCGTCCGTCGCCTCGAGAGCCTCGGCGAGACGGAGATTCCCTCGACCGTCGTCGGCGAGATGGTGATGGACGCGCTGTCGACCTTGGACCCCGTCGCCTATGTCCGGTTCGCCTCCGTCTACCGCAATTTCCGCGAGGCCAAGGATTTCGAAGATTTCGTCGGCAAGCTTGGCGACAAGGACTGATCCCGTCGACCTGGGCCACATGCGCGCCGCGCTCGCGCTGGCGCGCCGCGGCCTTGGGCGCACCTGGCCAAATCCGGCGGTTGGCGCCGTGCTCGTCCGCGACGGGGCGGTGGTCGGCCGCGGCTGGACCCAACCCGGCGGCCGGCCGCATGCGGAAACGGAAGCCCTGCGCGCCGCCGGCGAGAGCGCGCGCAAGGCGACCGCCTATGTGTCGCTTGAGCCGTGCAGCCATCATGGCCGCACGCCGCCCTGCGCCAATGCCTTGATCGAGGCCGGCATCGCCCGCGCGGTCATCGCGCTGGAAGATCCGGACCCGCGCGTCAGCGGTAGCGGCACGGCCGCCCTCGCGGCGGCCGGCATCGCCGTCGAGAGCGGCCTGCTGGAGCTGGAGGCGCGCGAGATCAATGCCGGGTTCCTGCTGCGCGTCGCGCTGGGACGGCCCCTGGTCACGCTCAAGGCGGCGACCAGCCTCGACGGCCGCATCGCTACGCATGGCGGCGAAAGCCGCTGGATCACCGGCGCGCAGGCGCGGGCCCGGGCGCACCTGCTGCGCGCGACCCACGATGCGATCATGGTCGGCATCGGTACGGCCTCGCTCGATGATCCCCTGCTCACCAGCCGGCTGCCGGGGCTCGAGGACCGGGCGCCGCTGCGCATCGTGGTCGATGGCCGGCTGCGGTTGCCGTTGACCAGCCAGCTCGTGCGGGGGGCGCGGGAGACGCCGACCTGGGTGATCGCCGCGGAAGGCGCCGACGAGCAGCGCCGCCAGGCGCTGGCCGATTGTGGGGTCGAGGTGCTGATGGTGGCGCGCGACCCGGGCAGCGAGTACCCGGCCTTCGGCGAAGCCCTGCGGGCGCTCGGCGACCGCGGCCTGACGCGCGTGCTGGTCGAAGGCGGCGGGCATCTGACCGCGGCGCTGCTGCGCGACGACCTCGTCGACCGGATCGTCTGGTTCAGGGCCGGCGCGATGGTCGGCGGCGACGGGGTGCCGGTGGCGGTCGCCTTCGGGGTCGACCGGCTGGAGCAGGCGCCGCGCTTCGTGCGGCGCGGGGTCGAGCCCTGCGGCGACGACATAGTGGAAACCTGGGCGCGCCAAGCGTAGCTTGCCCGCCATGTTTACCGGCATCGTGACGGATATCGGGCGGGTGCGGGCTTCCGTGCCTGCCAATAGCAGCCGCGACACGCGCTTCGAGATCGAGACGCGCTTCCCGCTGGAGGAGATTTCCATCGGGGCGTCGATCTGCTGCTCCGGGGCCTGCCTGACCGTGGTGGAGAAGGGCCAGGGCTGGTTCGCCGTCGATGTGTCGGGCGAAACCCTGGACAAGACCACATTGGGCGACTGGCGCGTCGGCGCCCGGGTGAATCTGGAAAGGCCGCTGCGCATGGGCGACGAGCTGGGCGGGCACGTTGTCAGCGGGCATGTCGACGGCGTGGCGCGGATCGTCGAGCGCCGCGCGGAGAGCGGCAGCGTCCGCTTTGCGTTCGAGCTCGATCAGGGGCTCGGCCGGTTCATCGCCCCCAAGGGCTCCGTCGCGCTGGACGGGGTGTCGCTGACGGTTAACGAAGTGGCGGACGAGGGCGACAGGACACGCTTCGGTGTCAACATCATCCCGCACACGCAGGAAAATACCACATTCGACGCATACCGCCCGGGCATGCGCGTTAATGTGGAAGTGGACATGCTGGCGCGCTACGTTTCCAGGCTGAGCCAGAGGAGCTGAGCATGCGGGTTTCCAGGCGCCAGGGCGAGCTGCTGGAGCGCGGCGCATCGGATATCGCGTTTCTATCGTCGGTCGAGGAGATCGTCGAGGACGCGCGCAACGGGCGCATCGTGATCCTTGTCGACGACGAGGATCGCGAGAACGAAGGCGACCTCTACATTCCCGCGCAGATGGCGACGCCCGAGGCGATCAACTTCATGGCGCGCTACGGCCGCGGCCTGATCTGCCTGGCGATGACGCGCGACCGGATCGAGCAGCTCGGCCTGCCGCTGATGGCGCGCGAGAACGGCACGCGACACCAGACCGCCTTCACCGTTTCCATCGAGGCGCGCGAAGGCGTCACGACGGGTATCTCCGCATCGGACCGCGCGCGCACGGTCTCCGTCGCGATCGACCCGAGCAAGGGCCGCGACGCGATCGTCACCCCGGGCCATGTATTCCCGCTCGTCGCGCGCGACGGCGGCGTGCTCGTGCGCGCCGGCCACACCGAGGCGGCGGTCGATATCGCGCGCATGGCCGGCCTCCTGCCGGCCGGCGTCATCTGCGAGATCATGAACGACGACGGCACGATGGCGCGCCTGCCGGACCTCGTGAAGTTCGCGCAATATCACGGGCTCAAGCTCGGCACGATCGCGGACCTGATCGGCCACCGGCGCCGCCACGACCGCATCATAGAGCGCCGCGTCGAAACCGTGCTCGACAGCCGCTTCGGCGGCGCGTTCCGCATGTACGTTTATGTCAACAAGGTCGCCTATGCCGAACACATCGCCCTCGTGAAGGGCGACATCTCGGGGCCGGAGCCGGTGATGGTGCGCATGCACGCTCTCAACGTGCTCGACGACGTGCTGGGCGACCGCTCGGTCGGGCGGGGCGAGGTGCTGCATTCGGCCATGCGCATGATCGGCGAGGCCGAACGGGGCGTGGTCGTCCTGATCCGCGAGCCGCGGGCGACCAGCCTGTCGGACCGCGTGCGCGCGCGGCTCGGCGATGCGGCATCGCCGGCGCTCGCACTGGGCGACCACCTGTCGGATGTCGGGCGCCAGACAGCGCGCTCCACGCCCACGGGCCCGGACTTGCGCGACTACGGCATCGGTGCGCAGATTCTGCTGGATCTCGGCGTGAAGGATCTGGTGTTGCTGTCCAACGTGCACCGCAACATTGTCGGCCTCGAAGGATACGGGCTGCGCATTCTCGAAACGCGGCCGATCGCGCCGCTCCAGCAAAGCTGAACAAGGATTTCGTGACCGATGGCTGAACGGCCGCATATCATGGTCGTGGAGGCGCGCTACTACGTGCCGCTGTCCGACGCGCTCGCGCAGGGCGCCATTGCCGCACTGGAAAGCGCCGGCGCCAGCTACGAGCGCTTCGCGGTGCCTGGCGCGCTGGAGATTCCGGCGGCCATCCGCTTCGCCGCGGAATCGATGGGCTCGGTCGCGGAGCGACGCCGCTTCGATGGCTATGTGGCCCTCGGCTGCGTGATCCGCGGCGAGACGACTCATTATCAGCACGTCTGCGAGGAAAGCGCGCGCGGGCTGCAGGAGCTCGCGATCAGGCATCTGCTGGCGATCGGCAACGGCATCCTGACCTGCGAGAACGAGGAGCAGGCCTGGGAACGCGCGAGCGTCGAGCGCCTTAATAAGGGTGGAGGGGCCGCGGAGGCCTGTCTCGCAATGGTCGCGCTCAGGCAAAAGCTGCTGATGAAACCTCAATGACTCCTGTCAAAGCCACCCGCCCGGCCGCCGCGCGACGCAGTCGCCGCGGCGCCGCGCGCCTCGCCGCCGTCCAGGCGCTGTACCAGATCGACCTGACGTCGGCGTCGCCCGAGCCGGTCGTCGCCGAGTTCCGCCGTCACCGGCTGGAGGAGGACGAGGCGGGCGGCGTGCCGGCCGATCGCGCGTTCTTCGACGAACTCGTCGTTGGCGCGTACACGCGGCGCGCCGAGATCGATGCTCTGCTGGCGCCGCTACTGGCCGCCGGCTGGACGCTCGAGCGGCTCGAGACAGTCCTGCGCGCGATCCTGCGCGCCGGCGCCTTCGAGATCGTGGCGCGCGGCGATATCCCGGCGCGTGTCGTGATCGACGAGTATGTGAGCGTCGCGCACGCCTTCTTCAGCGGCCAGGAGCCGGGTGTCGTCAACGGAATCCTCGACCGGCTTGCGCGACAGCGGCGTGCCGGCGAGTTCGAGAGCCAGCCGCGTGCCGCCGAAGAAGACACGCAGGATCGGTGAGTTCGAGCTGATCGCGCGGCATCTCGCGCCGCTGGCGCGCGATGTGCCGGGCGCGCTGGGCCTTACGGACGACGCGGCATGGATCGACGGCGGCCCGGCACAGCAATGGGTCGTGACCAGCGATGCGCTGGTCGAAGGCGTCCATTTTCTGCCGGACGATCCGCCGGGCACGATCGCCGCGAAGTCGCTGCGGGTCAATCTGTCCGACCTCGCGGCCAAGGGTGCAGTGCCGCGCTTCTACCTGATGGACCTGGTGCTGCCGAAGGACCGCGGCGAGCCGTGGATCAAGGCGTTCTGCGCCGGGCTGGCCGCGGACCAGGCCGAGTTCGGCGCGCGGCTGATCGGCGGCGACACGACGAGCACGCCGGGGCCGCTGACTATCGCGATCACCGCGCTGGGGCAGGTCGAGTCCGGGAAGATGCTGCAGCGTTCGCGCGCGCGCGCCGGTGACGACGTCTACGTCTCCGGCACGATCGGCGATGCGGCGCTTGGCCTGATCGTGCTGCGCGGCGGCCTCAACCGGCTAGGGAGCGCCAACCGCAAGGAGCTGACGCGCCGTTACCGCCTGCCCGAGCCCCGCACCGCGCTCGGCCCGGCGCTTGTCGGACTCGCCCACGCATCGATCGACGTATCCGACGGGCTGGTCGCGGATCTCGGCCATGTCTGCGAGACGTCCGGGCTCGCCGCGGCAATCGAGGAGGGGAGCGTGCCGCTGTCGCCGCCCGCGGCGCTGGCGGTCCGCGAGCATCCGGCGATGATGTCTTCGGTGCTGACCGGCGGCGACGACTACGAGATCCTGTTCACGGCGCCGCGCAGCGCGGCCAAGGCGGTCGCTGCGCTGGCGCGCAAGCTGGACCTGCCGCTGACGCGCATCGGCGAGATGCGCGAGGGCAAGGGCATCGCGGTCCTGCGACCCGACGGCTCGGTGCGCGAGATCGAAAGGACCGGCTGGCAGCATTTCTGAGCGGCGGACCGTTCATGGTCCGTTTACTGCGCGGCGGGTACGGTCGTGCGGAGCTCCTCCATGAATAGATCAAATTTTTCGCGTTTTGCGCGCGTCCTCGCCGTTGCCTTGATTGCCTTCACCGCGCCCGCGGCGGCGAAGGGAGGCAAGGGGCAGGACTACGAGAATCTCGAGAACGGCCCGTACTACATGCGGCTCGAGCGGATCGTCGTCCCGAGGATCCATGCCAACGTCGTCGAGGCGATCGTCACGTATGTCCTCGTCGCCGAGTTCAAGGACCCCGAGGCCCGCGACCGGGCCAAGCTGGTCATGCCGAAGCTGATGGATGCCTATGTGCGCGACCTTTACGTCCTGACATCGCGCGCCGGTACGTCGGGGGACGGCGTCGACCTCGCGGTCGCCAAGACCTACCTCATGGCATCGGCCGCGCGTGTCCTGGGCGCCGAGGCCGTCAAGGACGTGCTGATCGAGCGGATAGTCTCGCGCAAGGCAGGGTAGCGGACGCCGCGCTTGTCCTCCGGTCAGCACCGGAGTACCGACAACCCCGTGCTGTCCGACCCTTCGCGCCGCAACATCGTTCTTCTGGCCCTGTGCCAGGGGCTGCTGATGATCGGCACCTCCACCATGATCGCCGAGGCGGCGTTGGTCGGGCATCTGCTGGCCGAGGACAAGGCCCTCGCGACACTGCCCTTGGGGGTGCAGCAGCTTGGCGTGCTGCTCACGATCGTGCCGGCCTCGCTCCTGATGGCGCGCATCGGCCGCCGCGCCGGCTTCTCCATTGGCGCGCTGTTCGGCATCGTCGGGACCTCGGTCGCGACGCTTGCGGTCTTCCAGGGTTCGTTCTGGCTGTTCTGCGTGGGCACCGCGCTCAACGGCATCCATAACGGCTTTGCCATGTTCTACCGCTTCGCCGCCGTCGATGGCGCCGGCCGGGAAGGTCACGGGAAGGCGATTTCCTACGTACTCGCGGGCGGCGTGCTGGCGGCACTGGTCGGGCCCGAGCTCGCGAAGCACACCAAGGACCTGTTCGACCCGGTGATTTTCGCGGGATCGTTCGCCTCGCTGATCCTGGTGGCGATGGTGATGCTGGCGATCCTGCAGTTCATCCGCATCCCGATGCCGAGCGAATCGGAGCGCCGCGGCCCGCAGCGGCCGCTCTCCGTCATCGCGCGCCAGCCCGCCTTCGTGGTCGCCGTGCTGGGCGGGATGGTCGCGTACGGGGCGATGAACTTCGTCATGACGGCGACGCCGCTGGCCATGCGCGTCTGCGGCTACAGCTTCGAATCGACCGCCTTCGTGATCCAGTGGCACGTCTTCGCCATGTTTGCGCCGTCCTTCTTCACCGGCCACCTGATCAAGCGGTTCGGCCTCCCCAACGTCATGCTGACAGGGGTGGTGCTCATGGCGGTCTGCGTCGCCATCAACCTGACGGGCGAGACCGTCCTGCATTTCTGGATCGCCCTGGCGGTGCTCGGGCTCGGCTGGAACTTCCTCTTCGTCGGCGCCACGACGCTCCTGACGACGACCTATCGCCCGTCCGAGAAGGCCAAGGTTCAGGCCCTCAACGACCTTCTCGTCTTCGGCACGGTGGCGGCGACAGCGTTCAGCGCCGGGGTCGCCCATCACGCCTTCGGCTGGGCCTCCATCAACTACGCGGCGGTGCCGGTCCTGGTCCTGGCGGCTGCTGCGACGCTTTGGCTGATGCGAAGCCGGCCTGCGGCTGCGACATAACGCCCATCGTTGAGAAATTTGTTTAACTTCCCCGATCTGCTTGCCATGGCGGAAGCGTTCTGGCATGTTCCCGCGCGCTTTTCGGCCGGACCGGGGCCGGATTCGGCGTCTTTACGACGCACAATCAAGAAAATCAGAGGCAGAAGATGACGGCTGCATATTGGATTGTGATCGCCTGCGGCGTGCTTGCGCTGATTTACGGCATGTACGCCTACCGCCAGGTGATGTCGGCACCGGCCGGCAATGCGCGCATGCAGGAAATCGCTGCGGCGATTCAGGAAGGCGCGCAGGCCTATCTCAACCGGCAATACACGACGATCGCCATCGTCGGCGCGGCTGTCGCGGTCATCCTGCTTTATCTCGGCCTCCACGTTTCGATCGGGTTCCTGATCGGCGCGGTGCTGTCGGGCGCTGCCGGCTATATCGGCATGAACGTCTCGGTCCGCGCCAACGTGCGCACCGCGGAGGCGGCGCGCCACGGCCTGCAGCCGGCGCTTGACGTCGCCTTCCGCGCCGGCGCCATCACCGGCCTGCTGGTGGTCGGCCTCGGCCTGCTCGGCGTTGCCGGCTACTACGGCATCCTGCTGGGCTGGAAAGGCCCGCAGAACATGAACACGCTGATCCAGGCGCTCGTCGCGCTGTCGTTCGGCGCGTCGCTCATCTCCATCTTCGCGCGCCTCGGCGGCGGCATCTTCACCAAGGGCGCCGACGTCGGCGCGGACCTGGTCGGCAAGATCGAGGCCGGCATTCCCGAGGATGACCCGCGCAACCCGGGCGTCATCGCCGACAACGTCGGCGACAACGTCGGCGACTGCGCCGGCATGGCCGCCGACCTGTTCGAGACCTATGCGGTGACGATCGTCGCCACGATGCTGCTGGCTGCCCTGTTCTTCACGGGCGAGGCGCAGGCACGCATGATGATGTACCCGCTGCTCGTCGGCGGCGTCTGCATCGCGACCTCGGTCGCCGGGACGTTCTTCGTCAAGCTCGGCTCCGACAACCACATCATGAAGGCCCTGTACAAGGGGCTGGCGGTCACCGGCGCGCTGTCGGCGGTGCTGATCTTCGCCGTGACCAACTGGTTCCTCAGCGGTTCGACCTACACGGTCGGCTCGCTGACCTTCACCTGGATGAGCCTGTTCTGGTGCGCGATCACCGGACTGGTCGTCACCGGCCTGCTGGTCTGGATCACCGAGTACTACACGGGCACGAACTACCGCCCGGTCCAGAGCGTCGCCGAGGCCTCGGTCACCGGCCATGCGACGAACATCATCAAGGGCCTCGCGGTCTCCATGGAGGCGACGGCGCTGCCCGTGCTGGTGATCTCGGCCGGCATCATCGTTGCGTACCTCAACGCTGGCCTGTTCGGCATCTCCATCGCGGCGACGACGATGCTGGCGCTGGCCGGCATGGTCGTGGCGCTCGACGCCTACGGTCCGGTCACCGACAACGCCGGCGGCATCGCCGAGATGTCGGGCCTGCCCAAGGACATCCGCAAGAACACCGATGCGCTCGACGCGGTCGGCAACACGACCAAGGCCGTCACTAAGGGTTACGCGATCGGCTCCGCCGGTCTCGCGGCACTGGTGCTGTTCGCGGCGTATATCGAGGACCTGCGGAATTACTTCCCGCAGTACAAGGGTCTGACCTTCGACCTGCAGAACCCGTGGGTCGTGATCGGTCTCTTCATCGGCGGCATGCTCCCGTACCTGTTCGGCGCGATGGGCATGACGGCGGTCGGCCGCGCGGCCGGCGCGGTGGTCATCGAGGTCCGCCGCCAGTTCAAAGAGATCAAGGGCATCATGGAGGGGAAGGCCAAGCCGGATTACGGCCGCGCCGTCGACATCCTGACCCGCGCCGCGATCAAGGAGATGATCGTCCCGTCGCTGCTGCCGGTGCTGGCACCGGTGGTGCTGTACGTCGTGGTCCGCTTCATCGGCGGTCAGGAGGCGGCCTTCACGGCGCTGGGCGCCATGCTGCTCGGCACGATCGTGACCGGTCTGTTCGTCGCGATCTCGATGACCTCGGGCGGCGGCGCCTGGGACAACGCCAAGAAGTACATCGAGGACGGCCATCACGGCGGCAAGGGCTCCGAGGCCCACAAGGCCGCGGTGACCGGCGACACGGTCGGCGATCCCTACAAGGATACGGCCGGCCCGGCGGTGAACCCGATGATCAAAATCATCAACATCGTCGCGATCCTGCTGCTGGCGATCCTCGCGCACTGAGCGGGCATCCCGCGCCAACGAAAAGCCCCGGCGGCGCGAGCCCCGGGGCTTTCTCTTTTCCAGGTATGGCGCAGCTTCGAAGCTAGCGTCGTCCGCTGTTGGGGTTCTGCGAGAAGCGGCCGATATTGCCGACGAGCTGCTCCATGAAGGTCAGCTCCTTGCCCGGCGCCGGCGTCTTGCGGGTGACCGGATCGATAAGCTTGCCGTCCTCCAGCGTGTAGCGGCGGACGTCACTGACCACGCCCGCGTCGTCGAAATCGACCGCCACGACGTTCTGCTCGAGGACCTTCGGCTCGAAAAAGGCGACCGTCGACGTCTTGCGCTGGATGTAGATCCACGTGTTGTCCGAGAACGGCATCACGGAGGACGGCGTGCCCAGGAGGTCGGCGATATCGCCGCGCGTCTGCTGGCCGGGCCGGACGCGTTCCAGCGCGGTCGGATCCGGCACGTAGCCGCGATTATCGATCGTCGGCGTGCATCCGACGGCAGCGGCGCCGGCAAGCAGGCCGGCGGCGAGCATCCGGATCGAGCGCCGGCGATTGCGGTCCGGCCTCATGCAATCCGGTTGATGGAGTCAGCGCGTTGCGCCATGGTGCGGGCGATATTGCACCGGCAGCCGCGCCTGTCAATGACGGCATTTGGCGGCGGCGCGGCATAACCGAGGCCGAGGACTTTGTTCCGTTCCAGTCGCACGCCAGCGCACGCTGCGGACCTCTACCAGGCGATCGTGACCCAGGCGCGCGATCCCGCCTTCTACACGGATATGGCGGTACCCGACACGGTCGACGGGCGCTTCGAGATGGTGGCCTTGCACGCCTTCCTCGTGATGAGGCGCCTGAAGACGGCCGCCGCGCCGGTGGCCCGTCTCGGCCAGCCCCTGTTCGATACGATGTTCGCGGACATGGACGTCAGCCTGCGCGAGATGGGGGCGGGCGATCTCGGCGTCGGCAAACGCGTGAAGGCGATGGCGGAGGCGTTCTACGGGCGCATATCCGCGTACGACGCGGCATTGGCGGACCCTGGCACCGATGCGCTCGGCGAGGCGCTGCGGCGGAACGTCTATCGTACGCTCAAGCCGCCGGCCGCGGTGCCGCCGCCGGCGCTCGAGGCGCTCGCGCGCTATGTACGGGCCAGCGCCGACGCCCTGGCCTCGCAGGACGATGCCGTCTTCGCCGGCGGAATCCCGCGCTTCGCGGCGGCGGTTTCAGGCGGGCCGTTGCATTGACCATGGGCGGTTTCGGGCTTATCTAAGCCCGGACCCCATCGGCCCCTTACAGCATTGCCGCCGCCCGGCCGCCGGGAAACGACACGATGAACGCCGACCAAGCAGATACTCCGGAATTCTCGCGCCCGATCGACCTGACGCGCCTCGGCGACCGTGAAGTCGTGCAGTCCATAGAGGCAACCGACTCCGAGCGGGCCGCGCTGGCGGCCCGATTCGGTCTGGTCGCGCTCGAGTCGCTGGCGGCGACGCTGAAGCTGCGACGCGTCCGCGGCGGTGCTGCGATCCGGCTTTCCGGGACCTTTTCGGCGAATCTGGCGCAGGCCTGCGTGGTCACGCTGGAGCCGGTCCCGCAACGCCTTGAAGAGACGTTCGAGGTCCTTTACGCACCGGATACGGCCGCCGAGGAAAGCATGATCGGCGCGAATCCGGACATGGACTGGCCCGAACCGCTGCCGGACGGTGTGCTGGACATGGGCGAGGCCGTCGCACAGCAGCTATCGTTAACGCTGGACCCGTACCCGCGCGCGCCCGGAAGCGAGCTGGACAGTCAACCAGGCGGCGAAACTGCCGCGCCGGCGGGTCCGTTTGCCGCGTTGGGAGCTCTCAGGAAAGGGCCCCGTTCTTCAGGATAAGCTTGAGGAATAGGGCGTTTTTGTTTAAGTAGAGCGCCATTTTTGTTCACCGCCTTTGCAGCCGTCGCCCCCCGCGGCGGCGGGAGAAAGTACCGCCATGGCCGTTCCGAAGAAGAAGATTTCGCAGTCGCGCCGCAATATGCGCCGCTCGCACCACGCCCTGAAGGCGACGGGATATGTCGAATGCCCGAACTGCGGCGAGCACAAGCGCTCGCATCACGTGTGCTCGGCTTGCGGCTACTACGACGGCCGTGAGGTCGTCGCGGCGAAGAGCGCCTGACGGTACGCGGCGCAACCTGGGGCCGGCTAGGCCGCCATGAGCGCGCGACTGACAATAGCCCTCGACGCCATGGGCGGCGATGACGCGCCGCAGATGGTCATCAAGGGCGCCAACATCGCCTGCAAGCGCTTTCCCGACGTCGAATACCTGCTGTTCGGCGACGAGGCGCGACTGGCTCCGCTGCTGAAAAAGACCCCGAAGCTGGCCAAACGCTGCAGCATCCGGCACACCGAAGAGACGGTGCCGAACGACATGAAGCCGTCCGTGGCGCTGCGCCAGGGGCGGCAGTCGAGCATGCGTCTGGCTATCGATGCGGTGCGCGACAACCAGGCTGCCGGCGTCGTCTCGGCGGGCAACACGGGCGCCCTGATGGCGATGGCCAAGATCTCGCTGCGGATGCTGGCCGGCATCGACCGTCCGGCGATCGCCTCGTTCTTCCCGACCATGCGCGGCGAGAGCGTGATGCTCGATCTCGGCGCCAATGTCGAATGCGACGCGAACAACCTCGTTCAGTTCGCGGCGCTTGGCGACGTGTTCGCGCGAACGGTGCTGGGTTGCACCAATCCACTGGTCGGCATCCTCAATGTCGGCTCCGAGGAAATGAAGGGCCACGACGAGGTCCGGGCGGCGGCCGCGATGTTGCGGACCAGCACGCTGCCGATCCAGTTCCACGGCTTCGTCGAGGGCGACGACATTCCCGCCGGCACGGTCGACGTCGTCGTCACCGACGGATTCACCGGCAACGTCGCGCTCAAGACCGCGGAGGGCACCGCGAAACTCTACACCGAGTTCCTGCGCGGGGCGTTCAGCTCGTCATGGATCGCGCGCGTCGGCTACCTCCTGGCGCGGCATGCCTTGCAGAAGGTTCGCAGCCGCACCGATCCGCGGCGCTACAACGGCGCCATCCTGCTCGGCCTCAACGGCATCGTCGTGAAGAGCCATGGCGGCACCGATCCGATCGGTTTCGCCAATGCGATCGGCGTCGCGGTCGACATGGCCGCGAACGGATTCAACGAACGCATCCGCGCCGAGCTGGCGCGTCTTTCGCCGGGCGCGCAGACGCCGCCGGCGCAAGCGGCGGCGGTCTGACATGCTGCATCGCCCGGCATTGCTGCGTTCCCAGGTGATCGGCTGCGGCGCCTACCTGCCGGAGCGGGTGGTGACGAACCAGGAGCTGGCGCAGCGCGTCGACACCTCCGACGAATGGATCACGACGCGCACGGGCATCAAGCAGCGCCACATCGCGGCCGAAGGCGAGATGACATCCGACCTGGCGCTCAACGCGGCCCGGCGTGCGCTGGGCGCCGCCGGCATCGAGGCGCAGGAAGTCGACGCCATCGTCCTCGCCACTACGACGCCGGACGAGACCTTCCCGGCGACGGCGACGCGCGTGCAGGCGCGGCTCGGCATCACCGGCGGTTTCGCCTTCGACGTCCAGGCGGTCTGCAGCGGCTTCGTCTATGCGCTGGCCGTAGCTGACAATTTCCTGAAGCTGGGTCAGGCGCGGACGGCCCTGGTCATCGGCGCTGAGACGTTCTCGCGCATCCTCGACTGGTCCGACCGCAACACCTGCGTGCTGTTCGGCGACGGCGCCGGCGCCGTCGTCCTGCGCGCGATGCCCGGCAGCGGCAATGGCAGCGACCGCGGCGTGCTGTCGACCCATCTCCATTCCGATGGCCGGATGCACGATTCGCTCTATGTCGATGGCGGTCCGTCCTCGACCCGGACGGTCGGCGTCGTGCAGATGAACGGCCAGGAAGTCTTCAAGCATGCGGTCGCGAAACTCGCCAGCGTGGTCGAAGAGGCGCTCGCGGCGAACGGGCTGACCGGCGCCGACATCGACTGGCTCGTTCCGCATCAGGCCAACAAGCGGATCATCGACGGCATGGCACGCAAGCTCGGCCTTGGTGCTAATCGCGTCGTGTGCACGGTCGACCATCACGCCAATACATCGGCGGCCTCGATCCCGCTGGCGCTCGCCGAGGCGTCCGGCGACGGCCGCCTGCAGGCCGGCCAGCTCGTTCTGATCGAGGCAATCGGGGGCGGACTGGCCTGGGGGGCGGGGGTAATCCGCTGGTAAGGCCCGCTTTGCGGCGCGTGGCGCCCAAGGTAGATGAAGGAAATCGCCCATCCCCCTGTAATTGACGGGTTTATCCTGGGAGGGTAGAGTCCCCTCGAAGACCAAGAAGAGGGGGCCCTCATGGCTGATACGACGGTGACCCGCGCTGACCTCAGCGAGGCGGTGTATCAGGAGGTCGGGCTGTCGCGGAACGACTCCGCGGCGCTGGTCGAAACCATCCTGAACGAGATCGTGGAGGCGCTGACGCGCAGCCAGACGGTCAAGATCTCATCTTTCGGCAGCTTCTCCGTCCGGCAGAAGGGCAAGCGCGTCGGGCGCAATCCCAAGACGGGCGAAGAGGTTCCGATCCTGCCGCGCAAGGTCCTCGTGTTCCGGGCATCGCATGTGCTCAAGAACAAGATCAACCGGTCGCTCGGCAAGGGCAGCGCGAAGCCGGCTTCCGGCGCGGCACCCGCGCCCGCATCGGCCACCGAGCCGAAGGCGTAAGCGCTCGTGAAGGCGCTCGAGCGGACCGCCAACGCACCCGACGCGCAGGACGACGCCGGGCCGACGGGCGCCGGCGGTTCCGGTCGTCGCGGCGCCAAAGCCGCGGGCGCGTTCCGCACGATCAGCGAGGTCGCCAGCGAACTGGACGTGCCGCAGCATGTGCTGAGGTTCTGGGAGACGCGCTTCTCGCAGATCAGGCCGCTCAAGCGCGCGGGCGGCCGCCGCTACTACCGCCCGGAGGACGTCGAGCTGCTGCGGCGGATCCGGGGCCTGCTGTACCAGCACGGCTACACCATCAAGGGCGTGCAGAAGCTGCTGCGCGATGGCGGCCGTGCCACGGACGCTCCGGTCGCCGCGGTCGAGGATGATGCGGGTCCAGACGAGGCGCCGGCTCCGTCGCAGCCGGCGGCGGCCGCGGCCACCCCCGTCCCGTCGATGCGCGCGGCCATCACCGCGGCCATCGACGACCTGGTCGAGCTCCGCAATCTCCTGCGCGCGCATAAGCGCTGACCTGACCGTCGCCACCCGTCGTTGACGCCACGGGGGATGCGGCTATAGTGCCGGCGCCGTTCACGGGCGCCTGGCATGTTCTTCGGCCCCCGCCACGCCTCGCGTGAACGTGTATTAGCCGGTCGGAGCGTAGCGCAGCCTGGTAGCGCATCTGCCTGGGGGGCAGGGGGTCGTGGGTTCAAATCCCGCCGCTCCGACCATTCTCTTCAAGCCTTTATCGGTAATTCCTGGTGTTTCGCTCTGCGGTAGTGCGGGGCGGTGCGCCATGACGCCGGGCTGACGGATCGTCTAACATCCGCCGCAACCTGCCGGGCAAGCAGCAGGGAACGGACGGGAGGAACGATGGCGGACAGCCGGACTGCGCCGACTGCCGCGGCCACGGCCGCCGCCACGGGCGGCGACATGGTCGAGGAGCTGCCGTATCGCCGCCTGTCCGGCGCGGCCATGCTGGCCTCGTGCCTTCTGACCATCGTCGCGATCGTCGTCGTCATCAATCAGCTCCTCAACCTGCAGCTCTTCGCCGGCATCGTCTTCGTCGAGAACCGCTACCTGTTCCTGCTGGCGACGGCCGTCCTGCCGATTGTCTTCCTGGCCTACCCGATCCGATCCCGCAGCGGGCGCGATAACGTACCGCTGGCGGACGTGGCGCTTGCGCTCGCCGCCCTGGTCGCGGGGCTGTACTTCGTCTGGAACAGCCAGCGCATCCTGAACGAAGGCTGGGAGTACGGCTCGCCCGCGACCGCCATCGCGGTGAGCGGGGTGTTCGCGCTGCTGATCATCGAGGCCTTGCGCCGCACCGGCGGCCTCGTGATCACGATCATCGTCTTCGTCTTCGCGCTCTATCCGGTTTTCGCCGACAAGATGCCCGGCCCGATCTCGGGACTGCCGCAGACCTTCACGGACACGATCGCCTATCACATCGTCAGCGCCGAGAGCGCCTTCGGCATCCCGATGAAGGCCTTCGGCGAGATCGTCGTGGGCTTCATCGTGTTCGGCGTCGCGCTCAACTACACGGGCGGCGGCCGCTTCTTCAACGACGTCGCCTTCGCGCTGGTCGGCCATATCCGCGGCGGCGCCGCCCAGGTCGGCGTCGTCTCGAGCGCGTTGCAGGGCTCGATCAGCGGCAGCGTGATCTCGAACGTCATATCGAGCGGCGTCGTCACCATCCCGGCGATGAAGCGGACGGGGTTCACGCCGCACTATGCCGGCGCGGTCGAGGCCGTCGCATCCACGGGCGCGGTGCTGATGCCGCCGGTCATGGGCTCGACGGCCTTCGTCATGGCATCGTTCCTGGGTCTGTCTTACGGCGAGATCGCCCTGGCGGCGGCGATTCCGGCGCTGCTGTTCTATTTCGGCCTGATGATCCAGATCGACGCCTACGCGGCGCGCGCCGGCCTGAGGGGGATGCGGCGGGAGGAGCTACCGCAGCTCGGCGCGGCGCTGAAGGAGGGCTGGGTCTACATCCTCGTCTTCGTCGTGCTCGTCTTCTTCATGGTGTGGGAGACGCGCGAGGCGATGGCGCCGTTCTATGCGACGGCGCTGCTGCTCATCATCAACCAGATCCTGCCGCGCCATCGCATGAACTGGGCGCGGTTCGTGGAGTTCCTCGCGGCGACCGGGCGTGGCCTGGCCGAGATCGTCGCCATCCTGCTCGGCGTCGGCTTCATCATCGGCGCGTTCTCCGTGACGGGGCTCGCCGGGACGCTGGCGAACGACCTCGTCTATCTGGCCGGCAACGCGCCGCTCGTGCTGCTGGTGATGGGGGCGCTGACCAGCTTCATCTTCGGCATGGGGATGACGGTCACCGCCTGCTACATCTTCCTCGCGATCGTGCTGGCGCCGCCGCTGGTGAAGGCCGGGCTCGACCCGCTGGCAGTCCATCTCTTCATCATGTACTGGGGCATGGTGTCCTTCATCACGCCGCCGGTTGCCTTGGCGGCGTTCGCCGCCGCGCCGCTTGCGCGCTGCAGCCCGTTCGCCATCGGATTCGAGGCGATGCGGATGGGCTCGATCATGTACTTCGTGCCGTTCTTCTTCGTGCTGAACCCCGCCCTGATCCTGCGCGGGCCGCCGTGGGAGATCGCGGTGGTCACGGCCACGGCGATCATCGGCATCGTCCTCATCGGCGCGGCGCTGCAGGGCTATCTGCTCGGCATGGGCCGCATCGACGGCTCCGCCGCGGGATGGCTCACGCGACTCGTTTTCCTGGCGTCGGGTCTGTGCTTCGCCGCTCCGGGCGGGCCGGGTCTTGGCGTCGGCCATGTCGAGCTGTCGTTGATCGCCGCGGCGCTTGGCGTCGCTGGTATCGCCCTGATGCGACTGCGACGCGCGGCGGCACCTGTTTCCGACGCGGTGCGGACACCGCTGGCCTGACCATCGACGTAAAACACGAAATGCAAAGGGAGGAACCTATGACGATTAGTTCGAGGCTTGCGAGACTGGCGGCCGCCGCGGCGGTCGTGGCGGCGTTTCATGGCCCGGCGAAGGCCAACGAGATCAAGCTTCCCGAGACGGTGGCCTGGACTGCCTACGACGTCGGCTCCGGCGGCTACAACCAGGCGGTCGCGATCGGCAATTCGCTGAAGAACCGTCTCAAGGTCAATCTGCGCGTGCTGCCGGGCAAGAACGACATCTCGCGCAACCTGCCGCTGCGCGAGAAGAAGGTCCATTTCTCCGCCAACGGCGTCGGCGGGACGTATCTGGCGCAGGAAGGGCTCTACGAGTTCGGCGCAAAGGACTGGGGGCCGCAGCGGCTGCGGCTGCTGTTGCTCAACAACGCCGACGCGCTGCTGACGATCGTCACGGCCAAGGACGCGAACATCAAGACGATCTACGACATCAAGGGCAAACGCGTGGCGTGGGTCGCCGGCGCGCCGTCGCTCAACCAGAACATCACGGCGATGCTGGCCTTCGCCAACCTGACCTGGAACGACGTGACCAAGGTCGAGTTCGGCGGCTTCGGCGCGGCCATGGACGGGATCATCGCCAACCAGGTCGATGCGGCGTTCTCGTCATCGATCTCGGGCCAGGCCTACAAGATCGCGTCGTCGCCCCGCGGGCTGCAGTACCCGATCTTCCCGCACAAGGACAAGGACGGCTGGGCGCGCATGAACAAGATCGCGCCGTTCTTCGTGCCGTTCATGGGCACCGAGGGCGCCAGCATGTCCAAGGAGAGCCCGGTCGAGGCGACCACTTATCCGTATCCGACGCTGATCGCCTATGACAGCCAGGACACCGATCTGGCCTACAACATGACCCGCGCCATGGTCGAATTCTTCGGCGATTACAAGGATGGCGCGCCGGGCAACAACGGCTGGGACCTGAAGCGGCAGATCTTCGACTGGGTCGTTCCGTACCATGACGGCGCGGTCCGCTACTTCAAGGAGATCGGCGTCTGGAAGCCCGAGCACCAGGCCCACAACGACAAGCTCGTCAAGCGCCAGGACGCCCTGGCGAAGGCCTGGGACGGCTTTGCCAAAACAGGGCCGGCCGACGAGAAGGCGTTCTACTCGGCCTGGCTGAAGGCGAGGGCCGCCACCATGACCCAGGCGGGTTTCGATCCCGTGGTGACCGAATAGGTTAACGGCCGCGACAGCCCCTTCCGGCGGGTGCCGCCGGAAGGGGACACCGCCCCAGCCGAGGGCGCGCTGAAACAATTGAAACAGTTTGGACTGTCGCTGAAACATGGCAGCGACGTTGCCGGGGCAGCATGTAAGGGCCGCCGGCGTAGCCATGCCCGGGGGCCTCTCCGGGAGCGTGCCATGGATATTCTGGACAGGGCGTACAACAGGATGGAGCTGCTGGCGATCGGCGCCGACGAGATGCTCTCGGGTGTCCGCCGCCGCTGGGATGCTTGGGCGACATACCGGAAGCTGTCGGCGCTCGACGATCGCCAGCTCATGGACATCGGCCTGTCGCGCCGCGAGATCGAGCGGATCGTGCGGGGCGAGGTCGCTGCCGGCCGCGGAGCCGGAGATCGGGCGTTATCCGGGGTGCGCGCCGCCTAGGTGCGCCGTGGTATCCAAACGAGTATGGCTCAGCCGGCGCGAGGCTACTCTGACTAGCAGTTCTGCACTTCATCTCTTCGGTTCTTCGTTCGTGCCCTCGGGATCGCCTGATGCGCCGCAAGCCAGCGGCACCGTGGATCGGCATCGCGGCGTCGGGAGGAATGTGTTTTGTTTGCGCCGCGCGGGGCGGGCGGCATGAAGGGGCGGGGGCCGACAATGTCGGGTGCGAAATCAGGCGTCGCCAAGGCGAAGGCACGCCGGGCATCGACGCCGTGCGGCAAGGCCGTGCAGATCAGCCGTGCCGCGGCCGCAGCGACGCATGACCATCTGCTAGACGCGATCGAGAGTTTTGCCGAAGGCTTCGCGCTGTTCGACGCGGATGACCGGCTTGTGCTCTCCAACGAGCGGTATCGCGAGATGTACAGCGATATCGCCGAGTACCTGCGCGAGGGCGTGACCTTCGAGGACCTCGTGCGCGCGATGGCGCTGACGACCGAGTCCTTCGTTACTCCCGAGCAGTTCGAAACCCATGTAGCGCAGCGCATGGAGTTCCACCGCAATCCGAGCGGCGCGCTCGACGTCCGCCGGCGCAGCGGCCGGTGGATCCGCGTGATCGACCGCCGCACGGCGGACGGCTGGACCGTGACGATCCGTGTCGACATCACGGATCTGAAGCGCCGCGAGGCCATCCTTTCCGTCGTCAACGATGCGGCGGCACGGTTGTTGCCGGGCTCGGGCTGGCGCGATCAGGTCGAGCAGATGCTCAATGCCCTCGGTCCGGCGGCGGGTGTCAATCGCGTGATGCTGAGCCGCAACGAGGTGGTAGACGGCGTCTACGAGCAGGACGACCTGTTCGAGTGGGATGCTCCCGGTGTCCGTCGCCTGATCGACGATCCCGCGTTGCGCAACGTGATGATCAAGGACAGCGCGTTCCAGGATTGGCGCGCCCGCCGCGCGCGCGGCGAAGTCATCTATAGCCTGACCCGCGATCTGCCCGAAGCGAAGCGCGCCTGGTTCGGGATGCAGGGGGTCCTGTCCGTCCTGCGCGTGCCGATCATGGTCGACGGGCGGTGGTGGGGAACGATCGGCTTCGACCATACGACGGAGGAGCGCGTCTGGCAGCCGCATGAGATGGATGCGTTGCGCGCCGCGGCCGGCCTGATCGGCCTTGCCGTACAGCGCGACCGCGCGGAGCTGGAGCGGCGGCGCATCGACCGGCTGCTCTACGACGCGCTGGGTTCGCTACCCCAAGGCATCGCCGTCTACAATCGCGAACGGCGCCTGCAGCTTTGCAATCCGGCCTTCGCCGACCTCTACGGCATGCGGCCGGAGGACATGATCGGCATGGCCGCGGAGGCGCTCGTCCGGCGCTCCGCGCCGAACACGGTGGCGGTCGACGGCGTACGGATCGACAATCCCGAAGCGTTCGCGCGGCGCCGGATGGAGCAGTTCGGCCGCCCGTCCGAGGAGGCGATGGAGATCGAGTGGCGCGACGGCCGCTGGTTCATGGTTTCCGACCATCCGTCCGCCGAGGGCGGCGTGGTCTTCGTGCGCACGGACATCACCGAGCAGAAGCGGGTCCAGGCCACGTTGCGCGACAACGAGGCCTTCAAGTCGGCGATGATCGATGCCTCGCTCGATTCGATCATCACGATGAACGACCGCGGCGAGATCCTGGAGTTCAATCAGGCGGCCGAGCGTACATTCGGCTACCGCCGCGAGGACGTGCTCGGCCGGTCGGTCAACGACGTGATCGTGCCGCCGCACGACGCGCAGAATGCCGGTGTTGCGCGGTTCCTGTCGCCGGACCGGCGCCTGCTCGGCCAGCGTGTCGAGATCGAGGCGATGCGCGCCGACGGATCGACCTTCTCCGCCGAGATCGCGATGGCCGACGTGGTTCTGCATGGCCAGCGCGTCTTCACGGCCTACCTGCGCGACATTTCCGACCGCCAGCGCATGGAGCACGCGCTGCGCGACAGCGAACAGCGCTTCCGTTCGATCGCCGAGGCGCATCCGGTCCCGGTCGTCATCGTCCGGGTCGAGGACGGCATCGTCGTCTACGCGAGCCCCGCGGCGCGCGCGCTGTTCGGCCTGCCTGACTATGCCGGCGTCCGCGCCGTAGACTTCTACGTAAGTGAAGACGAGCGCAACCGCATCATGAGCCTGGTCGATCGGCTGGGCGCGGTCGAAAATCTCGAAACGAGCCTGTGTCGCGCCGACGGCAACCTTTTCTCCGCCTCGCTCACCTCGCGCAAGATCCTGTGGGAAGGCCAGCCCGCGGTCGTTACCGGCGTCCTCGACCTCACCGAGCCCAAGCGCGCGCAGGCCGAGATCGCGCGCCAGCGCGAGGCGCTAGTGCACAGCGAGAAGCTGACGGCCCTGGGCTCGCTGCTGGCGGGCGTGGCGCATGAGCTCAACAACCCCCTCTCGGTGGTGGTGGGCCAGGCGGCGATGCTCCAGGAGCTGTGCGACGACGGCATGCTGTCCGGACGGGCGGAGAAAATCCGCCGCGCCGCGGAGCGCTGCGCGCGCATCGTCAAGACGTTCCTGGCGATGGCCCGCCGTCGGCCGCCCGAAGTATCGGCCATCGACCTGAATGCCGTGATCGAAGCGTCGATCGACCTGGTGGCCTACAGCCTGCGCACGACCGACGTGACGCTGGCGCTGGACCTCGGCATCGGGCTGCCGCGCATCATGGCCGATTCAGACCAGCTCAACCAGGTCGTCACGAACCTGGTCGTCAACGCCCAGCAGGCCCTGCTGGACCGGCCGGCGCCGCGCAAGCTCTCGATCACCACCCGGTTCGATGCGGGACGCGACGAGGTCATCATGACGGTCGCGGATAACGGGCCGGGCGTGCCGGCGGAGATCCGCTCACGCATCTTCGAACCGTTCTTCACGACCAAGCCGACGGGTGTCGGCACCGGCGTCGGCCTGTCCATGTGCCAGGGCGTCGTCGAATCGCATGGCGGCCGCATCGCGATCGACGATACACCGGGCGGCGGCGCCACCTTCGTCGTGACGTTTCCGTCGCGCGCGGCGGTCATGGCGGCGCAGAACGCGACGGCGCCGTTGCCGGCGACGGCGCAGTCGGGCGGCCGCATCCTGGTCGTCGACGACGAGCCGGAAATGGCACAGATGCTGGCGGAGATACTCGAGCGCGTCGGGCATTCGGTACAGACCGCCGGAGATGGCCAGCAGGCGCTGGACCGGCTCGGCGGTGAGAATTTCGACCTGATCCTGAGCGACCTGCGCATGCCGGTGCTCGACGGCCCCGGCCTCTATCAGGCGATCGCCAGACGCCATCCCGACCTGGTGCGGCGGCTGATGTTCATCACCGGCGACACGCTGGCGCCGCACGTCACGACGTTCCTGGCGCAGACGCCGGTCAATTGCATCGAAAAGCCCCTGAACCCCAAGGCGGTTCAGGAGGCGGTGGAGCGGGTGCTCGGGACCTTGCGTGAAGCGCGGGTCTAGACGGAACCGTTACTCGGTTCCGTCCGGCACGAAGATGTAGCCCGCGCCGCGCACGGTCTTGATGATCTGCGGCTTGGCCGGGTCGGCTTCGATCTTGCGGCGCAGCCGCGCGATACGGATGTCGATGCTGCGCTCGAACGGCTCCTCGTCGCGGTTGTGCGCAAGCTCGAGAAGCTGGTCGCGCCGCAGCACCTTCAGCGGGTTGAGCGCGAAGGCCTGGAGCAGGTCGAACTCCATCGCGGTCAGCGCGACCACGCTGCCGTCCTGCCGGCGCAGCTCGCGGGCATCGAGATCGAGGAGGAACTGCGCGAAGGTCCGGTGGTTGCGGCCGGGCGCCGTCGCGGAGGTGCGCATGAAGCGGGCGGAACGCCGTCGCAGGACGCTGCGGATCCGCGCCAGCAGCTCGCGCGGGTCGAACGGCTTGCCCATATAGTCGTCCGCGCCCAGCTCGAGCCCGGCGATGCGGTCGTCCGGCTCGGCGGCCGCGGTCAGCATGATGATGCCGATGTCGGTCTGTTCGCGCAGGTAGCGGGCGAGGCTGAGCCCGTTCTGGCCCGGCATGTTGATGTCGAGCAGGGCGAGGTCGACGCGGCGCCCCTCGAGGATGCGCCGGAAATTGGCACTGGAATCGGCCTGAATGACCGTAAAGCCATGACGCGACAGGTATTCCGCGACCATCTCGCGGATTTCCGCCTCGTCATCGACCACGCCGATAGTCACCGGGTCGGCTTGCATCCTTACCCCCACCCTCGCGTCGGCCTCGCGCACGGCGACGGCCGGTCTTACGGGGTCGCTCAGCACGGTTATATTCGCCTGCATGGGGTGTGTCATCGTGATCGTCATGGCTCGGAATCCCCCGATTTATGATGCTTTTTGCAGCGCCTGGCCGGCGGTCCTGCCGCCGTCCATCATGGTGCGCGAAACCAGGAAATAGGCAGAGATCCAGGCATCGCGCATCTCCACCGTGAACTCGGCCCCAAGGCCGCGCTCGAGCGTCCATAGCAGCGCCGTTCCGACCGTGGCGTAGTCGCGGTCCTGCACGCCGTAACCGGCGTGGCGACGGCCGAGATCGCGCAGAATGGGCCCGACCTGCTCGGGCCGGTTCAGTCCGGAGATCAGGGTGCCGAGCATCGCCACGAGCTTCTGGCCCTGCTGGCCGAGGTCGCTCTTGAACAGCGGGCGAAGCGCCGGATCGAGCTGGAAGAGGCGGAAATAGAAGAGCCGGGCCACGTCTTCTTTCATGGCGACCAGCGTGGGCAGCGCCGATTGGACGAGCTGGACCTGGTTCGGCGTCATCCGAGTCTCCTTGCCGCGCCGCCCGGGTGGAGCGGCACATTCCTCATGCTAGCGAGGGTGCCCCCCTCTTTTTGCGCCATGATGTCCGGGCGGCCCCGATTGTGTTGCAATTGTTTCAGCCGGCGGCCTGCTAGGCTGCCGATGCGGCCGGAACCGGCCGCTTGTCGAGGGGAGGGACAGGTGGCGGCAACGAAGCAGTGCGCGGTCGTGACGGGCGGGCGGCGCGGGATCGGCAGAGGCATCTGCTTTGCGCTGGCGCAGGCCGGATTCGACGTGGCGATGATCGACGTTGAGGACGATGAGGCGACCAGGGAGACTTTGGCCGGCCTGCGCGAGCGCGGCGCGCGGGCACAGTTCATCCGCGGCGACATAGCGGACATCGCATCGCACGCGGCCGTCGTCGATGCGGTGTACGGCGCGTTCGGCACTGTCGGCTGCCTGGTCAACAACGCCGGGGTTTCGGCGCAGAAGCGCGGCGACCTGCTCGACCTGCAGCCCGACAGCTTCGATCGCGTCGTCGGCATCAACCTGCGCGGGACGTTCTTCCTGACCCAGGCCTTCGCACGCCGCATGGTCGCGGAGACGCCACCCGCCGACGCGCCGACCCGCAGCATCGTCACGATTTCGTCGGTCAACGCATGGCTGGTCGGGCCCGATCGCGGTGAGTACTGCATCTCCAAGTCAGGTCTGACGATGATGACGAAGCTCTTCGCGGTCCGCCTCGCGCCGCACGGCATCCACACCTACGAGGTGCGGCCGGGCATCATCGAGACCGACATGACCGCGGTGGCCAAGGAGAAATATGACCGCCTGATCGATGGCGGGCTGACGCCGATCCGGCGCTGGGGAAAGCCCGAAGATGTCGGCAGGGCGGTCGCGGCGCTTGCCGGCGGCGCCCTTCCGTTCAGCAGCGGCGACGCTTACCACATCGATGGTGGAATGCATATTTACAAGGTCTGACCGGCGCTTAGACGCTGCTTCCTGGCTTCGGAGCCGCCGCGACTGTCCGAACGGATAAGACGTTTGGACGCAGCTTCACGGGCGGATGAGACATGGGGGAGGGGCTGCGGGTCACCTACAGTGCTCGCCGGTCCGGCGTGCAATCCCAGATGGCACGTTCGGGCCCCACGCTGCGGCATCGTCCGCCGCGGCGTCGAAGCCAGGAGGGTGAATGCAGGGAACATCGCCGAGCGTTACCGGAGTCGATCTTCCCACGGTCAAGCGGCTGCTCATCTTCGCGTTCATCCTGGCGATCTTCTTCGTCGGTGACAATTTCGACCCGATGTACAAGCTGCGGGCGCTGCGCGACGCGCGCGAGACGACCTCCGCCATCGCGGGGTCCGGGGGCGGCATCCGGCCCCTCATGTTCGTGCTGCTCGGCATGCTGGGTGCCGTCTGCTGGCTGTGGCGGCCGGCCGGCACGCGCACCAACGTCCATGGCTGGCTTCCGGTCTTCGTCATGGCGTTCATCGTCTATACCTCGCTGAGCGTTCTGTGGGCCGAGGACCAGGACATCGTCCTGCGCCGCATCGTTATTTTCGTCCTCTTCTGCGTGGCGGCATTCGGGATGGCGCAGCGATTCTCGAATCGCGATCTCGTGCTGTGCTGCTTCATCATCTGCGGGGCGATCGGCGCGATGAGCGTGGCTTCCGAGATCGTCCTCGGTACGTTCACGCCATGGAAACCGGATTTCCGGCTCTACGGCATCACGCACGCGAACGGGCTGGGTGCCATGATGTCGATGTTCGTCATCGCGGCCCTTGCGTTGCGCCGGTCGAGCGAGCGCCATCGCAACCTTTACCTGGCTGCAGCGATCTTCGGCTTCGCGATCGTCATCCTGACCAAGTCCCGGACCGCAGCCGTGGGCCTTGTGGCGGCGTTGTGGGTCTGGACGGCACTGGGCGCGAGCGACCGCAAGCGCTTCGCCATCCTCAGCGTCTTCGGGCTGTGTCTGGTCGTCCCGCTAGTCGTGTTCTTCGTCGGCGAGGACCTGTTTGGCCATGCGCGCAAGACGGTCCTGCTCGGGCGCGAGGGCGACTCGCCGGAAACCATGACGGGCCGCATCCCGCTCTGGAACTTCCTCGTCTCGCGCTATCTCGACGAGCGGCCGTTCTTCGGATACGGATTCCAGGGCTTCTGGACACCCGAGCACATCCTGCGAACCTCCGCCTCGCAGGGCTGGCTGATCATCCACGCGCATTCGGGCTATCTGAACATCCTGCTCGAACTCGGCTATGTCGGGCTCTCCCTGTTCGTCCTCGTCCTCGTGTTCGGGACGGTGCGGTCGTACACCTATTTCCGCGCGACGCAGGATCCGGCCTGGCTGTTCATGACCGCGTTGCTCGTCTGGGCGATCGTCGCGTCCTTCTTCGACAGCCACCTGCTGTCGACGTCGCTGCGTAACTTCTTCTGCATGCTGGCCCTGGCGAAGATCACGCTGTTCGACCCGCGTGACGTGCGGGTGCGCGAGCCGGCTTACGCCTGAGCGCGTGGGCCCGTCGCGGAGCCGTGGGCGGCCGGCGTCGGCGCGCCCGGCCGCACAAGCCGCGCGAGCCGCTTGAGCCAGGCCTCGGCGCCCGAGAGCTTCGCCTCGATGGCGAAGCGGCTGGCCGCGTTGGGCAGTGTCTGTCGCGGGATCGTGAAGGCCCCGGGCGCGAACGGCGTGCCTTCGATCGTCGGCAGATAGATGAAGGCCGCCGAAAAGCCGCAGCGCCGGCACGCCGCGATCACCCGCTCGTCCAGATGCTCGACGCCGCCGAAGGGATAGGCATAGACATCGGTGTTGTAGAGGGTGCCGCGCGCGGCGGCGCAATCGTGGAAGTCGGCGTCGAGCTCGGTCGCGGACAGCCGGGAGAGGATGTCATGCGCCCGCGAATGGCCGCCGATCTTGTGTCCGGCCGCGGCGAGGTCCTGTATCTCCTTCGGCGTCATTGCGTCATAGCGCAGCACCCGGCGTTCGCGATCGATCGGCAGCTCGGTGAACGGGACAACCCGCTCCATGTCGGCAAGGACGGTGTGCCGCGCGCGATAGTCCTTCTCGATGATCTGCCAGAGCGTGCCGGCGGCCCTGTGACGGCTGGCGGCGTCGTCGAGCGTGATCTCGGCGCCGGCGATGGTGTAGATCCCCGACGGGGCCGCGCCGAGCCAGAGCCGCAGCTTGTCGACCCAGTTGGGTTGGCCGCTGCGCGCCGTCTCCAGCGGAACGAAGAAGTAGGCGGCCGCGCCGGCTTGCGACAGCAGCGGGCCCGCGACGCGCGCGTTGTTGGCGTAGCCGTCGTCGAAGGTGATCACGCAGGTACCCGGCCGCCCGAGCTCCGTCGTGACGGGGAAACGGCGGCGGATGATGGCGAGCTGCCTGCGGAACGCAGACGCGGTGTGCACCTCGCGGCTGTGCAGGCTGTCGTCCAGCATGCCGTCGGGCAGGACATTGTGATAGGTGACGATCACCTGCCGGTTCCGGTGCAGCCAGTAGGCGAGATGGACGGCGCCTGAAGCGTACAGCAAGGCATACGCGGCATTGGCCAGCCCCTTGCGCAGCGCCGGCCTCATGACGTCAGGCGAAGCCCTTGGAATGCATCGCGGGGATCTCGGTGTAGAGATTGCTCACATCGCCGGGCACGAGCGTCTTGCTCAGGAACATGTTGTGCGGCTCGCGCTTCAGCACCCTGGCGAAGGGCGGCGTGACCGGCAGGAGCCGGGTCTCGACGCGCGCGAGCGGCGCGTGGTGGCGCCACAGGAAATGGCTGCGCAGCGCCGGAAGGTGGCGGGCGAACAGCCCCGCATCGCTGATGTGCAGCACGGCGATGCAGGGGATGCGCCGGATCTCGGCGGTGTGGAACGCGACATGGCAGAAGCCATCGGCACGCGACCCGACGGCAAGCTGAACCAGCCCCGGGCAGCTCCTGTGGTCGCCGAACACCTTGGCGTCGGCGGCAGAGAGGGCGGCCGCGATCGCCTCGGGATCGACGAGCACTTCGCTGCGCCGCAGGAAAGGCAGGCCCGGCACGTTGACGATGTAGGTGACCCGCCCGTCGTCCAGATACTGGAACTTCAGCGCCGCGCAGATCTTTGCGACTTCGGGCTGCGGCCGGATGTTCGTGAAGTGGATGCCCTTCTGTGCCAGAAGCCGCGACAGCAGCAGCAGACTGTGCCGGCGATAGGCGGGGTCCACGTACCAGTTGTTGATGTTGCAGAAGCGCTCCGGCCGGCCCCTGATGTTCTGGTCGGAGTAGATGGCGCCGATCACGCCGACGATGGCGCCGTCCTCCTGCAGCATGTAGCCATGGTTCGGCTGCTGCGCCGCCCAGCGGTGCCGGAATGCCGTCATCCAGATGTCGGGATCGGCCTCGGCATTGAAGCCGTGCGCAAGGAAACGGCAGACCGCGGGCAGGTCATCCTCGGCGATCGGAGCGACAGAAACCATTGATCCTCGTGTCCTGCATGCGCATTCGCGCCTTGTGAGCGGCGATCACTCTGCCCGATGCGCGAGGTCTCCGCCCATTGGCGGAGGGAGGTATAGGGGATGGATTTAGCCGGCGCGCGGCCCTCGCGACGCCGCTAAAACGGCTTGATGCCCTATCCCAAAGTATGCGTCGCCGCGCGCATTCGGATAGGGCGGCACCATCCGGGGTTTCGCATCACCGGGCCGCCGCCTTTCCATATTATCGAGCTTCATCTCCGCCCCCTCGCCGAATGCAGCGAAGGGACGGGCGTGTCTGACTTGAACGGAGATATCCCGGATGCTGAATGAAGAACGTGCCTTGCAGTTGATCTATGGCGCTGTCGACGAGATCAACGGGCAGCTCCCGCCGCAATCCCGGCTGGAGAAAGCGCCCGGCACAGCCCTGTTCGGGGATGCATCCGTTCTCGACTCGCTCGCGCTCATCAACCTTCTCGTCGCGGTCGAGGACCGCATCGGTGCGGCCGGCGGCGCGCCGGTGGGACTGCTCGACGAGGTCGGCAAAGGCGATGAAGCGACGCCGCTGCGGACGTTGGGTACATTGGCCACCTTCGTCGCCGAGGCGCAGAAAGCGTCCGCATGAGCGCAAGCCAGCCCGGCGTCGAGCTCGTCTCCGACTTCAACATCGACATCCTCGGGCGGTACCTCGCGCAGGACGAGATGGCACCGCGGTGCGGCGTCCGCTCGAAGCCCTTCGGTCAGGTCTATCAGGCGCTGATCGACGACACGGGCGAGCCCGCCGATTTCGGCATTGTCTGGACGCGGCCCGAGGCGGTGATTCCCGAGTTTGCCAAGGCGCTGGCGTTGCGACAGGTCGACCCCGAGGTGGCGATCAAGGAGGTGCAGGCCTTCGCGGCCGCACTCGCGCGCTATGCCGCGCGGGTTCGTTTCCTTCTCGTCGTCGCCTGGGCATCGCCGCCGGAGAACCGCGGCTACGGCATGATCGACTGGCGACCGGGGCTTGGCACGCGGCATCTGCTGGCGCGCATGAACCTGGCGCTTGCGGACGCTCTGGCTCCGCACAAATCGGTCTTCATCCTCGACCCGTCGACCTGGCTGCGGTCCGCGGGGCAAGCTGCGGTCTCGCAGAAGATGTGGTTCGCCGGCAAGGTGCCTTACGCCAACCGCGTCTTCCAGGAGGCGGTGCCCGACCTCAAGGCGGCCATGGCCGGCGCGCTCGGACAGGCGCGCAAGCTCGTGGTCGTCGACCTCGACGACACGCTGTGGGGCGGGGTGGTCGGCGAAACGGGATGGGAAGGGATCCGGCTTGGCGGCCACGACCATATCGGCGAGGCCTATGTCGCCTTTCAGCAGGCTCTCAAGGCTCTCGGCAATCGCGGCGTCCAGGTCGCGATCGTCAGCAAGAACGACGAGAGCACGGCGCTTGACGCTATCGACCGGCATCCCGAGATGGTCCTGCGCCGCGCCGACCTGGCCGGCTGGCGGATCAACTGGAGCGACAAGGCACGCAACGTCGCCGAGCTGGTGGAGGAGTTGAACCTCGGGCTCGATGCGGTCGTCTTCATCGACGACAACCCGGTCGAGCGCGGGCGGGTCCGCGAGGCGCTGCCGGCGGTGCTGGTGCCCGACTGGCCGGACGATCCATGCCTGTACGCCTCGCGCCTGAGGGCGTTGCCGTGCTTCGATACGCCGGCGGTCAGCGACGAGGATCGCGCGCGCGTGCGCATGTATGTCGACGAGCGCGAACGGCGCTCCGCGCTGAGCCAGGTCGGCTCGGTCGACGAATGGCTGCGCGACCTTGGCGTCGAGGTCCAGGTCGCGCCGCTCGACTCCGCCGACCTCGCGCGGACGACGCAGCTCTTCAACAAGACCAACCAGCTCAATCTGTCGACGCGCCGGCTGTCCGAGAGCGAGCTGCTCGCCTGGACCGCGCCGGACCATCGGCGGTTCTGGACGGTACGCGTGCGCGACCGCTTCGGCGACCTCGGGTTGGTGGGGCTTGTCAGTCTGGAGATCGACGGGCAACAGGCGCGGATCGTCGACTACATCCTGAGCTGCCGCGCCATGGGGCGGCGCGTCGAGGAGACGATGCTGCACGTCGCCATAACCAGTGCGCAGACAGCGGGAGCGAGAGAAGTCGTCGCCGACTATCGCCAGACGGCGCGCAACGGACCCTGTCTCAAGACGTTCGAGACATCCGGCCTGGAGCGTCCGGAGCCGCATCGGTTCGTCTGGCGCGGCGATGCGCCCTATGCGCTGCCGGGGACTGTCACCTTGGTCGGACAGGCCGAGACGGCCGCTCGCCCGCCGGTGATTCGGGCGAGGGAGGAGGCGCTGCAGGTCGCGGGAGGCACGGCGCGGTAGGTAGACCCTAGGTAGTTGCCCGAAAAGACATCACTACCAGAGCATTAACCGAAACTTTATCACTCGCGGCTAGAACAAAAGAAACAACCCGAGAGATCAGGGACAACGCCGTGGGCAGTCGTGGGGGACAACGGCTGGGCGCGAGTGGACGTGCCCCGGCCGTCGCCGGTTTTGCAGCGGCCAGCGCCGAACAGCGCTGCGAGGAACTCGCGCAACAGCTTCGCGAGACGCAGCAGCGTTTCCAGGACCTGCTCGAAATCTCTTCCGACTGGATCTGGGAAACCGACGAGACGCTGCGGTTCACGCGCTTCTCCGGCCGTCTGGCCGACAGCGGCATCGACCCCAACACGCTGATCGGCAAGCGGCGCACCGACATCATGGATCCGACGGTGCCCGAGGATGAGCGCCGTCGTTATCTCGACGACATCGCCGCGCTGCGCCCGTTTCGCGATTTCTCCTACCAGATCACGACGTCCAGGGGACTGCGCTTCTTCAAGGTCAGCGGCAAGCCGTGCTTCGACATGGATGGCCGGTTCATCGGCTATCGCGGCACCGGCCGTGACGTGACCGCCGAGGTCGAGGCGACCCGCCACGCACAGCTCACCTTCCGGCGCTTCGTCGATGCGATCGAGACCGTGCCGGTCAGCCTGATGCTCCACGATGCCGAGGACCGGCTGGTCATCTGCAATTCGATCACGCGCACGTATTTCCCGGGCCTCGACCATCTGCTCGTGCCGGGTACGCGCTTCGAGGACCTCGTCCGCGCGCAGGCGCTGAATGGCGTGATTCCGTCGGCCGTCGGCCGTGTCGACGAGTGGCTCAAGGAGCGGATGGACGCGCATCTCGAGCCGAAGGGCGTCATCACGCGGGCGCACCAGAACAGCCGCTGGATCCACATCATCGAGCGCAAGACCTCGGACGGTGGCATCATCGGCGTGCGCATCGACGTGACCGAGATCAAGAACAAGGAAGAGCAGCTCGCGCGCCAGTCGACGCTCCTTCAGGCGACGCTCGACAACATCAGCCAGGGGCTCAGCGTCTACGACGCCGATCTCAAGCTGGTCGCTTTCAATCAGAAATACATCGAAATGCTGGGCCTGCCGCCCGAATATGCGAAAGTCGGCCGGCCCTTCCAGGACGTGATCCGGCGCAACGCCGAGCACGGCGAATACGGCCCCGGATCGTCCGAGGAACATGTCGCCAGCCGCGTCGCGCTCGTGACGAGGCCGGAGCCGCACCATTTCGAGCGGACGCGGCCGGACGGCAGCGCCGTCGAGATCCACGGCAATCCGATGCCGTCAGGCGGGTTCGTGACGACCTATACCGACGTGACGGAGCGCAAGCGCTTCGAGGAGGCGCTGGAGGCCAACGCGAAGCGTGTGGAGGAATCCGCGCAGGACCTCAAGAACTCCAACCGCGAGCTCGAGCAGTTCGCCTATGTCGCCTCGCACGATCTGCAGGAGCCGCTGCGCATGGTCGGCAGCTACTGCCAGATGCTGCAGCGGCGCTACAAGGGCAAGCTCGACAAGGACGCTGACGACTTCATCGGCTTCGCGGTGGAGGGCGCGCTGCGCATGCAGCAGATGATCAACGACCTGCTGACCTATTCGCGCGTCGGTCGCACGGGCAAGGGCATCGCGGACGTTTCCCTGGAGGACGTCGTCAAGACCGCCGTCGCCAACCTCCAGGCCGCCATCGCCGAGAGCGGGGCCGAGGTCACGTGGGACAAGCTGCCAGTATTGGTCGGCGAGAAGGTGCAGCTCCTGCAGCTTTTCCAGAACCTGATCGGCAATGCGATCAAGTTCCGCGCCGATGACCGGCCGATGAAGGTGCATGTCGGCGCACGCCAGGAAGGCGAAGGCTGGCACTTCTCCATCGAGGACACCGGCATCGGCATCGAGGAGCAGTATCGCGAGCGCATCTTCCTGATCTTCCAGCGCCTGCACGACCGCTCCAAGTACAAAGGCACGGGCATCGGTCTTGCGGTGTGCAAGAAGGTCGTCGAGCACCATGGCGGCCGCATCTGGGTCGACTCCGAGCTTGGCAAGGGCACGACGTTCCATTTCACATTGAGCGGCTCTCCGCAGCCGCGGAAGGAAGCGGCATGAGCACGCGTACCGGCAACCGCCCGATCGAGATCCTGCTGGTCGAGGACAACCCCGGCGACGCCAGGCTGACCGAAGAGGCCCTCAAGGAAGGCAAGGTCCGCAACAACCTCCACAAGGCGCATGACGGCGTCGAGGCGATGGCCTTTCTGCGCCGCGAGGGCGTGCACAAGGATGCGCCGCGGCCCGACCTGGTCCTGCTCGACCTCAACCTGCCACGCAAGGACGGCCGCGAGGTGCTCGCGGAGATGAAGGAGCATCCTGACCTGCGCCTGATTCCGGTCGTCGTGCTGACGACGTCGGAGGCGGAGCAGGACGTGGTGCGCACCTACGAGCTGCGCGCGAATTGCTACATCACCAAGCCGGTCGACCTGGAGAAGTTCATCACGATCGTCCGCAGCATTGAAGACTTCTGGCTGACGATCGTGCGACTTCCATCCTTCGACGCGCACGTCTAGTCGGCGGCACGGCGGGGATCCCATGCTGGCTGGCGGAAAAGTCGCGGTACTGCTCGTCGAGGACAACCCCGGCGATGCACGGCTCGCGCGCGAGCTGTTGGGTGAGGTCGATTCCTTCGAGTTCGAGCTCGAGCATGTCGAGCGCCTGTCGGATGCGATCGCCGCATTGAACCGCGCCAAGTTCGATGTGGTTCTGCTCGACCTGTCGCTGCCGGACTCGCACGGGCTGGACGGGATCGCCGGGCTGCAGAAGGCCTTGCCGACCGTGCCCATCGTCGTGCTCACCGGCCGCAGCGACGACAGCGTCGCCATCGACGTCCTCAAGGCCGGCGCCGACGACTACCTGATCAAGGGGCAGGGCGACGGCCAGCTCATGGTGCGCGCGATCCGCTACTCGATCGAGCGCGCGCGCGGCCGCGTGATGCTGGTGGAGGCGAAAGCCAAGGCCGAGATCGCGAACCGCACCAAGACCGAATTCCTCGCCAATATGAGCCATGAGCTGCGCACGCCGCTGAACGCGATCATGGGCTTCTCAGAGCTGCTCAAGGGCGAGATGCTCGGCCCGGTCGGCAATCCGACCTATGTCGAGTACGCGCGCGACATCCATCAGAGCGCCTCGCACCTGCTGCAGATCATCAACGACATCCTCGACCTGTCGAAGGTCGAGGCGGGCAAGATCGACCTCGACGAGCGCTCGGTCGACCTGCACGGGCTGGTCGCGGCGTCGGTCCGGCTTATCGGCGAGCGCGCCGGCGAAGCAGGCGTGCGCGTATCGAACGAGGTCCCGGCGGACCTTCCGCGTCTCCTTGCCGACGAGCGCCTGCTCAAGCAGATCCTGGTCAACCTCCTGTCGAACTCCGTCAAGTTCACTCCCAGCGGCGGCACCGTCAAGGTGCAGGCGTGGCGCGAGCCCAACGGCGTGATGGCGCTTGCCGTCGTCGACAGCGGCATCGGCATCGCCGAGGAAGATCTGCCCAAGGTGATGGAGCCGTTCCGCCAGGCCGACGCGGCGCTCAGCCGCAAGTACGAAGGCACCGGCCTCGGCCTGCCGCTGGTGAAGTCGTTCATCGAGCTGCACCGCGGCGTGTTCGAGCTGAAGAGCCAGGTCGGCGTCGGCACGACGGCGCTCTCGCGCTTTCCGCGTGACCGCGTCATGGACAACAGCGAGGCAGCCGACTAGGGATCGTCCGGTCGGTTGTTCACGACGAACCACAGCCAGCTCGCGACCTGCAGCGCGAAGCACAGCACGAAGGCGACCTGATAGCCGAGCGGCGAGAACGGGGCGCCGGGTGGTGTGAACCAGCCGATCACCACGCCGACGCCGGCCTGCATCGCGAAGGCCATCAGGAATATCAGAAGGTTCATGCCCGAGTTGACGCGGCCCGCAAGCGCCGCGGGGTACTGCCGCGCGAGGAACGAGAAGCCGAGGATCGAATTCGTCCCGAGGAGGGAGAACAGGATCCACAGGATGCTGCTGCCGGTGGTGACGTTCAGCGCCAGCGGGACCTGCAGCACCAGGAAGAGCCCCACGGCCCATGTCAGGATGGAGCGGTGGCGGATGCCGGCGAGCAGCAGACGGTCCGCGACTACGCCGCCGAGGCCGTAGCCGACGATGATCGCGCCGGCGACGAAGAACATGACGGTCGCGGCCAGATCGGCGCTGAGCCCGGCGACGTCGCGCAGCCACGGGCCGGTCCACAAGGTCTGATACGCAAGGAACGACGCCTGAGCGGTCACGGTGATCGGCGCGACACGCCAGAAGCGCGACGAGCCGAGAATGTCGGTCAGCGCGCGGACCTGCTCGCGCACGCTCTCCCCCGAGCTCGACCGGCTCTCCGGCACCGCGAGCCAGATGTAGAGGGACGACAACGCGGTCACGCCGGCGAGGCAGAGGAACATCGTGCGCCAGTCGGTGATCTTGAGCAGCCATTCGACCGGCAATGTCGCGACCGTCGCGCCGAGCCCGCCAAAGGCGAGGATGAATCCGTTGGCGACCGCCAGCCGTTCGGGCGGCCAGAACAGCGTGTTGGCCTTGAAGCTCGCCATCAGGCATGACGACACGCCGAGGCCGATCAGCGCGCGGGCCAGGGTGAGCTGCGCCACGTTGTCCGCAAGCCCGAACAGGACCGCGCCCGCGGCGGCGCAGAGCAGCAGGCTGCCCTCAACCCGGCGCGGGCCGAAACGGTCGAGCAGGACGCCGAGCGGTAGCTGGAAGGCCGCGAAGGCCATGAAATAGGCGCTGGTCAGCAGGCCGAGGCTGCCGGCATCGAGGCCCAGCTCGGCGACCAGCACGGGCCCGACGACCGCGTTCACGGACCGGTAGAAGTAGCTGAGAAAGTAACCGGCGGCGAAAGGCAGGAAGCAGGTCGCTACCAGTTTCGGCAGGCTCGCCTGCGCAACAGCGGCATTCAGCAAGTCTTACGTCTCGGCGATGATGGCGCGTCCCGAATCGGTCAGGCGGCACACGAGCCAGTCCGGCTTCAGCGGGTTGGCGAACCAGCGCTCGGCCCAGCCCTGTTCGATGCATGAGCGGATCGTCCGCGGGTCGACGCGCTGGCCGTCCTGGTCGAACAGCGGCAGCTTCCCGCCCGGTTGGCTCAAGCCGCAGGCGAGCCAGGCGCGCTGCGCGTCGGTCGGCTGCCCCGGCGCTGGCGGCAGGCCGCGCGGCCGCTCCCGCTTGAGCGGTTCGAGCTCCGCCGGAAACCGCCGGGGAAACGGGACGATCGGACTGGCCGAGTCGGACATTGGTCGAGCGCCCCTGAATTTGCCGCGACTTTAGGTGAGTTCACGGCGACCGCCAAGCTTGGCTTGGAGCATGCCGCCGGTTACTTTAGAAATTATGGATTTCCGGTTGCTTTATATCACGGCGGCAAAGGTGGAGGAGGCGCGGCGCATCGGCAGGGCGCTGGTCGAGGCGCGGCTGGCCGCCTGCGCCAACATCGTGCCGGGCATCGAATCGATCTACCGCTGGCAAGGCGCCATCGTCGAGGACCGCGAGATGCTGCTGATCGTCAAGACCCGGGCCGACCTGGTCGAGGCGGCGATCGCCAAGGTCAAGGAGCTGCACAGCTACATGTGCCCCTGCGTCGTCGCCCTGCCCATCGTCGCCGGCAACCCCGCCTACCTGGAGTGGCTGGGGCAGGAGACGCGCGAGGACGCCCCCGCGTCCTGAACCCCTAACGCCGAAGTAATGCGTTTGCTGCATGGTGGAGCCGCGCCAATCCGGTTCGCCGGCCTCCGGCCGGTCTGAGAGAATGTGACCATGGTCAAGCCGTCCGCCAGCCTCGCCCAGGGATTCTCGAACATAGGCCATGCCTATTCGCACATCCTGACCATCCTCTATCCGACGGTGGTGCTGGCACTCGAGCCGCTCTGGGACATGACCTTCGGCGAACTGATCAAGCTGATGCTGCTGGGCCAGATCCTGTTCGGGCTCGCCGCGCTCCCGGCGGGCTGGCTCGGCGACCGCTGGTCGAGCCTCGGCATGATGGTCGCGTTCTTCATCGGCACCGGCGGCGCGGCGGTCCTGACGGGCCTCGCCCGCGATCCGTTCGAACTCGCCGTCGGGCTGTCGCTGATCGGGCTGTTCGGCGCGATCTATCATCCCGTCGGCATGGCGTGGCTGGTGCGCACCGCCGTCAATCGCGGCCGTGCCCTCGGCGCCAACGGCATGTACGGCGCGGTCGGCCTCGCGGTCGCACCGCTGATCGCCGGCGTGCTGACCGACCTCATCTCGTGGCGCGCCGCGTTCATCATTCCCGGCGCAAGCTGCGTTGCCATCGGCGTTGCCCTGTTCGTGGTCTGGCGTCTCGGCTATGTCGAGGAAACCCGCGTCGATCTCAAGCCGCTGCCCGAGCCGGAGAAGGGCGACGTGGTGCGCGCCTTCTTCGTCCTGTCGCTGACCATGACCTGTGTCGGCCTGATCGGTCAGGCGTTCACCGTGATGCTGCCGAAGCTCTTCGCCGAGCGCCTTCCCGACGTCGCCGGCGACACGACCGGCGTCGGTATGCTGGTGATGATCGTCTACCTGTTCGCGGCGATGGCGCAGCTCGTCGGCGGGCGGCTTGCCGACCGGTTCGCGATGCGCAACGTCTACATCGTCATGTTCCTGCTGCAGGCGCCCGTGCTGTTCCTGGCCGCGGCGCTGGCCGGCTGGCCGCTGATCGGCATGTCCGTCGCGATGGTGTTCATCAACGTTGCGGCGCTGCCGTCGGAGAACGGCCTGCTGGCGCGCTACACGCCCGGCAACTGGCGCGCGACCGCCTACGGCGCCAAGTTCGTGCTGGCGCTCGGCGTCAGCGCCGCCGCCATTCCGCTGATCGGCTTCATCCACGACACGACCGGCGGCTTCTTCTGGCTGTTCATCGTGCTCGGCGCGCTGGCGACGATCGTGTTTGCCTTCGCCTTGCTCCTGCCTAACGACCGCGCGCGCGTGCCGGCGCGGGCACCGGTAGCCGAAGCCGCAGAGTAACCCGGCTAAACGACTTCAAAGGGACGCGTCACCCGCGGACTTGATCCGCGGGTCCATCGCGCCACCTGAGCCATGGATGCCCGGGTCAAGCCCGGGCATGACGAATTGAAGAAGAACGCCTAAGCCCGCGCCTTCTTCTTCGCGCCGCTCTTCTCGGCCGTGTTCGGTGCGGCCGCGCGCAGTGCCTGGTCGAGGTCGGCGATCAGGTCGTCCGCGTTCTCGATGCCGATCGACAGGCGCACGACATCCGGGCCGGCCCCAGACTTGATCTGCTGCTCCTCGGTGAGCTGGCGGTGGGTGGTGGAGGCGGGGTGAATGATCAGCGAGCGCGTGTCGCCGATATTGGCGAGGTGCGAGAACAGTTCGACGCCCTCCACCAGCTTGACGCCGGTTTCGAAGCCACCCTTGACGCCGACCGTGAACACCGAGCCGGCACCCTTCGGCAGGTATTTCTTGGCGAGCTTGTGATACGGGCTCGATTTGAGCCCGGCATAGGACACCCACGCGATGGCGGGATGGTCCGCGAGGAATTCCGCCACCTTCTGCGCGTTGGCGACATGGCGATCCATGCGCAGCGGCAGCGTCTCGATGCCGGTGAGGGTGAGGAACGCGTTCATCGGCGCCATGGTCGGGCCGAGGTCGCGCAGGCCGACGGCGCGCGTCTTCATCGTGTAGCCGAAATCGCCGAACGTCTCGTTGAAGGTCAGCCCGTGATAGGCGGGGTCCGGCTCGGTCATCGACTTGAACTTGCCGCTCGCCGCCCAGTCGAACTTGCCGGATTCGATCACGACGCCGCCCATCGACGTGCCGTGGCCCGAGAGGAACTTGGTCGTCGAGTGGATGACGATGTCCGCGCCCCATTCGAACGGCCGGCACAGATAGGGCGAGGCCATGGTGTTGTCGACCATCAGCGGGATGCCGGCCTCTCTGGCGATCTTCGCTACCGGCTCGATGTCGACGATGATGCCGCCGGGATTGGCGAGCACCTCCAGGAAGATCGCCTTGCACTTCGGCGTCAGCGCCTTGCGGAAATTGTCCGGGTCGGTCGGGTCGACGAAATGCACCTTCCAGCCGAACTTCTTGAAGCTGTGCGCGAACTGCGTGACGGAGCCGCCATAGAGATTGCGGCTGGCGATGAACTCGTCGCCCGGCTCCATCAGGGTGAAGAAGGCGAGGAGCTGTGCCGCGTGGCCCGAAGCGGCCGCGACCGCGCCGCGGCCGCCTTCGAGGGCGGCAACGCGCTCCTCCAGCACCGAGACGGTCGGGTTGCCGATGCGGGTGTAGATATAGCCGAAGGTCTGCAGGTTGAAGAGCGAGGCCGCGTGGTCGACGTCGTCGAACACGTAGGACGTGGTCTGGTAGATCGGCGTGTTGCGCGCGCCCGTGGTGGGGTCGGGCGTCGCGCCGGCATGGACGGCGAGCGTTTCGATTCCGGGGCGCCTCGGCTTGGCGCGGCTGTCGTCGGGCATGTCAGACTCTCCGGCGGGCGTTGATCTTGCGGCGATGTCTAGCACAGCCGCCCAAGGCGGTCATGGACGCTCGGGTGAAACAGGAGTGAAACGCGGAACATATTGATCCGCCGTCGCATTCCGCCGCTGTTTCACTGTTTCACTGTTTCACTGTTTCACTGTTTCACTGTTTCACTGTTTCACTGTTTCACTGTTTCACGCGTTTCTGCGCTTCGCCCCTTTGGGACCCTGGAAGACGAACGCCCGCAGGGTCGTCGGACCGTGCGGGCGAGTTTCTCCGCCCGCGAGTCAATCACATCCGGTGCCGGAACGGAACCGGCTTTCTGGCGGCGCCGCTTCTGTCGACGGTTGCCCGACTACGGACCAGCGCAAGAGCTCGCGCCGCTTTACAAGGACGTCGGGCATCCTCTAAGGAGAATCTACAGATTTCTCACAACGCGGCAGCCGGGCGGCGTCCCATAAGGTCGGCAAGAAAGCCGCGCGCCGCGGCGGAACAAGGGGGACGAAATGACGTGGAGGTCCGGTCCAGGCTGGCGCGGGGGCGTCGGGGCGATGCTGCTCGCTGCCGCCGTTCTCCTGTCCGCGTGCACCGTTCAATGGATCGCGCCCTACGACGAGACGGTCGACCGCGGTGTCACCCAGTTCCACGAGGAGTTCCTCGGCTTCGTCGCCGACATGAACCGCAAGGCGCGCAGGCCCGAAGGGACGTATGCGCGCAACACGGCCTTCTATGACAAGTGGTCGGCGAAGCTGACCGCACTGGCGGACCGGTCGCTGGCGGCCGATCCGGCCGGCACATGCCCGGGGACCGAAACGTTCGGCGGGTTCATCCGCGAGGGGCTGGGGCGCTACGCCGAGACGATGAGCCGCGGCGCGCCGGGACCGGATGCCGGCCTCGCCGGCGACTGCACCGCACGGCTCCTGCGGCTGCTGCAGATGCAGGTCGCCGATTTCGCGGAGTTTCATCAGGCCCAGGGCGAGATAGGCATTCCCGCCGAGGCGCGCTCGCCGGTGGCGCTGGTCGGCATCACGACCAGGGCGGTGCTCTACACCGAGCTGGCAAAGAGAAACGTGAGGTAAGAGGCAGCCATGGCGCTAGATCTTGATGAATTGTACGAAGCGATGGCCGCCGCCGCTTCGGGTGCGTTCAAGGGAACGTGGGGCGGGGTCAAGGACTACACACTGCCCGAGCTGAAGAAGCTCGCCTCGACCTTTGTCGACATCGAGGTCGGCCTGAAGGCCCGGCCGCGCGTCTACACGAAGGAGAGCGCGAAGATCCTGCTGCGCATGCAGTTGCGCGGCAGCCAGGCGATCGTCACCGCGACCACGGCGCTCACCATCATCCAGGTCGAGGCGGCCATCAATACGATCATGGGCGCCGTCAAGAAGACGGTGAACAAGGCGGTCGGCTTCGCGCTCGTGGCGTGAGCAGGCGGCCCGGCTATCCCGTGAACGTCTTCTGCCGCGGGTGGATGTGGTCCTTGAAGTCGGCAAAGCCCTTCCACGCAGGCTCGGGGAAGTCGCGGCCGGGACGCGGCGCGTAGGTCGATTCCTCCGCGAGCGCCAGCTTCGGGATGTACCGCGGACAGTTCGGAAAGATCGCGGTCGCGGTCACGCGCACGATCATCTGTGCGCCGACGGTCGCGGCGAGCAGGGGATCGTCGCGGCGGACATGCGCCGTGCCATTCACCCGCAGGCGCCGCGGCCGCCCGTGCATGTCGATGAACAGCAGCCCGACTTGCGGGTTGACCGCGATGTTGCCGAGGCTCTTGAACATCCCGTTGCCGTCGAAATCGGGAAAGGCAAGCTCGGATGGTCCCGTGATGCGGACGAAGCCCGGCGCGCCGCCTTTGAACGAGCAGTCGGGACGCCCATCCGCGTCGGCCGTCGCCAGGAAGAAGTAGATGACGCTTTCGATGAATGCGCGGTTGTCGTCGGTGAACGCCGTGCGCGCCAGCTTTTCCTCCAGCCGGTCGGCGATGCGGCGGCTGTCGAAACTGTCCTGAAACTGCCGGTTTCCGTCGTGGTAGAGGATGCTGGCCATGCGTGCCTCCATCTTTCAGCCGATCCGTCAAAGCCCAACAGGCCGGGAACGTAAGCTGCTTGCCTGAGTTAGCGTGGTTGGGCCTATGGAGATCGAACTCAAGCTTACCGCCGATCGCCGATCCCTGCCGGAATTGCGGCAGGTGCTCCGCACGATGTCGGGGCGATCTCATGCAGCCGGCGCCCGCCTTCAGAGCATCTACTACGATACCCCTGATTTCGCGCTTCGGCGACGCAACATGACGTTGCGGGTGCGCAGGCAGAATCGCAAGCTGATCCAGACCATCAAATCAGGCGAGGTGAATGGCACCGATGCGCTGGCGCGCCACGAATGGGAGGATGAAATCAGGCGGCCGCAACCGGACCTGGAGGCGCCGCACGCCGTGGGAAAGCTCCCGGCCGGCGTCGTGGCCGACGCGCTTCGGCCGGCTTTCGCCACGGATGTCGAGCGGACGACATTTCTGCTCAACCCCACGCCTGAGACGGAAATCGAAGCGGCGGTAGACGAGGGGGAGATCCGGACCGCGGATGGCAAGTCCAGTGCCGACATCACCGAAATCGAACTGGAGCTGAAGCGGGGCGAGCCGTCCGCGCTCTATGACGTCGCCCTGCAGCTTGCCGACAAGGCGCCGCTGCGGATCGGCACCCTGACCAAGGCGGAGCGGGGCTATTTCCTTGCGGATCCGGAGAGCCGGGCGGTCGCCGTGCGTAGAACGCCCGTGCCGATCAAGCGGAAGATGACGCTCGACGACGCCATTGCGGCGATCGGCCGGCAATGCCTATCGCAAGTCATCCGCAATGAAGCGGCCACTCTTGCAGGGGACCCGGAGGGAATCCATCAGGCCAGGGTCGCGATCCGTCGCCTCCGGTCGTTCCTCTCCGCGGTCAAGCCGAGCCTGCCGGCTGAGGCCTACCGGCGCGTCACCGACGAACTCAAATGGCTGGGGAACGCGATGGGCGACGCGCGCAATTGGGATGTCTTCACGTCGAAACTGCTGCCGCCGGTGGCCGATGCGGAGAAGAACGGCCACGACATCGACAAGCTCGAGCATGTGGCGGAACAGGCGCGCGACAAGGCGCATGAGCAGGCGGAAGGGGCCATCCGCTCCGATCGCTACACCAGGAGCTTGCTGGATCTCGGGGGCTGGTTCGAGTCGCGCGGATGGCGCGATCAGCCTGTCACGAAGAAATCTGCCCGCCTGATGTCACCGGTCCACCGGGAGGCGCCCCGGATCCTAAAACGGCAGTGGCGACAGGTCCGCAAGCGCAGCAGGAAGTTCAAAAGACTCGATACCGCCGGGCGGCACAAGCTCCGCATCGCCATCAAGAAGATGCGCTACACCACGGAATTTCTCGCCGGGCTGTTCGGGAAAGACGACGTCAAGGCCTTCACCAGCCGGCTGAAGCCGCTGCAGGATGAGCTGGGGCATCTGAACGATGTCAGGATGGCGCATCGCCTTCTGGAGAAGGTTCGGACAGGCGAAGGCGGCGACGCGTCCGCGGCGCGTGGGGTCGTGCTTGGATGGTACGATCACAACGTCGCGCAGCATGAGCCCCGGCTCCGCAAGCAAGTCCGCAAAGTGCGGCGCGCGCAGGGGTTCTGGTAGCGTCGGGCCCGGTTCAGTCGGCGGCAGTTCTTGCGCCAAATAGCGCGGATGAAATTTCGGCCGCCGCCTGACGCACGGCGTTCAGCACGGCATCGAGTGAGCGGTCCTGGCCGACCCGGTTGACGAAAGGCATGACGAGCGCGGCGATCGCCTCGCCACCGGCATCGCGCACGGGGCAGGCGACGTCGGTGATGCCGACGACGTCCCGGCTGGCGTGGATCTCGTGGCCCTGGCGGCGGATGCGCTGCAGCGAGGCGTCGAGCTCGGCCCGGTCGAACGCCTTGCCGATGAATTTGCGGCCTTCCTCGATCCATCGGTGCGCGACGTCCGGACGCTGGAAGGCGAGGATGACGCGGCCGGAGCTGGCCTCGGTCAGCGGCCGCCGGTAGCCCAGCTTCAGCGTGAAGCTCATATCCGCGCCGCCGGCGATCGCGGCGATCACCACAGTTTCGCCGCGGCTGAGCACGACGAGATGGGCCGACTGACCCATCTCCTGCGTCATCGTGCGCATCACCGGGATCGCGACGTCGAGCAGATCACGCACGCGCGGCGTGCGGATGCCCATCTCGAAGAGCTGGTTGGTCAGCACGAGGTCTTCTGTGGAGTCGTCGCGGGCGATGTAGCCGCGTTCCAGCAGGACCGACACCATCCGGAAGATCTCGCTCTTGGAGCGGCCGAGATGCTCCGCGATGCGACGCACGGATTGCGGCGTCCCCTGGCTCGCGAGGAATTCGAGGATATCGAGACCCTTTTCGAGGGCCGGCGCCGAGTACTTGCGGCGCGCCGTCTTGCGCTTTGCCTGGCTCATGCGTCCCCCGCTGCAGCGCGGATCATAGCACGTTTCGTATGTAAACCTTGACGTTACCAGTGAGACACCATAGCGTTCGAACAACGTCAAGCGCCGTACGCGGCCTTGGCGGGGAGGGGGCCGGCGCGTCTTGATCTATCAGTTCAATTTTCGCGACGTCTTTGCGCAGTTCGACACGCTGGTCGACGGCGCGATCCTGACCCTGCAGCTTTCCGCGGTCACCATGGTGGCCGGGCTCGTGCTCGGCATCATCGGTGCCCTGGCGCGAAGCTGGGGCAACCGCCCGATCCGGCTGGCAGCCGCGACCTATGTCGAGACGATCCGCAACACGCCGCTGCTGATCCAGATCTTCATCGTGTTCTTCGGCCTGCCGAGCGCGGGGCTGAAGCTGGACGCGACGATGGCGGCGGTGGTGGCCCTGGCAGTCAACCTCGGTGCCTACGCGACGGAGATCATCCGCGCTGGCATCCAGGCGATCCACAAGAGCCAGGTCGAGGCAGGGCTGGCGCTCGGACTGTCGCGGCTCCAGGTGTTCCGCTATGTCGTGCTGTTCCCGGCGCTCAAGATCATCTATCCGGCGCTGGCCAGCCAATTCATCCTGTTGATGCTTGCCACCTCGATCGTGTCGCAGATCGCGGTGGCGGAGCTGTTCCACATGGCCAGCGTGCTGCAGTCGCGGACCTTCCGCGACTTCGAGGTCTATATCGTCACGGCCGGCATGTACCTGGCCATGGCGCTGCTGTTCCGCCTGGCATTCGCCGTCATCCATCGCATGGTGTTTCAACGATGATCCGCGAGCCCAATGCGCTCGACATGCTCTACCTGCTGTCCGCTGCGCGCTGGACACTGGCGCTGACGGTAATTGCCTTCATCGGCGGCAGCCTGCTCGGGCTGTTCATCCTGCTGATGCGCGTCGTGCCGGTGCGGCCGGTCAACTGGCTCGCCGTCGGCTGGATCCAGGCCATCCAGGGCACGCCGCTCCTGGCGCAGCTCTTCGTGTTCTTCTTCGGCTTCGCGATCTTTGGCTATCGCGTCTCGCCGTGGGTGGCGGCAGGGGTCGCCTTCTCGATCTATGCCTCGGCCTTCCTCGCGGAGATCTGGCGAGGTTGCGTCCAGGCCGTGCCGCGCCAGCAATGGGAGGCCTCGGCCGCCCTCGGGCTCGGCTTCGGTCAGCAGCTCCGCTACGTGATCGTGCCGCAGGCCTTCCGGATCGCGATCCCGCCGACGGTCGGTTTCCTGGTGCAGCTCGTGAAGAACACCTCGCTCGCCTCGGTGATCGGCTTCGTCGAGCTGACCCGCGAAGGGCAGATCACGACCGGGGCCACGTTCCGGCCGTTCACGATCTATGGCATCGTCGCGGTGCTGTATTTCTGCATCTGTTTCCCGCTGTCGCAATGGAGCCAGTATCTCGAACGGAAGCTCAATGTCGCTCATCAGGCTTGAAAACGTCACCAAGCGCTTCGGCGCGCTGACGGTCCTCGACGATGTGTCGCTGTCGGTCAATCCCGGCGACATCGTCGCCATCATCGGCCGGTCCGGCTCGGGCAAGAGCACGATGCTCCGCTGCATCAATGCGCTGGAGCAGATCCAGGGCGGGCGCATCATGGTCGGCGACACCGTCGTGAACGACCCTGCGACGGACCTGCGCAAGCTGCGCCAGCAGGTCGGCATCGTGTTCCAGAGTTACAACCTGTTCCCGCACCTGTCTGTCGAGCGCAACATCACGCTGGCGCCGACCGTCATCAAGAAGATGCCGCAGACCGAGGCGCGCAAGCTGGCGGAAGAGGTGCTGGCGCGCGTCGGCCTCAGCGAGAAGATCGACGCCTATCCCGACAAGCTCTCCGGCGGCCAGCAGCAGCGCGTGGCGATCGCGCGCTCGCTGGCGATGCAGCCGAAGCTGATGCTGTTCGACGAGATCACCTCCGCACTCGATCCGGAGCTGATCGGCGAGGTGCTGAAGGTCCTGGAATCGCTGGCCCGGCAGGGCATGACGATGATGCTGGTGACGCACGAGATGGGGTTCGCGCGCAACGTCGCCAATCGCGTCGTCTTCATGCACCAGGGGAAAGTGTGGGAGGACGGACCGGCGCGCGAGACGCTGGGCCGGCCGCGCACGCCCGAGCTCGAAAGTTTCCTCGGCTCGGTGCTGCACTGAAAGGGGACGTTACAACACAACAAGGGAGAGGCATCATGAAGCGCTGGATTCTGGCGACCATTGCGGCCGCGGCACTGCTCTTCGGCGGAGCGCCGGCGAAGGCCGACAAGTTCGAGGACATCATCAAGGCCGGCGTGGTGCGCATCGGCGTGCCGCTGGACGTGCCGCCGTTCGGCTCGGTCAACGCGCAGCGCCAGGCGGAAGGTTTCGACATCGACCTCGCCAACATGGTCGGCAAGGCGCTTGGCGTGAAGGTGGAACTGGTCCAGCTCACGGCAGCGAACCGCATTCCGTTCCTGCTGACCGACAAGGTCGACATCGTGATCTCGGTGATGGGCCTGACGCCGGAGCGCGCCAAGCAGATCATGTTCACCGCGCCGTACGCCGATACGTCGCTCGCCGTCTACGGGGCCAAGTCGCAGAACGTGACCTCCGCCGACCAGCTCGGCTCGCTGAAGGTCGCGGCGGCCAAGGGGACCACGCAGGACCTGGGGCTGTCGGCAATGAATCCGCGGGCCACCATCATGCGCACCGAGGACGACGCCACCGCGGCGCAGGCGTACATCACCGGACAAGCCGACATGATCGCCACCAACAGTCTGATCGTCCCCGACCTGATGAAGCGGGCGCCGAACAGGGAATTCGACCTGAAGTTCGTCATCCGGCGCAGCCCCGCGCATATGGGCGTGCGCATGGGCGAGCACAGCCTCGTGCGCTGGCTCGACGGCTTCATCTTCTTCAACACAATGAACGGCGAGCTGGACAAGCTGCACCAGAAGTGGCTGGCGGCGAAGATGGCGCCGTTGCCGACGCTGTGACGGTGACGGCGTTCACCCGTGGGACACGCGATGGAAGTTGAATGGTCGCGGCTGAAGGCCGCCGAGATCGCGGCGCTCGCCCGGCAGAACGCCGTCGTCATCGCGCCGATCGGAGCCACCGAGCAGCACGGCCCGCATCTGCCCAGCATGGTCGACTGGCGTTGCGCGCAGGAGGTGGCCCTGCGCGCAGCCCAGCTGATGCAGCCAAAGCGCCCGACCGTGGTGACTCCTGTCATCCCGTTCGGTATGTCGGAGCACCACATGTCGCTGTCGGGCACGATCACGCTCGATTACGCGACCATGGCCGCCGTGGTCGGCTGTGTCGTCGAATCGGCGATCCGGCACGGCTTCAAGCGCATCTTCGTGCTCAACGGCCATGGCGGGAACACCGAGGCGCTGCGCACGATCATCACCGAGTTGACGGTCAAGCACCGCCTGCCGCTGGCGACCGGGACTTACTGGGACATTGCCGCGGAGCCGATCAAGGCGCTGCTTGAACGTCAGACGGCGCTGCTGCATGCCTGCGAGGCGGAGACGTCGATGATCATGGCGATGGCGCCGGAACTCGTCGATCCGGCGATCCTCTCGCAGATGCACGGGCCCTACATCACCGGGCTGTCCGCCATCCCCGGAGTCAACCCCGGGGTCTACCGCTGGCGCCAGCTTTCCAGCCGCTCGCCCAACGGCGTGATTGGCGATGCCGGCTCGGCCAGTGCCGAGAAGGGCAGGAGACTGCTCGAGGCGATCTCCGAGGCCGTCGCGGAGGCGCTGCTGGAAGAGAAAGTTTGGAGCGAGCCGATCTAAGCCCGACGTCATGGCACAGAAATCCACGATCTTCACCGACATCGACTTCGACAAGAACGGGAAGCAGGTCGGCTTCCTCAACCTGCCGCATTCGCCGCACAACGATGCCTGGGGCGTCATCCCGATCCCGATCTGCGTCATCAGGAACGGGAAGGGGCCGACCGTCATCCTCGAAGGCGGCAATCATGGCGACGAGTACGAGGGGCCGATCACGCTCGGCCACCTGATCCGCGACCTCGACCCGGCGCAGATCCAGGGCCGCCTGATCATCATTCCGGCGATCAACCAGCCGGCGGTGGCGGCGGGAAGCCGCGTGTCCACCGAAGACGGCAAGAACTTCAACCGGACCTTTCCGGGCTCGCCGACGGGCACGATCACGGAGCAGATCTCGTTCTACGTGAACGAGGTCCTGTTTCCCCTGGCGGATGCGTTCATCGACCTGCACTCCGGCGGCTCGTCCCTGGCGCTGACGCCGAGCGCGATCATCGAACCCGCGGACGATCCGGCGCTCATGAAGCGCAACATAGACGCCGTGCTCGCCTTCAACGCGCCGATGACCGTCGTGATCAACAATCACGGCGATCCGCGCACCTCCACGGCGTCCTCGGTGCGCGCGGGATTGACGACCGTCGGCACGGAGATGGGTGGCGGCGGCACCGTCTCGCCCGATGCGCTGCAGGTGTGCAAGCGTGGCGTCAACAATGTGCTGGCGCATCTGGGCGTCCTTCCCGCGCAGAAGACACCGCAAGCGGCGCCGACCCGGCTGATGCAGATTCCGGGCGCCAAGGGCTATGTCTATGCGATGTCGGAAGGCGTCTTCGAGCCGTTCCACGCCAACGGTGCCGAGGTGCGCGAGGGCGAGCTGGCCGGCCAGGTCCATTTCCTGACCAATCCGGGGCGGCCGCCCGAGCAGCTGCGCTACCGCACCGACGGCATTGTCTATGGCCGGCGGCAGCCGGGTCTGGTAAAGCCCGGCAATTGCTGTCTCGTGGTCGTGACGCCCTTCACAGGACAACTCGGATGATCTCGCTCGACGATGTCAGGAACGCCGCCGTCCGCATCGCCGGCCATGTGCGCCACACGCCGATGATGGAGGCGGATGCGTTGCTGAAGCCCGTCACGGGCGCGCGCGTCTCGCTGAAGCTCGAATACCTGCAGGCGACCGGGTCGTTCAAGGCGCGCGGCGCCACCAACAAGCTGCGCGCCACGCCACCGGATCAGCTGAGGAAGGGCATCGTCACCGCCTCGGGCGGCAATCACGGCCTCGCCACCGCGCGCGCGGGGCGCCTCGCCAATGTCCCGACCACGATCTTCCTGCCCGAGAACGTGTCGCCGCCCAAGGTCGCGAAGCTGAAGCAGTGGGGCGCCGACGTGCGCATCGGCGGCGCGGTGTGGGACGAGTCGAACGTCGCCGCTCTGGCGCATGCGGAGAAGACGGGGGCCGCGTATTTCCATCCCTTCGCCGATCCGCTGATCGTCGCCGGGCAGGGCACGGTCGGCCTCGAGGTCCTCGAACAAGCGCCGTCGATCGACACGGTCCTGGTCGCGATCGGCGGCGGCGGCCTGATCGCCGGGCTTGCGACCGCGGTGAAGGCCCTGAAGCCCTCGGTCCGGATCATCGGCATCGAGCCGGTGGGAGCGCCGACCCTGCATGATTCGTTGAAGGCAGGCCACGTCGTGACCCTGGACAAGGTCACGACCACGGTGCCGACCATGGCCGCGCGCCGGACCGACGAGCGCATTTTCGATGTCGTGCGCCAGCATGTCGAAAGCATCGTGCTGGTCACCGACGACGAGATGAAGGCGGCCGCCCAGTGGCTGTGGTTCGAGCTGGGCATCGCTGCCGACCTCAGCGGTGCGGCGTCGATCGCCGCGCTCATGACCGGCAAGGTCCGCGCCGCCGCCGGCACCCATGTCTGCGCCCTGATCTGCGGCGCCGGCCCGGACGGGATCGCCGACTGACGCGCCCGCCGGCCGTCGCCGGCGTTGCCTCGAAACGGAAAATGCCCTTATCTGCGTGAAGGCGATGCTTCCGGGACCCGCGTCCCGGGAGAAGCAAGCACGAATCATCCTGTCGCCGGGGAGGAGGGCTCATGCGACGGCTCACCCGACGCGCTGTCCTGGCTGGCGGCGTCGGCGCCCTTGCGGCGGGACTGCACGCCCGCCCATCCATGGCGCAGGCCTATCCGGCGCGCCCGATCACCCTGACCTTGCCTTGGGCGGCGGGCGGGGGGACGGATGCCACCGCGCGCATGGTCGGTTCGCTGATCGAGAGGGAGCTGAAGCAGCCGGTCAATGTCGTTAACCGGACCGGCGGCTCGGGCGTGGTCGGCCATGCCGCGCTCGCGGGGGCCGCCGCCGACGGCTACACGATCGGCATGGTCACCGTCGAGATCGCCATGATGCACCATCAGGGGCTGACGGACCTCACCCCTGCGAGCTACACGCCGCTGGCGCTGCTGATCAATAACCCGCCGGGCGTGATGGTCGGCGCGGGGAGCCCGCACAAGGACATCCGGTCGCTCGCGGACGCGATCAAGGCCAGCCCGCCGGGCCGGCTGAAGGCGTCCGGCACCGGGCAGGGCGGCATTTGGCACATCGCCCTCGCGGGCTGGCTGCAGGCGATGGGGCTGAAGCCGGACCATGTCGCCTGGGTACCCTCACAGGGTGCCGCACCCGCGATGCAGGATCTCGCCGCGGGCGGCATCGACCTCGCGACCTGCGCGCTGCCCGAGGGCCGCACCATGATCGAGGCCGGGAAGGTGCGCCCGCTGGCGGTGATGGCGCCGCAACGCAACCCGCTGTTCCCCGCCGTGCCGACCCTGACGGAAGGGATGGGAATTGACTACTCGGCGGGAGGCTGGGCGGGGCTGGCTGCGCCGCCGGGGTTGCCCGCCGACATCCGCGACAGGCTCATCGCGGTCATCAAAAACGCTTTCGACAGCGCCGAGTACGGCGAGTTCATCCGCAACCGCGGCTTCGTCAGCCAGTGGGCCGGCGGCGACGATTTCGCGAAATTCATGGCCGTGCAGGACGAGGCGATGGGCAGGACCATGCGCGCTGCCGGCCTTGCCAAAACCTGACACCGGGATCCTGACATGCATCTCTCTGACCGTGTGACCGGTTCCGCCCTCATCGTCCTCGGCGCGCTTGCGATCTACGGCGCGTCCAAGCTGCCGCCGATGCCGGGGCAGGATATCGGCCCCAGCGTGTTCCCGACCGTGATCGGTGCGGGCCTCGGCCTGTGCGGCGCGATGATCGCGCTGGGGATCGGCCGGGGGTTCGAGGAAAAGGCAGGAGCGGAGATCGCCTCGCTCCATGGTGAGCTACCGGCAGATGCGCCGCAGTCGCGATTCCACGGGCTGCGGGCCCTGATCCCGATAGCCCTGCTGCTGTTCTATGTGGTCGCGGCCGACGCGATCGGCTTCGTGCCGATAGCGGCGGTCATTGTCGGAACCATGGCGCTGTCCCTGGGGGCGAACTGGAAGCACGGCCTGGCGCTTGCCCTGATCGCGCCGCCGATCGTGCATCTGCTTTTCTCGAAGCTGCTGAGGGTCCCGCTGCCCATCGGCATCCTGCCGATGCCCTGGTGATCGAATATGAACACGTTCCTCGACGCCCTGGTCCTGGTCGCGCAGTGGGAAGTGCTGATCGCCGTGCTGCTCGCATCGATCTACGGCCTCGTGGTCGGCTCGCTGCCGGGGCTTTCGGCGACGATGGCGACCGCGCTCCTCGTGCCGATCACCTTCTACCTGTCGCCGATCGCCGCCGTGTCGACGATCATCGCGGCGTCCGCCATGGCGATCTTCTCGGGCGACATTCCTGGTTGCCTGCTGCGCATCCCCGGCACGCCCGCCTCCGCCGCCTATACGGACGAAGCGTATGCGATGACGCGCAAGGGCCAGCCCGAACTGGCGCTTGGCATCTCCCTGTGGTTCAGCGCGCTGGGCGGCATCGCGGGCACGCTGTCCCTGATCCTTCTGGCGCCGACGCTGGCGGAGATGGCGCTGAACTTCTCGACCTACGAGTACTTCTGGCTGGCCTTTCTCGGGCTCATGTGCGCGACCCTCGTCGCGCGGTCGTCTCCGGTCAAGGCGATCGCCAGCATGCTCGTTGGCCTGCTGATCGCCTGCATCGGCATGGAGAATCCCTCGGGCGTGCCGCGCTTCACCTTCGGTATCATCGACCTGCTGGGCGGAATCGAGGTGATCCCCGCGCTGGTCGGGATGTTCGCCGTATCGGAAGTGATGCGCGCCATGGTGACGCCGACGCCGCCGGCCATTCCGCGGCGGAAGTTCGGCAGCATCCTGAAGGGCCAGTGGGAGCTGACCAAGAAATATCCCAAGCCGCAGGTCCGCGGGAACATCGTCGGCATCATCATCGGCGTGCTGCCGGGGGCGGGCGCCGATATGGCGGCGTGGGTGAGCTATGCCATGGCCAAGAAGTTCTCCAAGACGCCGGAGAAGTTCGGCACGGGCCATCCGGAAGGGCTGATCGAGGCGGGTGCCAGCAACAACGCGAGCCTCGCCAGCGGCTGGGTGCCGTCGCTGATCTTCGGCATTCCGGGCGACACAATCACCGCGATCGCCATTGGCGTGCTGTTCATGAAGGGGCTGAACCCCGGCCCGACGCTGTTCACCGAGAAGGCGTCGAGCATGTATGCGATCTACATCATCTTCATCATCGCCAACATCATCATGATCCCGCTCGGCATCGCCATGATCCGGGCCGCCAGCTTCGTGCTGCACGTGCCGCGCGCGCTGGTCGTGCCGTTCATTGCGCTGCTCTGTGCCGTCGGCCCGTTCGCCACGACCAACAGCCTGTTCGCGATCGTCACGGTCGCGTGCTTCGGCATGCTCGGCTTCGTGATGGAGCGCAACGGCTATCCGGTCGCGGCCCTGGTCCTGGGCGTCGTCATGGGCGCGATGGTCGAGCAGAGCTTCGTCAGCTCGCTGATCAAGTCCGACGGCAGCCTGCTGCCCTTCTTCAGCCGGCCGGTCGCGGCAGTGCTGGCCGCCCTGACCATCGGCGCGCTGCTGTGGCCGGTCGCGGTGTGGCTGTTCCGCGTCTTCTCGATGCGCAGCCGGCCGGCGGGATGAGGGGCGGTCAGCGCCCCTCGAACTTCGCCTTGCGCTTCTCGATGAAGGCGGTGGTGCCTTCCTTGAAATCCTGCGTGGCGGCGACGATGGAGGAGGCCTTGCGCTCGAAGGCGAGGCCCACCTCCAGCGGCAGGTCGAGGGCGTTGAGCACGGCCTCCTTGGTCAGCCGCACGGCGACCGGGGCCTTCGCCGCGATCGTCTCGGCCAGTGCGAGGGCGCGCGCAATGGTCTGATCGGCGGGGACGACCTCGGCGACCAGTCCGACCGCCTTCGCCTCGGCGGCGTCGATGATCTCTCCGGACAGGCACAGCTTCATCGCGATCTGCTGGCCGGCGATGCGCGTCAGGCGCTGCGTCCCGCCCGCACCCGGAAGAATGCCGAGATTGACTTCCGGCTGGCCGAACCGGGCGCCGTCACCGGCGATCGTGATGTCGCAATGCATCGACAGCTCGCAGCCGCCGCCCAGCGCGAAGCCGTTCACCGCCGCGATCAGGGGCTTCGGGAACCGACGGATGCGGTCGTAGAAGCGGGGGCGCGCTTCGGTGAGGGCGCTGACGGGGGTGCGCCGGGCGAGCTCGCGGATGTCCGCGCCGGCGGCGAAGATCTTGTCGCCGCCGGTCAGCACGACGACGCGGACGTTGTCGTCGTCGCGCGCGGCTTCCAGCGTCGTCGCGACCAGGTCGAGCAGCGCATTGGACAGCGCGTTGCGCACTTCCGGCCGGTTGAGGGTCAGCAGCCGCACATGCGGCTTCGGATCGGTGACGAGGAGTTCGGTCATGGTTGTTCTCGACTTGTCATTTCAGTTGTTCAGCGTTTTGCCCGGGCTTGACCCGGGCATCCATCGTGACGGCGGCGCGATGGACCCGCGGATCAAGTCCGCGGGAGGCGCAAACAGAATTGGGACGCGCTACTTACACCCCCAAATACCGGTGCTGCAAATTCTCGTCCGCCCGCAGCGCGTCCGACGTGCCGGTCCAGACGACGCGGCCCTTCTCTATGATGACGTGGCGGTCGGCGATCTTGGTGAGTGCCTCGACGTTCTTGTCGATAACCAGGATCGACTGCCCGCCTGATTTGAGGGCCGCGAGGCAGCGCCAGATCTCGGCGCGGATGAGCGGGGCGAGACCCTCGGTCGCCTCGTCGAGGATCAGCAGGCGCGGATTGGTCATCAACGCCCTGCCGACCGCCAGCATCTGCTGCTCGCCGCCTGAAAGCTGGTTGCCCATGTTCTCCGCGCGCTCCTTCAGCCGCGGAAACAGGCCATAGACCCGTTCGAGCGTCCATGCCTCGCCCGCCGTACCGCCGACGGGTGCGCGTGCCGTCGCGACCAGGTTCTCGTGGACACTGAGATTGGGGAAGATCTGGCGGCCCTCGGGCACGAGGCCGAGCCCGGCCTGCGCCACCTTGTAGGCCGGCAAGCCGCAGATCGACGCCTGACCGAAGGCGATGGTACCGGCCTTGACCGGCATCAGGCCCATGATCGAGCGCACCGTCGTTGTCTTGCCCATGCCGTTGCGGCCGAGCAGCGTCACCACTTCGCCGGCGCCGACCGACAGGTCGATGCCGAACAGGACCTGGCTGGCGCCGTAGGCCGCCTCGAGGCCGCGCACCTCAAGCATCGTCTTCGCCCAGATAGGCCTGGCGCACATCCGCATTGGCGCGGATGTCGCTTGGCGCGCCGGTGGCGATGGCGCGGCCGTAGACCAGAACGGTGATGCGGTCGGCGAGCGCGAACACCACGTCCATGTCGTGCTCGATCAGCAGGATCGTCTCGCGGCCCTTGAGGCGCTTCAGCAGCGCCACCATGCGCTCGGATTCCTCGCGGCCCATGCCGGCCATCGGCTCGTCGAGCAGCAGCATGCGCGGGCCGGTGGCGAGCGCCATGGCGATCTCGAGCTGGCGCTGCTCGCCATGCGCGAGGTTGGCGACGGTCACGTCGGCGCGGTCGCCCAGGCCGACCTCGCCGAGGATGGAGCGGGCGGGCTCGCGCAGCTTCGTCTCGCTGCGCGCGTCGCGCCAGAAGCGGAAGCTGTGCCCGTCATGGGCCTGCAGGGCGAGCGCCACGTTGTCGAGCGCCGAAAAGCCGCGGAAGACGGAGGTGATCTGGAACGAGCGCGCCAGCCCGCGCTGGGAGCGCGCGGGCGCATGCAGCGCGGTGACGTCCTCGCCGGCGAAGCGGATCGTGCCGGCATTGGGCTTCAACTCGCCCGAAAGCTGGGCGATCAGGGTCGTCTTGCCGGCGCCGTTGGGGCCGATCACGGCGTGGATCTCGCCCGGCTCGACCGCGAGGTCGAGATTGTCGGTCGCGACGAGCCCGCCGAAGCGCTTGACGAGGCCCTTCGCCTCCAGCAGCGGCTCAGTGGCCATGGCGCGCTCCACCCGGCAGCAGGGAGCCGTAGATGCCGCGCTTGGCGAACAGCACGACGAGGATCAGGATCGGCCCGAACACGATCGGCCAGTGCTGCGTGTAGTCGGGCAGGAACTTTTCCAGCAGCAGGAACAGCGTGGCGCCCGCCACCGGTCCGATCAGGGTGCCCATGCCGCCCAGCACGATCATGATGATCAGGTCGCCCGAGCGCGTCCAATGCATGATCGACGGGCTGATATAGGATTCGTGCGCGGCGAAGATCGCGCCAGCCAGCCCGGCGATGCCGCCGGCGATGGTGAAGCAGACCAGCTTGTAGCGGAACGTCGCGAAGCCGATCGCGCGCATGCGCCGCTCGTTCTCGCGGCAGCCCTGGATCACCATGCCGAAGCGCGAGCGCACGAGGCGGTAGCTGCCGTAGAGCACGGCCAGGAAGATGGCGAAAGTGAAGTAGTAGAAGATCGTGTCGAAGGCGGTCGCCGGGTCGTAGCCTGATTCGGCCAGCGCATTGGTCGCCGCGTCGATGAAGCCGATATCGCCCGGGAAGCGCAGCCCGTCGTCGCCGCCATAGGCCTCCAGGCTGACGAAGAAGAAATAGATCATCTGGGCGAAGGCCAGCGTGATCATGATGAAATAGATGCCGCTGGTGCGCAGGGAAATCGAGCCGACCACGAAGGCGACCGTCGCCGCGACCAGGACCGCCGCCGGCCACGTCACGAGGATGTTGCGTGAGCCGGGGATGAGGCCGAGCAGCGCCGTCTCCTGCTGCGCGTGCAAGTTGAGGATCGCGACCACATAGGCGCCGATGCCGAAGAAGGCGGCGTGGCCGAGGCTGACCATGCCGCCATAGCCGAGGATCAGGTCCAGGCTGATGGCGACGATGGCGAAGATCAGGATGCGGCGGAACTGGCCGATGTAGAACTCCTCGCCAGCGACGATGGAGATCACCGGAAGCGCCGCGAAGAAAAGGAGCAGGACGAGGACGAAGACGGCGCGGCGGTCGAGCAGGGCAAGCATGGTCAGCCGCGCGCGGGAAAGAGGCCGCTCGGGCGCCAGAACAGCACCGCGGCCATCAGGATATAGATCGCCATCTCGGCCAGCGACGTGGGCAGCCCGGCCAGGGACGGGAGCACCCGGCCGAACGTGTCGACGATGCCGACGATCACCGCCGCGACGAAGGCGCCGCGGATCGAGCCGATGCCGCCGATGACGATGACGACGAAGGTCTTGATCAGCATCGTGTCGCCCATGCCGATCTCGACCACGTAGAGCGGGCCCGACATCAGTCCGGCGAGCCCGGCGAGGGCCGCACCCAGCCCGAACACCAGCGTGTAGAGCAGCTTGATGTCGATGCCCAGCGCGCCGACCATTTCGCGGTTCGAGGCACCGGCCCGGATCAGCATGCCGATGCGCGTGCGCGTGATCAGCCACCACAGGAACACCGCGACCAGCACGCCGACCGCGAGCACCGCGAGGCGGTAGACCGGGTAGGGCGCGCCGGGGATGATCTCGACATTGCCGCTGAGGATCGGCGGGATGTCCATGAAGATCGCGATCGGTCCCCACAGGATCTTGACCAGCTCGTTGAAGAACAGGATCAGGCCGAAGGTCGCCAGCACCTGGTCGAGGTGGTCGCGGCTGTAGAGGGTGCGCAGGGCGACGATCTCGACAAGGATGCCGGTCGCCGCGGCCCCGATCAGGGCGAGCACCGCCGAGAGCAGGAAGCTCCCGGTCAACGGGACGAGGGTCGCGCAGTAATACGCGCCCATCATGTAAAGCGAGCCGTGCGCGAGGTTGACCATGTTCATGATGCCGAATACGAGCGTCAGCCCGGCCGCCATCAGGAACAGCGTCACGCCGAGTTGCAGCCCGTTGAGCACCTGTTCGAGGAAGAGGAGGAGGGTCATGGCGGAGAGGCCCTCAACCTCCGCCTTCTCCCGCAGGCGGGAGAAGGGACGCGGCCCAGCACCCTTCCGGGACCCTCTCCCGCCTGCGGGAGAGGGTAGGGTGAGGGCCGCGCCGTCATTGCGATGTCTCGTTCATGAGAAAGAAGAAGGGGGCGCGTAGTCGCCCCCTTCGGGTGAGCCGCCGCGCCCTACCACTTCATCTTGCAGTCCTGGGCGTAGACGTCGGCGTGGCTGGCGAAGATCACGCCGCGCAGGTCCATGACCAGGCGACCCTTCTCGTCCTTGACGATCTGGGTCAGGTAGTAGTTCTGGATCGGGAAGTGGTTCTTGTTGAACTTGAACGGCCCGCGCACCGAATTGAAGTTCGCAGCGCGCAGGGCGTTGCGGAACTTGTCCTTGTCCGCATTGGTCGCGAGCTTGCCGCCGGTCGCCTTCAGCGCCGAGTCCATCAGCATCGCCGAGTCATAGGACTGGGCGGCATACGGGCTCGGGATGCGGTTGTAGGTCGCCTCGAAGTCGCGGACGAACTTCTCGTTGGTGGGGTTCTGCAGCTTCTCCGACCAGAAGGTCGAGGCATACACGCCGAGCGCCGCGTCGCCGATCGCCGGCAGGATGGTCTGGTCGAGGCTGAAGGACGGCCCGTAGAGCGGGATCGACTGCATCAGCCCAGCCTGCGCGTACTGCCGGATGAAGGCGATGCCCATGCCACCGGGGTAGAACATATAGGTGGCGCCGGGTTGAGCGGCGCGCAGGGTCGCGATCTCGGCCGCGTAGTCGGTCTGGCCGAGCTGCGTGTAGACCTCGGCCGCCACCTCGCCCTTGTAGAAGCGCTTCGTGCCGGTCAGCGCGTCCTTGCCGGCCGGATAGTTCGGCGCCATCAGGTACGCCTTCTTCACGCCGGCGTTGGTCATGTGCTGACCCATCGCCTCGTGCACGTTGTCGTTCTGCCACGACACGACGAAGAAGTTCTGATGGCAGTCCTTGCCGGCATACTGCGACGGGCCGGCATTGGAGTTGATCAGGAACACGCCGCGGCGATCCTTGAGGACGGTGTCCGACAGGGCCAGCAGGATGTTCGAGAAGACGACGCCGGTGACGATGTCGACGCGGTCGCGCTGTACCATGCGCTCGGCGACGCTCTTGCCGACGTCGGGCTTGAACTGGTCATCGCCGACGATCAGCTCGACCTCGGTGCCGCCCAGTTTTCCGCCATTGTGCTTGAGCGCGAGGTTGAAGCCGTCGACCATCTCGCGGCCGGTGCCGGCCTGGGGGCCGGACAGCGTCGTGATCAGGCCGATCTTGACCTTGTTTTGCGCAAAAGCAGGCGTTGTAAGCAGTCCCAGTGCCGCGACTACCGCGGCGAACGTCATTTTCATTGCCCAGCATCTCCCCGTTGTCTGTTGATTCCTCTTACCCCAATCAATGCCGAGCGTCCACAGAGCCCCCGCCCGGCATTCTCCACCTCGATTGTTATGCGGTCTTGGTTCCGGCGCGCTCGCGCTCCTGCTCGCGCAGCTTGAAGCGCTGCACCTTGCCGGTTTCGGTACGGGGCAGGGCGTCGACGAACTCGATCGCGCGCGGGTACTTGTAGGGCGCGATCTCGTTCTTCACGTAGTCCTGCAGCTCCTTCGCCGTCTGCGGCGTCGCGTTCTGCGCCTCGCGCAGCACGACGAACGCCTTGACGATCATGGTGCGTTCGCGGTCGGGCGCCCCGACCACCGCGCATTCGCGGACCTTGGGATGGTCGAGCAGGACGCCCTCGACCTCGGGGCCGGAGATGTTGTAGCCGGCCGAAATGATCATGTCGTCGGCGCGGGCCTGGTACCAGAAGTAGCCGTCCGCATCCATCTTGTAGGCGTCGCCGGTCAGGTTCCAGCCGTTCTGCACGTATTTGGCCTGACGCTCGGGGTCGGCGAGGTAGCGGCAGCCGGTCGGCCCGCGCACCGCGAGCTTGCCGACCTCGCCCGGCGGCAGCGGGTTGCCGGCATCGTCGACGATGCGCGCTTCGTAGCCGGGAATGGCCCTGCCGGTGGCGCCGGGGCGGATGCTGTCGCCCTCGGAGGAGATGAAGATATGGATCATCTCCGTGGCACCCAGGCCGTCGATCAGCTTGATGCCGGTGGCCTCGCGCCACGATTCGAAGATCGCCAGCGGCAGGTGCTCGCCGGCCGAGACGCCCTTCTTGAGGCTGGCGAGGTGGTCCTTCTTCTCGCTCTCGGCCATGACGCGGAAGGCGGTCGGCGCGCTGAACACGATCGTCGCCTTGTTGTCGTAGATGATCTGCGGCAGCAGGTCGGGCGTCGCCTTCTCGGCCAGCGCCGTCGAGGCGCCGAACCGCATCGGGAACGTGACGATGCCGCCGAGGCCGAAAGTGAAGGCGATGGGCGGCGAGCCGCAGAAGATGTCGTCCTTCGTTGGCTTCAGGGTCGAGCGCGGGAAGCAGTCGCACATCGCCATGATGTCGCGATGGAAGTGCATCGTGCCCTTGGCGGGGCCGGTCGTGCCCGAGGTGAAGGCGATCAGCGCGACGTCGTCGGTCGCGGTGTCGCAGTTGGCGAAGTCGGCAGGCTTGCGCACCATCTTCGCCTCGAGCCCGTCGGAGGCATCCGTGTTGAACAGAACGATGTCCTTGCAGACGGGGGCACGGTCCTTGGCGGACTTCATCTCGTCGGCGAGGCGCACGTCGCACAGCGCCAGCGTCACTTGGGCCTTGTCGAGGATGTAGGACAGCTCCTTGGCCCGCAGCAGCGGCATGGTGGCGACGGCGATGCCGCCGGCCTTGAGCACCGCGAACCAGCACGCGACCATCATCGGGTTGTTGGCGGCGCGCAGCATCACGCGGTTGCCGGGCTTCAGGCCGTAATCCTCGGTCAGGACGCGGGCGATGCGGTTCGCCGTCTCCATGAGCGTCCGATAGCTCCACACCTGCTTGCCGAACCAGAGGACGGGCCGCTCGGCAAAGCCGGTTGCGACCATCCGGTCGAGCAGCTCGACGCCCGCGTTCATGCGGCCCGGATACTGCAGCTCGGGCAGGGTGAAGGACATCTGCGGCCATTGGTTCGGTGGTGGCAGGTTGTCGCGGGCGAAGGTGTCGATATGCGCGGTGCGCTCAGGCATGGGTGTTCTCCATATCCGATGCGCCAAAATCGGGCAGGGGCATGCGAATTGTGACGCTGTTGGAGGGCGGCGTATGCCGTCCGGATTTGTCGTAACCGACCACGTGGTAGCTGTAGCCGAGCCCGCCGAGCACGAGACGGTCGGTGGACTTTGGCGCCTTGACCGCCTCGATGATCGCGGCGTGGCCGCCATCCTCGGCGCGGTAGACGTCGTAGCCGGTGATGTCGGAGCCCTCGGCGCGCTTCCAGGCGAGCTGGATGGCGCCGCCCTTGACCGTCGCCGTCAGCGCGGCGCCGCTGTCGGGCCAGTGCGGGGCGTCGCTCGACAGGTCCTCGCGCGGCGCCTGGATCATGCCCTTGGGCCACAGGAAGCAGGTCACCGTCTTGAAGTTCTCGTCGAGCTGCTTGCAGACGTTGCAGTAGATGCAGCGGATGATCTTCTCCGGCCGCCCGTCCTCGACCTTACGCACCCAGTCGGGGTCGGACAGGAGCTGCCGCGCCATGCCGACGATATCGGCGCGCCCGTCCTGCAGGAGCCGCTCGGCATCGGCCGGGTCGCTGATCTTGCCGACCGAGACGACCGGGACGTCGAACCCCTTCTCGTTGATGAACTGCTTGATGCCGGCGGCGAGATGCGCGTGCGGCAGCGGCGGATACCAGTCGCCGGGCATGCAGCGATCGCCGCTGTAGCCCGTGTAGGGGTAGAGCGCCTCGCCCGGCTTGTGGACGGCGTCCTCGAACTTGCCGCCGACGGAGAGCGAGATGTAGTCGGCGCCCATCTGCGCCATGCGCAGCGCAATACGCTGGGAGTCAGGCAGGCCGTAGCCGTCCTTGATCGCCTCCTCGGCGAGGAAGCGCACGCCGACCGGGAAGTCCTTGCCGACGGTCTGGCGCACGCGCGTCATCACGCGGCCGAACATGCGCAGCCGGCCCTCGAGCGTGCGGCCGTCATACGCGTCGCGGCGCTTGTTGTGGCGCGACAGGAACGAGGACAGGGTGTAGGCGTGCGCGGAGTGCAGCTCGACGCCGTCGTAGCCTGATTCGCGTACGCGGCCGGCCGCGGCGGCGAACTGGTCGACGATGAGGTCGATGTCCTCGGGCGTCAGCGTGTCGATGGTCTGGCGCCAGCCCGAGCGCGCCACCTTCATGAAATGGATGATCTGGGGCACGATCTTCGACGGGCCGGCGTCATGCACGCGGCGCACCAGTTCGCGGTGGCCGTCGAGAAACCTGTCTTCGGAGATCCGCAGCAGCGGTCCCGACTTGGCGCTGTGGATCGCCGTCGCCTCGACCACGATCAGCCCGACATGGCCCTCCGCGTAGCGCACGTAGCGGTCGATGATCGGATCGTTGACGAAGCCGTCCTCGCCCGAGAGCCGCGTGACCATCGCCGGGACCAGCACCCGGTTGGGGATGGTCATGCTGTTGATCTTCAGCGGCTCGAGGAGCTTCATGGTCCGGCCACCGCGCTGCTGGAACCTGCGCAGTTCCGCGTAGGGGCGGGTTTCAACCCGCCCCTGCGGCCTCGCAAGGCCGACATATCGGCGAACAATGTGCTCGTGGCTTCCACCGCGGGCGGGTTGAAACCCGCCCCTACGCGGCGTTCTTGTCTCAGGATTGCGGAAGACGTGTACCGCATCGAGGTCACTCCGCCGCCTTCTTCACCGCCTCGCCATGCGCGGCCATGACCTGGCCGGCGATGACCAGCTTCTGGATCTCGGTCGTGCCTTCGTAGATGCGCAGCGCGCGGATCTCGCGGTACAGCCGCTCGACCGGCACGCCTGTTACGACTCCCAGCCCGCCATGAAGCTGCACGGCCGCGTCGATGACACGCTGCGCCGCTTCCGTCGCGAACATCTTGGCCATCGACGCCTCGCGCGTGACGCGGTCGGCGACGCGGTCCTTGGTCCAGGCGGCGCGGTAGATCAGCAGGGCGGCCGCGTCGATCTCGACCGCCATGTCGGCGATCTTGTTCTGCGTCGTCTGAAAATCGGCGAGCTTCTGGCCGAACGCCTCGCGCGCCTGCGCACGCGTCAGCGCCTCGTCGAGGGCGCGCCGCGCGAAGCCGAGCGCGGCGGCGCCGACCGTCGAGCGGAAGATGTCGAGCGTCGCCATCGCGATCTTGAAGCCTTCGCCCGGCTTGCCGAGCATCTGGCTGGCGGGAATGCGGCAGTTGCGGAAGGCGAGGGTGGCCAGCGGATGCGGTGCGATGACCTGGATACGCTCGGCAATCTCGAGGCCCGGCGCGTCGGCGTCGACGACGAAGGCAGACAGGCCCTTGGCGCCAGGACCCTCGCCGGTGCGCGCGAACAGGACGTAGTGCCCGGCGATCCCGCCGTTGGAGATCCAGGTCTTCGACCCGTCGATGACGTAGTGGTCGCCGTCGCGGCGCGCGATCGTGCGCATCGCGGAAACATCCGAGCCGCCCTCGGGCTCCGACAGCGCGAAGGCCGCGATTTGGGTGCCGGCGCAGACCCTGGGCAGGTACTTGCGCCTCAGCTCCTCACTGCCGAACAGGGCGATCGACGCCGAGCCGAGCCCCTGCATGGCGAAGGCGAAGTCAGCGAGGCCGGAGGTGCGTGCCAGCGTCTCGCGGACGAGGCATAGCGAGCGCACGTCGAGCTTGTCGAAATGCCCGCCATAGGCCTTCGGCACCGCATATTTGAGCCAGCCGGCATCGCCCAGCATCTTCACGAAGCGGGAGGAGAGCGCATCGACATCGTTCTCGTCGTGTTCGTGCGGGGCGATCTCGCGCGCCGTCCACGCATCCAGTTTTTCTGCGAGCGCGCGGTGTGCGTCGTCGAAGAAAGGCCAGGCGAGGAACGTGCGGTCGGCCATCAGTTGCCCTCGAAGACCGGTTTCTGCTTGGCGGCGAAGGCGCGGTAGGCGCGGGCGAAATCCTCGGTCTGCATGCAGATCGCCTGGGCCTGCGCCTCGGCCTCGATCGCCTGCTCGATGCCCATGTTCCACTCATGGTCGAGCGTCTTCTTGGTCATCGCATGCGCGAAGGTCGGCCCGTGCGCCAGCTCGTGCGCCATCTTCGTCGCCTCGCCGAGCAGAGCGTCCGGCTCGCATAGGCGATTGAAGAAGCCCCAGCGCTCGGCCTCGTCGCCCGGCATCGAGCGGCCGGTGAACAGGAGTTCCGCCGCGCGGCCCTGGCCGATGATGCGCGGCAGCATCGCGCAGGCGCCCATGTCGCAGCCGGCCAGCCCGACGCGGGTGAACAGGAAGGCGGTCTTGCTGCGCGCCGTACCGAAGCGCAGGTCGCTCGCCATCGCCACGCATGCGCCGGCGCCCGCGCAGATGCCGTCGATCGCCGTGATGACGGGCTGCGGGCAGGCGCGGATCGCCTTGACCAGATCGCCGGTCATGCGCGTGAAGCGCAGCAGCTCCGGCATCTCCATCTTGACCAGCGGGCCGATGATGTCGTGCACGTCGCCGCCGGAGCAGAAATTGCCGCCGCTGCCGGTGACGACCACGGCGCGGATGTCGTCGACATAGACGAGGTCGCGGAAGAGGTCCCGCAGCTCGGCGTAGCTCTCGAAGGTCAACGGGTTCTTGCGGTCCGGCCGGTTCAGCGTGATCGTCGCGACGCGGTCCTTGTGCGACCAGTCGAAGTGCTTCGGGCGGAACCGGTCGGCGGTGTAGGCGGTCAGCATCAATCGCCGTCCTTTGTCGTGGGTAGCGGACTTGCCTGAATCGAGCGCTTGAGCTTGGCGAGCAGCGCCAGCAGCTCGGCCATTTCCGCGCGGCCGAGGCCGGCGAACAGCTCGTCGATCCAGCGTTCGTGGGTGGGGGTCATCTCGTCGAAGGCGCGCTTGCCGGCGCTGGTCAGCTTGACGCGGCTGCGGCGGCGGTCGCTGGGCGACGGCGCCCGCGCGATCAGCCCTTCGCTCACGAGACGTTCGACGAGGCCCGTGATGTTGCCGTTCGAGACCATCAGCCGGTCCGACAATTCGCCCATCGTCAGTCCGTCCGGGGCGCGGTCGAGCTGCGCCAGCAGGTCGAAGCGCGGCAGGGTGATGGCGAAATCGGCCCGGAGGCCAGCGCGCACGCGCGCTTCGATCAGGTTCGCGCAAGTCAGCAGCCGCAGCCACACGCGCAGCTCGAGCTTGTCGTCGCGGGCAAGCGCGCTTTCGCGGTCGGTCGTTGGGGCGGCAACGGCTTCGTTGTCCATCACGCCCTCTCGCCGCCGTCGATCGCCAGCGTCTCGCCTGTCACCGAACCCGCCGACGGCAGGCACAGATAGGCGACGGCCGCGGCGACTTCCTCGGGCGTGATCAGCCGGCCCATCGGGTTGCTGGCGGCGAGGCTCGCGCGCGCCTCATCGGCGCTGCGCTTGGTCTTTGCCGCGATCTTCTGAATGGCGCCGTCGAGCATCGGCGTGTCGGTGTAGCCGGGGCAGACCGCGTTGACCGTCACGCCGCTGCCGGCGAACTCAATCGCCAGCGCGCGGGTCAGGCCGACGAGGCCGTGCTTCGCCGCAACGTAGGCGCTGACATAGGAATAGCCCTTGAGGCCGGCGGTCGACGCGACGTTGACGATGCGGCCCCAGCCCGCTGCGACCATCGCCGGCGCTGCCGCGCGCGTGCAGAGATAGGCGCTGGTCAGGTTGAGGTCGATCATGCGTCGCCACAGCGCCGGGTCGGTCCTGGCGAAGGGCGCGCTCTCGGCGCCGCCGGCATTGTTGATCAGGATGGCTGGCGCGCCGAGCTTTGTCGCGGCGGTGGCGAGAGCCCGCGCCGCGTCCGCCTCGCTCGTGAGGTCCGCGGCGATGTCCTGTACGCGGGCGCCCTCGATGGAGCGGGCGGTTTCGGCGAGGGCGGCCTGGTTGCGGGCGATGAGGGTGACGTCGGCGCCGAGCCGCGCCAGCTCCCGCGCGATGGCGGCGCCGATGCCGCGCGATGCGCCGGTGACGACGGCATGCCGGCCGGCCAGCGGCGCACCGTTTTCGGCAGGCTGGCTCAGGGGCGTGCGCGACGCGGATGTGGCCATGAGGCTCCCGTGCGGATTCGGGCGGCGACCGCCGGCTCGAAATTAGTTTAAGCTTAAAATGATTGCCGGGCGCGGGCAAGCGTCTGCTGACCTCCGACGGCGCATTGCCCGCCGGCCGCGCCTCGCGTAGCATTCGTTGGCCAATCAGAGCAGGAGTCGCCGCCATGGCTGCCGAACCCGTTGTCCTTGGCTCGTTCATCGTCGGGCCGCTGATCTCCTTCGGCCTCTATGGCAGCGCGGCACCGCCGCAGAACTACTTTCAGGCGACCACCCAGGTAGAGAAGCTCTACAAGGAGAACGGCCGCGTCGTGGCGACGCCGGTCATGGACGCCGAGGCCGCGGAGCGGGCATGCCCGAACGGCAACCAGGTCGCGCGACAGACATCGCGCGTCGAGGGCTCGCAGGAGTTCCTGGTCTGGCAGCTACGCTGCAGATGATTGCGGGAAACTGGTAGGGGCCGATCTCAGATCGGCCCCGGCGCGGTCATCGCAAGAGGGCGGATCTCAGATCCGCCCCTGCACGAAATCGGAAAATTACGAAAAGGCCTTGAACGTGATCAGCGTGAAGGTGTCCTTCACGCCGGGCAGCTTCTGCACGCCCATCACGAAATGGCCGATGTCCAGATCGTCGGGCAGATAGCATTTCATCATCAGGTCGTACTGGCCGGAGATCGAATAGACCTCCGAGACCTGCTCGATGTTCTGCACTGCTTCGTCGGCGACCTCGTAGGACTTGCCGAGCTCGCACTTCACCATGATGAAGATCGTCTGCACGGCAGTCCCCTTCGCTGATTGGCGTCCGCGTATCCTAGCCGGCGGCGCGGCGTCCGCGCAGCAGGAAGGCGGGGACATGATCGCCCATGCCGACAGGCGTCGGACCGTCGTCGTGATCGCGGTCCCGGTGGCGTTCGCGACCGCGCGGCGCCTCGCGGCGCTGCTCGGAACGCGGCATCGGGGCCACCGCCGCCGGCGCCTGCCGCGGTTCGCGCGGCTCGGCCGGCCGCTCATGGTGCGGCTCGGCCTGTCGCTCCTGGCGCGACGCGGCCGGTCGCTCTTGCCGCGGCTCGCCGCGATGCGCGCGCCCGCCGCTGCGGCCACCGCGCCCGCCGCGACCGCGCCCGCGCTGCTCCTGGCGCTCGTCGGCAGCCGGGGCGGCATCGGCCACCATGCCGTCGATTGTCATGCGCGGGATCGGCTTGCCGATCAAGTGCTCGATCGCGCCGATGAACTTGCCGTCGTCGCGCGTGCCGAGCGTGAAGGCGTGGCCCGTGCGGCCGGCACGGCCGGTGCGGCCGATGCGATGGACATAGTCCTCGGCATGGATCGGCACATCGAAGTTGAACACGTGCGACATGTCGTCGATGTCGAGCCCGCGCGCCGCGACGTCGCTGCAGACCAGCAGCGTGATCGCGTTGCGCTTGAATGCGTCGAGCGTCTCCATGCGCGTCGACTGGTCCATGTCGCCGTGCAGCGCGCCGGCGTTGAAGCCGTGCTTCTTGAGCGACTTGTACAGGATGTCCACGTCGCGCTTGCGGTTGCAGAAGATCAGCGCATTGCGGACCGGCTCCGACTTCAGCAGCCGGCGGAGCGCCTCGCGCTTCTGCCAGTCGTCGGATGGCACCATCGCCAGCGCCTGGACGACCGTCGAGGCGGTCGAGGCGGGCGGGGCGACGGAGACTTCCTTGGGGTTGGACAGGAACTTGTCCGCGAGGCGGCGCACATCGGGCGCCATCGTCGCCGAGAAGAACAGCGTCTGGCGCAGCGGCGGCAGCAGGCCGACAATCCGTTCGACATCGGGGATGAACCCCATGTCGAGCATCCGGTCGGCCTCGTCGATCACCAGGATCTTGACGTCGGCCAGGAGGATGCGGCCGCGCTCGAAGTGGTCGAGCAGGCGACCCGGGGTGGCGATCAGCACATCGACGCCGCGGTCGAGCAGCCTTTCCTGGTCGTCGTAGGAGACGCCGCCGATGAGCAGCGCCTTGGTCAGCTTGGTGTACTTGCCATAGGCGTCGAAATTCTCGGCGACCTGGGCGGCGAGCTCGCGCGTCGGCTCCAGGATCAGCGAGCGGGGCATGCGCGCCTTGGCGCGTCCGCTCGACAGAATCTCGATCATCGGCAGGGTGAACCCGGCCGTCTTGCCGGTGCCGGTCTGGGCGCAGCCCAAGACGTCCCGGCCCATGAGCACGTGGGGAATGGCCTGCTGCTGGATCGGAGTCGGCGATTCATAACCCGCGTCGGCCACGGCGCGCAGTAATTCGGCGTTGAGGCCGAGGTCGGTAAACTTCATTCTTTCAGTACTTTATTAGATTGCTCTCAAGAGAGCTATAAACTGCCGGGCGCCGCATGCGCCCCGCACCCCATCAGATGGGGCGCGATCATAGAAACTCCAGTCGCCAAGTCAACTTTATCCACAATGCGTTAGGCGCGGTTCTTGGCCGCAGCGGGCGCGGAGGTTAGGGTGCCCGCCACCATGACCCCACCCACCCCGCTTATCCTGCTACCCGGTCTGCTGCTGGACGAGGCCCTCTGGTCCCACCAGCTGATCGCCCTTGGCGACATCGCCCAAATGACGGTTGGCGACCTGACGCAGGACGACAGTATGGCGGGGATGGCGCGCCGGATCCTGGATGGGGCGCCGACGCGCTTCGCGCTGGCCGGCCTGTCGATGGGTGGGTACGTGTCCTTCGAGATCATGCGCCAGGCGCCGGAGCGTGTGACCCGGCTGGCGCTGCTGGATACCTCGGCCCGCCCCGATACGCCGGAGCAGACCGCGAACCGCCGCGCCCTGATGAAGATGTGCGAGCAGGGCGAGTTCAAGGGCGTCACCCGTCGGCTGCTGCCGCAATGGATCCATCCCTCGCGCGTGGATGACGCCGCGGTTGCCGATACGGTGATGAGTATGACCGCGCGCGTCGGCCGCGACACCTTCCTGCGCCAGCAGACGGCGATTATCGGCCGCATCGACAGCCGGCCCGGCCTGTCGCACATCGATTGCCCGACGCTTGTGCTGTGCGGGCATGAGGACAAGGCCACGCCGGTCGAGGTGCATCGCGAGATCGCCGCGGACATCCCGAATGCGCGGCTGGTGGTCGTGCCGGAATGTGGCCATCTCTCGCCGCTCGAGCGGCCGGAGGCGGTGAATGCGGCGATGCGAACCTGGCTGACCGGGGACTAGTTGTTCCAGTCGTCGCCGCGCCGGTCGGGATGGTAGGGCGGCGTCAGCGCCACCATCATGTCTCCGATCAGCCGGTGGAAGGCCGGATCCTCGGGCCCCGAAGCCCGGCCGATCGAGCCGGCCGCATCCGTGAGCAGCTTGTCGCCGATGCAGAACGCGGCGCTGACCGAGATCGGACCGCCGGGCGGCGTGGTTGATGGCGGCGTCGGCGGCGCCGAGCACGTCCCGCCATAGGTGGTCGCGGCGCCGAAATTCATGACGACCTTGTAGCCGTAGATATCGTCGGGGCGCGGCGTCTGGCTGAAATACATGCGTGGGCCGAGATTGCGACCCTGCATCGCGGCCAGCACGCCGGCATTGCCCTGATCGTTCGGAAACGGATCGTCGCGGATGACGGCCAGCGCGGTACCCGTCGCCGCCGCAAGCGTGACGTGGTCCGGCGTGTACGCCGAGTCGTAGTAGCTGTAGTGCACGATAGAGGCATCCGCGCACGCGGACAGGCCCAGCGCGACCCCCAGCACGACCATGGCACGCATCGGCTTCCTCCGATTTACTCTGTTAACGCCCAGCGCGGCGGTTCCATTCCCCCGCCGGTGTGAGACATCTCACAGCGCCGCCGCCGATCTTCTCATACGGTCGGGTGCTTTACATCGGTGCCTGCCGGGATCAGTCTAAGGCCCTTGGCTTGGGCGCAAATTTCGCCCGGCCTCGCAAGCCACCGGTAGGCCGGCGCCGCCGCCGTGGCCTTTGCCGCAGCGGCGGCGGAACACTCGACGAAGCCGAAGTCAGCTGGGGGGAGAAGGGATGCGACGATGCCGCGTCGAAAATGGACGCTGCTGTACGCGTGCGTGGCCTTCGCGGTCTTGGGCAGTTCGGTTCCCGCGCCGTCGACCGGCGACGAGATCGCCGACGATGAGCGGGCCGCGCGCAGCCTGGCTACCATGCTGCGGGCCGCGCGGCAGGTCATCTCCAACAACCAGACCCTGATCAACGACGAGAAGCTCGGCGACAAGGGGCTGACCGCCGACAAGGTGATGGCTGATGCCATCGCGATCTATCAGACGCAGACCGGCGTTGACCCCACCAAGATCGACCCGCAAAGCCGCCACGGCCGGTTGCTGCGCGCGCAGATGGATGCGATCAGGAAGGTGATGAACGACACGCAGTCGATCATCAACCGCGAGGGCATCGCCTTCAAAGGCATCATCCCGTCGGCCTTCGCCCGGATGGTCAACGACGAATTCCAGGAGCGCGCGGGCGCGGAGGCCGAAGTCAAGGTCACGGCGCCGCCGGCGCTGATCCGTAACCGGAAGGCGCGTCCCGACTCCTGGGAGGCGGAGATGATCGCGACCCGCCTGTCGAAATCCGACTGGCCGATGGGACAGTCGCTGTCAGCGCAGGCGCCGAACCGCGGTCAACCGGCCTTCCGGTTCCTGATTCCCGAGTACTACGCCAGCTCCTGCCTCGTGTGCCACGGGTCGCCCAAGGGGCAGATCGACATCACCGGTTATCCGAAGGAAGGCGGGAAGGAGGGCGATCTCGGCGGAGTCATCAGCATCTCCATCCGCCAGAGATGACATGGAGGACGCTGGAGAGCCACGGTCATGGGCATTCGGACCTTGACGATCCGGGCGCGGCTCGCGCTCCTCATCGGCGCGGCGCTGCTCATCGTGCTGTCGGTAAACCTGTATCTCGGCTCCAAGGTCTCCGACAGCGCGCGCCGGCTCGACGCCGAAGCCGAGTACATCGACGTCCTCGGCGCCGCGAACGCCGCCAATGCGGCGTTCGGCGACCTCAAATACTGGCTCACGGATTTCGCGCTCAGCCTCCACAATGAGTCCGAACGGCAGGCGCTCGTGGCGCGGACCGCGCTCGAGGAGCAGCTCAAGCGCCTTGCGGCGTACGATCCGCAAGCCGTCGCCACGATCCATGACGAGTTGAAGGTCCTCGTCGATACGACGATGCAGGCGATCGACGCCTACACGGAGGACCAGCGCATCCGCGGCAACGCGCTGATGGCACATGGGCGCGCGCACGGCTATGCGATCGATCGCATCCTCACCGAGCTGGTCGCGCGGTTCCAGAAGCAGTCGGTCGATGCGCGGCAGCGGACGCGCCAGTCGGCCGAGCGCGCGGTGTTCCTGTCATGGCTGCTCGGCGCCGGCGGTGCGGCGCTCGTCCTGGCGCTCGCCGCGCTGACGTTGCGCTCGCTGGGCGGCCGCCTGAACAAGCTGATGGACGCCGTGACGGAGCTCGCGGCCGGACGAACCAATGTCGCACTGCCGGCGGGCGCGCGCGACGAGATCGGCGCGCTGTCCAGGACGATGGGCCTGTTCCGCGACAGCCTGATCGAACGTCAGCGGCTCGAAGACGTCCTTCGCCAGACCAATGCCGAGCTGGCCGACGCCGCGACCGCCGCGCAGCAAGCCAAGGCCGTTGCGGAGCAGGCGAAGGCGCGCCTGCTCGATGCGATCGAGAGTATCTCCGAGGGGTTCTGCCTCTACGACAAGGACGATCGGCTCGTCCTCTCCAACCGGAAGTACGGGGAGCTCTACCCGGAACTGGCGGCGATCCGCGTCCCTGGGGCGCGGTTTTCGGACATCGTGCGGCAGGCCGCCGAACGCGGGCTGGTTCCCGAGGCCGAAGGGCATGTCGACGAGTGGGTGGCGGCCCGGATCGCCCATCACCGCAATCCGTCCGGCGTCGTCGAGCAGCGGCTGAAGGACGGCCGCTGGATCCGCATCAGCAAGCGTCGGACCAGCGATGGCGGCACAGTGTCGATCTTCACGGATATCAGCCCGCTGAAGGAGCGCGAGGCGCAGCTTTCGGAGCTGGTCACGAGCCTCGAAGTGGCGCGGGACCAGGCCGACCAGGCCAGCGCCGCGAAGAGCGTGTTCCTTGCCAACATGAGCCACGAGCTGCGTACGCCGCTCAACGCCATCATCGGGTACAGCCAGATCCTGAAGGAGGAGATGGCCGGGAGTGACGACAGCGAGGCGATCGAGGACCTCGACAAGATCGAGACCGCCGGACGCCATCTTCTCAATCTCATCAACGACATTCTCGACCTGTCGAAGATCGAGGCCGGTCGCATGGATGTCTATGTCGAGAGCGTCGACGTGGCCGCTCTGGTCGCGGAGGTCACGAGCCTGGTGCAGCCGCTCGCGGAGAAGAACAGGAACCGGCTGGAGGTCATGTGCCCGGCGATGGTCGGTTCGATCCGCACGGACCACACCAAGATCAAGCAGGCGCTGCTCAACCTGCTGAGCAATGCAAGCAAGTTCACGAATGACGGGCGCATCGTGCTTGACGTGTCGCGCCTGCCGGAGAACGGGATCGAGATGATCAGGTTCTCGGTCGCCGACACGGGCATCGGCATGACGGCCGACCAGGTCACGCGGCTGTTCCAGGCATTCTCGCAGGCGGACGAATCGACGACCCGGCGCTACGGCGGCACCGGGTTGGGCCTCGCCATCACGCGGCATTTCGCGCGCGTGCTGGGCGGCGACGTCACGGTCGCCAGCGAGCCGGGTCAGGGCTCGACCTTCGTGTTCAAGGTGCCGGCACGCTTCGGCGACCGCGCGGTCGAGTACGCGCCGCCCACCGTGAAGGTCCCGGTGGTTTCCGGCGATCCGCGTGCCGCCGCGACAGTCCTGGTCGTCGATGATGATCCCACCGCGCACGATCTGATCGGCGACATGCTGGCGAAGGAAGGCTACAGGATCCTGCACGCGACCAACGGGCATGACGCGCTGGAGATGGCTCGCCGCGAGCGGCCGGATGCCATCACGCTCGACGTGCTGATGCCGCAGATGGATGGCTGGTCGGTGCTGACGGCACTCAAGGGTGATGCGGAGCTCTGCGATATCCCCGTGGTCATCGTCACCATCCTGCACGAGCGCAGCATGGGCTTCGCCCTCGGCGCCAACGGCTTCCTGTCGAAACCGGTGGAGCGTTCGCGCCTGTCCGCGCTGGTCAACCGGCTGGCGGCCGACGCGCGCGCGAAGGATCGCGCTGCCGACCATATCCTGATCGTGGATGACGATCGGGCGGCACGGGAGGTCGAGCAGCGCCTGGTCGAGAACCTCGGCTTCCGCACGGTGCAGGCTGCGAATGGCCGCGAGGCGTTCGAGTGGCTGAAGCGCAACGGCCCGCCCGCGGTCATCCTCCTCGACCTGATCATGCCGGAGATGGACGGCTTCGAGTTCCTGAAGGCGCTGCGCGACGACGAGCGGCTGGCGCGCACGCCCGTCGTGGTGGTGACCGCCAAGGAGCTGACGCCGGAAGACATGAACATCCTGGCGACCCACACGGCGCAGGTCATCTACAAGGGTTCGGACTCCGACATCGAGCTGACAGAAGCGGTGCACCGCATCCTCGCCGGACGGCAGAGCGCCGCGGAATAGGGTGACGGCCCGCTACGCATGCACGAGGACGTTTCATGAATATTCTTCTCGTCGAAGACAACGAAATGAACCGCGATATGCTGTCGCGCCGGCTGGCCCGCATCGGCCACGTCGTCGCGGTCGCAACGGACGGTCAGCAGGCGATCGACACGGCGCGCTCGCACAAGCCGGATGTGATCCTGATGGACATGAGCCTGCCGGTCCTCGATGGCTGGGAGGCGACGCGGCGGCTCAAGGCTGCCGCCGACACGAAGGCGATTCCGGTGATTGCGTTGACGGCGCATGCCATGCCGGGCGACCACGAGCGCGCGATCGAGGCCGGCTGCGACGACTACGACACCAAGCCGATCGAGTTTGCGCGGTTGTGCGAGAAGATCGAGCGCCTGTGCGAGCGCGCCAAACAGATATCGTAGGGCCCGCGTGGCCGGCGACGTGACCGCTGACTGGGATGCGCAGCTCCGGCGCGCCGTGCTGGCGACGGTGCGGCAGGAGCTGAGCGCGCCGGTCGCCATCATCCTGGGCTATGCCGAAATGCTGCTGGAGGACGCGGCGCAGCCGGAGCTCGCGGAGTTCGCGGACGACCTGCGCCGGATCCACGCGGCCGGTGCCCAGCTATCCGGATTCATCGACCGGTTCCTCGGCGCGGGGCAGGCAGAGTCGCCGGCGCTGACGGCGGATGCGCTCAAATCCTGGTTCCGGCACGATCTGCGCACGCCGATCAATGCCATCAAAGGATACGCGGAGATGATGCTCGAGGCCGCCGAGATGCGTTGCCTCGCGGCATTCGCGGCGGATCTCCGGCGCCTGCTTGCCGCGGCCCAGGCGCTTCTCGAGCGGATTGAGGGGCTGGTAGCGCTCGATCCCGGCGTCTCGCAGGCGGCGCAGGGGCTGCAGGCGTTTCAAGGCCTGGAGCTGCTCAAGGAAAGCCTCGTGCCGGAGGTCGTTTCGGCCATGCGTCCGTTCGCCGTCGGCCACGCGGCGCGCGCCGTGCAGTCCGGTCGCATCCTCGTGGCCGACGACAACGAGGCGAACCGCGACCTGCTGCGCCGCCGGCTCGAGCGGCTCGGTCATCGCATCGAAACGGCCGAGAACGGCATTCGTGCCCTGGAAACCGCGTTCGCGCACGCCTTCGATCTGGTCCTGCTCGATCTGATGATGCCGCGGCTGAGCGGGTACGAGGTCCTTATGCGCCTGCGCGCAGCGGAGCGGACCGCCCATGTGCCGGTGATCATGATCTCGGCGCTCGACGAGATGGACAGCGTCGTCCGCTGCATTGAGGCGGGCGCCGAGGACTTTCTACCCAAGCCTTGGAACCCCGTGATCCTGCAGGCCCGCGTCAATGCCTGCATCGAGAAGAAGCAGCTCCGCGACCGCGAACGGAAGCACGCGGAACAGCTCGCCGAGGCGCACAGGAAGAGCGAGTCCCTGCTGCTCAATATCCTGCCGGCGCCGGTCGTGGGCCGGCTCCATCGCGGCGAGGCGGTGATCGCGGACCGGTTCGACGACGTCACGATCCTGTTCTCGGACGTCGTCGGCTTCACGCGCTTTTCCACCGGGCTGGAGCCGCCGCGCGTGGTCGAGGCGCTGAATGCCCTGTTCACCGAGTTCGACCGGATCGCGCGCGAGCTGGGCATCGAGAAGATCAAGACGGTGGGCGACGCATACATGGCCGTGGCCGGTCTGCCGGAGCCGTGTGCCGATCATGCACTGCGGACCGCCACGATGGCGCTGCGCATGGTCCGGGCCGCGGAGCCGGTGGTCGGCCTGCAGGTCCGCATCGGCCTGCACACCGGTCCCGTCGTGGCCGGGATCATCGGCACCCACAAATTCGCCTATGACGTGTGGGGAGACGCGGTGAACCTCGCGAGCCGGATGGAGGCACAGGGCCTGCCGGGCGAGATCCAGGTTTCGCACGAAACCTTCGCGCGGGTGCGCGATCACTTCGTGCTGGAGCCGCGCGGCGACGTGGACATCAAGGGCAAGGGACCGATGCCGACCTACCTGCTGAAGCGGGCTATCGCCACCTGAGCAGGCCGGCCGGTTTTACCCAAGCTGAGGCATATCGCGTCCGGAAGGTGCAATTGACAGGCCCGTCGGGCATGCCTACCGTCGCCACTGTTTAGAAGCTCTCAAAAATGCAACGGCGCGGATCCACAGGAGGATGCGAGATGTGGAGAAAGCCCAGGATCGTCGAATTCGCTGTCGGGCTTGAGATCAACGCGTACGCTTGCGCGATTGTCGCCTGACCTTGACCGGTCCAGCGTGGCCCGGGGCGCAGATTCGTCGTGCAGATCCTCGTTCTAGGAGCCGCCGCAGGTGGCGGGTTCCCGCAATGGAACTGCAACTGCGCCAATTGCCGGCGCGCACGCGCGAACGATCCGGCAGCGCTCGCGCGCACCCAGTCATCGCTTGCGGTCAGCGCGGATGGCGGCCGATGGCTTCTCCTCAACGCCTCGCCGGACCTGCGGCAGCAGATCCAGGCCAATCCGCGGCTGCACCCGAATTCCGGCCTGCGGCATAGCCCCATCGCGGCGGCGCTGGTGACGAACGGCGACGTCGACCACGTCAGCGGACTGCTATCGCTCCGGGAAGGGCAGCCGTTCACGCTCTATGCGGCGGAGCGGGTGCTGGGCGTGCTCGCTGGTAACCCGATCTTCAACGTTCTGAACCCCGACATCGTACAGCGGCAGCAGTTGCCGCTCGACCGTCCCATCGCCATCTCAGGCAAGGATGGCGCGCCGCTCGGGCTGACCGTGACGGCCTTCGTGGTCCCGGGCAAGGTTGCCCTCTATCTCGAAGACCGGAATGCCGGCCCGGGACTGGGCACACAGCCTGGCGATACGATCGGTCTCGAAATTGTCGCGGACGACGGCAGCCGATTTTTCTACCTGCCGGCCTGCGCGGCGCTGCCGGCCGCGCTTGCCGAGCGGATAAAAGGCGCCAAGCTGGTGTTCTTCGATGGGACGCTCTGGCGCGACGACGAGATGATCGCCGCCGGCGTCGGCAGCAAGACGGGACAGCGCATGGGGCACATGAGCATCTCCGGGAAGGACGGCACGCTGGCGGCGTTCAGGCCACTCGGCGTCGAACGCAAGATCTTCGTGCACATCAACAATACCAATCCCATCCTGCTGGCGGACTCCGTCGAGCGTGCGGAAGCGGAAGCGGCCGGATGGGAGGTCGCCCATGACGGAATGGAGGTGAGGCTATGAGCGCGTTGCTGGCGCCGGCCGAGCTCGAGGCCGTGCTGCGCAAGATCGGCGCGGAGCGCTACCACAATCTGCACCCGTTCCACAAAATGCTGCATGGCGGCAAACTGACGCGCGGGCAGGTTCAGGCCTGGGCGCTCAACCGCTTCTATTATCAGAGCCGGATTCCGCTGAAGGATGCGGGCCTGATCGCGCGCGCGGAGGATCCGGAGCTGCGCCGCATCTGGCGGCAGCGGCTTGTCGACCACGACGGCGAGCGGGCGGGCGAGGGCGGTATCGCGCGCTGGCTCAGCCTGACGGACGGGCTCGGTCTCGATCGCGACTATGTCGCTTCGGCGCGGGGCGTGCTGCCGGCGACGCGGTTCGCGGTCGACGCCTATGTGCGCTTCGTGCGCGAGCGCAGCCTGCTGGAGGCGGTCGCTTCGTCCCTGACGGAGCTGTTCTCGCCGAACATCATCTCCGAGCGCGTCTCCGGCATGCTCAAGAACTACGACTTCATCAGCGAGAAGACGCTCGCCTATTTCAATGCGCGCCTGTCGCAGGCGCCGCGCGATGCGGATTTCGCGCTCGAGTACGTGAAGCGCGAGGCGCGGACGCCCGAGCAGCAGCGTGTGGCGCTGGCGGCACTGGAATTCAAATGCGACGTGCTGTGGGCGCAGCTCGACGCGCTCTACCACGCCTATGTGTCGCCGGGGCATATTCCGCCGGGCGCCTTCGTGCCCGAGGTCGGACGATGAACGAGCGGTTGCTCATCGCCGCGACCAGCGTGCCCAAGCTGCCGCGACACATCAAGCTGCGTTTCGACGAGGCGCGCCAGCGCTGGGTCCTGCTGGCGCCGGAGCGCGTGCTCGTGCCCGACGAGATCGCGGTGGAGATCCTGCAACGCTGCGACGGTGTCGCCACCGTCGCATCGATCGCGGACACGCTGGCCGGCAAGTACGAGGCGCCGCGCGACGAGGTGGAGCGCGACATCATCGAGCTTCTGCAGGACCTGGCCGACAAGGGAACGGTGGCCGCATGAGCGCGCCGGCCCCGCCGCTGGCCCTGCTCGCGGAGCTGACGCATCGCTGCCCGCTGCAGTGCCCTTACTGCTCGAACCCCGTCGAACTGGAACGGGCGGCCGGCGAGATCGACACGGCGGCATGGCGGCAGGTCTTCGATGAAGCGGCGGCGCTGGGCATTCTGCAGGTGCATTTCTCTGGTGGCGAGCCGACCGTGCGTCGCGACCTCGAAGAGCTGGTCGCGCACGCCGCGGGCCTTGGCCTCTATACGAACCTGATCACGGCCGGCGTGCTGATCGACAAGGCGCGGATGGAGGCGCTCGTCGCGGCTGGCCTCGATCACGTCCAGCTCAGTTTCCAGGATCACGAGCCCGCGAATGCCGACCGGATCGGCGGCTATTCAGGCGGCCATGCGAGGAAGCTGGAGGCGGCGCGGCTGGTCCGCGCGGCGGGGCTGCCGCTGACCGTCAATGCGGTCATGCACCGCCAGAACCTCGAGCATCTCGAGGCGATGATCGACCTCGCCGTATTGCTCGGCGCGCGCCGCCTCGAGGTCGCACATGTCCAGTATTACGGCTGGGCGCTCCGGAACCGGGCAGCGCTGATGCCGACGCGCGACCAGCTCGAGCGCGCGACCGAGGTTGTCACGGCAGCACGTGAGCGGCTGAAGGGCGTGCTGACGATCGACTACGTCGTACCGGACTACTACGCGCGACTGCCGAAGGCGTGCATGGGAGGATGGGGACGCCAGTTCCTCAATATCAGCCCGGCGGGCAAGGTCCTGCCGTGCCATGCCGCCGAATCGATCACCGGGCTGACGTTCGAGCGGGTCGGGGAGCGTCCGCTGGCGGCGATCTGGGCGGATTCGGAGGCGTTCACGCGCTTCCGCGGCACCGACTGGATGCCGGAGCCGTGCCGCGGCTGCGAGCGGCGCGAGATCGACTGGGGCGGCTGCCGCTGCCAGGCCTTCGCGCTGACCGGCCGGGCGGAGGCGGTCGACCCCGCCTGCGGCCTGTCGCCAGACCATGCCGAACTGGTGGCCATCGCAGGTACCGAGAGCGCGGCGGAAGCGCCGTCGTTCGTCTATCGCCGGATCGGTGCCGCGCCGGCGCGCAAGCCGGCGCTGGAAGAGACGCGCTAGGGCACGCTTATCCGGCGGCGCTCAACGGAAGCACTGCAGATTCGCTTCTGCCTGCGACCGGCGAAGCTCCTCGATGATGGCCTTGATTTGCGGCGGCTCGCGGAACAGGCCGACGCGGTCGCCGCCGATATTGCCGGCCTGCATGCTCAAGGCTGTCTCCGCCTTCTCGTAATCGGCGTAGGGCATGAGGCCCGCGATCGTGTCGATCGCGCAGGAGCACTTCACCATGGCCTCATGCGTGTTGTTGTTCGCGGCCATGCAGCCGATGACGAAATCGACGCGCGCGGTTGTCGGGTAGTCGTTGTCGGCAGCGGCCACGGCCTGGGTGGCCGCCAGCGCAATCAGGGCGGTGAGGAGATGCTGGGCGCGCATCCTTCGCTCCCTTGGCAGCCGCGCGTTCCGGCGAAGGTCATCGTCGCCTCGCGGGTGCCTTGTGCGGCACCGCCGGCCGGCACCAACGTCCTGATCTGGTAGATGGCGCCGGGTACCGCGTCGGCCAGAATGAAGCGGTAGGACTTTTCTCGGAAACTTTCGAACCGCGCGATCATTGGGTCGTTTCGAAATGGCGTCAGCGTGATGTCGGTTCCGCGTTCCTCCCTCCCCTGGAATGGGAATGAGATCGATTGCACCTCGGCGCGGTCCAAGAAGGCTTGTCGGATGCGGTTGCGGAAATACAGCTTCGATCCCCCGGTCGCCTTGCTCATCTCGGCGACGTCATGCTCGAGGAAGAACATCAGGACCGGATTACCGTGGAAGCCGGCCACCGGCTCGAACGGCATGCGGCGGTCGCCACTGAGGAAGTCGACCCGGACGTCTTTGCTCCCATCGGCGCGCGGCTCGATACCGATGGCCACGCTGTCGGAGAAGCTCTCGGCGCCAGCGTCCTCCGTGAAGCTGTACTGGACGACGGTCGGACTGACGATGGATTTCAGATGGTCGCTATCGAACAGGGCTGTCTGCGCCGGGCTCAGGGGCTGGTCGCCCTCCGCCGCGTGCAAGGGCGGCGCGATGGCGAGGGCAGCGGCGAGTCCCACGAAAAGGCTCCGATACGCCATGAGAAAGCCATCCGGCCGGGCGAGTGGGGGATGCCCGGGACAACAAGAGTAGGACAATGAAACCGCCCGTAAGCGAGGGATTTAGTCTCTCCTCTTTACAAACTGCGTAGCCCTATCTTTCGAATTATGTTATCCTGCTCTGAAGTAGTACTACATATAGATATCGCATCGCGGCATCCTTCTTGAATGGGATGTCGAATTGAACACCGTCGTCACTTGGAGAAATCATGGTTCAGCTCGTACTTGTCTTTTGCATGCTTGGTTCGCCTGGCGCCTGCCGAGAAGAGCGGCCGATGCTTGAAGATATGACCCTGGCACGATGCATGGTCCAAGGGCAGCAGATCGCCTCGGACTGGCTGTCGGAGCACCCGAACTGGGCACTCTCGCGCTGGCGCTGCGAGAACAATATCCCCAAGCAGAAGCAGATCTAGGGCACGCACCCGACCGGCCGCGGCCGCTCATCGGGCGGCCGCCGACCGGCCAGGCGGCGCCTGCCGAACTCACGCAGCCAGTCGCGCTCGCGGTATTGCCAAATCAATGGGCGTTGCGCTGCCGCGCTTCTGCTGAAACGTCCTTATGCACGCGCGTTGGATTTATTTAGCGCGTCTCAGCCGAATCCTTACCTCGCCTGCAGTAGTTTGTAACGCTTTGGGGAAGTCGCCCGGCATCTCGGAACGGGCCTAATATTTTTCGCAGGCGCTTTTCTTTGGCGACTGTTGCGCTCCAATCGGGCGTGTCTCCTCCGGCGCGTCTCGCTTGCGCTGCAGATGCATTCGGTCGGCCAAATCGCCGCCGTTGAAGTCGTTCTAAAGAACCTCAATCGGGAGAAACGCTATGAATGCGAATTGGCGTTCCTGTCTTCTCGCAGGTACGGCCGTCGTTCTGTCGTGCGGTGGGGCCGCCGCAAACGACGAGCTGCTCAAACTGCAGAAAGACCCCAACCAGTGGGTGATGCCAACCGGCGACTATGCGAACCAGCGCTACAGCACGCTGAGCCAGATCAACAAAGACAACGTCAAGAATTTGCGGCCTGCGTGGACATTCTCGACGGGCGTCCTGCGCGGCCATGAGGGCGCGCCGCTCGTGATCGGGAACGTCATGTATGTCCATTCGCCGTTCCCGAACAACGTCTATGCGCTCGACCTCAACAACAACGGCCAGATCATCTGGAAGTACGAGCCGAAGCAGGATCCGAACGTCATCCCGGTCATGTGCTGCGACACCGTCAATCGCGGCGTCGCCTTCGGCGACGGCAAGATCATCCTGAACCAGGCCGACACCAATGTCGTCGCGCTCGACGCCAAGACCGGCAAGGAGGTCTGGAAAGCCCTGAACGGCGATCCCAAGAAGGGCGAGACGATGACCTCAGCACCCATGGTGGTGAAGGACAAGGTCATCGTCGGGATCAGCGGCGGCGAGTTCGGCGTGCCGGGTCACGTCACCGCGTACAATCTGAGCGATGGCAAGATGGCGTGGCGCGCCATGTCTGTGGGCCCCGACGACCAGATCAAGGTCGATCCGGAGAAGACCACCGAGATGGGCAAGCCGATCGGCAAGGACTCGTCCCTGAAGACGTGGCAGGGCGATCAGTGGAAGACCGGCGGCGGCACGACCTGGGGATGGTACTCGTACGATCCTCAGCTCAACCTGATCTACTACGGCACCGGCAACCCCAGCACCTGGAACCCGGTGCAGCGGCCGGGCGACAACAAATGGTCGATGACCATCTTCGCGCGCGACCCCGACACCGGAATGGCGAAGTGGGTCTACCAGATGACGCCGCACGACGAGTGGGACTATGACGGCGTCAACGAGATGATCCTTGCGGACATCCCGGTACGCGGGCAGCAGACGAAGGCCCTCGTGCATTTCGACCGCAACGGCTTCGGCTACACGCTCAACCGTGAGACAGGGGCGCTGCTGGTGGCCGAGAAGTACGATCCGTCCGTCAACTGGGCGACGAAGGTCGACATGACGACCGGCCGTCCGGAAGTCGTGAAGCAGTACAGCACGCATGCCGGCGGCGAGGACAAGAACACGCAGAACATCTGCCCGGCCGCACTCGGCACGAAGGACCAGCAGCCCGCTGCCTTCTCGCCGAAGACCGGGCACTTCTACGTGCCGACCAACCAGGTCTGCATGGACTATGAGCCCTTCAAGGTCTCGTACACCGCGGGGCAGCCCTACGTCGGCGCGACGCTGTCCATGTATCCGCCGCAGGGAAAGAACAACCTCGGCAACTTCATCGCGTGGGATGCGGGCACCGGCAAGATCGTCTGGTCGAATGCCGAGCCGTTCTCGGTGTGGTCGGGCGCGCTGGCCACGGCCGGCGACATCGTCTTCTACGGCACGCTCGAGGGCTACCTGAAGGCGGTCGATGCCGCGACGGGCAAGGAGCTGTACAAGTTCAAGACTCCGTCCGGGATCATCGGCAACGTGATGACCTACGTGCACAACGGCAAGCAGCAGATCGCCGTTCTGTCCGGCGTCGGCGGCTGGGCCGGAATCGGGATGGCCGCGGGCCTCACGAAGGAGACCGACGGGCTTGGTGCGGTCGGCGCCTACAAGGCGCTGTCGAACTACACTCAGCTTGGCGGCGTTCTGACAGTCTTCTCTCTTCCTGACTGAGCGTTCCTCCCGGTAGGAACTGGTGCCGGCATTTTGGTGAAACCAAAGTGCCGGCATTTCTTTCTACAGATGGCACGTCCGCCCCCTCAACAGACGCGAGCGGAGATGTGGATGAAAGCGCGGCTCATGCTGGGCTTCCTGACTGCCTGTGGACTTCTCGTAGCCGTAACAATTGGTGCGCTGCGCGCGCCGGTCCTTGCCCAGACGACGGGGCAGAGCAACCAGACCGAGGAGAAGCCTTACGTCGTCAAGGATGGAAAGACCGATCGCGCCACCTTCAACGGATGGCGGCGCTACACCGAATCCTGCCTGCGCTGCCACGGGCCGGACGGCGCCGGCAGCTCCTACGGGCCGAGCATGGTCGACTCCCTCAAGGCGATATCGGAAGAAGACTTCAAGGAGGTCGTCATCAACGGCCGTATCAGCCAGAGCCGCCCTGACTTCGTCATGCCGCCCTTCGGCATGGTCGAGGACGTCGCGCTCTACATCGACGACATCTACGCTTACCTGAAGGCCCGGTCTGACGGCGCGCTCGGGCGCGGCAGGCCGGAGCGGTTCGACCGGTAGCGGCCCATGCGAGGCGCGCGTCCCATGCGGGCAGCCGCACACGCAGCGCTGCTCGCTGCGGCAGGAGCCCTCCTGGTCTGCGCCGCCGCGCGGGCGCAGACCGGGGAGATCATCGACCGGTCCGAGTTGCGGGTCTGCGCCGATCCAAACAACCTGCCATTTTCCAACGAGCGCGAAGAGGGTTTCGAGAACCGCATCGCGAAGATCATGGGCGAGGAGCTGCGCCTGCCCGTGAGCTATTACTGGTTCCCGCAGATCGTCGGGTTCGTCCGCAACACGTTGCGCCTGCGGCGCTGCGATCTGGTCATGGGCACGGTGGTCGGCGACGACATCATGCAGACCACCAACCCGTACTACTACTCGACCTATGTCATGATCTACCGGTCCGACGGGGGGCTGAACATTTCGGGGATGGACGATCCCAAACTCTCCCAGTTGCGGCTCGGGGTCGTCGGCGCGACGCCGCCGACGGACCTGCTTGTCCGTCATTCGCTGATGGCCAACACCAAGCCCTACGCCCTGACGGTCGATACGCGGCATGAATCGCCGGCGCACCAGCTCATCAAGGACGTCGCCGGCGGCGATCTCGACGTCGGATTCGTCTGGGGGCCGATCGCCGGCTTCTACATCAAGCGCGATGCGCTGCCGCTGCAGATGAAGATCCTGCGCGGCGAGCCCGAATCCGCCCGCATGGACTACCGGATCGCCATGGGCGTGCGGATCAACGAGCCCGAGTGGCGGCGCAGCATCAACGCGATCATCCTGAGACGGCAGCGCGACATCACCGCCGTCCTGCGCGAATACGGCGTGCCGCTCCTGAACGAGCAGGGGGAGTTGTCAGGCGGACCGTGACGGCCAGCTTGTTTCAGGACATTCCGGACTGAAGGACCCGCGCATACGCGCCCAGCCGGCTCTCGAGCTGGACCGGCGCCTCGCAGGCGTACCGCACCGTGCGACCGGTCTCCTCGAACGCCCGCGACACGTAGAGCCGCCGCTGCTCGAGGTCCTGACGGCGCTCCGCCGCTTCACCGGTCGCCTCGGGCGGAATCCTGCTCAGATCCTCGCCGGCGCGCGTCGCGATGTCCGCCAGCTCGCGCTGGCGGCGGGCCAGCGCCTGGATGCGGTCGATCAGGTCGCTGCGCTGCCGGTTGGTCTCTTCAAGCAGGCCGGCGAAGGTCAGGGTCAGAAGCCGCGCGCGGTCGTCGCCGAGACCCGCCGCGAACGCCCTGATCTGCGCCTCGCCAGCCTCCGCGGATACCTTGCGCGGCATGATCTTCTGAACCAGCGCGACCACATCCGGTTGCTGGTGCCAGTCGCCGGCGGCCTCGATGTTCTCCCCGGTCCAGAACTGACCGGCGGACAGTTTCAGGACCAGCCGCTGCGGGCAGGGCCAGTCCGGATCGACATGGCGCTGGGCTGCGCCGGCCCAACCGGGCAGGGCGAGGCCGGCGGCGATAACCGCACGGACGGCGAGGGCGGGCATCGACATCCGGCTACTCGACGATCAGCTTTCCGGCCATCCCGCGCTCCTCCAGGCCGCGCAGGCGGAAGTCGTACGTTCCGGGCCGGATCGGTACAAAGAAGACCTCGACCGCGCCGGCATCATCGAAATCGAGCTCCTCGAGGGTGGGAGTCTTGATCTCGATCTTGCCAACGGCAACCTGCCGGATCCAGGCGTTGCGCCAGAACTCCGGCGCCACAAGGTTGTATTCCCGCTTGCCGGACGCTTCGATCTTCCAGCGGTAGTACTTGCCCGTCTCCAGCTTGTACTCCTTCGATGACATGAAGAAGTCCGTCTGGTCGTTGCCGAGCACCAGCGGCTCGAGACGGGTCGCGCGCGATGCAAGGTCGCCCTTGGCGAGGGCGAACCCTGCGGGCACGAGAAGTGCGATGGGCAGCAGCAACTTCAGCAACGCCTTCATGAACTCCTCCCGCTTTGTCTAATCCCGGACTGCGACGCCCCATGGCAGGCGGCCCACCGGCAGCGACTTGATCACCCGCTGGGCCGCGACGTCGATGACCGAGACGTCATTGCTCACCCCATTGGTTGTGTACAGCCGTGTCTCGCCGGGGTTGAAAGCGAGATTCCAGACGCGCTGGCCGACCAGCAGATAGCGCAGAACCTTGTAGGTCTGGGCATCGACGACGGCGACGCGGTTTGCGGGGCCGAGCGCGACGAAGGCGGTCTTGCGGTCGCGGGTGATGGCGACGCCGACCGGCTGGATCGCCTCGGGCGTGACGCCCGCGATCTCGAAGCTGATCTTGTGGATCTCCTCCTGCTTCCGGCTGTCGATCACGCTGACCGTGCCGCCGATTTCGGCGGAGACCCAGACCTGCGCGCCGTCGGCGGTCCACACGGCCCGGCGCGGCCGGCTGTCGACCAGCACGTTGGCGACGACATCGCGCGTCGCGACATCGATGAAATGCGCCATGTTGGTCGTCTCGGACGTGTTGACGACGATCTTGCCGTCGGGGCTGATGCCCATGCCTTCCGGTTCGACGCCGACCGGGATCTCGCCGACGACGCGGCCGGCGACGGTATCGACGATGGTGACGAGATTGTCGTCCTCGTTGGCGACGTACAGGTGCACGCCGTCCGGGTGAAGCGCGAAGTCCTCGGGGTCGGAGCCGCTCGGCAGGTGGCGCACGACCTGGTAGGTCTCGAGGTCGAGGACCTCGATGCGGTCGTTGTCGCTGGCGCAGATGTAAAGGAACTTGCGGTCGGCGGAGAGCAGGATGCCACGCGGGCGCTGCCCGACGGGCACGGTCTTGGTGGCCTGGAGCGCGCCGCCGTCGACGACCGTGATCGTATTGTCCTTCTCGTTGGAGACGTAGATCGTCTCGCTCCACGCGGCGCTGGCGGAGCAGGCGGCCAGCGCGAGCGCCGATGCGCGGAAGAGTTTCATGGCGATGTCCCTCCGCTCATGCAGGGTCATTGCAGGCGACATTGGGTTTCCGGCCGGTCGATCCCGAGCGTATCGAGTTCCGAGAACTGGTGGAGGAAGCCGACCTGCGGCGACACGCTGACGAGCGATCGCGCGTCCGCGAGCAGGATCGGCTGGCGGAGCTGGTTGTCCCAGGACCGGAACGAGAGCTTGACGCCCTTGAACGCGGCGAGGTCGAACTTCTCGCCCTTCATGTAGGCCATGATCGCCTGGGGATCGACCGATCTGGACCGCGTCGCCGCCTCGCCGACGGCGCGCACCGCCATCCACGCCGTCTGGTCGCGCTCCAGCATCCACCGCTTCGCCTGCCTCAGGAAGCGGTTCTGGAGCTGCGTGGCGCCCCATTGTTCGAACGGACGCGCCCACACCGTCGGCGTGAGGCCTTGCGTGCCGGCGACCGGCCGCGGATCGGTCGTGCGGAAGGGCAGGTCGTCGCCGAACTCGCCCGCCTCGTCCGCTACGACCAGCACGTCGTAGCTGAAGCCCTGCGTGAAGCGCGCGACCTCGCTGGCGACCGAGAAGTGTCCCGTGTCGGTCCGGCGCGCGCCGGGATCGAAGTTCCAGGCCTTCTCCGCGACAAGCCGTGCTCCGAACTTCCTGATGGATCGCTTGACCGCGGCCGCATAGGCCTCGTCCGCCGCGGCGGGTCCCGTCACGAGGAAAATGTTCCGCCACCGCTTCTGTACCAGGTACTGCACCAGCGCGTCGGCCAGCATCGCCCGGCTGGGCATGAGGTGCATGACATTGCCGCGGCACTGCTCCGCGCGCAGCTCGTCGTCCCTGGCGCCGGCGTTGAAAAGGGTGACCTCCCTGGCTTCGGGCAAGGCGGCAAGCGCCGCAAGACGATCCGCGGGCAGGTCGGTGACGATGAGGCGGATCCCGGCGGCAACGAGGCCGCGGAAAGCCTCGGCAACATCGCCGTCCTGGGTAACGATCCGCTCCTGCAGCGTGAAGGTCTGTCTGGTGAAGCGACCGGTCGTGTTGTTGTCGACGATCCCGAGGCGCGCGCCGGCGAGCCCTTCGTCTTCCGGCGGGGTATCGAGATAGGAATGCGGCAGGACGACCGGGATCGGCTGCGTCAGATAGGCGATGCGGACCTCGCCGGACGCGCTGTCCTGCGCGGCTGCCTCGACCGGCGACGCAGCCGTGAAAAGGGCGACAAGGACGACATGGAGCCACGGTGCGCGTGATGCGCCGGGCACGGCAGTCCTCCCATTCGTTCGTTATGGGCTGATGATGCCGGCAGCGCGCGCGGGTTGCCACTTGGCTGAGGCGGGGGTATCGCCTCCTTCCGTGGTAAGCCGGTCACGCCATCAGGCGCCGTCGCGCAGCGTCACTCCGCCGCCCGCCGCGCGATCAGGCCGCGCGCGGGGTCATAGCCATAGATGGCGGCAGCCATGAACACGACCAGCGCGGCCGAAACGGCAAGGGCCGCCGGTGCATTGAACTGCCCATACAGCGCGAAGCGGATCAGCTCGACCGCCTGCGTGAACGGATTGGCGAGGCAGAGGTAGTACAGAGTCAGGCTCGCCTCCTTGACGCGCCATAGCGGGTAGAGCGCCGAGGATGCGAAGAACATCGGGAAGATGACGAAGTTCATGACGCCGGCGAAATTCTCGAGCTGCCGGATCATCGACGACAGAAGCAGTCCCAGGGCGCCCAGCATCATCCCGGACACGATCAGAGCCGGCAGGACGGCGACATAGCCCCACCACGGCGGCTCGATCTCCCAGAACCAGGCAATGGCGAGGAACGCGTAGGCCTGGAGGATCGAGACGCACACCCCGGCCAGCAGCTTCGCCGTCAGCAGGAACCAGCGCGGCAACGGGCTGGTCAGAAGAACGCGCATGCTGCCCATCTCGCGGTCGTAGACCATGGACAGGGAGCTCTGCATGCCGTTGAAGAGCTGGATCATCGCGAGCAGGCCGGGCGCGATGTAGACCTCGTACGGGATGTAGGTCTCGTAGGGCGGAATGATGGAGACGCCGAGCGTGAAGCGGAAACCTGCAGCGAAGATGACGAGCCACACCAGGGGGCGCACCAGCGCGGAGAAGAAGCGACCCCGCTGATTGAGAAAGCGCAGCCATTCGCGCCAGACGATGCCGTGCAGACAGCGCAGGTATCGAACGATCGCCATGAAACGGCTGGTCCTTTCGTGCGGCCGGAACCGGTGCGTGCGTCGCTCTATCCGTTCGCCGGTCGCGCCTACCCATAATGACGTGCAGGCGTTGCCGGGGCCAGCTGTCACTGTGCCCGAGGAGCGAGGGCCCGACATGCCGATTGTCTTCAGGGCCGGGCTGGCGGCCGTTATCGCGGTGCTCTGCGGTTCTCTGGTTGCCGCCGAGCTGCAGCAGAAAATGGCTGTGTTCGACTTCGAGCTGATCAACACGTCGCTCGAGGCGGAGCGACCGGATGAGGCGGCGCGGCTTGCGATGCTCAGCGGCAGGCTGCGCGATCACCTGAACGCGTTGCACCGGTTCCAGCTTGTCGACACGGCGCCCGTCGGCGAGCGCCTGGCCCAGGCACCGGAGCTTCGCAACTGCAATGGCTGCGATGTCGATTTCGGCCGGGAGCTCGGCGCCGACATCGTCGTCACCGGCACGGTGCAGAAGGTCAGCAACCTGATCCTGAACATCAACCTTGTGGTCAAGGACGTATCCTCGGGCTCCACCTTGAGCGGCGGCAGCATCGACATCCGCGGCAACACGGACGAATCCTGGCAGCGGGGTCTGGATCGGCTGCTGCGCAATCAGGGTCTTCTTCCCGCTTCCGGCGGCGGCGCATCGTCCCCGACCAAGCACTAAGGCCCTCGCGGCACCGCGCCTGCGGAGGGCGGTCGGTCCGACCCCCTCAAACTTTATGGTCCTTGCGCCTTCGGAATCGCTCGGTCATCGTGTCGGCGATGGCGCCTGATGGGGCAGGTCAGGGCGCCCTATTTTCTCAATGAAGCCGGTTTCGCTCCCTCCGTCTTAAGGACCGGGCGAGGCCTTCAAACAAAGGGAGGAGCTCTATGGCTACGGTCACTGAAGTCGCTACAAAAATTCATCCGTCCGTCGACAGCGGCGTCAAGGCCGGCAATCCGAGTTTCGCGGGCGGCGTCCTGCGCTGCAAGTGCAACACGAACCCGGTCGAGGTCACGATCACGGGCAATACCGCCCACAACCATGTCTGCGGCTGCACCAAGTGCTGGAAGCCGCAGGGAGCATCGTTCTCCATGGTGGCGGTAGTGCCGCGCGACAATCTCAAGGTCACGGCCAACGCTGACAAGCTGAAGGTCGTTGATGCATCCGCGGCGATCCAGCGCCATGCCTGCCGCGACTGCGGCGTGCACATGTACGGCCGGATCGAGAACAAGGGCCATCCGTTCTACGGCCTCGATTTCGTGCACACCGAGCTGTCGAACGACAAGGGATGGAGCGCGCCTGAGTTCGCGGCATTCGTCTCGTCGATCATCGAATCCGGTGCCCGGCCGGACAAGATGGGCGCCGTCCGCGCCCGCCTGCACGAGCTCGGCCTCGAGCCCTATGACTGCCTGTCGCCGCCGCTGATGGATGCCATCGCAACGCACGTCGCGAAGAGCAAGGGCGTACTGGCGTCCTGAGCCATCAATTCGCAAGAGGGTCGCGCTCGTGGCGCGGCCCTCTGCGATCCGGCTCGTTCACTGGATGATCTTGTCGCGATTGCGCGCCTTGTCGAGGCCGACCGCTTCGTCCAGGCCGCGGGCCTCCTTCATGATCGCGCCATAGAGATCCGCCTCGGTCAGATCGGCGCCGGTCACATCGGCGCGGCTGAGATCCGCTCCCGACAGGTCGGCGCGAAACAGGTTCGTCTGCGCCAGGCTGGCATCTGTCAGGCGCGCGAAGGTGATGACGGCGCGGTTGAGGTCGGCTCCGGCGAGGTTCGCCCCGGCAAGGTCCGAGCCTGACAGGTCGGCCCGCATCTGGCCCATCGGCTGGTTGCGCATGTCGACGCCCATGCGGGCGCCCGACAGATTGCAGCCGCGCATGTTGACCCGGCTCAGCCGCGCGACGATGCGGGCGCCGGACAGGTCGGCGCTCTCGAAATTCGGCGCCTCGGCGGGCAGGACGTCGAGGCCCGGGTACACGACCGGGCCGAACAGGCTGGCGCGCGCCAGGTTGGCGCCCTTGAAGTTGGCGCGCATGAGCCAAGCCGCGTCGAGGTTGGCGCCAGAAAGATTTGCGCCGGACAGGTTGGCCCCGACCAGCTTTGCGCCAAACAGCTTGGCGTTGCTGAGATCCGCCTGCTTGAAATCGACATTGCTAAGGTCGAGGCCCGACAGGTCGCGGCCGCCGAGCTGTGCCGGACTGGCAGGCGTGGCAGCGCGGATGGCCTGGATCACATCTTCGACCGTCAGGGGGCCGCTGTCGCACTCGGCCGGCCGTTCTGCCGTACGCAGGGCCTGCGGCACCTTGCAGTCGTTGACGCGCTGCTCGTCCGCGGATTTTCCACTCAGACGCTCCTTGATCGTCAGGGGGCCGGCGGGCTGCTGCGCTGCCGCGACGCCAGCCTCAGCCGCGACCAGGACGATCGCGGCGCTGCAACCGACGACAAGGCGTTCGGTTTTTCTCATGTGCCTGTGACCCTTCGTGATTGTAGAGGAGAGCAAAGCCCATGCGCCGGTTCATTTGGCACCTGCGGCCGGCGCAAATCCGGAGGGGGTAATAGCCGGAAGGGCAAGGGCCCGCGGATTGACACCCCTTGGCGACGCGCCTAAGTTTTGGATGTTTAGAAGCTCTCCAAAGAACCTTGCGGAGGACGCACGATGTGGAAGAAGCCCAAGGTTATTGAGATCGCCGTCGGTATGGAGATCAACTCCTACGCTTGTGCGGTCGTCGCGTAGTTTGAAGAGTGAAAGCTCGGGCCTGAGGCGGTTCGCTTCGATCGAACTGAGCCTCAGGCCCGTTCGCATGCGGTAGTGCTGCTCCGCCGGACGCGGTACGGATTTTCCCGAACTTTGATCAGGACGCGCGCGGCTCTCGCGTGAGCCGATCGAATGCGTCGCGCATCGTGTCAGCGCCGCTGGCGGCACATACGGCGCTCACGGCGCCCTGCGCGAGGACACGGCCGCGGTGCAGGACGATGACCTGCGCGGTTTCGTCGACCTCGTCGATCAGGTGCGTCGCCCAGAGCACGGCGATGCGGTCGGCCCTGCAGAGGCGGCGCACGTGGTCGATCAGGAACTGCCGGCTTGCGATGTCGAGGCCCACGGTCGGCTCGTCGAGCAGGAGCAACTGCGGATCATCGAGCAGGGCGCGCGCGATCTCGACGCGGCGCCGCTGTCCGCCCGAGAGCTGGCGGACCTTGTCGTCGAGACGATCCTGCAGCTCCATCCGTTCGATCTCGCGCCTGATCCGGTCATGCGCCAGTTGCCGCGACATGCCGCGCAGCCGGGCGTGATAGGACAGGTTCTGCGCGACCGTGAGGTCGAGGTCGAGAGTCGGCTGCTGGAAAACGATTCCCATGCGCGCGAGCGCCGCCTCGGGATCGCTGTTCAGCTCCGTATCGAAGACGCGGATTGTCCCGGCGCGATGGGCGTAGAGCCGCGTGATGAGCGAGAAGAGCGTCGTCTTTCCCGCGCCGTTGAGGCCGAGCAGGGCGGTGAAGGTGCCCGGCGGCAGCGCGAACGACACGCCGTGCAGGACCTTCCGCGCGCCGAAGGAATGATTCACATCCGCGATTTCAAGGGCGTTCTGAGCCATCGCGGTGCGCGCTCAGCGCTGCTGTGCCATGTAGTGGGCCAGCGCGTCGATGTCGGCAGGCGGCAAGCCGTAGAGCACCGCCGACATGCTGGTGTCGACGCCGGCGCGCTCGTTGGCCTGGTACTGGTGCATGGCGTGCCGGAGATAATCCTCACGCTGTCCGGCCAGCCGCGGCATCTGGTCCCGGCCGGCATAGCCC
>JAESGS010000150.1_pt1 | contig 107410 bp, 104 predicted proteins | sample 9269761 | NCBI WGS metagenome assembly JAESGS01 (sample SAMN15741799, study PRJNA653493) | algae metagenome | isolation source: Cyanosarcina radialis HA8281-LM2 and co-occurring heterotrophs from damp... | place: USA: Makauwahi cave, Hawaii | collected 2011-01-06 | reverse complement strand
AGGCGTTCCGAACATCGCGCCGTTCAGCTTCTACAACGTCGCCTCGGCAGCGCCGCCCGTGCTTTCGCTCTCGATCGACCGCCGCTACGGGCGCGACCAGAAGGACACGATGACCAATATCCGCGCGACGCGCGAGTTCGTGGTCAACGTCGTCAGCGAGGAGATCGCGGCGCCGATGAACATCGCCTCGTTCGACTGGCCGCCCGAGGTCGACGAGTTCGCCGCGGCCGGGCTCACCCCGAATTATTCGACCGTGAGCGTACGGCCGCCGCGCGTCGCCGAATCGCCCGCCCAGTTCGAGTGCCGCCTGCTGCAGACAATCGAGATCGGGAAGTGGACGCTGATCCTGGGCGAAGTCGTCGCGTTCCACTGCGACAAGGACCTGCTCGACGAGCGGCTCCGGGTCGACATGGACCGCCTGCGGGCCGTCGGCCGCCTCACCGGCAGCCAGTACTGCCGGACCAGCGAGCGGTTCAGCCTGAGCCGCACGGCCGACAGCCCCGACAAGACGCTCAATGCGTAGCCGCGTGCTCGCGGCCTCGCGGGTCCTGAACGCCATCCGATCGATCGACAACACGCCGAGACGAAACACGGAGTTGCAGTGATGCCGGGAAAACGCCACGCGGAGATCGCCGGAGCCGGGATTGCCGGCCTGACCGCCGCCTGCGTGCTCGCGCGCAGGGGCTGGTCCGTCCGGGTCCATGAGCAGTCCCAGACGCTGCGCGAGATCGGTGCCGGGATCTACCTGAAGGAAAACAGCCTGCGGGTCCTCAGGGAGATCGGCGTCTTCGACCGCATCAGCAGCCTCGGGGTCCGCCTGCGCGAAGGCCAGATCCGCGACGAGCGCGACCGCGTCCTGGTGCGCCGCGTGCTCGAGAAGGAAACCTGCTATACGACCCTGCGCGGCGACCTGCACCGCGCGCTGGCGGACCAGGCCGAGGCCTCCGGCGTCGAGATCGTCACAAGCTCCGGCGTCGACCGCGCTGATCCCGACGGAACCCTGCACCTGTCGTCGGGCAAGGCGCTCAAGGCCGACCTCGTCATCGGCGCGGACGGACACCGCTCGCGCATCCGCGACAGCGTCGGCCTCACGGCGCGGGTTGGGGCGCTGCGCGACGGCGCGACGCGCCTTCTCATTCCGCGGACCGAGGCCGACGGCGACGGTATCTCGAAGGAGAACTGGTCCGGTGATTGCCGTCTCGGGATCGTACCGTGCAGCCCGCGCGACGTGTACGTCTTCCTCATCGCGCCCGAAGGCAATCCAACGGCGACGTCGATGCCGGTCAACAAGGATTTCTGGCGCAGCCGGTTCCCGCGTCTCGCCCATGTGATCGACCGCATCTCCGACGAGGGCGGCCGTCACGATCCGCACGTCTTCGTGCAGGTGCGCGGCTGGCACGCGGGCCGGGTCGCCATCCTCGGCGATGCGGCGCACGCGCAGCCGCCGAATCTCGGCCAGGGTGCCGGGATGTCGATGGCGAATGCCTCGGCGCTCGCGGCCCATCTCGACGAGAACGCCGACGTCCCGAGCGCGCTTGCCTCCTGGCAGGACGCGCGTCGCGGCGTCAGCGAGCAGGTCCAGCTCTGGTCCTATCGCTACGGCGTCCTCGGCTATTGCTGGCCGTCGATGCTGACCGACCTGCGTTCGGGCGTGATCTGGACCGTCGGGCATGTCGGCTTCACGGCACGCAAATGGGGATGGCTGTGGCGCGGCGGCCTCGACCCCAGCCAGGCCGCGGCAGGCTGAGTTTTCACGAGAATCGGAGGGCATCGCGATGACGACACTGCAGACGGACCGCGAGAAGATCAGGCTGCGGCCGCGGCGCCTGGCGCATGGCAACATCTTCGTCAGCGACCTGGAGAAGTCGATGCACTTCTACCGGGACGTCTGCGGCATCGAGGAGGTGTTCCGCGAGCCCGGCATCATGGCGGGCTTCCTGAGCAACGGGAACAGCCACCACGATATCGGCCTGATGCAGGCGGCGAACAAGCCGCGCGTCGGCCGCGACGGCCATGTCCAGATCCCGACCGGCCGCGGCCATAGCGCCGGCCTCAACCATCTCGGCTTCGAGATGGAGAGCGAGCGCGCGCTCGTCGCCGCCCATGAACGCGCCAAGGCGCAGGGCTTTTCGTTCCACCGCACGACCGATCACGGGATCTCGCACAGCCTCTACGTCTTCGATCCCGAGGGCACGCTGCTCGAGTTCTACGCCGACGCGATCGACGACTGGCGCGGGTTCTTCGCCGACAAGGAGAACGAGCTGATCAGCGGCCCGTGGACGCCGGACCCCGCCACGGCCAGCGACCGGACCCTGTACACGACGACCTTCGACCCGGCCGTGGTCGGCGGCGCCCCGCTCAAGCCGCGGCGCATCAGCCGGGCGACGCTCACCGTGACAGACCTACCGAAGCAGATCGCGTTTTATAGCGACGTGGTCGGCCTGGATTGTGTCGCGGGTGGTGCGCGCGAAGGCTACGCCGTCTTCGCCGGCGCGGTCGGCGAGCACACCCTGGCCCTGTTCGACGCGAACGGCGCGCCGGCAACGCTGCATCACCTGGGATTCGAGCTGGCGAGCGACAAGGACCTTGCCGCCAGCGCGGATGCTTTGCGGCGCGCGGGCATTCCGCCGGTGGCCGAGATCGATGCCCCGAACAAGAAGAGCCTTGTGATCGCCGACCCGGACGGGCTCAAGCTCGAATTCTACGTGCCGCGCGCGGGCGCCCTGCCGGCCCCGGCCGCAGCGAGCGATCCGAACCGGCTGTACCTGATCTGACCGGACCAAAACGCATTCGAAGGAGAATTCCGCAATGGCAAAGCCGATCGAGTACATCAATCCGAAGGGCGCGGGGCCGGCACAGGGGCTGTATTCGCATGTGACGCGCGTGCCGGCCGGTCCGCTGCTGTACATCGCCGGGCAGTTGTCGATCGACGCGCAAGGCAATGTTGTCGGCAAGCACGATTTCGACAAGCAGTGCCACCAGGTCTTCGAGAATCTCGGCACGGTCCTCAAGGGCATGGGCGGCAGCTTCGACGACGTCATCAAGTTCACGACATATCTCGTCCACTCCCAGGACATCGAGAAGTTCATGAAGGTGCGCGCGGCCCTGTTCCCGAAGCTCTTCTCCGGGACCATGTATCCGCCGAACACGCTGCTGATCGTCGATCGCCTCGTGAAAGAGGATTTCGTCGTCGAGGTCGAGGCGATCGCCTATGCGCGATAGCGGGGGGCTGCCCTGCCAGCCGGGGGCGCGCCGATGAGGATCAAGTTCGTCGATGTCGACGGCGTCCGGACGCGCTATCTGGATGCCGGCGACGGCGAAGCGCTGATCCTGCTCCACGGCGTCGGCATGTCGGGCGACGTGTTCCTGCCGAATGTCGAGCCGCTGAGCCGCAGCTTCCGTGTCATAGCACCGGATCTGTGCGGGCACGGCTTCACGGACCATGTCGATTTCGGCGGCGAGCCGCCGCCGGTCGTCATGGCCCGGCATATCGCCGGACTGGCGGCGGCGCTGGGCCTGACGTCTTACGCCGTCGGCGGCAGCTCCTTCGGCGCCCTGATCGCCGCCCTGATGTATTTCGAAGCGCCTGAGAACATCCGGCACCTGATCCTTATCGGCAGCGGATCCGTATTCCACCCCGGCGATGAACAGAAGCGGACGCTACGCGCCGCCATGGCCAACGGGGTGACCGCGATGGCAAACCCGACGCTCGAGTCCTGCCGGCAGCGGATGGCGCGCATCGTGTACGACGGCGCCACGGTTCCCGAGGCGGTCCTGCCCGTGCAGCTCACGGCCTATGCCCTGCCCGACCGCCTGCGGGCATACGAGGCGACGATCGGCGGCACGATCAAGACGATGGACAGGCCCGACGCGCGCGTCCATGGCCGGCTGGAGCGGATCGCGGTGCCGACGCTGGTGATCACCGGCCGCGAGGACGTGCGTGCCTCCTGCGATCTGACCACGGCCGGCGTGAAGCGGATGCCCGATGCGCGGCTGCATATCTACGAGAAGTGCGGACACATGCCGTTCATGGAGCACCCGGACCGGTTCAACGCCGATGTGGCGGCGTTCCTGGGAGCCGGCAAGTAAGCGGAGGAAGAAGATGGCGAAGACGCAGCGCGAAGAGTTCTCGATCCCGGGCCTCAGCCCGCCGCTCAGCCACTACTGCGACGCGGTGCGCTTCGGCAACCTGCTCTTCATCTCCGGCATCGTCGCGCTCGACGAGAAGCAGGCCGTCATCGGCGGCGACGACGCGGCGGCGCAGGCCGAAGCGATCTTCCAGATCATGGCAAAGGTCCTGAAGGCCGCCGGCGCCGGCTTCGAGGACGTGCTCAAGGTGACGGTGCTGCTCACCGACGTGAACGACCGCGGCAAGATCAATCCGGTGCGGCAGAAATATTTCGGCACCACACGGCCGGCAAGCACGCTGTTCGAAGTATCCCGCCTCGCCGTGCCGGGCCTGAAGGTCGAGATCGAGGCCGTGGTCGGCGTTCCCGGCCGCTGATCCGAACTGGCATCAGCCGCATGGCGGCGGCCAGCGTTCTGCCAGGTCGGCCTCCGGCCAGGCTCAATCCTTCTGCCTGAGCGCCGAAACGATCTGGCGCCTGTGTGCGCGCCATAGGGCGAGCGTGGCCCGCATGGATTTCAGGAGCCTCTCGGCCTCCGAAACCCCGTGCCCGTCACGCCGCAGCTCCTCGACCAGCTTAGCCTGGCGCGCGACGCGCTCTGCACCCTCGGCTATGTCACGTTCGGCCTTGGCAAGGTCGCTACGCTCTTTGACCTTGTCGAGCATGACTAGCCAACGCAGCGACGCGGCTAGGGCTCCCTCGCGGTGGCCGGTTTATTTGCGTCGACGCGCCCGTCGCAAGGCGGCGCGAGCGTCATAGTTCTCCGCGCTGATTCTGGTCGCGCGGACGATGTCATCCGCCCGGACCAACGCGGTGCGCGAGCGGCTCAGCGCATTGCCGGTGTCGCGGATCCGCTCCTCTGTCTTGGCCAATTGCTCTTCCATGCGATTTTTGAGCGCGACCAGCTCTTCCTGGATGATCTTTCCGTCCTTGACCATGGCCAAGCCTAATCGATTTATCAGCCGCCAGAAAAGAGCCACGGAAACAACCGCTGCAGGCCCCGGATCGCGCTTACTTGGCTAAGCTGTTCTTCAGCCGTCGTTCGCGTCCGGCGCGCTGCGCGGCCCGGTCCGCCAGCAGCGCGTAGTCATCGGCGAGCCGCGAAAACGTGGCGCGCGCCCTCCGATCCTCGATTCCCGAAGCGGCCGCCTGCAGTTCCTCCGCCTTCAGCCGCCATCGCCGCGCATCCGGCATGAGCCCCCAGATTCCCCTGCTTGCGGCCTGATCATCGACCTTGGCCGGCGGCTCGCGCGACCGGAGCCGATATTCCACGGGGTCGAGAAGATGCAGAATCTGGTCCCGATGCATACGCCACGCTTCAAGCGACCGCTGCAAGGCGGCGAGGAGCGCGTTGCCGGCGCGCTGTTCGCGGCTGCCGTCAGGCAAGCGGGCGACCAGCAGCCTTTGCTGCCTCACCCGCCTCTCCCCTGCCGCGATGTGGGCATCTGCCTGGACGAGATCAGCGGTTTCTTTCGCCACGTCGACCATAGCACCACCCAGACTACATCAGCCGAGGCAGCCGGCCAGAACATTGCTGGAATAATCGCGCTCGGACAGCGAGCCGATGAGGTCATTTCCCTCGCTCGGGCGTTCTAGCCGGCAAAGATCCTCAATCTTTGAAGAGGTGCATGCGGCGCAGAACGAAGGTCCTCCTGCGACAGGCCGACTTGGCGATATTGCGTGCGTCGCAAGCTCGGCGGGAGGTAGGCGAGATGATAGCGCTGGCGCGTGTGCGCTCGCACCGGGCAGCGGACTCGCTGCGTTTGTCGCGCGCGGACGTCGCCGACGCGAGAAGATATCTGGAGCTGCACCGTTCGCGCCTCCGCCACTTCCGCCACTGACGCCCCACGCCCGACAGACTTATCCGGCGGACTCCGGCGGGCCCTTGCCCGCGGGTGCGATCAACAGGTCCTGCACCACTTTGGCATGCTGCTCGAACTCGGCCGCCCGCTCATCCCATGAATCGGCCGACTGGGTCTGCTTGCGCGCGCGAGCGTCATCGGCCATCCGGCGCAGGAGCGCCGCACGCTCCCGGTTGGTGCGCAGCGCCGCCCAGAGCGCGCGCTCGACCTCGACTGATTGCGCCGCGAGCAAGGTTTCGGCGGTATGAGCGTGGCCGACGGCGCAGCGGAACCGCACGACCTTGTCGTTGATCACGGAAAGCGGCCCGCCGCAGTCGGGGCAAACGAAGACCGGCATCGTCCCCGAGCTGTGCGGCGCCACAAGCTCCCAAGGCTCTGCCACGCCTTCCGCGGCGATTTCGCTCTCGCGCTTGATCTCCGCGGGTACCGCGACGGCGGCGCCAGGCGCCTCCAGGACGAGACGGGAGATCAGAGGACCAAGCTTGTCTGCCGTCGCGACATGATCGGCTTCCACGGCGGCGAGGGCCGCCTGCGGCATGGACGGATGGTCAGCTTCCGCCGGATCCTGCACGACCGCGATGCCGCCGCATCGTTTCAGCGCCACCAATCCCGCTGCACCGTCGGTGAGCGCGCCGGACAGGACGACACCGATCGCGCGCGATCCATATGCGGCGGCGACCGACCTGAAAAGCGGGTCGATGGCAGGCCGCGCCGAATTCTCGCGCGGGCCGCGGCGGATGATCATCATTCCGTCTTCCACCAGAAGATGGCGGTCGGCCGGCGCGATATAGATGCGCCCCTGTTCGATCCGCTCGCCGTCGGTTGCAAATTTGGCGGGCAGACGACCGGCCTGATTCAGGAGCGTCGGCAGGATACTGGAGCCGTTGCCGATATGGGTTACGACGAGCACAGCCGCCGGCAAATCGGCAGGAAGATCCGCCACCACCTGGCGAAGGACTTCAAGCGCGCCGGCCGACCCGCCGATCGCAACCACGTCGCGATTTCGCAAACAAAACTCCGCTTCCGGAAGCGTGAGGGAGTAACGGTGCCGTCTACGAAGGGTTCCTGATCGGTGCGCCCGGCGGAGCCGTCGTCATCTCCGCTTCCGTTGGCTCGTCCTCGCTGCGCCCGCCCTTCGCGGCAACCGCGGCGAGCAAGGCGACAAGAAGCGTCTGCTTCACAAACGGCTTGTCGACGACGCCGACGTCATTGAACCGTGGCGGCACGATCTCGCGCCCATAGCCAGTGCAGAAGACGAAGGGAATATTGCGCTCGCGGAGCGCATCCGCGACGACGAAGCTGGGGGTGCCGGCAACATTGATATCCAGGAGGGCCATATCGATCGCGGCGTTGCGTGCGGCCTCAAGCGCCACCGGCACGCGGGGAAAAGGGCCGATGACAACGCCGCCATAGCCGGAAATTATTGTCTTGGCGTCGAGAGCCACAAGCAATTCGTCCTCAACGACAAGTATTAGTCGGCCCTTGAGGGGACTAGCACTAGCGTCCTTCGAAGCTTGGTCGTCCTTGCTCATCGGCTACCGCGTCCCCCGCCGACACTTCGATCGTGCAATTGAAACCGCCTGGATCGAAGTTGAGTTCCGCGTTGCCGCCGAGCTCGTAAGACAGGCCTTCCTCGATCATGCGTCGTCCAAAGCCGCGCCGGCTGGGCGGCTTCACCTTCGGCCCGCCTGTCTCCTTCCATTCCAGCTTCAGGTGGCGGTTGGAACCTGCACCGCCAAGATTCCATGAGACCGCGATTCGTCCGGCGGGCCGCGACAGGGCCCCGTACTTGAGCGCGTTGGTGGTGAGCTCGTGAACGACCAGTGCCAACGACAATGCCGCGCGCGGGGTCAGGAGGAGATCGGGCCCGTTCAGCTCGAAATTGGCGCCGTCCTGCTTGATATAGGGCGCCGCCTCTGCCTGCAGCACGTCCCGCATCGTCGCGCCGGCCCAGTTCGTCCGCGTCAGGAGGTTCTGGGTCTCGCTCAGGGAACGGATGCGGCCAGTGAACGACTTCCGGAACGACGTCAGCGTGTCGGCGTCGTCGGCCGTCTGATTGGCGATGGAGAGGACCGTGGCGAGCATGTTCTTGACGCGGTGGTTCAGCTCCGCGAGCAGCAGCCGCTGGCGCTCCTCGGCCTGCTTGCGATCGGCAATGTCGCGCGCGATCAGCGATGCGCCGACGACCTTACCGCTGAGATCGCGCGTGCCGGAGACCGTCAGCGAGATCGGAATGACGCGCCCGTCGCTCGCGACCATCGCGGTGTCGCTGACGCGCGCTGGCTCGTCACGTTTGGCGCGGTCGAGAAGCTGGGCGGCCTCTTCGGTCCGATCGGGAGGGAACAGGACGGTCCAGCGGCGTCCGATGCTTTCGCGCAAGGGATAGCCGAATGTCCGCTCCGCCCCCGCATTCCACGCGGTGATCATCCCGTCCAGGGAGATGCCGATGATCGCATCGAGCGAGTAGGCGACGATGTTGCCGAGGCGGGCCCGCTCCTCTTCCAGGGTCTTGCGTTCGGAAATGTCGATGAACGTCATCACGACGCCGTCGATGACATTGTCGATCGTGCGGTAAGGCAGAATGCGCATGATGAACGTCGTGCGGCCATCGGCGAGATGCACCTCGCTCTCGATCGGCACCAGGGACCGCATCACCTTGCCGATGTCGTCCTGCAAGGTCCCGTAGGCGAGCCGCGTGACGATATCGGTGATCGGCCGGCCGATGTCCGACTCGATCAGGTGAAAGATGTCCTTCGCCATCGGTGTGAAGTTCTTGATGCGGCTATGGCTGTCGATGAAGATCGTGGCGATCTGCGTGCTCTCGAGGAGGTTCTTCAGATCGCTGTTGGCGCGGTCGAGGCTCTCGATCTTGACCGTCAGTTCGCTGTTGACGGTCTCGAGCTCCTCGTTGACCGACTGCAGCTCCTCGCGCGAGGTTTCCAGCTCCTCGTTGGCGGATTGCAGCTCCTCGTTCATCGACTGGAACTCTTCGTTCGACGACTTGAGCTCCTCGTTGGAGGTTTCGAGCTCCTCGATAGTGGTCTGCAGGCGTTCCTGCGTCGAACGCAGCTCGACCTCGAGCTGCTGCACCAGCTTGCTCTCGCCCGTGCCCTTGCGGCTGGCCGGCCTTGCCTCCTGCGCCGGCTGTGCGGCGCCGACATCCTCGAAGATAACCAGGAAAAAGGACCCGGCGTCGTCGCTGACCGTCAGCGGCTGGACGATCAGGCGGATGGGCTGCGCGCCGCCGTTGATGCCGACGACGATATCGTTCTGAACGATCTTGCGCTTGGCCTGCAGCGCCTTCGCCAGCGCCGCGCGCAGTTCGAGCCGCAGCCCCTTCCGGGCCATGTTGATCAGGTTGGCGTTCGGCGTCCCCGCCGGCAGTTCCAGGTACTTGCCTGTCCCCGACGAGGAATAGATCAGGTCGTAATGGTCGTTGATGACCACGTAGGCCGGCATGAACGTGCCGATCAGCGTGCGTTCGACCGCGGCGATCAGCGCTTTCTGCCCGGTCGTCTTGGGCCCGAGCGACGGGGCGCGGGCCGGCGCGTTCCGATCGCTTGCGCCGTGCAACGGAAGCGCCGGAAGCTGCGGCGCAACCGCCGCCGTCGCACGGAACATGCGGTACTTGCCGTCCACGATCGTGAAGAACTTGGAATGCTGCGTGACGTTCTCGGACGGGCCGAGGAACAGGAACCGGCCGGGGCGCAGCGCAAAATGGAAGAGCGGCAGCACCCGGTTCTGCAGGTCGCCGTTCATGTAGATCAGCAGGTTGCGGCAGGAGATCAGGTCCAGCCGCGAGAACGGCGGGTCCTTGATCAGATCGTGCACCGAGAAGACACACAGCTCGCGGACGTCCTTGGACACCTGATACGTGTCGCCGCGCGGCACGAAGAACTGCTTGAGGCGCGCCGCCGGGATGTCCCGCACGATCACGTCGGGGTAGATGCCCGCGCGCGCCACATCGAGAGCTTTCTCGTCAATATCGGTCGCGAAGATCTGGATCTTCGGCGCGACGTCGACCTTGCGCATGTGCTCGCGCAGCAGGATGGCGATGGAATAGGCCTCCTCGCCCGTGGCGCAGCCCGGCACCCAGACCCTGATGCTGTCGTCGACGCGGTTTTCGAACAGCTTGGGGATCACCTTCGCTTCGAGCGTCGCAAAGGCGTCGCGGTCGCGGAAGAAGTGCGTGACGCCGATCAGCAGGTCCTGAAACAGGTGTTCGACCTCCGCGCCGTCCTTGCGCAGCCGCTCGACATAGCTGGCGACCTTCTCGAGCTGCACGACCTGCATCCGGCGCTGGATCCGGCGCAGGAGCGTGCTTTCCTTGTACTGGCTGAAGTCGTGGCCGGTCTTGGAACGCAGCAGGGTGCAGATGTTGACGAGGTAGTCGCGCATGTCGCGCTGCAAGGCGGTGTCGCCCTGGCCGTCGCCGAAATGCTCCAGCCGACGCGCATAGTCGAGCAGTTTTCCCGGCATCTGCTCGACCGGTAGGACCAGGTCGACCAGGCCGGTCGCCACGGCGCTACGCGGCATGCCGGGGTATTGGGCGGACTCGCTCGCCTGTGCCAGCGTCAAGCCGCCGGCCTCCTTCGCCGCCTTGATTCCCTGGGTGCCGTCGGTCCCGGTTCCCGAAAGAACGATGCACACGGCGCGCGGCCCGCAATGTTCGGCCAGCGACATGAACAGGTCGTCGACCGGCGCGTTGTGTTCGCGCCGCGGCTCCGGCACGAGCTTGCCGTTCTTCAGCCGCAGCGTGGAATCCGGCGCGATCACGTAGACGTGGTCCGGCTCCACCCGCACGGGCTTGGCCGCGGCGACCACCGGCATGGGCGACGACCGTCCCAGCACCTCCGCCAGGGCGCTCTTCTGCCGCGGATCGAGATGGGCGATCACCACGAACGTCATGCCGCTGTCCGCGGGCATGGCGCGGAAGAAGCGCTGAAAGGCATCCAGACCGCCCGCCGATGCGCCGAGGCCGACGACCAGCCCTCGATGCACATGGTCACGCTTCGGCTGCGCCGGCCTGGCTTCGCGCTTGTTTCCAGAGGCCTTCGGCCGCGCGGCCCGCGCTGCGGCCTTGTTGTTCTTCTTTTTCTTGGTTGGCATCGTACCGTCCCGGAAGCTAGCGGGGGCGACGGTGCCCTCCGCAAGTTGAAAAATCAGTTTAGCGCCAGGCAAGGGCCGACGCTGGTTTTTTCCATCGCTCTTGGAGGCTTCGAGTTCCCATGGCGCCAGTCCAAGCTCGCCAAGCGACGGGGCGACGCCTATGCTCGATCGGTCGAGAAGCGGCTGCCGTACCAACCGCTACGGTCAAGCCACAACGTGGTTGAGAAGGGTCCGGGACCGGTCAAATGGCCGTTGCGAGAAGCGATCAGCCCATTCTGGAACCGGCGTTCAGGGAGGCCCTGATCGTCGAAGACTGCTATCACGCGGCCGTCGATCTCGCACGGCAGTTGCAGGATCTCGGCTGCCATGCGCTTGTCGCCAACGGCGCGTCGAGCGCGATCGCGGTGGCTGCCAGAAGCCAGCCCGAGATCGCCTTCATCGACATCAACCTCGACGGCGGCTTCGAAGGGCTCGATGTCGCGCGCGAGATCGAGAGGCGCACCGGTGCCAGCATCGTATTCGTGACGGGCTACAACGCGGAAGACCTCAAGGGGCGGCTCGAGCCGTTCCGCAACGCGGTGATGGTGTTCAAGCCGGTCAACCGCAGTACGCTGCAGGCAGCCCTGCGCCTGGTTTCATCAGCCCGCGCCGAGCCGGTGCAGAGCGCAGAGCTAGCCGTTCCCTAGCCGCAGCAGCCGCCGCCGTGCCCGTGGTCGTGATGGCCGTGCGCATGCGTGTTCGTCGCCGACAGGTCGGTGACGCCGCCGCCGGTCATCCAGAAGCCGATATTGTCGTGGCAGAACTTCGGATCGGCGCCGACCATCGACATGAACAGGTGGTGCCAGTTGCGGCAGATGTTCAGCTCCGCCTTCACCCAGGACAGCGGGTCGCGCGCATAGTGGCGCCAGTAATCGCCGCGGACGTTGAGCCCCGGCACGGCGGGAATCCACGATTCCGATAGCCAGAGATCGGGGTCGCCATGCTTGGCGGCCATCTTGCGGATCTTCGGATCGTCGAGCGCCAGCAGGCGGCCATCCTCGATCAGCGTCTCGTTGTCACCCTCGCGCTCCAGCGTGACGGTCGGGAAGTAGAGGTGCAGGTGCCAGTGGCCGACCTTCAGCCCCTGCTTCGCCGCGCGCCGCTCGTCCATCGACGAGATGATGGTGCCGAAGCCGATATGGATGACGCCGGAGCGCACGCGCTCGTACAGGCAGTTGATCCAGCCGGACGGGAAGCCCTTGCGCGGGCGGTGGATGTGTGGGTTGGTGCCGATCGAGGCCTCCCACCAGTACATCAGCCCCTTACCCGGGAAGCCGGGATACTGCAGGTGGTCCGTCTCTGCCTTCAGCTTGCGCAGCTTCGCGCCGAACTCGCCGCCCTCGCGGATGTCGACGATGCGGCTGTTCTCGATGACGAGCTGGGTCCAGTCGACCGGGGCGATGTGGTTGGTCGTGCCGGCGATGACGCCGTTGCCGTCCTCCTTGCCGGGCAGATAGAGCCACGGCTTGCCGAGGACGTGGCCCGGCAGGTAGGTGCGGCCGAACTGCTCGTTGCCGGCCCAGGTCTGGGCGACGAGGTCCGGGTTGAAGTTCTCGCGCCTGGAATCGTAGTAGCCGGCGTGGTTCGTGTACTCGACGTCGGTCCCCTCCGGGTCCTTGATGCGCACCCGCTTCGAGGCGCGCACCCGCTCCCACGTCCACATGTCGATCGCGTGCAGCAGCTCGTAGGGCATGGTGTGCGCCGGCGAGGCCAGGATCTCCGGCGTGATGAACGGCATGCGCTGGATCTTCATGTCCGCGTCGGCCAGCACCGGCCCGCCATAGCCCCACAGCAGCTTGTCGTACTTGCCCTCCTTGGACATCACGTCCCACTGGTCCATCCAGTCGGCGAGTTCCTTGGTGCGGCGCAGGTAGTACTCGACCTCGTCGGCGCCGACCCAGTCCGGGATCGGGCCCTTCTCGGCCATCACGATCTCGTACTTGCAGCCGTACTTCTCGAGGATCTTCTTGCAGGCCTCGACCACCATCGGGTCGTGCCAGTTGTCGACGCGCAGCAGCACGCGCTCGCCGCGCTTCAGGTCCCAGCACGCATGGAGGCCCTGGTTGTACGGGCGCTTCGCCACCGCATCGAGATACGGCAGGAGCTGGTCGGACGAGGTGATCTCCAGCATCGGCGGGCAGCGCGGCGGCCGCTTCGCCATCAGCGGCGGGCTCGTGTAGGTCGGCACGAGGGCGGGCTGCGTCGCGGAAATAGGTTGATCGAGCACGCGTTCCTCCTTGCGGGGGCGCCGCGCGCCCGCCTTGATCTGCCGATATTGGATGCAAATTTCGGTGACCGTCAACCCGGAATGCGCTATTACGGTCCAGGTCAGTTGTTTTTGCATCCAAAATGGCGAGCGGCCCATCGATGTCAACGAACCTCGATCACGCCACCCAGACCCTGCGCGAGCTGGTGCTCTCCGGAGCCTTCGCGCCCGACCGCAAGCTCGGCGAGGAAGCGGTGGCGCGGGCGCTGAAGCTGTCGCGCACGCCGGCGCGGATCGCGATGGCGACGCTGGAGCGCGAGGGCCTGCTCGTGCGCACGCCGCGCCGCGGCTATCGCGTCCGCTCCTTCACGCTCGACGAGGTCGCCGGCGCCATCGACGTGCGCGGCGAGCTCGAGGGGATGGCCGCGCGCCTGCTGGCCGAGCGCGGCCTGGACGCTGCGACCAACGCGCGGCTGGAGACGGCACTGGCGCAGTCCGAGGCGATCCTGCAGCGCAGCGCGCTCGACGTCGCCGACCGGCTAGCCTGGACGCAGTCCAATCTCGATTTCCACACGGCGCTGATCGAAGGCAGCGGCAACACCGCGCTGCGCGCGGCGTTCGAGCAGGTCATCCGCATCCCGCTGGCCTCGCCGCGCTCGATCATCTTCGCCGTCTCGACGACGGACCGCTCGCGCGGTCAGCTCCTGCGCGCGCACGAGGACCATGTCCGCGTCGTCGAGGCGGTCCGCGCGCGCCGCGGCAGCCGCGCGGCGGAAGTGATGCGCGACCACGCGCTGCGCTCCAGCGACAACAAGCGCAGCAACTTCCACAGCATCGGCGGCGACGCGCTGCTGGTCGGCCAGAGCGGCACGGCGCTGGTCCGCGACGCGCCGCTCGCCGCGTAAGGCACCATTCGGGATGCGCAGCAACTTCGGCACGACCCTCACCCTCCCCTCTCCCGCAAGCGGGAGAGGGTCCCGGAAGCGCTGGGTCGCGCGCCTTCTCCCGCTTGCGGGAGAAGGCGGGGGATGAGGGCCGCGCCGCGAAGACGATCTGAAAACGCAAAGACAGGAACCGGAGGAAACATGAATCGACAGATGATCGGGCGCCGGAAACTCGGCGCCCTGCTCGCCGGCGCCGCGCTGCTGCTGAGCGGTGCCGCGCAGGCGCAGACCGACTATCCCAACAAGCCGATCCGGCTGATCGTGCCGTTTGCACCCGGCGGCGGCGGCGACACACTGGCCCGCACCGTCACGCAGAACGCGGCCGACGCGCTCGGCCAGCCGATCGTGATCGAGAACCGGCCGGGCGCCGGCGGCAATCTTGGCGCCGCTCTTGCCGCCAAGTCGCCCAACGACGGCTATACGCTGTTCTACGGCACCAACGGCACGCACGCGATCAACCACGCGCTCTATGCCAATCCCGGCTTCGATCCGGTCAAGGATTTCGTGCCGGTCGCGCGGCTGACGCGCATCGGCATGGTGGTGGTGGTGAACCCGAACGTGCCGGCGAAGTCGGTGCCCGAGCTGCTCACCTACCTCAAGGCCAACCCGGGCAAGGCGACGTTCGGCTCGGCCGGCAACGGCACCAGCTCGCATATCGCCGGCGAGATGTTCAAGATCCAGACCGGCACCGACCTCCTGCACGTTCCCTATCGCGGCAACGGGCCGGCAATGATCGACCTCGTCGGCGGCCGCATCGACATGATGATCGACGTCATACCGGCGGCCTATCCGCACGCGGAGGCCGGCAAGATCCGCGCCCTCGCCGTCACGACGCTGACGCCGGTCGCCGGCGCGCCGACCTTGCCCACGCTCGATAGCTCGGGTGTGAAGGGCTTCGAGCTCAGCGCCTGGGACGGGATCTGGGCGCCGGCGGGCACGCCGCGTGCGATCGTCGACAAGGTCAACGCCGCCTACCGCGCCTCGCTCACCGACGCGCAGGTCAAGGAGCGACTGTTCGCGCGCGGTGCCGAGCCGGTTCCGGGTACGCCCGAGGAATTCGCACGGTTCGTCGAGAGCGAGCTGCCGAAATGGGCCGATGTCGTGAAGCGGTCCGGCGCGAAGGTCGAATAGGCGTCAGGCGGCGGCCGGCAGCGCCGGCCGCACCAACGCCGCCGGAAAGACGAGCGTCATCGTGGACCCCATGTCGGGGCGGCTGTCGACCTCGAGACGGCCGCCATGGCGCTCGATCATCGCCTTGACGATGCTGAGGCCGAGCCCGGCGCCGTCGTATCGGCGCGCCAGCCGGCTGTCGATCTGCTGGAAGGCCTGAACCGCGAGAGCCACCTGCTCCGGCGTCATGCCGATGCCGCGGTCCTCAACGGCGATGGCGAGGCCATCGCCCCGAGACTCGCAGCGGATGAAGACCGGCGTGTCCTTCTCGCTGAACTTCACCGCGTTCGAAAGCAGGTTCAGCAGCATCTGGCGCACGCTGCGGCGGTCGGCGCAGACATGCGAGACATCCGCCCCGACATCGATCTCGATGCTGCGCCCTTGCGCCATCGCGGTGCCGCGGAAAATATCGACGACCTCCACAACCGTCGGCGCGACCTCGAATTCCTCCATGCTCAGCTCGAAATGGCCGGTTTCGAACCTCGCCATGATGAGAATGTCGTTCACCAGCTCGAACATGTGGGTGCCGCTGCGCAGGATGTCCTGCGCGTAGTCCCGGTACTTCGGCTGGTTCAGCTTGCCGAACGTCTCCTTGGCGATCAGCTCGCTGAACCCGATGATGGCGTTCAGCGGCGTGCGCAGCTCGTGGCTGATGTTGGCGAGGAAGCGCGACTTGGCCTCGCTCGCCGCCTCCGCCGCCTCCTTGGCGCGGTGCAGGTCGCCCGTCATGGCGTGCAGCTCGGCATGCGCGCGGCCAATGACGCGATGCTGGAAGGACAGCAGGCAGATGAACGCCAGCCCGCACAGCACCAGGCCACCGGCGAGGCCGGAGAAGGTCCAGTGCAGGTCCATCAGCGCGCGCTGGTCGTCCGCGACCTGGCTGCCGCCGTACTGGTTCGCCGCCGCGGCGAACTGCGTCAGCTTGCGCTCCAGCGGCCCGAGCAGGTCGAGAGCCTCATGGACGGCGCCGGGCTGCTCGAGGCGATCCAGGATCGGCTCGACCGTCGCCAGCGTCTCGGCCAGCTCATCCACGATCGCCTTACGCTCGGGCGCGCCCTCCACGAACGTCGCGACGTCGCCGCCGCGCAGGACGGTCAGGCGGTTCTGCATGATGTCGAAGCGCAGCACCACCTCGTCCTTGTCGATCGTCGACCCCGGCAGGCCGAAAGCGGCGACGCGGTGCTCGAAGCGCTGCAGCTCGGTCAGCGCCTGGCTTGACGCCCACGCGACGTTGTAGCGCGCCACCTCGCGCAGCGATGCCTGTCGCTCGAAGGCGACGAAGGAGATGTAAGTCGCGGCAATGGCGAAGGCGACGATTGTCGCCCCCAGCGCGGCCTTGATGATCCGCAGCGCGGGCACGGATTGTACTCCGGAAAACCGGTACTCTCGGAAAGAAGAACGGGCGCCCGCGTCGCGGCGGGCGCCCGCCCGGTCAGGCTACTTCACCTCGATGCGCGCGACCTGCCACACCGACCGGCTGTAGAACTTCTGGTTCTTCAGGTCGGGATTGCTGTCGAACGGATAGACGATGAACAGCGGGCCCTTGTCGCGGACCGGCATGTACTCGCCGTTGCGCTTCAGGGCGAGGATCACGTTGTACTTGGCGATGTCGTCCATCGGCAGCTCGGCGCTGTAGTCGTTGAGCGCCACGGCCACCAGCCGCTCGCCCTTGGCGCCCACCGCCTGCATGACCTTCGCCAGCGGCACGCCCTCGAACGCCACCGGCTCCTTGTACCAGGGCGTGCTGGTCGTGAAGGAGACCATGCCGATCTGCTCCAGCATCGCGCGGTCGAACTGCGCAGCGCCGTCCTTGTTCGTGTTCGAGATCTTGCCCATGACGGTCAGGATCGGCTTCTCGGCCGGCTGGCCAAGACCGGCGGCCGCGATGGCGAGGCCGCTCGCGAGCATCGCGACGGCGGCGACGACCGGCAGGACGAGCTTGCGCAGCGAAGTGATAGACATAAAAACACCCCTATGTTGGACCCGGACTTTACAGACAAGGATTATAGTAGTAGATACGAATTGAAGCAAATGACGTAATATCTAGAATTGAATACTAATTTAATACTTTGTTTATCTCAAATTTTAGCGAACAAGCCGGGTCGGACAGCAACAAGCGGACGTGTCTAAGGAGCCAGCAGCGATGATCGAGATCTTCAAGGAGTTCACGTTTGAGGCGGCGCATCAGCTCGCGGCGAACGTTACGGCGGGCCACCCCTATTCGAAGATCCACGGCCACTCGTTCAAGGTGGAGATCTTCATGCGCGGCGAGCCGGACTCGGCGACCGGGTGGGTGGCCGACTTCGCCGCGGTCGACCGAGAGCTGCAGTCGATCCGGCAGGAGCTCGACCACAACTACCTGAACGACGTCGAGGGTCTCGACCGGCCGACGCTGGAGAACATCACGCGCTGGATCTGGCACCGCCTGCACAACAAGCTCCCCGGCCTGCACCGCGTGCTGGTCCGGCGCGGAAGCTGCGGCGAAGGCTGCGTCTACAGCCCGCTCGCCGCCTAGCAACCGCGCCGGCTCAGCCGGCGCGGATGCGGCCCAGGAACTGATCGACCGAGCCGCGCAGCGATTCCGCCTGATGCGAGAGCTGCTCGGCGGCCTCGAGGACCTCGCCGGCGCTCGTACCCGTCTTGCCGGCGGCCGCGGCCACGCCGGCAATGTTGGCCGACACCTCGCTGGTGCCGCGGGCGGCCTCCTGGACGTTGCGCGCGATCTCCTGGGTGGCGGCCCCCTGCTCCTCGACCGCCGCGGCGATCGAGTTGGCGATCTCGTTGACCCGGCCGATCGTGGTGCCGATCGCGGCGATCGCCGCCACGGAGCTGCCAGTCGACGACTGGATCGCCGTGATCTGGCTGGTGATCTCTTCCGTCGCCTTCGCCGTCTGGGTGGCGAGGTTCTTGACCTCGGCGGCGACGACGGCAAAGCCCTTGCCCGCCTCGCCGGCGCGGGCCGCCTCGATGGTCGCGTTGAGCGCCAGCAGGTTGGTCTGACCGGCGATGTCGCTGATCAGCTTGACGACGTCGCCGATGCGCTGCGCCGCTTCGGAAAGCCCCTGGACGGTCGTGTTGGTGCGCTCGGCCTCGGCCACGGCCTGGCCGGCGATCTTGGTCGATTCGGCGACCTGGCGCGCGATCTCGGAAATCGACGAGGACAGTTCCTCGGCGGAGGTCGCGACGGTCGACACATTGGTCGTCGTCTGCTCGGACACGGAAGCGACAGCGGCGGTCTGGCGCGAGGCATCCTCAGCGGTCGCGGCCATGCCGTTCGCGTTCTCCTGAAGCCTGGTTGACGACGCCGACACCGCGTCGACGACGCTGCGCACCTGCGCCTCGAATTCCTCGGCGATCTTGAGACGCTCGCGGCGACGCTGCTCCGAGGCCTCCGCCTGCTCGCGCGCCGCGCGCTCGTTGGCCTCGCGGATCTGAACCGCGTTGTCGCGGAAGACGACCAGCGCGCCGGCCATGGCGCCGATCTCGTCGCCGGTCGCGGCGGGAATTTTCGCCTCCAGCTCGCCGGCGGCGATGCGGCGCATCGCGGCCTCGAGCGTCCTGAGCCGCCCGACCACCTGCGGGCCGACATAGAACCAGACGATCGCGATCGCGCTCAGCACGATCAGCAGCGCGGTGGCGGCGAGCAGGTTCGTGCGGCCGGAAACGAGCGCCTGCGATTCGGCGGCGGCACCGGCGACGGCGGCCTGCTGCGTGGCTACGAGGCGGTCGACCGCACCCGTCATCTGGCCGGCCAGGATTCGCGCCTTGTCGATCGACTCCTGCGCCGCCTTGGCGAGCGCCAGCTCGCGCAGGCGCATGCCGAACACGCCTTTCTCCTTGTCCGTGGCACTCTCGAAGATCGCGAACTGCTCGAGCAGGAATTTGGACTGGCGATCGTCGAGGGCGGCGGCCAGCTCCTTGATCGTGTGGATGGGCAGCAGCACGCGCATGGACAGCAGCTCGATACGCTGGGCGTCGCCGATCACCGAGCCCTCGATCACGGAGCTGATGATGCCGCGTGCCTCGTCCTGCATGGTCTTCATCGGCTCCAGTGCGCGCTGCACCTTGTTGATCGTCTCCACCGACTGCTTGAGCGTCTTGGCGTCCGCCGAGCCGAGGCTGGACACCGCGCTGTCAAATTCCGACTTGGTGACGTTCATCAGCAGCGCGATGAATTTCTGGACCTCCGTGTCCGCCTTGAGCAGGCCCTCGACCATCGTGCGCACGCCATCCTGGATCGCCAGCCGCTCCGCGACGTTCTTCTCGAGCGCGCCGAAATAGCCGATCAGCTCCGCGATCGATGCCTGGACCGTGTCGAAATCCGACGGGTCGACGCTCATCGTCTCGATGCGCTTGAGCAGGGCCTGGACGCGCGCGCTCTGCTCGGCGAGCTGGGCGACCTGTGCCTTCAGCTCCTCGGCGGAGTCGGCGCCGGCCAGCGCCGGGCCAAGGGCCACGACCTTCTCGGTCGCCTGCGCGAGCTGCAGCGCCGCCGTGATCGGGGGCAGCCGCTCCGCGGTGATGGTGTCGACCGTACGGCCGAGCTGGGTGAAGGACAGGACCGCGAATCCGGACGCGGCAACGGCGATGGCGACGATGACGGCGAAGGCCAGGAACAGGCGCCCGCGCACGCCCATCCGTCCCGAGCCAGTTTTTGCGTCCGCCTTCTTGTTCTCCTTGGCGATCCCCAGCATGCAGCCCTCGACAGAAACAGGGGCCACGCAGCGGCGCCTGATCCCCATCGGGCGCGCCGGGCCCATCCGTATCTGCCCAGCATTTGTTTAAACCTGTCTTAAACCGTTGGTTGCGTCCTCCTGGTCTTCGCAACCGCAAAAACAAAGGGCGGGTCTTGCGACCCGCCCTTCGGCAGATACCAGCGCTGGAGCCCGGCTTAGTGGACGTCTTTCCAGATCTTGCGCTTCGCGACGAACAGCAGGCCCGCCACGATGACCAGGAACAGCACGATCTTGAGGCCGAGGCGCTTGCGCGCTTCCATCTCCGGCTCGGCCGCCCAGGCCAGGAAGCTGACGACGTCGTGCGCGAGCTGCTCCTCGGTCGCCTTGGTGCCGTCGGCAAAGGTCACCTGGTCGGCATTGATCGGCTTCGCCATCGCGATCTGATGGCCGGGGAAGTACCGGTTGTAGTTCATCCCCTCCATCAGCGTGACGCCCGCGGGTGCGTCGGCATAGCCGGTCAGCACGGCATAGACGTAGTCGGCGCCGCCCGGGCGCGCCTTGACCATCAGGGACAGGTCCGGCGGGTTGGCGCCGTTATTGGCTGCCGCGGCCGCCAGCGGATTCGGGAACGGCGCCTTGAAGCGATCCTTGGGCAGGCCGCGCCGCTGGACGATCTCGCCCCGGTCGTTCAGGTCGTCGACCTCGACTTCGGCCGCCAGCGCCTTCACCTCGTCGGCGTTGAAGCCCAGGCCGCCGGAGCCGCCGATGCCCGGCGGGCCAAGATCGCGGTAGTGGATCAGGTTCATCGAATGGCAGGCGGCGCAGACTTCCTTGTAGACCTGGAAGCCGCGCTGCAGCGATGCCCGGTCGAACGTCCCGAGCGGGCCGCTGAAGGACCATTTCTGGCTCGGGACACTCACGCCTTCGGCGGCCTGCGCCGGCATGCCGGCAGCGAAGGCGACCGCCGCCACCGCAGCGAGAACAAGCTTGCGCATCAGGCCTTCTCCATCGGCTTCGCGGCTGTGGCGCCGGCAAGGCGTCCGCCGCCAAGCACAGGTTCGCTGATGCTGCGCGGCAAGGGCCGCGGTCGCTCGAACCAGCCGAGGAGCGGCAGCACGACGAGGAAGTGGATGAAGTACCACGCCGTCGCGAGGCGGCCGATCGTCAGCCACGCACCTTCCGGCGGATAGGCGCCGGCGAAGCCGAGGATGATGCAGTCGATCACGAACACCCAGAAGAACCACTTGAACACGGGCCGGAAGCGCCCGCTGCGCACGCGGCTGGTGTCGAGCCAGGGCAGCACGAACAGGATCAGCAGCGAGCCGAACATCGCCAGCACGCCCAGCAGCTTGTCCGGGATCGCGCGCAGGATCGCGTAGTACGGCAGGAAGTACCATTCGGGCACGATGTGCGCCGGCGTCACCAGCGGGTTCGCGGGCGTGTAGTTGTCGGGATGGCCCATGTAGTTGGGCGCCCAGGTGACGACCGCCATGAACAGGATCATGAACACGGCGATGCCGAACATGTCCTTGACCGTGTAGTACGGATGGAACGGGATCTTGTCCTGCGGCGCGTTCGTGTCGATGCCGATCGGGTTGTTGGACCCGAAGCGGTGCAGCGCCCAGATGTGCAGCACGACCGTGCCGACGATCACGAACGGCAGCAGGTAGTGCAGCGAGAAGAAGCGGTTGAGGGTCGGGTTGTCGACCGCGAAGCCGCCCCACAGCAGCGTGACGATGCTGTCACCCACCAGCGGGATGGCCGAGAACAGGTTGGTGATGACGGTGGCGCCCCAGAAGCTCATCTGGCCCCACGGCAGCACGTAGCCCATGAACGCCGTCGCCATCATCAGCAGCAGGATGATGACGCCGATGCCCCACAGCACCTCGCGCGGCGCCTTGTAGGAGCCGTAATACATGCCGCGGAAGATGTGGATGTAGACGACGATGAAGAAGAACGACGCGCCGTTCATGTGGATGTAGCGGATCAGCCAGCCGTAGTTCACGTCGCGCATGATGCGCTCGACGGAGTTGAAGGCGTGATCCACATGCGGCGTGTAGTGCATCGCCAGCACAATGCCGCTGACGATCATGATCACCAGCACGAGGCCGGCGAGCGAACCGAAATTCCACCAGTAGCTGAGGTTCTTCGGGCTGGGATACTCGGTGCCGACCGAGTGGTTCAGCAGCGAGAAGATCGGCAGCCGGTACTCGATCCACTTGACGACGGGGTTGTTCATGAACGCCGGGGGCGGCGCGACATAGTTGGCCATAGCGCGATGCCTCAGCCGATGCGGATGGAAGTGTCGGTCAGGAACGTATAGGGCGGGACGTGGAGGTTCCGCGGCGCGGGTCCCTTGCGGATGCGGCCGGACGTGTCGTAGTGCGAGCCGTGGCACGGGCAGAACCACCCGCCGTACTCGCCGCGCGGCTCCGTCCCGCCGGTGCCGAGCGGCACGCAGCCGAGATGCGTGCACACGCCCTCGACGATCAGCCACTCCGGCTTCTGGGTGCGGCGCGCGTCGCTCTCGGGGTCCGGCAGTTCCGCGAGCGAAACGGTGCGCGCCTGCTCGATGCGCTCGGGCGTGCGATGGTCGATGAAGACCGGCTTGCCGCGCCACATCACCTTGATGCGCTGGCCCGCCTGGACCGGCGACAGGTCGGTCTCGATCGACGCCAGCGCCAGCGTGTCGGCGGCCGGGTTCAACGAGTGGATGAAGGGCCACAGCGCCGCGCCGGCGCCGAGCGCGCTGAACGCTCCGGCGGCCAGAATCAGAAAGTCGCGCCGCTGCACGTCACCATGACCGGCGCTGCCGGGCGCGGGATGGGAGGAAGTCGCCATGAATTACCCTCGTCGTTCTCACACGGCGTCCGGCAGGCGTTGGATCGCCGCCGGGCCCTTCGCACAGGCGATGCGCGAAGGCGCGCCTCTTATAGACGCATGCCGCCCCAAAGTTCAGTTTCGCCGCGCGCCCGACCCGGTTGTGCGACAACCTGCCGCAGCCGCATGCGCGCGCCCGCCGCAATGACCGGCGAGCGCACGATGGATATAATGAAAGCCCTCAATCTTGCCAAGCATTTGCGCGGCGCCGCGACGACTGGCCGCGCTCCCCGCAACCGGCCGAAAACAGCACGATGCGACTAGCCCTTTTCCAGCCCGACATTGCCCAGAATTGCGGATCCATGCTGCGCCTCTGCGCCTGCCTCGGCGTCGCCGCCGATGTGGTCGGGCCGTGCGGATTCGTCTGGTCCGATGCCAAGCTGCGCCGGGCGGGCATGGACTATCTCGACCAGGTGGAGGTGCGCCGCCACGACTCGTGGCAGGCCTACCAGGCCGCGCGCGGCCCCGGCCGGCTGGTGCTGCTGACGACGCGCGGCGACGCGTCCCTGCCCGGCTTCACCTTCCGCGCGGACGACACGCTCATGGTCGGGCGCGAAAGCGCCGGCGTGCCGCCCGAGGTCCACGCGGCGGCGGACGCGCGGCTGGTCATCCCGATGGCGCCCGGCGCCCGGTCGCTCAATGTCGCCCTGTCGGCCGCACTGGCGCTCGGCGAGGCGTTGCGCCAGACAGGACTGTGGCCGGCCGACGCCGCGGTGCCGCTCGCGTCATGACCCAGCCCAAGGACGCCCTGAAGGTCGAGGCCGCCTCCTGGTTCGAGTCGCTGCGCGACCGCATCTGTGCCGAGTTCGAGCGGATCGAGGACGCGCTGGCCGGCACGCATGCGGACCTGCCGCCGGGCCGATTCGCGCGCAAGCCCTGGGACCGGCCGGGCGGCGGCGGCGGCGTGATGTCGGTGATGCACGGCCGCGTGTTCGAGAAGGTCGGCGTCAACGTCTCGACCGTGCATGGCGAGTTCAGCCCCGAGTTCCGCGCGCAGATCCCGGGTGCCGCCGACGACCCGCGCTTCTGGGCCAGCGGCATCTCGCTGGTGGCGCACATGCGCTCGCCGCTGGTGCCGGCGGTGCACATGAACACGCGCCACATCGTCACCACCAAGGCGTGGTTCGGCGGCGGCGCCGACCTGACGCCGATGGTGCCCGACGCTCAGGACACGGCGGATTTCCATGCGGCCCTCCAGCGTGCCTGCGACGCGCACGATCCCGGCTACTACCCGCGCTTCAAGGCGTGGTGCGACGACTACTTCTTCCTGAAGCACCGCAACGAGCCGCGCGGCGTCGGCGGCATCTTCTTCGACAATCTCGAGAGCGGCGACAGCCGGCGCGACTTCGCCTTCACGCGCGATGTCGGCCTCGCCTTCCTCGATGTCTATCCGCGGCTCGTGCGCCGCCACATGGACCGGCCCTGGACAGCGGCGCAGCGCGAGCACCAGCTCGTACGCCGCGGCCGCTATGTCGAGTTCAACCTGCTCCACGACCGCGGCACCAAGTTCGGCCTGATGACCGGCGGCAACGTCGAAGCGATCCTGATGTCGCTCCCGCCCGAGGCGAAGTGGCCGTGAGAGCGCGCTTCCTCACCCTTCGACAGGCTCAGGGTGAGGGTCATAAGAGGTCGCGTCCGATCCATCCGGCCTCGTCCTGAGCTTGTCGAAGGACGAGGCTCGCGCGCTAGCTCCGCCAGAACGGCTTGGCGCATTCGATCTGCTGATCCACGCGCGTCAGCCCGAGGTCCTTGAGCCCGTACGCGTCGAGCCGGGCGAGCTGGCGCCGGGTACGGGCGCGCCAGCGCCAGTCGCTGAGCCGGTTGACGACGATCCGCAGGAGCAACGGGCCTCGTCCGGCAGATTTGCCATCGGGAAACGGGAGGGTTTCAATGAGCATGCGCGCAGTGTCGCGCCGCCCGACCCCGCGATGTTTCGGGCACGGCCGAAGCATCGGACGACCGGCCGCCGTAGACTAAGTCATCGTCGCGAAGGCTTCTTACCGATGACCACCAACGCCCGATTTGCCGAAATTGCCGCCCTGGCCGGAGACCCGGCGCGCGTAGGCATGCTGCATGCGCTGCTCGACGGCCGCGCCCTCACGGCGACCGAACTCGCGCGCGCCGCCGGAGTCACGCCGCAGACCGCCAGCGGCCATCTCGCGCGCCTGACCAAAGCGGGGCTGATCGCGGTGCACCAGCAGGGCCGGCACCGCTACCACCGCCTCGCCTCCGCCGCGGTCGCGCAGATGATGGAAAGCATCATGCAGGTCGCGGCCCTCGCGGCGCCGGCGCCCGCGCGCATGTTCACGGGCCCGCGCGACGCGGCCCTCCGCCATGCGCGCACCTGCTACGACCACCTCGCGGGCCGGCTCGGTGTCGCGCTGGCCGATGCGATGGTCGCGCGCGGCCATGTCGAGCTCGCCGACGATGCCGGCCTGCTGACCGAGAGCGGCGTCGCGATGCTGACGCGCGCCGGCCTCGACGTCGACGCGATGAACGCCGGCCGGCGCTCCAAGCGCGTGCTGTGCCGGCCGTGCATCGACTGGAGCGAGCGGCGCCCGCATCTCGCCGGCGCGCTCGGCGCCGCCCTGTGCGCGCACTGCCTCGACAAGGGCTGGATCCGCCGCATCGACGGCACCCGCGCCGTCGCGATCACGCGCAAGGGCGAGCAGGGCCTGCGCGACGCCTTCGGCGTGAATCTAAGCTAATCAGTGGCGCCGCGCCGGCCAGGGGGTCGGCAAGCGATAGGGAAAAACCCGGGTATTGTAGACAAAGGGTTAAAGCTAAGGTTGTAACGTGCCCGGGTGAGTGAATGCCAATTTCCGGCCGAAAACAGAGCGGCCCGCGAACTCTGCGCGGATTGCGGCTGTCCACAATCTCAGACCATGCCCGAAGCCGGGTTGGTTTGGGATGTCCTGGATTTCGCGGTTCCGCTGTCGGGCTTTGTCGGGATCTACATTTGTGCCACGGAGTGGCACCGGCATCGCGCGCTCCATTTGGCGCCGTTCGCGTGGGCGGTTCTCCTTGAAATCTATATCCGGATCCGCCACGACAATTTCGATGAGTTCGCGTGGATCAATCCGCCAATCGTGGGCGCCTTTCTGTACGGGTTAGGCTGGCTGATCGTCTGGCAGGAACGCTCGGACGAGAAGAAGCGCCAGGCTATCGCCGCGGCACATCCGCCTTTGATCTCCGAGCCGATTCGGCGTGAGATCGAGTCCGATTTGCGCGCCGCCAGCGGCAATCGTTTCACCGGCCTGCATGTCGAACTCAATGACGACTCGAACGCTGTACTAGTTGCCGCCGATCTTCCCGACGGCAGCTCAGAACGTGATATCGCGTCGATCGGCACTCTGATCAAATCGACTCTCGAGAAGAAGCTGAGTGCCGACCACGGATCGTGGAGCGTATTTCTGAACCGGAGCGGACGCGTCGTGTACAGCATCGTGTCCGAAGCGCAGCCGCCGCGCTAGCTATCCATCCACTTCCGCCACGCCGGCCATTTTCCGATCAGGTCCGCCATCAGCGCGTAGCCTGAAGCGGCGGGATGCAGGCTGTCGCCTTCTGCCAGCGCCTTGCGCCAGCGCGGGTCGGCGGAGAGCGGCGTGAACAGGTCTAGGTAGGGAACGCCGAGGGCGCGAGCGACGTCGGCATAGGCGACTGACGTCGCGGCGATGCGGTCGTCGCGGACCTCGCGCACCACGCCGGGCGACGAGGTCATCGTCAGCACATCCGTGCAGACAGGGGTCGGCCCGATCATCAGGGTCGGCTTCCAGGCTTTCGCCTCGGCGAGGATGGTGCGCGCGGTGGCGACGCTCTTGTCATGCGCGACACGCAGATTTCCGTCCGCCTCGCGCGCGGTGTCGTTGATGCCGAACGCGAACACCAGCGCCGCCGGATGGATCGCCGGCAGGCGCGCCGCGCATTCGGCGCGCCAGCGGGCCGCGATCATCTCCGACGTGTCGCCGCGGATGCCGAGATTGTAGAGCGACAGGTCGTGGCCGCGCCGCCGCTCGGCCGCGCACAGCCGACCGGGCCAGCCGAGGAAGTCGTCGTCGCCGGTGCCGGTCGTGATGCTGTCGCCGACGAAGCAGACGCGCAGCGTCGTCATCGATCCCCCTTCAGCATCGCCTCGACCGCGCGCTGCACCGCCAGCCCCTCGCGCAGCGACGGCAGCGCGTGCGGCCGACCTTCGAGCAGCGCGGCGAGGTGGTCGAGCTGCGCCGCGCCGGCCTCCACGCGCATCTCGTCGATCGAGCTCGAATCGAGCAGCTTCCAGGCGTTCCCGTCGCGCCGCTCGAAATGGTGCCAGTCGCGGATGCGCACGGCGCCGCGCGCGCAGGTCACGGTCCACAGATTGTGGTCGTCGGCCTCGCCGGCGACGCGGCCGTCGAGCGTCACCTTCACGTCGCCGGCGCGCATCTCCGCGGCGATCGCGGTTTCCGCGCTCTGCGGATCGGGCCGCTCGACCTGCGCCGAAAGGACCTCCACCGGTCCGGTCAGGCGATGCGTCGTGAACATGAAATGCGAGACGACCTCGCGCGTGAAGCCACCCTCCCGGCCGCCGGCGAGCCAGCTCGCGGCCCCGTGCTGCCAGCCGCGCGGCCATTGCCGGAAGCGGGCATGGATGTCGACGCGCACGATCGGGCCGAGCACGCCGGTGCCGATCACGTCGACGGTCTTGCGGAACGCGCGTGCGCTTGCCAGCGAGAAATTCACCGCGGCCTTGCGGCGCTCGCGCGCGGCGCGGTCGACGAGCGCGGCCCCTTCCGCGTCGTCGACGGTCAGCGGCTTCTCGACGAACACGGCCTTGCCGCGGTCGAAGGCCGCGTGGGCATGGGCCGCATGGCGCGCCGGCGGTGCGGCGATGTAGACGCAGTCGACATCGTCGCGCGCGACGAGGGCCGCCGCGTCGGGCGCGGTGTCGACCGATGGATGCGCCTTGCGCAACGCCGCCATTGCCGTCTCATCCGGATCCCATGCCGCGACGAGTTCGAAGCCGGGATGCGCGGCGACACGGTCCGCCATGCGGCGCCCCATGATGCCGGCGCCGACGATGCCGATGCGATGAACCATCTAGTCTTCGATCCCCCGCGCGTCGATCAGCGTCTCGAGGCGGGCGAGGCATTCCTCGCGCGAGGCGCGGAAATCGCCTTCCTCCCACCACCGCTCGATCTCGGCCAGCAGCCGGCCGATCTCCGGCCCGGGCGGCACGCCGCGGTCGAGCAGATCCTGTCCCTTAACCGGCAAGGCGAACGGCGTCCAGCCTTCGGCGACGGCGAGCATCGCGCGATGGCGCGCCGCATCGCCGGCCGTATCGGCCCAATAGAGCAGCACCAGATCGCGGAACAGAGGCGCGCCGATCCGGTGCAGCGCGCGGCGCATCGCCGGTTCGTCCATCGCCGGCGCGATCTGCAGCGGCGGCGCAGCCAGCGCGACCAGCCGGTCGCGGTCGGCATTCGACAGCTTCAGCCGCGCGGCGACCGCTGCCGCCTGATCCGCCGCGCGCGGCAGCAGCGCCGCCATGCGCCGGATCGCGTCGCGGTCGCCGAGATCGTCCTCGATCAGCACCAGCACGCGCAGCCGCTCGACCTCGGTCAGCTCAGGCAGGATGTGCTGCAGGATGGAGCGGTCGCGCATCAGCGCGACCGCCGTGGCCGGATCGCGCGCCAGCAGCAGCCGGGATATCTCGGCGGCGACACGCTCGCCCGACAGGCCCGGCAGCAGCGGCGCCAGCCGCGCGCAGGCCTCGAGCGAGGGCGCATCGGGATCGCCCTGCCCGTACCGCGCATGGAAGCGGAAGAAGCGCAGCAGCCGCAGCACGTCCTCGCGGATGCGCGTCTCGGGCTCGCCGACGAAGCGCACGCGGCCGGCGAGCAGATCGTCGATGCCGCCGAACGGATCGTGCAGGGTGCCGTCGGGATCGGCCGAAAGGGCATTGATGGTGAAGTCGCGCCGGGCCGCATCCTCCTCCCAGTCGTCGGTGAAGGCGACGCGCGCGTGGCGCCCGTCGGTCTCGACGTCGCGGCGCAAGGTCGTGATCTCGAAATGGCGGCCATCGACGACCGCCGTCACCGTGCCGTGCGCGATGCCGGTGGGGATGGCGCGAATCTCGGCACGCGCCAGGCGCTGCAGCACCGTCTCGGGGGGATCGGGAGTCGCGAGATCGATGTCCTGCACCTCGCGGCCGAGCAGCCCGTCGCGCACGCAGCCGCCCACGAACCGCGCCCGCCCGCCATCGCGGGTCAGCGCGTCGAGCACCGCGCGCGTGTCCTGCGCGACGAGCCACTCCAGCGGCGGCAGGCTTTCAGGGCGCTTGGCCATGGCAAGAGACTAGGGCTTCGGCCGCGCCGGTTCGAGATGGCCCGGAACGACGCGCCCGTCCTCCATGCGCGGAGGCACATACGTACCCTCCTTGCCGCGGCCGGTCAGCACGACGGTGACGATCGCGACGAGCACGCCGAGGGCGAGGCCCCCGCCGACCAGCCACCCCCACGGGCCTTCCTCCCAGCGTCGCACCTTGCCTTCGCCGCCATTCGCGATGCGGCGGTTCTCGTAGACGAGCCACCCGAGATAGACCAGCGAGGGCAGCAGGATCGGCAGCGCATATTGCAGAAGAATGCGTCCCATAGGTCAGGCTTCGCGCCGCAGAACTTCGGACAGGTTCACCAGCATCCCGGCCGTCGCGCCCCAGATGTAATAGGTCCCGAACGGCATCGCCCAGAAGTGCCGCTCGCTGCCCTGGAACAGTCGGCTGTCGCGGCGGTGGTTGGCCGGATCGACGACGAAGTCGAGTGGCACCTCGAACGCTTCGGCGACCTCGAACGGATCGGGGCGCAGCGTGAGCGGCGGCCGCACGATGGCGACCACCGGCACGATCTCGAAGCCCGTACGCGTCTGATAGGTATCGAGGCGGCCGACGATCTCGGTTGCGGTGCGCGGCAGCCCGACTTCCTCCTCGGCCTCGCGCAGGGCGGCGTCCGCATGATCCGTATCCGACGCCTCGACCCTGCCGCCGGGGAACGCGATCTGCCCGGCGTGGTCGTGCAGGTGCGCGGTGCGGCGTGTCAGCAGCACCGTGAGCTGGTCTGGATGCGCCACGATCGGCACCAGCACCGCCGCCTGGGTCAGCGGCGGCGGAGCAATCATGTCCGGGTTGAGGTCTTGGTCGCCACGCACGTGCGAGGAACGTCGGACACCGATTGTCGATCCGGAGGCGCGCACGCGCGCGACGATCTCATCGATACTGGTGCCGTTACTGCGCAGCGAAGTCATTCGAGTCTGCCAAGCGGAAAGAAAGCCTGGCCGCTCCATACGCCGAAAACCTCCGCTCCGTCCATTTGCTCGGTGTTGCCGAGCTCGACCAACTCGTAGAAGACCGGCCGCGCGATGAGCGCATCGAGGCCGTCGCGGACCCGGAGATAGGGCGAAGGTTCGCCGGTACCGGCGTCCTCCGTCACGCGAATCGGATGGTCGGGACCGGCAACAACCTCGTCGTCCAGATTGGTGCGGAAAGTCAGGCGGCGCGCGCGGCCGCTGCCGGTCACGGAGAGCGATACCGCGGTGAACGGCGCGTCGTCGACGTCGATCAGGCCGCGCTCCACCGGCGTTACCAGCAGGTAACGCCCTGCGTCATCGCGACGCAAGACGCTCGCAAACAGACGCACCAGTGGTTTGCGGGTGATCGGCGAGCCATGATAGAACCACGTGCCGTCGCGCGCGATGCGGATGTTAAAATGACCGCACGCGCCGGCGTCGGGATGGCGGGAGTCGGCGGCGGTTTTGCCGCCAGGGACATCCAGGCGTCGGGCGAGCTCGGCGGGATCGCGGCTCCGACCGGATTGCGGAGCGTCGGTCATTGTCGAAGTGACACTCGTTCACCCGAGAGAGGCTGCATTGAACGCTCCCGAGCCGAAATTCGCACCCCTTCCCCCGACGACGCCCGATCTTGTTGCCGAAATCGAGAAGCTGGGCGACCGCCTGCGCCAGGTGCGCGAGCGGATCGGCCGCGTGATCTTCGGCCAGACGCAAGTCATCGACAGCTCTCTTATCACGCTGCTGGGAGGGGGTCACGCCCTGCTCATCGGCGTGCCCGGCCTCGCAAAAACGCGCCTTGTCGAGACGCTCGGCGCGGTGCTCGGCCTCGAGGCCAAGCGCGTGCAATGCACGCCCGACCTGATGCCCGCGGACATCATCGGCTCCGAAGTGCTCGAGGAATCGGACAGCGGCCGCCGGACGTTCCGCTTCATCCCCGGCCCGGTCTTCAGCCAGTTGCTGATGGCCGATGAAATCAACCGCGCCAGCCCGCGCACGCAGTCGGCGCTGCTGCAGGCGATGCAGGAGCACCGCGTCTCCGTCGCGGGCAGCTACCATGACCTGCCGGCGCCGTTCGCCGTGCTGGCGACGCAGAACCCGCTGGAGCAGGAAGGCACCTATCCGCTGCCGGAAGCCCAGCTCGACCGCTTCCTCATGCAGATCGACGTCTCCTACCCCGACCTCGAGGCCGAGCGGAAGATGCTGATCGCCACGACCGGCGTGGCTGAGGAAAAGGCCATCCAGGCGATGACGGCGGCCGAGCTGCAGCAGGCCCAGCTCCTGATCCGGCGCGTGCCGGTCGGCGACAGCGTCGTCGAGGCGATCCTCGGCCTGGTGCGCGCGGGGCGCCCGGAAACATCGGACATTCCCGAGGTCACCCGCCACGTCGTCTGGGGACCCGGCCCGCGCGCCAGCCAGGCTTTGATGCTGGCCGTCCGCGCCCGCGCGGTCATGGACGGGAGGCTGGCGCCATCCGTCGACGACGTGCTGGCGCTGGCGCATCCGGTATTGCGGCACCGCATGGCCCTGAACTTCGCCGCCCGCGCCGACGGCGTGACCATGGATAAAGTGATCGATCGGCTTTGCCAGCCCCTGACCTGAGGCGCGATACTTAGCGCATGCGCGACGCCAGCACGGCCCAGCACCGCGCCGAAGAACTCGCCAGCCTCGTTCCCCCGTTGATGGTGGCGGCGGAACGCGTCGCCTCGACCGTGGCTCAGGGCGTGCACGGACGGCGCCGCGTCGGAACCGGCGAGGCGTTCTGGCAGTTCCGCCAGTACCAGCCTGGCGACTCGCTCCACCGGATCGACTGGCGCCAGACCGGTAAGCGGGACCGCGTCTTCATCCGCGAGACGGAATGGGAGGCGGCGCAGAGCGTCTGGCTGTGGCGGGACACGTCATCGTCCATGCGCTACCGCTCCAGCTCCGAATTGCAGGAGAAGGCCGAACGCGCAGACCTGCTGACCCTGGCGCTGATGGCGCTGCTGATGCGCGGCGGTGAGCGGGTCGGCCTGCTCGGCTCCGGACTGCCGCCCGCCTCGGGGCGCTCCGGCCTGTCACGCTTTGCCCAGGCGATGACCCGCGGCGAAGCGGACGAGTCCGGCCTGCCGATCGCCGCCCCGCTGCCGCGCCATGCCGATGTCGTATTGTTCGGCGACTTTCTCTCGCCGCTGCCGGATATCGACAGGGCGATCCGCGCCATCGCGGCGCGCGGCGTCAAAGGCCATATCATGCAGGTGCTCGACCCTGCCGAGGAAGATCTGCCGTTCACCGGCCGCACCCGCTTCGAGGGTCTCGAAGCCGATGGCGAGGCGCTGATCTCGCGCGTCGAAAGCGTGCGGGCGGACTACCAGTCCCTGCTCGCCGCGCATGTGCAGGGCATCGGCGACATCTGCCGCGCGGTCGGCTGGGGCTTCCTGAGCCATCGCACGGACCGGCCGGCGCAGGCCGCGCTGCTCGAACTGTTCGTGGCGCTGTCGCGCCCGCCGGAGATCGGGCGATGACCGGCCTGCTCGGCGCCCTCGCGATCCTGCAGCCCTGGTGGCTCGCGGTCCTCGCGGGCCTGCCCATTCTCTACTGGCTGCTGCGCGTGACGCCGCCGGCGCCGCGCTATGCGCGCTTCCCGGCGATCCGCCTCCTGCTGGCGCTGCAGCCGAAGGAAGAGACGCCGGCGCAGACGCCGCTCTGGCTGCTGCTGCTGCGCCTGCTGATCGCCGCCCTGATCATCCTGGCGCTGGCGCATCCGCTGGCCAACCCCGGCGCCAAGCTGTCCGGCGCCGGCCCGCTGCTCCTTGTCGTCGATGACGGCTGGGCGGCAGCGCGCAACTGGCCCGCGCGCCAGACCGCGATGGCCGACATCCTCGACCGCGCCGAGCGCGAGGAGCGGCCGGTGATGGTTCTGGCCACCGCCCCCACGATAACAGGCGAAGCGCCGCGCGCATCGCGCCTGATGCGCGCCGCCGAGGCGCGGACGATCACCGGCGCGATCGGGCCGAAGCCGTGGCCGGTGGACCGCGTCGCGGCGCTCGCGTCGCTGGACGGAGTCACATTTCCGCAACAGGCCGCCGTGGTCTATCTGAGCGACGGCGTCGAGGACGGGCAGTCCTTCGCGATGCTCGAGCGGCTGCAGCGCATCGGCGCGGTCGAACTGTTCAGCGATCCGCCGCAGAGCATGCCGCGCCTGCTGCAGCAGCCTTCAAACGAGGCCGGCAGCCTCGCCGCGACGGCGACCCGGCTTACCGCGGGCGAAGCCGAGACGGCGACGTTGCGCGCGTCCGGCGAGGACGGGCGCCTGATCGCCCGTGAGGAGCTGCGCTTCGCGGCGGGCGAGCGCACCGCCACAGCGCGCATCGCCGTGCCGACCGAGCTGCGCAACCGGGTCGCTCGCCTCGACATCGAGAACGAGAATTCGGCCAGCACCGTCGTCCTGCTCGACGAGCGCTGGCGCCGCCGCCCCGTCGGCCTCGTCTCCGGCGCCTCGTTCGAGAAGCTCCAGCCGCTGCTTGGCGACACGTATTACCTGGAGCGCGCGCTGGCGCCGTTCAGCGAGGTGCGGACCGGCGACCTGCTGGAGATCCTGAAGCGCGAGATCGCCGTGATGGTCCTGGCCGATGTCGGCCGCCTGCCCGAGAACGACCGCGCGGCGCTGGAGCAATGGATGAAGCGCGGCGGCGTCGTGGTCCGCTTCGCCGGTTCGCGCATGGCCGAGGGTTCCGACGACCTGATCCCGGTGCCGCTGCGCAGCGGCGGCGGTGGCCGCGCCTTCGGCGGCGCCATGACCTGGGCACAGCCGGTCGCTCTCGCCGCCTTCGATCCGAACAGCCCTTTCGCGGGCCTGAGCATCCCCAGCGACGTGCGCGTGATGCGCCAGGTCCTGGCCGAGCCGAGCCTCGACCTGTCGTCCCGCACATGGGTGCGGCTGACCGACGGAACGCCGCTGGTCACCGCCGACAAGCGCGACGACGGCTGGCTCGTCCTCATCCACACCACGGCAAACCCGGAATGGTCGACGCTGCCGCTCTCGGGCCTGTTCGTGGAGATGCTGCAGCGGCTGGTCGGCCTGTCGCAGGGCGTCGCCGGCGCCGGTGCCGACATCGCGCTGCCGCCGGTCAGCTCGCTCGACGGCTTCGGCCGGCTGCAGACGCCGCCGCCCGCCGCGATCGCGATCCCGCCCGGCGGCTTCACGGGCGCGGTCGCCAGCCCGAAGCATCCGCCCGGCTACTACGGCACCGAGACGTCGCGCCGCGCCCTGAACCTGTCCGCCGCGATCCCGCCGCCGCGCCTGATCCAGGATCTGCCGTCCGGAGTCGCGCGCGCCGTCTATACCGGTGCGCGCGAGTTCGATTTCCGGCCGTGGCTGCTGACCGCGGCGCTGGCGCTGGCGCTGATCGACCTGATCGTCAGCCTGGCGCTCCGCGGCGTCTGGGCCGGGCGCGCGCGCCGCACGGCAGCGGTGCTGCTGACGGCCGGCGCCCTCTCCGCCGGCGCGCTGGTCGCCGGCCCCGCGAGCGCGCAGCCCGCGCGGCCCGCGCAGAACAGCGCCGACGACGCCGGCGCCGTCCTCGCGACCATGACCACCCGTTTCGCCTATGTGCTGACCGGCAATGCCGAGGTCGACGAGACGTCGCGCGCCGGCATGGCCGGGCTGGGCTCCGTGCTGACGCGACGGACCGCGGTCGATCCCGGACCGCCGGTCGAGGTCGATCCGGAGCAAGACGAGCTGTCGTTCTACCCGCTGCTCTATTGGCCGATCACGCCGCAGGGCCCGCGCGTGTCGCCGAACGGCATCCACCGCGTCAACGCGTTCCTCAAGAACGGCGGAACGATCCTGTTCGACACGCGCGAGGGCGATGGCGGCCAGTCCGGCCCCGCCGCCCTGCGCCTGCGCGAGATCCTGCGCCAGCTCAACCTGGCGCCGCTGGCGCCGATTCCCGACGGCCATGTGCTGACCAAGGCGTTCTATCTGCTGAATGACTTTCCGGGCCGCTGGGCCGGCGCGCCTGTCTGGGTCGAGCTTGGCGACGACCGCGTCAATGACGGCGTGTCGTCGGTGATCATCGGCGCGCATGACTGGGCCGCGGCGTGGGCGCTCGACCAGAGCGGCCGGCCCATGTACGCCGCCATGCCGGGCGGCGAGGCCCAGCGCGAGACGGCAACCCGCTTCGGCGTCAATCTCGTCATGTACGCGCTGACGGGCAACTACAAGGCGGACCAGGTGCATGTCGAGGCGATCCTGGAGCGGTTGAAGCGATGAACTTCGGCGACTTCACCATCAGCTTCGGGCCGCTGGTGCCGTGGCCGGTCCTCGCCGGACTTGCCGCGGTCGGCGTGATCGCCCTGATCGTGACATGGTGGCTCCGCGCGCGGGGCGCCGGATGGCGCACCCTTGCCGTGGTCGGCCTGCTCTTGGCGCTGCTGAATCCGACCGCCGTGTTCGAGCAGCGCCAGCCGCTTTCGGACGTCGCTGTGGTCGTCGTCGACGAATCGACCAGCCAGTCGGTCGGCGAGCGGCGCGCGCGCACCGAGCAGGCGGTCGAGCATCTGCGCAACCGCATCGGCCAGCAGAAGGACATCGAGATCCGCGTGGTGCGCGTCAGCGGCGGCATGGGCGACGGCGGCACCAAGCTGTTCGCGGCGATGGAGCGCGCGCTGGCCGACGTGCCGCGCTCGCGCCTCGCCGGCGTCGCCATGGTGACCGACGGACAGATCCACGACGTGCCCCGCAACCTGAATGTCGAGCAACTGCCGGGCCCGGTGCATGTCCTGCTGACCGGCGATCACGACGAGGTCGACCGCCGCCTGATCGTCGAGAGCGCGCCCAGCTACGGCATCGTCGGCAAGCCGCAACAGCTCACCCTGCGCATCGACGATCCGTCGGCGGTGGGCCAGACGGTGCGCGTCGACCTGCGCCGCGACGGTGGCGAGCCGCAGACGCTGCGCCTCCAGGTCGGATCGCCGCAGACCATCGACTTCACGCTGGACCATGGCGGGCAGACCCTGTTCGAGGTCGTCGTCGAGCCCGGGCGGCGCGAGCTCACCCTCGACAACAACCGCGCCGTCGTCGCCATCAGCGGCGTGCGCGACCGGCTGCGCGTGCTGCTGGTGACAGGCGAGCCGCATGCCGGCGAGCGGACCTGGCGCAACCTGCTCAAATCCGATCCCGCGGTCGACCTGATCCACTTCACCATTCTGCGGCCGCCCGAGGCGCAGGATTTCACGCCGGTCAACGAGCTGTCGCTGATCGCCTTCCCGATCCGCGAGCTGTTCGAGGTGAAGCTCGACGAGTTCGACCTGATCATCTTCGACCGCTACCGCCGCCGCGACGTGCTGGCGCAGGTCTATCTCGACAACATCGTGCGCTACGTGCGCAACGGCGGCGCCCTGCTCGTCGCGACCGGCCCGAACCTCAACACGCCGGGCAACCTGTTCAACTCGCCGCTCGGCCAGATCCTGCCCGGCGTTCCGACCGGGCAGAACTTCGAGGAAGGATACAAGCCGCGGCTGAGCGAGGCCGGACGCCGCCATCCGGTCACCGCCGACCTGCCCGGCGCGGAGGCGAGCGATCCCGCCTGGGGCCGCTGGTTCCGCCATGTCGACGCCGAGCCGCGCCGCGGCCAGACGCTGATGACCGGCGTCAACGACCGCCCGCTGATGATCCTCGACCGCGTCGGCGACGGCCGCGTCGCGCAGATCATGTCCGACCACATCTGGCTGTGGGCGCGCGGCTACGAAGGCGGCGGGCCGCAGGCCGAGCTGCTGCGCCGCGTCGCGCACTGGCTGATGAAGGAGCCGGAGCTCGAGGAGAACGACCTGCGCGCCAACGTCCGCGGCAACATGATCGACATCATGCGCCGTTCGCTCGAGGCCGACGGCCGCGCGGTGGAGGTGACGGCGCCGTCCGGCGCGCGCCAGACCGTGGCGCTGACGGAGACGCGCGGCGGCCGCTCGACCGGCTCGCTCGAGGCGAAGGAAGCGGGCCTCTATCACGTCACCGACGGCACGAAGGTGGCGCTCGCCGCGGTCGGCGCGCTCAACCCGATCGAGCTGGCCGACGTGCGCACGACCGAGGAGCTGGTGAAGCCGGTCGTCGTCGCCTCGGGCGGCCAGACGCTGTGGCTCAGCGACGGCCAGCCGGACATCCGCCGCGTGCGCGCCGGGCGCGACGCGGGCGGGCGCGAGCCGAGCGGCCGCGGCTGGATCGGCTTCCGCGCCAACGGCGACTACGTCGTCACCGGCGTGACGCAGATTCCGCTGATGCCGGGGCTGCTGCTGTTCGCGCTGGCGCTCGGCACGCTCGTCCTGGCGTGGCGCCGCGAGGGGCGCTGAACCGGACGCCGTCGCGCGGCGTACACCACGCATGTCGCGCCCGCTCCAGTCCGCCGCCGCGCTCGCCTTCTTCCTCGCGCTTACGCTCGCGGTCGGCTGGATCGGCTCCGTCGTAACGCTGCCGGCGATCCCCGGCTGGTACGCGCAGCTCGCCAAGCCGTCCTTCACGCCGCCGAACCAGGTCTTCGCGCCCGTCTGGACGACGCTTTACGTGATGATGGCGATCGCGGCGTGGCTGGTCTGGAAGAGCGTCCATCCCGACCGCTTCCGCGCCCTGGCCGCGTGGGCCGTGCAGCTCGCGCTGAATTCCGCGTGGTCGCTGCTGTTCTTTGGCCTCAACCGGATCGGCCTGGCGCTGATCGATATCGCGGTACTGCTGCTGGCGATCGTCGTGACGATAAGGCTGAGCGCTCGGGTAGCACCGCTCGCGGCGTGGCTGCTGGTCCCGTATCTCGCCTGGGTCGGGTACGCGACGGCTTTGAACATCGCCATCTGGCGCCTGAATCCGTGACCCCAAAAGCAAAGCCGGCGTCATCGGAGGGGGAGATGACGCCGGCCCTGTCACCACGGAGACAGTCTGCAACCGCGACCGCCTGGAGGCGCAAGTGGCGCTACCGCGGCTGCCTCGCACGCAGACAACGGCACGCTCTGCGGCGGGTTCCGTCGAAATCCGGGACTATTCTTTAGAATCGTGGCTTACCCCCTCTCGTGCGCGCGGCGCCGCAGCGGCATCGCGCAGGGAAATGGCGGATTTCCAAGCGCAAATCGCGTCCTGCGCGCCGTCACGCTTTACTTCCGAAATACGGCTCAGGCAGGCCGCGCGGTGCCATGGCCAGCGCGCTTCGGTTACCGAACAAACGCGACGAACGTGTGCGCGGCAAGTGCTCGCGTCGACAAACGTTCGCGCGAACAGGAAAGAGCGTGCGCCGCCGACGGCATCGGGATGCGCCGCAACGGCCGCGCGTCGGCCGGGTTCCATGCATGCGCATGCCGCCAGCATTGCATCCCGCGCCCTCCCTAAGGTAGCGGCATCGCAAGACTGGAACGCGGAGGTTTTATCGCCGTTGCACACTCAATCCGCCTTGCAGGAGCACTATGGTCCGTCGCCACAACAGCATTTCCAATCCGCAATTCGTCTCGCAGACCGCGCCAGGGAACGATGCGCTGCCCCTTGCCGCAAACGGCACGCCCTGCCGCATCCTGATCGTCGAGGACGACGCGCTGATCGCGTTGGACCTGCAGCAGACCGTGGAGGAGCTGGGCGGCATGGTCGTCGGTCACGCGGCACACGCGGACAACGCGGTCGGCCTTGCCGCGCGACACAAGCCCGACGTGGTGCTGATGGACATCCGCCTCGCCGGCGGCTCCGACGGGATCGACGCGGCACGCGGCATCAGGCAGAAGCAGGACGTGGCGATCATCTTCGTCACCGGCAATTCGGACCCGGGAACGCGGAGCCGCGTGCTCGAGTTCAGCAACGCGCTGCTCCTGACCAAGCCGGTCGACCACATGCAGCTCGGTGCCGCCCTGCGCGAGCGGTGCCTGCCCGGCAATCAGCAACGCTAGCGACCGTCGGAGCCTTTTTCCGGCGACAAGCGTTTCATTCTATTGCCCGGCGGCGAAACGGTATCGAGATGCGCATGGCGATGGGCCCCGAACAGTGGCTTCCAAACCTGCGGGCGCAGCCGGCCGCGGGCTATGCACTGGCGGCGCTGCTCGGCGGCATTGTCGTCATTGCCGAGGCAGCCGACGACGGACGCCTCGTCTCCAATCCGTTCGTTTTCATCTATCCCGCCGTCATCCTCGCGAGTTTCGTCGGCGGCTTCGGACCCGGTTTCGTGACGGCGCTGATCGGCGGTGCCGGCGCTGTCTACTTCATCTTTCCGCCAATGCGCAGCGTAGAGATGGAGGCCCCGCTCGATTGGGTCGCGACTGGCATCTACCTGGCAACGACGATGCTGGTGGCGCTGGGGTTCGATCGCCTGCGGCGGGCACTGGAAACCAGCCGAAGTCTCGCGGAAAGCCGGCGCGTGCTGCTGCTGGAGCTGCAGCACCGGGTCAAGAATCACATCCAGCTCGTGTCCGCCCTGCTCGCCGTGCAGGCGCGCGAATCAGCCAATCCCGAGACCAAGAGCGGCCTCGCGAGCGCGCGGCGGCGGATCATGGGGGTCGGCTCGGTCTATTCGAACCTTTATACGCCCGGCGCCACGATCGAGTTCGCCGCGCACCTGCGCCGCCTCGCGCGCGAACTCGAACATGCGTTCGCCCGGCCGGGCCTCAGGACGGAAGTCGACGCCCCCGAGACGCAGATGAGCATGGACCTGATCGTGCCGCTGACCCTGATCGCGGGCGAGCTCATCACCAATACGTTCAGGCACGCCAGGATCGAGCCGGACGCCCCGCCGGTCCTGGTCCACCTCCAGCCCGCCGGGAACGGCCGCTACAAGCTGTCGGTGGTCGATCACGGCGAGCTGCCCGAGGATTTCACCCTCGAAACCCATTCGGGTCTCGGTCTCAAGATCGTGACGCAGCTCTGCCGTCAGATCGGCGGCCAGCTCGGGTTCGAGCGCAAGCCGGTCGCGTTCTTCGTCACGTTCCCCATGCGCTGAGTCACCGCACCGGCGAGGCCGTCAGCTTCTGCTTCGCCTCGATGCGCTCGAGATACTCGCCCTGCACGAGAGCGTAGGCGACGTAGTATTTGTAGATGTTGCTGACATAGGTGACGGTCTCGCGGCCGATCTTTGCCGCCGCGATGCGCTCGACATTGTGGAACCAGACATTGGGATCGAGCCCCTGCTTCTGCGCCGCGCGCCGCAGGCCCGCGAGCCGGCCCGGCCCGGCATTGTAGGCCGCGAACGCGAACAGGTGCCTGTTCAGCTCGTCCATCGGCTCGTCCTTGAAGTACTGGTCGATCATGAAGCGGATGTACTTCACGCCGGCATGGATGTTCGGCTCCATCTGGTGGATGTCGCCGACCTTCAGGTCGCCGCCCGTCGCCGGCATCACCTGCATCACGCCGACCGCTCCGACCGGGCTGCGCGCGTTCTGGTCGAGCCGCGATTCCTGATAGCCCTGCGCCGCCATAAGCAGCCAGTCGAGGTCGTAGCGGTCGCCGTACTTTCGGAACAGCTCGACGATCGCGCGGAACTTGCGCATCTCGGCGTCCGCGGTGGCGTTTTTGACGTACCGCGTGCTCTTCAGGTAGCGGCGCAGCGTATCGTTGGCGAACGCGGATTTGCGGTGCTTCGCCGCGAAGGCGTCGAGCGCCTGCTTGAGCTGAGGGCTGTCCTTGCGCACCGCCCAGCCGATCCCGCCGCCTTCGCGCACCACGATGCCGTCATGCGTCTGCAGCTTCGGGAATACCTGCTTCCACAGTCCCGCCTTATGGCTGTCGATGACGACGGTCTGGATCAGCCCGGCATTCAGCATCTCCAGCAGATCCTCGTCCTCCAGCGATTCGGGCGCCGGTGTCAGCCTGACCGCCGTCTTGCCTTCCTGCCTGAAGCGCGCATTGAGCGTCGCGAGGCTCTCGTAGTAGGAGCTGGAGCGGCGCACGAACACGTCCTTGCCGGCGAGATCGTCGAGGCTGGCGATCGGCGGCGACGCCGGGCCCGTCACGACGATCTCGTTCACGCCGCTCACCAGCGGATCGGTGAAGGCGACCACCTTCTCGCGCTCGGGCGTGATGGTGAGGTTGGCGGCGGCGATGTCGCCGCGCCCCTCGATCAGCGCCGGCAGCAGCTCGTCGCGCGACACCGGGATGAAGGCGACGGTGACGCGCAGGTGCTTCGTCTTGAGCTGCTTGTTGAGCGTCTCCTCGAACAGCTTCAGCGAATCATGGGCAGTGCCGCGCTGCGTGCCGCGATCGACGAAGTAGATCGTCTTGCTGTAGACCGTGAGCACGCGGATCAGCCGGCGCTTGACCATGCCGTCCAGGTCGCCGGTCCAGGGCTTGGTCAGCTCCCGCACGAACAGGTCGGAGCGATGCGCGCCCGGTTTCGCTTCCTGCGCCGACACAGGCCATGCCAACAGCAGGACGCCCAGGCAACCCCAGAGACGCCATGGCAGCATGTCGCACCTCCCCGGCCGTGCGGCCCCTCGGGCGCGAGATTATCAACGGCGCGCTGCAACCTCGAAATGTGCAGGTGGATTAGTCCGCGCGACCGACAGGTAAAACCCTGAGTCGCGACGGCAGTCGCTCCGGATCAACGGCTCCCTTGCGGCTTCGGCGGGCCGCCTTCGGCGAGATAGCGGCCGGCGACCCAACCCTCGGTGCCGCCGAAAGCGATGCGGCACCAGCGCGCGCGACGCCCTGCTTCCCGCGCCGCTTCATCGGCCTTCTGCCATTCGGCGAACGACAGGCCGCCCTTGCATCCGAGATTGCGGAGGCCGTCCGTGCCCGCCGGGATCGCACCGATCCTGCGCGCGTCCGTGGACGGCGCCGCGCGCATGTTCAGGGCGCTGTGCGGCGCGACGCCGACGACGCGGTAGAAATCCGGGCCGTCCGCCTCGGCAGCGGCTTGTCCGATCGCCGCGAGCGCGACGAGCCAGGCAAGCGGAAATCGGGCGACGAGAGCGCGGACCATGCGACGCTCACCCCGGCTTCTCGATGCGGCAGGTCCGCTCGGGCTCGCCGGGCAGGATGAGCAGCGCTTCGTTGCCCTTGTTCCAGAACAGCGCCTCGCCCTTGTCCGAGCGCCGCGTGTAGCGGGCACCCGACGCCGACGGACCCTGCGTCAGAACGAGCGAGCGGTCGCGCCAGCCGAGATAGGCGAGCGACGGATCGACGTTGACGAGGCTGGCGCCGATGGGCGCCTCGGCTCCGCTGCAGCGCGCGACCAGCGGGCCGATGCTGACGCCGCGTGCATCCTGCGTGCGGGCGGCGGCATAGTCCCGGCGCAGCTCGTGGATGCGGATGACGTAGCTGTCGACGGCGCAGCCGCGCAGATCATCGGACTTCCAGCATTCGTCGCGGCCCTTGATCCAGCCGCGCTGGAAGGCGACGAGTTCCTTGTGCCGCGCCGGCGTGACGGATCGATCGTCGCGCGCGAGCGCGAAGAGCCGCGCCAGTTCACGGTCGAGCGCCGCGAGCTGGCCGTCGCCGCAGACCAGCTTTTCGGCGATGCTTCTCGCCTTCGCGCAATCGAAGCTTGGCGATGCCGCGCGGCCTGCGTCCGTGGCCAGCGTCAGCACGGCAACCGACACGACGGTCAGCATGATGCGTCGCATGTCGCACCTCCCGCCGGATTGTCGGCGAACCGCGGGCATGTTTGCCACCCGCCTGTGGTGCTACGCCGGAAGCGGCTCACGCTGCGCCCGCAACACCGGCAGTTGATCAGGATCGTCCGACTCCGTGTATCAGGCGAATAGTGGTTTTCCGCATTCTCGCTTTGGTAGCTATCTTCTCCGACCCGCTGGGGTTGAAGTATCCTGCCGTCAGCACGGCATTCAGGCCTCTTTAATCCGGCAAGAGGCAGGTTTGCTCGCAATACACGACTGACTACCGGTACAACGCATGACTACCGCCGTTCAGCCCTCCGGCCTCGTCGACTTCCTGCTGCAACTGTCGTTCGCGCGAACGCTGGGCGATATCGGCTCGGTGCTGCGCAAGCGCCTTCGCCGCATCGTCGGGGCCGACGGCATCGCCCTGATCCTGCGCGACGAGGATCGCTGCCACTATTTCGACGAGGACGCCGTCGGGCCGCTCTGGAAGGGGCAGAAATTCCCGATGTCGAACTGCGTGTCCGGCTGGGCGATGCTCAACCGCGAGGTCGTCATCATCGAGAATATCTACGCCGACCCGCGCGTGCCACACGAGGCGTACCGGCCGACCTTCGTCAAGAGCCTCGCCATGGTGCCGATCCGTCCCGAGGCACCGCTGGGCGCCATCGGCGCCTACTGGGCCAAGCACCGCCGCGCATCGGCCGACGAAATCGCGCTGATGCAGACGATCGTCAACGCGACCGCGCTCGCGATCGAGAACGCGAAGCTGTTTTCCGAGCTCGAGCAGCGCAAGCGCGAGGCCGAGGCCCAGGCCGAATACCGGCAGGCGCTGCTGCAGAAGGCGCAGGCGGCGCTGGCCGAGCGCAACGTGCTGCTGCGCGAGGTGCACCACCGGGTAAAGAACAATTTCCAGACGATCGTCAGCCTGCTCCGCCTGCAGTTGCGGTATGGCAAGCATCCGGAAGAGAGCGTGCAGCGCGGCATCGCGCGCATTCACGCCATGGGCCTCGTCCACCAATGCCTCTACGAGGCCACCGACCTCGCGCGCGTGGATCTCGCAAACCTGCTGCGCCGCCTGGTGGCCGACATCGCCGCACGCGATGGGGGAAAGAACATCCGCGTGGCGACCCACGGTGACGGCGTCGCACTCGACCTCGACAGGTCGGCCTCGGTCGCCCTGCTCGCGCACGAGGCGCTGGAGAACTGTTGCAAGCACGCCTTCCCCGACGGCGCCGATGGCAGCATATCGGTCGAGCTGCGCGAAGCGGACGGGAACGTATCGCTTGTCATCGCCGACGACGGATGCGGCTTCGATCCTGCGACGACGACCAAGGGAATGGGGCTGTGGCTGATCGCAACGCTCGCCGGGCAGCTCAAAGCGTCGGTCGTTCATGAGTCGTCGGGCGGCACGCGGCTCCGGCTCACGCTTGCGAAAACCCCGCCAGTCCCTGCGAGCACGGCGCGGCACTGAACCGTTTTCGAGCTAAGCCGTTAAGCCGGGCGGACGTGGCCGCTGCGATGCCTCGCCGATCACCGTTTGCCCACGGGACCCCCACTGCTACAATCCGACCGGTCTGTTTGCCGCACGGCACGGGTAGGGCTCTCACAGGACGGTCGAATGATTGCAAGTGGTTCTACGGTCGAGCCGCCGGGCGCCCGTCGATGGCTCGGCTCGTTCCCGGCATGATCCATCCTTCCGCGCAATCTGAGCTGGCGAACGATGCAATCGACGGCACGATCGGCCGCGGCAACTCTGGCCGGGGCGACGAATATCGGACGCTGTTCAACTCTATCGACGAAGGTTTCTGCATCGTCGAGGTGCTGTTCGACGCGCAGGACCACGCAATCGACTATCGGTTCCTGAGAACCAACGCCGCCTTCGAAGCGCAGACCGGTCTCGAGAACGCGACCGGCAAGACCATGCGCGCGCTGCGGCCCGACCACGAGGAACACTGGTTCCAGATCTACGGCGAGGTCGCGCGGACAGGCGAGCCGATCCGCTTCGAGCGCGAGGCAAAGGCGCTGGGCCGCTGGTACAACGTCTATGCCTTCCGTGTCCACGAACCCGAGCGGCGTCGCGTGGCCATCCTGTTCAACGACGTCACGAAGCGCAAGCGCGAGGCGGAGCATCTGGCGCTCCTCGCGGCCGAGATCGACCATCGCGCCAAGAACATGCTGACCATCGTCGCCGGCCTGGTGCGGCTGACGGACGCCGACACGGTCGCGAAGTACAAGAAGACGCTGATGGGCCGGATCACCGCGCTCGGCAATTCGCAGAAGCGGCTGTCCGAAAGCCGGCGCCGGGGCGCCAGCCTCGCGAAGCTGATCGAGGACGAGATGGCGCCCTACCGGACGGCGGACGTCGCGCGCGTGACATCGAGCGGACCGGACATCCTGCTGCCGCCGGCCTTCGCCGACGGCATGGCCATGACGATCCACGAGCTCGCGGCCAACGCCGCGAAATATGGCGCCCTGTCGGTTGCCGAAGGCCGCGCGCGCCTGGAATGGTCGCAGAGCGACGACGGCGCACTGGACCTGCGCTGGAGCGAGCACGGGGGTCCGCCGGTAACGGCGCCGACCCGGCAGGGCGTGGGCACAATGGTCATCACGCGCTGCGTCCAGGACCAGCTCGGCGGGAAGGTCACGTTCGAGTGGCACCCCGATGGCCTGCGCTGCACGCTGATCGTGCCTACACAGGACGAATAGGACGACATCGCGGCCGGTCGACAGACAGAACCTAGGCGCGCTCGTACCAGGTGCGGCTTCGATTGACGAGCCGGACCACGGACAGCATCACTGGAACCTCGATCAGCACGCCGACGACCGTCGCAAGGGCGGCGCCGGACTGAAGCCCGAACAGGCTGATCGCGGCCGCCACCGCGAGCTCGAAGAAGTTGCTGGCACCGATCAGGGCCGATGGGCCCGCTACGCAGTGCGCCTCTCCGGCAGCGCGGTTCAGCGCATAGGCAAGGCCGGCGTTGAAATACACCTGGATGAGGATCGGAACCGCGAGCAGCGCGATCACGAAGGGCTGCGCGACAATCTGCTGCCCCTGAAAGCCGAACAGCAGGACCAGCGTCAGCAGCAGCACCCCGAGCGAAAGCGGCTGGACCCTGCGGAGAAGGTCATCGAGCGCTGCTTGCCCGTCCCGCCGGAACACGGACCGCCGCGCCACCTGCGCAACGATCACCGGCACGACGATGTAGAGGCCGACCGAGAGCAGCAGCGTTTCCCACGGCACGGTGATCGCCGAAAGCCCGAGCAGCAGCCCGACGATCGGCGCAAACGCCACCACCATAATGGTGTCGTTGAGCGCGACCTGCGTCAGCGTGAAGTGCGGTTCGCCGCGGCAGAGATGGCTCCACACGAACACCATGGCCGTGCAGGGCGCCGCCGCCAGCAGGATCAGGCCGGCGATGTAGGAGTCGATCTGGTCCGCCGGCAGATAGGGGCGAAACAGCCAGCCGATGAAAAACCAGCCGAGCGCCGCCATCGAGAACGGCTTCACGGCCCAGTTGATGAAAAGCGTGACGCCGATGCCGCGCCAGTGCTCGCGCACGCCGGCGAGTGCCGCGAAATCGATCTTGAGCAGCATCGGAACGATCATCGCCCAGATCAGCGCGGCCACCGGCAGGTTGACCTTGGCGATCTCCATGGCGCCGACCGCGGCGAACGCGCCCGGCAGCGTCGTGCCCAGCACGATACCGACGACGATGCAGAGCACCACCCAAAGCGTGAGCCAGCGCTCGAAGACGCCGAGCCCTCCGCCTGAGCCTGGCGCGACCTCCGCGGCGTGCGTCGCCATCAGGCGCGCGCCTTCTGCTCCTGCCCGAGCTGACGAAGCTGCGCCTGCATCGCCATGCGGTCCAGGGCCTCGAGCGGCAGCGCCACCAGCAGCTTCACGCGCGCCTCGATCGATCCATAGACATCGGCGAAGACCCGGCGCTTCTGCTCGATCGAGCCCTCGGCGGCGGCGGGATCGGGGAAGCCCCAATGCGCCGTGATGGGATGGCCCGGCCAGACAGGGCAGATTTCCCCGGCGGCGTTGTCGCAGACCGTGATGATGAAATCCATCTGCGGCGCCGAAGCGCGTGCGAACTCGTCCCAGCTCTTGCTGCGCAGGCCCGCGGTCGGGAGCTTCCTCTTCTCCAGGACTTCGAGCGTCATGGGATGCACGGCCGATTTCGGGTGGCTTCCGGCGCTGTAGGCGCGGAACCTGCCCTTGCCCCAATGGTTCAGGAGCACTTCCGCCAGGACGCTGCGGGCGGAGTTACCGGTGCACAGGAACAGGACATTGCGTGAGGACGCGGCCATGGAAGCCTCGATGGATGACGCTAGGAGCGCGCGCGGCCGCGCGGGGAAGGATGGACTTGCGGCGGCCGGGCGGCGGCCCGCGCAGCAGGCCGCGCTTTCGCCGGCGCGCAGAGCTCCGGACGACCGCCGCAGCAGCTTTCGGTCATGAAGTCGACGAGAGCCTGCATCGCCTCGAAATCCGCGCTGTAAACGATCGACCGCCCCTGTCGCAGGGGCGCGACGAGCCCGGCATTGCTGAGCTGCGACAGGTGAAAAGAGAGCGTCGGCGCGGGAACCTCCAGGCGCTCGGCGATCTCGCCGGCGGGCAGCCCCTTCGGGCCGGCCTGGACCAGGAGGCGGAAAAGCGCCAGCCGCGTGTCCTGGGCCAGCGCCGCGAGGGCGCGAACGGCGGATTTTGATTCCATAATTCCAGAATCATCAAATTATTTGGTTTTGTCAACGGCCTCACATTGACATATTTAAGTCTATCAATATATTGTGACCCATGAGCGACACCCTCTCCGCCTTCAAGGCCCTGGGCGACCCCGCCCGCATCCGCATTCTCGAGTTCCTGTGGCGGCCCGACGCCGCGTGCTGCTCGCTCGAGGACAAGGTGTGCGCCTGCGATGTCGAGACCATGCTGGGCCTCTCCCAGCCGGCCGTCAGCCATCACATGAAGATCCTGGTCCAGGCCGGTCTGGTGCTGTCCGGCAAGGAAGGCCGTTGGGTCTATTACCGCATCAATCGCCCGCGCTTTCGCGAAGTCACGCAATGGCTCGGCCAGTTCGGCAAGCAGGGCGCCGTCGCGACGCCGAAAAAGCACGCCGCGGCCTAGTCCTTCCTCTCCCCGGAGATATCCCGATGTCAGATCCCATGCTTCCCGTTGCCGTGATCGGAGCCGGACCCGTCGGACTCGCCGCCGCCGCGCATCTGCTTCGAAAAGGCGCCCGCCCGATCGTCTTCGAGGCCGGGCCGACCGTCGGCCACGCCGTGCGGCAATGGCACCATGTGCGCATGTTCTCGAACTGGCGTTACAACATCGATTCAGCCGCTCGCGCCTTGCTCGAAGCGACGGGCTGGGCTGCGCCGGACCCCGACTATCACCCGACCGGCGCCGAGGTCCTGCGCGACTACGTCGAGCCGCTCGCCGCGGTGCCGGCGATCCGCGACGCCCTCGTCCTAAATGCCCGTGTCGTTGCCGTCGGGCGCCGCGGCTTCGACAAGGTCCGCACGGCCGGCCGTGACGAGGCGCCCTTCCTGCTCACGGCGACGCGCAGCGACGGACACAGCTCGACCTACGAGGCGCGCGCGGTCATCGATGCGTCCGGCACCTTCTTCGCGCCAGGCCCGGCCGGCGCCGGCGGTTTGCCCGCGATCGGCGAGGCCGAGGCGAATAAGAGAATCTCCTACGGCATGCCGGACGTGCTCGGCGTCGATCGGCCGCGCTATGCCGGCCGGCGCGTGCTGGTCATCGGCAGCGGCCATTCCGCGATGAACGCGCTCCTGGAACTCGCCGCCCTTCGCCAGCAGGAGCCCGCGACCGAAATCACCTGGGCGATCCGGCGTCCTGACGTCTCGTCGGTCTTCGGCGGCGGCGCGGCGGACCAGCTTGCCGAGCGCGGACAGCTTGGCCTCCGGACGCGGGCGGCCGTCGAGAGCGGCGAACTGCGCGTCGTCGCATCGTTCCGGGCGATCCGCATCGACAGCAACGCCGCCGGCCTCACGATCACCGGCGAGACGGGCTGCTGCCTCAAGGAGATCAAGGTCGACGAGATCATCGCCGCGACCGGCTTCCGGCCGGATCTCTCGTTCCTGCGCGAGGTACGCCTCGACCTGGATTCCGCGCTCGAATGTCCGCGCACGCTGGGACCGCTCATCGATCCGAACGTGCATAGCTGCGGCACGGTGCGGCCGCACGGCTATGTCGAGCTCAGACAGCCGGAGAAGGATTTCTACATCGTCGGCATGAAGAGCTATGGCCGCGCACCGACATTCCTGCTGGCGACCGGCTACGAACAGGTTCGCTCCGTGGCGGCGGCGCTGACCGGCGACTTCGAGGCCGCGAGCCGTGTCGAGCTGTGCCTGCCCGAGACAGGCGTGTGCTCTGGCCCCGGCCTTCCGGATGTCACCGAGGACGCCGAAGCCGGTTGCTGCGGGCCGGCGATTGCCACGTCCCCGAAGGAGGCGCAGCTTGTCGCGATCGCCGAGCCCGTCCGCGCCAAGGCCGGCGGCTGCTGCGGTCCGAGCACGGCGCCGCGCGAGCACGTCCCGGCCGAATCCTGACACCGAAGGGCATGGCTGCAACGGTCGACCGCAGCGCGATCGCGGCGACCTGGCACCGCCAATGCGCGACATGACTGGTTGGGGCGCCTGGATTCGAACCAGGGGTCACGGAATCAAAATCCGTTGCCTTACCACTTGGCCACGCCCCAATGCCGGCCGATCAAGGGCGCGAACATAGGCGCAAAGGCGGCGGGCAGGCAACCGCGACGGACCCGGCCGACATCATGCCGCGGATACGGCGGAGGTATGCCGCGCGGCGCGAATGGGACCGAGCCGGGGCGACCGGGCCCTCCGATCGTCCGATTTTGGAGTGCCCGCGGCTGAGGTAGTGTGCGGCGCATGGCCTTACGCCCCGAGATTGCAGTCCTCGGTCTGGTCATCTTCATTGTCGCCGGCACCGCCGCGGCGCAAGTGCCCCCGGGCATTGTCGGCACGACGCCGCGCAAGGCCGCCGAGAGCGCGCTCGACCTGCTCGCCTACTCGGTCGTGCCCGACGGCACGGTCAGCACCTTGCAGATCAACCGGGGTGGCGAAGGCGACGAGAATATCGGCGTGACGCTCAGCCAGCTCGGCGCGGGCTTCACCTGGAGCGACAGCTTCCCGATCTACCTGGAAGGCTATCTGGGCTATGCGCGCTACGATCCGCGCTTCGTCTTCAGCGACGGCCAGCAGCAGCGGCAGATCGCCACGCGGTGGGACCAGTTCAGCACCACCGTCGGGGTGGGCTGGGACTTCCCCATCGCCAAGAACCTCTACCTGCGCCCGATCCTGAACGCGGCGATCGCACAGATCACGACCGACGCGACGCTGGCGGCGAGCCTTCTCGCGTTTCGCAACGACAAGGACATCGCCTTCATAGAGCGCGGCAAGATGAACGCCTATGGCCTCGGCGGCTCGCTGGTGCTGGCCTATTACGACCGCCTGCCGGCGCGCGAGATCGACATCGAGCTGCGCACGACCGACCTCTATCTCCAGACCTTCGGCGACACCTCCGACGCGGCGAAGGGCAGCTCGAATGCCCTCACGGTGAACCTGTGGGCGCGGCTGCGCTGGCCGACCGGGCTCGAAGCCTTCGAGCGGCCGGTCAGGTGGGTGCTGGAGGGGCAGCACGCCCACTTCCTCGGCGACCCGCACGCCGCGTTCGGGTTCGAGTATCTGACGAAGATCGGCGGTGGCCTCGAGCTCGATACCAGCGCGCTCAAGATCGGTGCCCTGGGCCTGTACATGGAGCGCGCCCGGCTGGTCGGGCGCTACGTCTTCGGCGAGAACGTCAACGGGTTCTCGGTCGGGCTGGGCATCACGTTCTGAGCCCACCGGTGTGTCGAAAGAAACCGTATTGACCCGCGCGCCCCGCTCTGGCCTGATCCGGGCCGGACAGGCACGCCCGCACGGTTTCTCGACCGGCGGGCGTTTTGATTCCAGCACCCTTCTCCCCAACGGGGAGAAGGCGTGGGAGGATGAGGGGGAGCATATGTCCGGCGATCATCGTTCCAAGCGCGCTATCGCGCGCCCCCTCACCCAACCTCTCCCCGTTGGGGAGAGGCGTCAGACGCACACCCGTGAAGCAGATGAAGCAGTGAAGCAGACGGCGATCTCACCAGCCGGATCAAGAGCTTACGTGCTTCACGGGGGTGAAGCAGTCGTGAAGCAGCGGGGCTAGGCGGCCTCGGCGGCGTTGCGCACGAACCAGTCGTAGGCGCGGACCATGCCGTCGCGGAACGGGGTCTTCGCGGTCCAGCCGAGCGCCGTCAGGCGGCTCACGTCCATCAGCTTGCGCGCGACCCCGTCGGGCCGGCTGGTGTTGTAGGTGAACTGCCCGCGATAGCCGACCACGTCGGCGATGGTCGTCGCCAGCTCGGTGATCGTCATGTCGATGCCGGTGCCGACATTGATCGTGTCGGCCTGCGAATAACGCTCCATCAGGAAGATCAGCGCATCGGCAAGGTCGTCGACATACAGGAACTCGCGGCGCGGCGAGCCGGTGCCCCAGATCTCGAGGCTGGGGGCGCGCGCCTGCTTGGCGCGGTGCGTCTTGACCAGGAGCGCGCCGACGACATGGCTCTGCTCCAGGTCGTAATTGTCGCCGGGCCCGAACAGGTTGGTCGGCATCGCCGAGATGAAGTCGCTGCCGTACTGCTGGCGATAGGCCTGGCACAGCTTGAGCCCGGCGATCTTGGCGATCGCATACCATTCGTTGGTCGGCTCGAGCGGCCCGGTGAGCAGCGCGTCCTCGCGCATCGGCTGCGCCGCCGCGCGCGGGTAGATGCAGGACGAGCCGAGGAAGAGCAGCTTCTTGACGCCGACGCGGTGCGCGGCGTGGATCACGTTCGTCTCGATCGCCAGGTTGTCGTAGAGGAACTCGGCCGGCCGCGTGTTGTTGGCGTGGATGCCGCCGACGCGCGCGGCGGCGAGGAAGATCGCATCGGGCTTGCTGGCCGCGAGCCAGTCCTCGGTGTCCTTCTGGCGCGTCAGGTCGGCGACCTCGCGACCGGCGGTGATGACCTCGCAGTCGATCGACGCGAGCCGGCGCACGATGGCCGAGCCGGCCATCCCGCGATGGCCCGCGACCCAGACGCGCTTGCCGGCGAGCGGAAAGATGCGCTCAGTCATGGCGGTCGCGGCGCTCCAGCTCGCGCTTCACCTGCTTGCGGTCGGCATGGACCATCTCGCGCACCAGATCGTTGAAGCTGGTCGTGTGCTTCCAGCCGAGGCGCTGATGCGCCTTGCGCGGATCGCCGAGCAGCAGGTCGACCTCCGTCGGGCGGAAATAGCGTGGGTCGATCTCGACCAGGATGTCGCCGGTCTTCGCATCGACGCCCTTCTCGTCGACGCCCTTGCCGCGCCATGCGATGTGGCGGCCGATCGCCTGGAAGGCGAGCTCGGTGAACTCGCGCACCGTGTGCGTTTCGCCGGTCGCGAGCACGTAATCGTCCGCCTCGTCCTGCTGCAGGATGCGCCACATGCCCTCGACATAGTCGCGCGCATGGCCCCAGTCGCGCGAGGCGTCGATGTTGCCGAGATAGAGGCGCTTCTGCAGGCCGAGCTCGATCGCGGCGACGGCGCGCGTGATCTTGCGCGTGACGAAGGTCTCGCCGCGCGTCGGGCCCTCGTGATTGAACAGGATGCCATTGGAGGCGTGCATGCCGTACGCCTCGCGATAATTGACCACGATCCAATAGCCGTAAAGCTTGGCCACGGCGTAGGGGCTGCGCGGGCGGAACGGCGTCGTCTCGCGCTGCGGCGTCTCCTGCACCAGGCCGTACAGCTCCGACGTCGAGGCCTGGTAGAAGCGCACGCGCTCGGCGATGCCAAGGATGCGGATCGCCTCCAGCAGCCGCAGCGTGCCGAGGCCGTCGGAGTTGGCGGTGTATTCGGGCGTCTCGAAGCTGACCTGGACGTGGCTCTGGGCCGCGAGATTGTAGATCTCGGTCGGCTGCGTCTCCTGCACCAGCCGGATCAGGTTGGTGGCATCGGTCATGTCGCCGTAATGCATGAAGAACCGCACGTTCTGCTCGTGCGGGTCGGCATAGAGATGGTCGACGCGGAACGTGTTGAACGACGACGAGCGCCGCTTCACGCCGTGGACGATGTAGCCCTTGCTGAGCAGAAGTTCGGCGAGATAGGCGCCGTCCTGGCCGGTAACCCCGGTGATGAGCGCCACGGGCTGCGACATTAAGGAACTCGGGCTGTTGTGGATGGGATGGCGGAAGGCTTTACCATTGCGGGTCCGGTCAGCACAACGGGCTGGGCCGGCACCCTATTCTGCCCCGCTTGCGGGTCTCAGGCGGGTCGCCGCCACCCACCAGCCGGGCCGGGCACCAGCGAGAAACTGAGCCGCCATGCGCGCCGACGCGGCATCGGGATAGATGCCGAAGCACGTGGCGCCGCTGCCCGACATGCGCGCCATCAGGCAGCCCTCGCTGCGCGACAGGGCGTCGAGCACGTCGCGCACGGCGGGCACGATGGCGCTGGCGGCCTGGGTCAGGTCGTTCTGTCGCATCTGCAGCAGCTCCACAAGCGCGGCCGTCTGCGGCGGCACCGCGTGGAAACGCGCGGCGGCGGAAAAATGTCCCTCGCGCTTCGCAAAAACCCGCGGCGTCGGCAGCGGGATGCCCGGATTGACGAGCACCAGGTCTGCCGCCGGCAGTTCCGGCGCCGGATCGCGCCGCTCGCCGATTCCGCCCATGAAAGCGGCACGCCCGTCGAGGCAGACCGGCACGTCGGCGCCGAGTGCCTGGGCGATCGCGTCGAGCGGCACCGATTCGGGCGCAATATCCCACAGCCGGCACAGCGCGCGCAGCGTCGCGGCCGCATCGGCCGAGCCGCCGCCGATGCCGGAGGCGACCGGCAGGGTCTTGGTGAGGGTGATCGCCGCGCCGCGCGCAACGCAGGCCTCCGCGGCAAGCTGGCGCGCCGCCCGCAGCACCAGGTTGTCGGGCTCGTCCTTCAGCGCCGCCGCGAACGGCCCGTCGACGGCCAGCGTCAGCTCATCCGACGGCGCGACCGCAACCGCGTCGCCGAGTTCGGTGAACGCGACCAGGCTGTCGAGCAGGTGGTAGCCGTCGGCGCGGCGGCCGACAACGTGCAGGTACAGATTGATCTTGGCCGGCGCCTTCTCGACGACCACCACGCGGCGGACAGACCTCAGCGCGCGGGCGCGGTCTGGAGCGCGGCGAGGCCGCGTTCGAGCTTGCGCTCGACCTCGACGCGCAACTCCGGCTCCGGCTTGTTGCGCAGCGAGCGCTCCCACTGGAACCGCGCCTCGGCGGTGCGGCCGACGCGCCAATACGCATCGCCCAGATGGTCGAGCAGCACCGGATCCTCCGGCAGCAGTTCGACCGCGCGCTCCAGCAGCGGCACCGCCTCGTCGAACCGTCCGAGCTTGAACATCGCCCAGCCGAGGCTGTCGACGATGTGGCCGCTATTGGGCCGGAGCTGGACCGCGCGCTCCAGCATCTGCAACGCCCGCTCCTGGTGCAGGCCCTGCTCCACCCAGGAATAGGCGAGGTAGTTGAGCACGTCGGGCTGCTCGGGCTGCAGCTCCAGCGCCTTGAGGAAGTCCGCCTCGGCCAGCGACCACTGCTTGGAGCGTTCGTGCGAAATGCCGCGCGCATAGAACAGCGACCAGTGCCGCGGCGTCGGCGACGGCACGCGCGCGATCGCGGCATCGTAGGCCTTCGCGGCACCTTCGTAGTCCTGCCGGATGCGCAGGAGCTGGCCGAGCGCCACCATCGCTTCGATACGGTCGGACCGCTCGGCGCCCATCGCGCGCAGCTCGGCGATCGCCTCGTCGCTCTTGCCGAGCGTCTGCAGGTTCTCCGCCATCCGCAGCCGCGCCGACCACGACAGCGGCGAGTCCTTCGGGATACGTGCGAACAGCACATTCGCATCCGCCGGGCGCCCGGAGCTGTCGAGGATGTCGGCAACGAGCAACAGGCCCGCGGCCTTGTCGGGTTCGAGCGCGAGAGCCATGCGCCCGTAGACCAGCGCGAGCTGGCCGCCCGCCTCCTGCCGCAACGCGCCGGCGACGTTGAACAGCGCTTCGGCAAGGCCCGCCTTCGGCGTCGCCACGACCGGCGGAGGCGGCGTCCCGTTGGCCTCGAGCCGGACCATCGCCGCGGTCAGCATCACGGAATCAGGGAACTGGCCGCCGTAGCGCACATAGAGCTCGCGCGCCGCGTCGCTCCGGCCGCGCCGCTCAAGGAAATTGCCGGCACCTTCGACCAGGCGCACGGACGGGCCGTTCTCCGCGGCCAGCGCCGAGCGGAAGAACCGCTCGGCATCGTCCGGCCGGCCGAGGACGTCGCTGATGAGGGCGGCGTGGTAATCGTGCAGCGGCTTGAAGCCGTCGATGTCGGTCAGCGGACGCAGCGTGCTGACCGCCTCGACCGGGCGCGCTTGCGCGGCCTGCAGCCAGGCGCGCATCAGCGGCAGCAGCACGCGGTTGGCGCCGGCGAGCGGCAGGCCTTCCAGATGCTTCTCGGCCGCCACGAAATCGCCGGCGCGCGCGGCGGCAACGGACAGGGTGACATGGGCCTGCGCGTTGGCCGAACTCTGCGCCACGATGCGTTGCGCGAGCACGGTCGCCTCATCGAAGCGGCCGTCCTGCAGCAGCAGCAGATGGGTGCGCGCCAGCAGCTCGAAGTTACCGGGGTCCGTCTCCAGCACGTTGCTCATGAAGCGCGCGGCGCCGGTCACGTCGCGCTGGCGCTCCGCATGGCGGCCGGCGAGATAGGCGCCGACCGTCGATTTGGGCGTGATGACGCCGTCGGACGGCGGCGGCGCCTCGGTGCTTTCCTGCGCGGCGCAGCCGACGGCCAAGGCCGCCACGAGAACAAACACGGCCTTGCCCGGCAAGCGCCGGAAGGTGCCATCCTGCGAACCCTCGTGCATCAAACCCCTCGAATCCGCCGCAAGCGGGGCGGTGTGAGCATTTGCGATAGGATAGCGCGCCGCGCCGCGCCCGCCTACCCCGGCCCGCCCTACATATTCGGGTAGTTCGGGCCCCCGCCGCCCTCCGGGACGACCCAGTTGATGTTCTGCAGAGGATCCTTGATGTCGCAGGTTTTGCAGTGGACGCAGTTCTGGGCGTTGATCTGCAATCGCGGATTGGCGCCGCCATCGTCCCGGACGATTTCGTAGACGCCGGCCGGGCAGTAGCGCTGCTCGGGCGCATCGTAGAGCGGCAGGTTGGCGTCGACCGGGATCGCGGGGTTCTTGAGCTGCAGGTGCACCGGCTGGTCTTCCTCGTGGTTGGTGTTCGAGATGAACACCGAGGACAGCCGGTCGAAAGTGATGACGCCGTCGGGCTTCGGGTAGGCGATCTTGGGGCATTCCTGCGCCCGCATCAGCGTCTCGTGGTCCGCCTTCTTGTGATGGAGGGTCCACGGCATCAGGCCGCCGAGGCCGATGTCGTTGAGCCACATCGCCAGGCCGCCATGCGCCGTGCCGAGCCACATGCCCCATTTGAGCCCGGGCTTGACGTTGCGCACCTTGTAGAGGTCGCGCCAGGCCCAGGAATTGCGGAAGGCTTCGGGATAGGTAGCCAGTTCGTCATGGCCGGCGCGGCCGTCCTTGAGCGCCGCGAACGCGGCCTCGGCGCCGAGCATGCCGGTCTTCATCGCATTGTGCGTGCCCTTGATGCGCGGCAGGTTGACGAAGCCGGCGGTGCAGCCGATCAGCGCGCCGCCCGGGAAGACCAGCTTCGGGATCGACTGCAGCCCGCCCTCGTTGATGGCGCGCGCGCCATAGGAGAGGCGTTCGCCGCCCTCGAGGTACGGACGGATCGACGGATGCAGCTTGAAGCGCTGGAACTCCTCATAGGGCGCCAGATGCGGGTTCTTGTAGTCGAGATGGACGACGAAGCCGATCGCGACCTGGCCGTCCTCGAGGTGATACATGAACGAGCCGCCGCCGGTGTCCGATGACAGCGGCCAGCCCTGCGTATGCACGACCAGACCCGGCTTGTGCTTGGCCGGATCGACGCGCCACAGCTCCTTGAGCCCGATGCCGAATTTCTGCGGATCGACGCCGTCGCGCAGACGGAAGCGCTCGAACAGCGTCTTGGTCAGCGAGCCGCGGGCGCCCTCCGCGAACAGGGTGTACTTGGCATGCAGTTCCATGCCCTGTGTGTAGCTGGCCTTGTGTTCGCCCTTGCGGTCGACGCCCATGTCGCCGGTGGCCACGCCCTTCACGCTGCCATCCTCGTGATAGAGGACCTCCGCCGCGGCGAAGCCGGGATAGATCTCGACGCCGAGCGCTTCCGCCTGCTGCGCCAGCCAGCGGCACAGATTGCCGAGGCTGATGATGTAGTTGCCGTGATTGCTCATCAGCGGCGGCAGCAGCAGGTTGGGGATGCGGATGTGATTGTGCTCGGTCAGGATCATAAACCGGTCGTCGGTGACCGGCGTCTTGAGCGGCGCGCCCTTCTCCTTCCAGTCCGGGATCAGCTCGTTGAGGGCGACCGGATCGATCACCGCCCCCGACAGGATGTGGGCGCCAACCTCCGAACCCTTCTCGATCACGCAGACGCTGACCTCGTGGCCGGAGTCCTGCGCGAGTTGGCGCAGCCGGATCGCCGCGGCGAGCCCGGACGGCCCCGCGCCAACAATCACGACGTCATACTCCATCACTTCGCGCGCCATGCATCTCGCTCCTGTTGGTCCGGCTCATATACTCGACCAGTCCGGTGCGTGCTAGGTTCTCGGCCGCAATGATGACTCGCGCCGAACAGGAAGCCGCCCTGCGCTGGCAGGTCGAGATGGGCGCCGACGAGGCGATCGGCGCCGTAGCCGTCGACCGCTTCGCCGCCGCGGTTGCACCGCCGGCTCCGCCGCCGGTCGCAGCGCCCGCGCCGCGATCGGCCGATCCCGCGCCCCAGCCCGTGTCACGGCCGAACGCCTCGGCCCGGACCGCGTCCGCCATCGCCCAGGCCGCCCACAGCCTGGAGGAGCTGCGCACTGTCCTGGCCACGTTCGACGGCTGCCCGCTCAAGGCCACCGCCACCAATCTGGTCTTCGCCGACGGCAACCCCAAGGCCAAGGTCATGCTGGTCGGGGAGGCACCCGGCGCCGACGAGGACCGGCAGGGCAAGCCCTTCGTCGGGGTCAGCGGCCAGCTCCTCGACCGCATGCTCGCCTGTATCGGTCTCGACCGGCGTTCGGTCTACATCACCAACATCCTGCCCTGGCGGCCGCCGGGAAACCGCTCCCCGACAGCGGCCGAGATCGCCATCTGCCTGCCCTTCGTCGAGCGGCAGATCGAGCTGGTCGACCCGGAATTGCTGGTCCTGCTGGGCGGCACCGCCGCCAAAACCCTGCTCGCCACCCCGGACGGAATCGTCCGAACGCGCGGCAAATGGCTGAAGTACGCGACCCCCGGCCTGCCCCGGCCGGTCGCGGCGATCGCCACTTATCACCCGGCTTATTTATTACGTTCACCCGCACAAAAGAGAGATTCGTGGCGGGATTTATTGATGATCAAAAATAAACTGAAAAGCAGATAACGGCTGAGTATTGACGAGAAGTCTTGCAGGGGATTTATCCACACGCTGTTCATGAAGCGCGGCAATTACTGCTTGCGCCGCCACGCTTTAGTCATCTATCAACGCATGGATGGCAACGCTTGGCGCGGGAATTACTGATCCGGACCGGTCACCGGCCGCTCAGGCGGCCGGAATTTTGCGCGCATTCCTCCTCGCCGGGCTGACCGTCCTCGCACCGTCGATCGCCGTTGCCGCCGACCCGCAAAGCGCCGCGCTGACGCCGGACACGTATGTCGAGCGGCCCTCCGACCTGCCGGCGGTGCTCGCCGGCGCCGAGGTGGCGGCCTACCGCCGCATCTTCGCGGCACAGGACCGCAGCGACTGGGCCGGTGCGGATCAGGAGATCAGGAAGCTGAAGGACCGCGCCCTGGTCGGCCATGTGCTGGCGCAGCGGTATCTGCATCCGAATTACCGCAGCAGCGCGGCCGAGCTGTCGAACTGGCTTGCCGCCTATGCCGACCATCCGGATGCGGCGCAGATCTACAAGCTGGCCGGCCGGAAGGCGCCGCGCAGCACCACCCTGAGCCGCCCGGTCGGCGAGACGGTCGGCGGGCTCTGGATGGCGGATGACCTCGGGCCGCCGCCCGACCGGGCGCCGCCGGCCGGACGCAAGCTGCCGGGCGACCTGAAGGCGAAGGTCGATGCCCACAAATCCCAGATCCGGCGCACCCTCCGCGCCGGCAACCTGGGGGCCGCGGAACGGCTGCTCCACGCGCGCGACATGGCACGGCTGCTGACCGATGCCGAGATCGATCACTTCAAGGGACAGATCGCCGCCGGCTGGTTCGCGCAGGGCGAGGACGGCAAGGCCCTCGAGCTTGCCAGGGAAGCGGCGAACCGTTCGGGCCGCTTCGTCCCGCGCGCCCAATGGATCGCGGGACTGTCTTTGTTCAAGCAGTCGCGCTTCCGCGAGGCCGCCCGCCATTTCGAGGCGCTGGCAAGCATACCGGACGGCGAGCCGTGGGACATCGCTTCCGGCGGGTTCTGGGCGGCGCGGGCCCATGCGCGCGACCGGCGCTTCGAAGCGGTCAACCCCTGGCTCCACCGCGCCGCGGAGCATCCGCGCACGTTCTATGGCCTGCTTGCCATCCGCCAGCTCGGCGTGCCGACGCCGTTCGTCTGGGAGCCGCCGCCGGCCGGCGTGCGCGATCTCGAGTCGATCCGGCGCCTGCCAGCCGGCTCGCGCGCCTTCGCCCTGATCCAGGTCGGCCAGAGCGCGCGCGCCGATGCGGAGCTGCGGCGCGTCTTCGCGGTCGCCAATCCGGCACAGATGCGCACCCTCCTCGCGATCGCCATGCGCGCGAACCTGCCCGGCCTGTCGATCCGGCTCGGCCGCGAGATCTCGGACTTCGAAGGCCGGCGGATCGAGGGCGCCCTCTACCCGATCCCGCCCTGGACGCCGAGCAACGGCTACCAGGTCGACCGCGCCCTGCTGTTCGCCTTCATGCGGCAGGAATCCCAGTTCAACACCCGGGCGATGAGCCATGCCGGCGCGCGCGGCCTGATGCAGCTCATGCCGCAGACCGCGGCGCAGCTCGACGGCAGCAACTATCGCGGCCGCGCCGACCTGCTGCTCGACCCGGTCTACAACGTGACGCTCGGCCAGCGCTACATCGTGCAGCTCCTGCAGGACGGCGCCGTGCAGGGCGACCTGATCCGGCTCGCCGCCGCCTATAACGGGGGACCGGGCAACCTCGCCCGCTGGACGCGCAAGCAGGACCAGCGCGGCGGCGAGGACGATGCGCTGCTGTTCATCGAGAGCCTCCCCTCGCCCGAGACGCGGCACTTCATCACGCGCATCCTCTATAGCTACTGGATGTACAGCGACCGCCTCGGCCAGTCGACGCCCTCCCTCGACGACGTTGCCGCCGGACGGTGGCCGACCTACATTGCGCTTGACGCCGTCAGCCGAGGCACCACGCGCCGCAATGCCCAAACTCGATGACAGTCGACCGTTCCTGCCGGTCAACATCGCCGTCCTGACCGTTTCCGATACGCGCAGCCTCGACGACGACAAGTCCGGCCGCACGCTGGCCGAGATGATCGAGCGCGACGGCCACAAGGTCGCGGTCCGCAAGATCGTGCGCGACGACCAAGGAGCCATCGCCGACCAGCTCAAGGCCTGGATCGCCGACAAATCCGTGGATGTGGTGATCTCCACCGGCGGCACCGGCGTCACCGGCCGCGACGTGACCCCGGAAGCATTCCAGTCGGTGTTCGAGAAGGAGATCGCCGGCTTCGGCGAGCTCTTCCGCATGATCAGCTTCCAGAAGGTGGGCACATCCGCGCTGCAGAGCCGCGCCGTCGGGGGCGTCGCCGGCGGCACCTATCTGTTCGCGCTGCCCGGCAGCCCCAGCGCCTGCCGCGACGGCTGGGAGGAAATCCTGCGCTGGCAGCTCGACAACCGCTTCCGCCCCTGCAACCTCGTCGAGCTCATGCCGCGCCTTCAGGAGCACCTCGCCGTCAAGCCGAAGGCGACGGTCTAGCGGCAGCGGTTACTTGGCGCTGCCCGGCGCGGCGTCCTTCGTCTTTGCGCCGAGCAGCTTGTCTAGCAAGGTGCGCTGGGCTCCCAGGGTCATGACGAACAGCACGAAGAGCCATATGCCGACGGCGATCGGGCTGCTGTAGAAGACCGAGACGTCGCCCAGGCTCATGAACAGGCCTTCGCGCAGGTATTTCTCGATCAACGGGCCCAGCACGATGCCGACCACCATCGGCGCGAGCTGGAAATCGAACTTGCGCAGGACGTAGCCGAGGACGCCGAGCATCAGCAGCATGTAAACGTCCAGCATGCTGTTCCGCACGCTGTAGGAGCCGATCACCGCCAGCAGAAGGATCAGGGGCAGGAAAATATGCTTCGGGATCCGCAGCAGGCTGACCCAGATCCCGATCAGCGGCACGTTGAGCACCAGCAACATCAGGTTGCCGATGAACATCGAGGCAATGACAGCCCAGAAGATCTCGGGATTGCTGGTGATCAGCAGCGGGCCCGGCTGGACGCCGTGCACGATCAGGGCAGCGAGCATCAGCGCCATGGCCGAGTTGAACGGAATGCCGAGCCCGAGCAGCGGCACCATCAGGGACGTCGCCGCCGCATTGTTCGCGGTCTCGGGTCCGGCGACGCCTTCGATCGCGCCCTCGCCGATTTCGTCCCTGTACTTGGAGACGGTCTTTTCCAGGCGATACGACGCGAAACTGGACAGTGTCGACGATGGTCCCGGCAGCAGGCCGAAGACGAAACCAAGGACCGTGCCGCGACCGAAGGGAGCCCAGGAGCGCCGCAGCTCGTCGCGCGTCGGCAGCATTTCGCGCAACCGCACGCCGAGCGGCTTCGTCTGGCTGCGATACGACTCGACGACCGACATCATCTCCGCCAGGCCGTAAAGGCCGACGACCAGGGTCACGAGCTCGATGCCCTGGCTGAGATAATTGAACCCGAACGTGAAGCGGTTCTCGCCGGTGACCGCCTCCTGCCCGACCGTGCTCAGCATCAGGCCGAGCGCCATCGGAAAGAGGCCCGCAGCCAATGTCCCGCCTGATATCCTGGACAGCATCAGCAGGCCGCCCGCCGTGATCGCGAACAATTCGGCCGGTCCGAACAGCAGCCCGAGATCCGCCAATGCGGGTGCGAACATCATGACGCCGATCACGGAAACCGTGCCGCCGACGAAGGACCCGAGCGCGACGATGCACAGCACCGCGCCCGCGCGGCCTTTCTTGGTCAGCTTGTAGCCGTCTATGCACGTCATGACCGACGACGATTCGCCGGGCATGTTCATCAGGATGGCCGTGGTCGAGCCGCCGTACATGGACCCGTACAGCATGCTCGCCATCATGATCAGGCCGGTGCTCGGCCCGAATGCAAAGGTGATCGGCAGGATCAGGGCGATGCCGGCCGTCGGCCCGAGCCCCGGCAGGACGCCGATCGCGGTGCCCGCGAACGCGCCGGCAAAGGCCGCAAACAGGTTCTGGTACGTCAGCGCGACGTTCAGCCCGTACAGGAGTCCTTCGATCGAGCCCATGAAAGAAAGCTCCTGCTAGAAGGCCAGGATGCCGCGCGGCAGGGGCACCTTGAGCAATGTGACGAAGACGATGTAGAGGCCGATCGACATGGGAATCGAATAGGCCACGACGCGCGGCCAGCTCAGGCCCGACAGAAGCCGGATGAGCAGGATGCAGAACAGCGCGGAGCCGACGATCTGCCCCAGCCAGGGCAGCGTGACGAAATAGCCGAGCAGCAATCCGATCAGGCTCAACAGCCGCGTGCGGTCGGCGCCGGCGGGCAGGTCGATGCGCTCGCCCTCGTCGAGGCGCCACCCTTCCCACACCGTCGCCAGGCTGACGAGCAGAAGAAGGACGCCGACCATCACCGGAAACACCGCCGCGCCGGGCCGGCTTAGCTGCCCGAAGGGAAGCTGGAAGGACATTCCGAGATAACCGGCGGCAAGGAACAGTCCTATGCCGCCGATCGCGAGATACCCTTTGCGCTTCTGCAGGGACGCCGCACTCATCTCGGGCGCCGCTACTTCGCCGCCTCGATCAGGCTGGCGAAGACCGCCTGCAGCTCCACGAGCGCCGTCCTCGCCGCATCCGTCTCCTTCACGTCCACGGTAAAGTCGTTCTTCTTCGTGAACTGGATGAACTCGTCGCTGCGGGCGACACGCGCGGATGCCGCGACGAGCTTGTCCTGAACGTCCTTGGGCAGGCCCTTCGGCGCGACCACGTAGAACGCCACCTGCAAAGTCACGTTGTAGCCGGCATCGACGACCGACGTCGCATCCGGCAGCACGTCATTCTTGCCCTTCTGGAACACGGCCAGGGCGCGCATCCTGCCGGCCTGCACCTGGCCGAGATTGCCCGACACGGAGCCGACGAAGGCCTCGACGCGACCGCCGAGCAACGCGACCATCGCCTCGGAGCCGCCGCCCGTGAACGGGATCGTCACGATCTTCACGCCGGCGACCTTGTTGAATTCCTGGATCACCAGATCCGACAGCGTTCCCACGCCGGGCACCGAGGCGCGGATCTTGCCGGGGTTCTTCTTGGCCTCGGCCATGAAGTCCTCGAAGGTCTTCCACGGCGCGTCCGCCCGCACGAACAGCACGGAGGGCCGATCGCCCAGTTTGACGATCGGCTGATAGTCGTCGGGAGTCTTGTAGGGGAGCCCTGTGTGGACGAGCGGCTGGTAGGTCAGCACCTCGCTCGGCACCACGCCAATCGTGTAGCCGTCGGGCTTGGCCTGCACGATCATGCTGGCGCCGATCGATCCCGATCCGCCGGGCTTGTTCTCGACGTTCAGGTTGCCGGGCAACTCCTTCTCCAACTGCGCGGCGAACTGCCTGGCAATTACGTCGGTCGATCCGCCGGCGCCGAACGGCACGATGAATCTGATATCCCGGTTGGGATAGGTCTGCGCGTGCGCCGCCGCCGTTGCGATCAGCATCGCGGCCGCCGTCAGAGCCAGAGCCGCGCGTCTTGCCAGAATTGCCATTGATACTTCCTCCCCTTTCGTCTGCCTTGAAAACGACGCCGATGCGAAAGCATCCTTGTCGCGTCGCGCTGATTGCAGGACTTGAACCCGGATTCCCATCGCCCTGCCGGGGGCGATGAGGGCGGCCGCTGCGTTAGCCGGCCTGCGACGACTCGACTTCGAGCGTCATCGTGCGGCGCATGTCGCGCTGGTACTGCGCATCGTCGAACGGCCGCGCGCGATGCAGCGTGGCGAAATTGTCCCAGATCACGAGATCGTTCTGCCGCCATTCATGGCGATAGATGAACTGCGTCTGCGTCGCGTGCTCGGTGAGGTCGCGCAGCAGAAGCCGGCCCTCGGGTATGGGCCAGTCGACGACCATCGATGCATGGGCGCCGAGATACAGCGACCGGCGCCCGCCATTCGGGATGGTGCGGACCAGCCGGTGGACGGCGCCTTTCAGCTTCTCCTCCTCCTCGGGCGGAAACGAGAATCCGAGGAGGCCTCGCGAATAAACCAGCGAGTGGTAGACACTCAGTCCTTCCAGCTTCTCTTTTTCGCTCGCATCAAGCGCGTCATAAGCGGCGCGCGTGTCGGTGAACTCGGTGTCGGCGCGGACCGGCGGAATGATCCTTCCGGACAGCATGGTGTAGCGACCGGACGGGTCGACGCTCGACCCGTCGGTGTGCCAGATCCGGTTGCCGAGCTTGCTGACGCGGCGGCGGTCATTGGCGGCGACGATCTCGTTGCGCTCGTTGACGTTCGCGACCTTTATCAGATCGACGATGAGGCTTCGTTCGATGCCGGTGAGAGGCTTCTCGTCCGACGCGCCGGCTCCGGCCGCCGCGGCCGCTTTGCTCTTCCGGCGCAGTGCCGCGTCGAATCGCTGCGTGAATGTGGACTGGTCCTCGTCGCTGAAACGCTGATCGCGGAACACCACAACGGCGTATTCGTCCAGCCCCGCGGCAATCTGCTCAAGCGTCGCCTGATCGTCGACCTGACGAAGGTCGACGGCGCTCACCTCGGCGGCAAAGAGCGGATGGAGCTTGCGGAAAGTCAGTGCCATGACGTGTCCTCGGTTGAAACTTGTTGCGACGTCCGGTCTGCGCCGGACGGACTAAAGAAAATTCATGCCGGAAATCGCGACCCCTGCACGCTCCGGAGATAGGCGTCCTTCGGGCCCTGCAGATGATCGACGCACATCTGCGCGAGTGCCCAGTTGTCCGTGCCCTTGAGCAACTGGATCATCAGGTGATGGTCGCGCTCGGAGGCTGCCGCGTGTTCGACGTCGGCCGTCTTCTTCGAGCGCACCGGCAGGCTCAGCCACATGTAGTGCTTGATGGACTCGACCATGTACGGGTTGTCGCATGCGGCGAACAGCGTCAGATGGAACGCGTCGTTGGTTTCATGCACGCCGCGGAAATCCCGTGCGCGGAGATGGCGACTGTATTCGTCGTGCAGCCTTTCCAGATCCTGGATCACGCGCGCCGGCGCGGGCAGCGGGATGCGCAGCGCGGCATGACGCTGCAGCAATTCGCGCACCTCGTAGATCTGGCGCACCTCGCGCGGGGTCAGCGAGCGCACCGTCACGCCCTTGTTCTTTTCCCGCACGACGATGCCGGTGCGTTCAAGCTCGTAGAGCGACTGGCGGATGAAATGCCGGGTGACGCCGAACCGCTCGATCAGATGATCCTCGACCAGCCGCGTGCCCGGCGGCAGCCTGCCGAAGATGATGTCTTCGCCCAGCACCTTCGCGACGTCGGGCGTCTCCCCCGCGTCGAATGCCGGGGCAGACAGATCCGCAGCGGCGATGTATGTGCCGTCCGTGCTCATGACCGTCGGGACCGGGTTATGGCCGTGCCTGGACTTCAGCCCAAGCCGTGCCATTGCAACGGCCGCAACCCGGATTGTCAATATTATACTCGACCAAAGCCGCCAGATGGCCCAAAATCATGCCAGTTTTCGGCACTAAACCCACCTATGATTGACTTGGCCGCATCGATTATCGATAATTTGGCGCCTGCTCGCGGCCAACAAAATCACCCCTCACTGCAAGGGGACCGCCGGTATCATCCCGCAACTCGAAGCGACCGCCGGTCCGGACATCCATGACACACGGAATGCGCAAGGGACTGACCTCCTATGGCGACGAGGGCTTTTCGCTGTTTCTGCGAAAGGCCTTCATCAAGGCGATGGGCCTTTCCGATGATGCGCTGTCGCGCCCGCTGGTCGGGATCGCCAACACGTTCAGCGACTACAACGCCTGCCACGGCAACGCGCCGATCCTGGTCGAGGCGGTGAAGCGCGGCGTCATGCTCGCGGGCGGACTGCCGATGGAGTTCCCCACCATCTCCATCCACGAATCCTTCGCGTATCCGACCAGCATGTTCCTGCGCAATTTGATGGCGATGGACACCGAGGAGATGATCCGCGCCCAGCCGATGGACGCGGTGGTGCTGATCGGCGGCTGCGACAAGACGATCCCCGCGCAGTTGATGGCGGCCGCCTCCGCCGACCTGCCGGCGATCGTCGTACCGGTTGGCCCGATGCTCGTCGGCAACTACAAGGGCGAGCAGCTCGGTGCCTGCACCGACTGCCGGCGGCTGTGGGGCGAGTTCCGCGGCGGCCGCATCAATGCGCAGGAGATCGAGGCCATCAACGGCCGGCTGGCGCCGACGCCGGGCACCTGCATGGTGATGGGCACCGCCAGCACGATGGCCTGCATCACCGAGGCGATGGGCATGTCCCTGCCCGGATCGGCATCGATCCCCGCCACGCATGCCGACCGCGTGCGCTCGGCCGAGGCCAGCGGCAAGCAGGCCGTGTCGCTCGCCACCACCGGCGGACCGCGCCCGACCGCACTCATGACGCAGCGCGCCTTCCGCAACGCACTGATCGTGATGCAGGCCATCGGCGGATCGACCAACGGGCTGATCCATCTCACCGCCGTCGCCGGCCGGCTGGGCGTGAAGATCGATTTCGAGGAGTTCGACCGGCTCGGCCGCGACGTGCCCGTGCTGGTGGACCTCAAGCCGTCGGGCAAACACTACATGGAGCATTTCCATTGGGCCGGCGGCGTGCCGCGCCTGCTGCGCGAGCTTGCCGATATCGTCGATCTCGACGCGCCGACGGTGACGGGCGGCACGCTGCGCGATTACGCCGACGGCGCCGAGATCGTGCCGGGCCAGGACGTCATCCGCCCGCGCTCCGCGCCGATCAAGGAGTCCGGCAGCATGGCGATGCTGGGCGGCAATCTCGCGCCACGCGGCGCCGTCATCAAGCAGTCCGCCGCCTCACCGGCGCTGATGGTGCATACAGGCCGTGCCGTCGTGTTCGAGTCCGTGGAAGACATGACGAAGCGGGTCGACGACCCGGCGCTCGATGTGCGCGCCGACGACGTGCTGGTGCTGCGCAATGCCGGTCCGATCGGCGCGCCCGGCATGCCGGAGGCCGGATACCTGCCGATTCCGCGCAAGCTCGCCGCGCAAGGCGTGAAGGACATGGTGCGCATTTCCGATGCGCGCATGAGCGGCACGGCGTTCGGCACGATCGTCCTGCACATCGCGCCCGAGGCCGCCGCCGGCGGCCCGCTGGGACTGGTCCGCAATGGCGACCGCATCCGGCTCGACGTGCCGGCGCGCCGCATCGAATTGCTGGTCGACGAGGGCGAGCTCGCACAGCGCCGCGCCAATCCGCCGGCGAACGCGGGCGCGGCGCCGGTTCCGGATCGCGGCTATGCCGCACTCTTCCATCGCACCGTGCTCCAGGCGGACGAAGGCTGCGATTTCGACTTCCTCGTTCCGGGCCGCGGCCAGCGCGAATAGCCCTCAACGGCCGGAGGGACCGAACCCGCCGCGCCGCAGAAAGCGCGCGTGGGCGCGCGCGTCGTCGACGTCGTCCAGGACGTCGAGCAGTTTCACCTCGAGGCCGTCGAGGTTTGCGCGCGTGTCGGCCAGCGCGTGGCGCGTCGACCAGCGCACGCCCGCGAACATGCGGGTCGCGCGCGCGGCACCCTTCGCCCCGATGAGCCAGTAGCCGCCGTCGCGCGCCGGACCGAAGACGATGTCGGCCGCGCCGAGCGCCGCGAAGGCGCGCGCGACATGGGCCGGCTCGATCTCCGGAATATCGGCGCCGACGATGACGACGCGCCCCTTGGGCAGGTCGCGGAACGCGCGCGCCATGCGGGCACCGAGGTCACCGCCGCCCTGCCCCCGGCGCGCGAGGCGCGAAGGCCAGCGCCGCCCGGACAGCGCCGAACGATCCGGCGTCACGGCCAGCACCGTCCGCCAGCGCGCATCCGCGGCGAGCCGCCGCGCGACGCGCGCGAGCGTGCGCCGATAGAACGCGAGCGCCGCCGCGTCCCCGATGCCGTGCGCGAGCCGGCTCTTGACGCGCCCGAGTGCTGGCGCCTTGGCGAAGATGACGAGCGTGCGCCGGCTCATCGGTAGAGCCGCACGAGGCGCGCAGGCGGCACGCCGAGGAAGTAGAGCATCAGGCACGTGAGATTGCGCAGCGGCCGCGCCCACCATCCGTCGCGGCGATAGCGCTCCGCCGACGTGACCGCGGCATGATCGAGCGCGACCAGTCGCGCGCGCCCGAGACGCCGCGCCATGTCGACATCCTCCATCAGCACCATCGGCCGGAAGCCGCCGACAGCGTCATAGGTCGACCGCGCGATCAGCAGGCCCTGGTCTCCGTAAGGCAGGGCAAGGGCCGCGCAGCGCAGGCGCGCGAGCGTCTCGACCCGCCGCGCCGCGAAGCGCGGATCGTCGAGGACGAGGCGGAAATAGGCCGCGCGCCCGGATTCCTTGCTGCCGCAGAACGCTGCCACCGACGCGGTCCAGCCGGGTGCCAGCCGCGTATCCGCATGCAGGAACAGCAGCCAAGTCCCTTGCGCCGCGGCGGCGCCGGCGGCGAGCTGGATGCCGCGCCCTCTGGACCCGACGACCGGACGCGCCGAAGCGCGCGCGGCGATGGCGAGCGTGTTGTCGGTCGAGCCGCCGTCGCTGACGACGACCTCGTGCACCAGCCCCGCGCCGCGCGCCTCGGCGAGCGCGGCCAGCGTCGCCGTCAGCGTGCGGCCGGCGTTGAGCGTGGGTATGACGATGCTGAGCACGGTCCTGTTTTCCCGAGACGGCATTATCTATACACGATGGCCGACATGCCCGATGCCACAGCAGCCCTCGCCCGCGCCCTTGCCGCCCTGCCCGACTGGCGCGGCATAGGCGCCGATGCGCTCGTCCCGCTGCCGGACAAGGGCCTTGCCCACCGGCACTGGCGCATCACCGGCCGCAATCTCCTGGCGCGGGTGCCGCGCGGCGCTGACAACGGCGCCGCGCTGATGCGGCAGGCCGCCTGCTTCAAGCGCCTGGGACCATGCGGGCGGGCGCCCCGCCTTCACGCCGTCATCGCGCCGTCCGCCGATCTGCCCGGCGGCGCGCTGATCGTCGACGAAATCGTCGGGCACCCGCCGCGCCTGCCATCCGAGCTGTCGCTGATCGCGGAGACGCTCGCGGCGATTCATGCGCTCCCGCTGCCCGCACCGGCAGACCGTCCCCCGCTGCCCAGTCCCGCGGAACCGTTCGCCGCGACATTGCGGACGGTGGAGCAGAACCTGGCGTTCCTGTATCGCGCCGGCGCGACGCCCGACGCTATCCGCCAGATCGAGGAAGAGCTCTCCTGGGCGCGGCGCTTTACGCCCGATGCCGCTGCGGGGCCGGCACCGCTCGCGCTGGTCGTCACCGACGCGCATCCCGGCAATTTCCTGATCACCGCGATGGGCCATGCCATGTTCGTCGACCTGGAAAAGGGCGCATACGGCGCACCGGCAATCGACATCGCCCACGCCACCCTGCGGCCGTCGACGCGCTGGGATCCCGATTGCGGCGTCGTGCTTTCGCGCGAGGAGATCGGCCGCTTTGTCCGCGCCTACTTCACGGCGGTCGGGCCGGCCATGCAGCAGGCGATCCGGCCGTGGCTCCTACCGATGCGCCGGCTCACCTGGCTGCGCACAACCCTCGCCTTCGCGCGGTTCCGCGTCGAGCGGACCGCGGCCCCCCTGGCGGCGGCGGCCGCGGCCCATGCCGAAGCCGTCATCGCGGATGCGCTGGATCCGGCGACAATGGCCGAAATCCGGCGCGAATGGATGGGTCCGGACGCCTTAACTTTCTGACGGTAGACCGGGCCCACGGTTACGCGCATGATCGACCGGTTGCGCGAACCGCCGATCCATGAACGTCCTTCTCGAATTCCTCGAGTTCATCGAAGCCACGCCGGCGCGGCGCGTGCACGACCTCCTCGAGCGCGTCCTTTTCAAGAGCCGCAAGTTGACCGGCGCCGAGGCCGGCACGATCTTCATCGTCAGGCGCGCCGGGCGCCGGCGGTTCCTCGAGAGCATGAGCATCCAGAACGACCGCGTCGATATGGCGACGCAGCACTTCCGGATCCCGGTCGACTCGAAATCGATCGCCGGGCATGTCGCGCGCACCGGAAAGACGGTGCGGCTCGCGGACGTCCACCGCATTCCGGCCGGCGCGTCCTACAGCTACAACCCCACCGTCGAGCGCGACTATCACTTCGAGATGCATTCGATGCTGTGCTTCCCGCTTAAGAACCACGCGGGCGATGTCATCGGCATCGTGCAGCTCATCAACCGCCTCGACAAAAAGAAGAAGCGCTACATCCCCTTCACCGCGGAGCAGGGCGCGCTGATCCAGCCCATCAACCACTTCGTCGGCGGCGCCATCGAGCGCGCGGACATGATCGAGCGCATCTCCGAACAGAACGCGCGGCTCGCCGCGCGCAGCCGCACGCTGTCGCGGCAGCGCCGGCAGATCGCGTCGCTGAAGGACGCGACCGAGGAGGCGTTCCAGCTCTCGATCCGGCTGCTCGCGCGGGCGGCGGAGCTGCACGACGAGGACACCGGCAACCATATCGTGCGCGTCAACGAGTACAGCTACCTGCTCGCCGAGCGCCTTGGCCTGCCCAAGGCCTATTGCGACGAGATCCGCTACTCCGCGCAGCTCCACGACATCGGCAAGATGAGCGTCGACCAGGCCGTGCTGAAGAAGCGCGGCGCGCTCGACGAAGCGGATCGCGCGGAGATGAACCGCCATCCCGAGTACGGCTACCAGATCCTGATCCAGTCCGATCGCCTGAAGATGGCCGCCGACATCGCGCGCTGCCACCACGAGAAGTGGGACGGCACCGGCTATCCGCGCGGGCTGAAGGGCGACGCGATCCCGCTCTCGGCGCGCATCGTGCAGCTCGCCGACGTCTACGACGCGCTCCGTTCGCCGCGGCCCTACAAGCACGGCTTCGGCCACGACGAAGCGCGGCGGATCATCCTGGAGGGCGACGGCCGCATCGACCCCAAGGGCCATTTCGATCCCGTGCTCCTCACGCTCTTCGCCGAGCACGACCGCGAATTCGACCGCATCTGGCGCGAGCTTGGCGATTGAGGGCGGCCCTCCCGGTTTGTTCTTGAAATGTTCCATGGGCGGCGTAGAGTCCGCCCATGGTCGACACCCTGCCCGACAAGGCCCGCAAGGGCCGCGGCGCGATCGCCAATCCCGACGGGCGGTTCGAATCGACGACGCGCGTCCGGATCGACGACGGCTGGGGTACTGCCACCGCCGAGTGCGAGGAACCGCCGCCGATCCGGACCACGGTCACGATCGACGCGACGCGAACCATCATCGCGCGCAACCAATCGCCCGACATTCCGTTCTCGCAGTCGATCAACCCGTACCGTGGCTGCGAGCATGGCTGCATCTATTGCTACGCCCGGCCGACGCACGCGTATTTCGGCCTGTCGACCGGGCTCGACTTCGAGACCAAGCTGTTCGCCAAGCCGGACGCGGCCGCGCTGCTGGCCCAGGAGCTGCGCAAGCCTGGCTACAAGCCGAGCGCGATCGCCCTCGGCACGAACACCGATCCCTATCAGCCTGTCGAGCGCGAGATGAAGATCACGCGCTCGGTGCTGGAGACGCTCGCCGCGTTCCAGCATCCGTTCACCATCGTCACCAAATCGGCACTGGTGACGCGCGACATCGACATCATCGCGCCGATGGCCGCGAAGCGCATGGCGAAGGTGTTCATCTCGGTGACGACGCTGGACCGCGATCTCGCCCGCAAGCTTGAGCCGCGCGCTGCCACGCCGCCGCGCCGTCTCGAGGCGATCAGGATGCTCGCGGAAGCAGGCGTGCCGACCGGAGTCATGACCGCGCCGATCATCCCGATGCTGACCGATTGGGAGATTGAGCGGCTGCTCAAGGCGGCGCGCGACGCCGGTGCCGCAAGCGCCGGCTACACGGTCATGCGCCTGCCCTTCGAGATCAAGGACCTGTTCGTGCAGTGGCTGGAGGAGCACGCGCCGGGCAAGGCGAAGCATGTGCTCAGCCTCGTGCGCGAGGTGCGCGACGGCCGGCTCAATGACCCTGAATTCGGCAGCCGCATGCGCGGCACCGGGCCCTATGCCGAGCTGATCGCGAAGCGTTTCAGGCTGGCGTGCAGCCGGCTCGGCTTTAACAAGCATGACTGGTCGCTCGATCTGACGAAGTTCAGCCCGCCGCCCGCCGCCGGAGATCAGCTCCGGCTGCTGTGACGATCTTCGCCGCCGCGCGCGGCTTTGTTTTGCACGAAACGGGACGGACGAAACCCGAATCGCTGTAGAGTGACTCGGCCATGCCGACTTTCACCTACGAGCGCAGGATCGGCGGTCTCGTCGCGGGCATCGACGAGGCCGGGCGCGGGCCGTTGGCGGGCCCGGTGGTCGCGGCCGCGGTCGTGTTCCGGACGCTGGCCCTGCCGCGCGCGCTGTCAGGCTGCATCAACGACTCCAAGCAGATGAGCGCGGCCGACCGCGAGGATGCCTTCGAGCGGCTGCGCCGGCGCGCGCAGCAGGGCGAGATCCTGATCGGCATCGGTGCCGCGAGCGTCGCCGAGATCGACCGCATCAACATCCTGCAGGCGACCTTCGTCGCGATGCGGCGGGCCGTCGGCCGGCTCGGCTGCACGCCCGATGCCGCGCTCATCGACGGCAACACGGCGCCCCGTGACCTCGGCTGCCGGGTCGAGACGCTGATCGAGGGCGATGGGCGCTCGCTCTCCATCGCGGCGGCGTCGATCGTCGCCAAAGTCGTGCGCGACCGGGCGATGGCGCGCCTGGCGCAGCGCTATGCCGGCTTCGGCTGGGCGACGAATGTGGGGTATGGGACCGAGGAGCATATCGAAGGGATAGGGCGTCTCGGACCAACGAGGCACCATAGGTTGAGTTTTGCGCCGCTCGCCCAGCTCTCACTGCCGCTCTAAAGAAGATTAACTAACGCATTGACTCCACAAAGTTATTGACGGCGACTCGGCGGCGACTCAGGATGCCGGCCGATGGCCGCCAGGGTTGCATTTCCAAAGTCCGAATTCCTCGATCAGGTGCTGGTCGGGGACTGCGTTGCGACGATGTCGGCCCTTCCGGCCGGCTCGGTCGACATGATCTTCGCCGACCCGCCGTACAACCTGCGCCTCAAGGGCGAGCTGCGACGCCCGAACAACAGTCGCGTCGACGGCGTCGAGGACGAGTGGGACAAGATCGGCGACTTCGCCGACTACGACCGCTTCACCCGCGACTGGCTGGCCGCGGCGCGCCATGCGCTGAAGCCCGACGGGACGATCTGGGTCATCGGCACTTATCACAACATCTTCCGTCTCGGCTCGGCGCTGCAGGATCTCGGCTTCTGGGTGCTCAACGACGTCATCTGGCGCAAGACGAACCCGATGCCGAATTTCCGCGGACGGCGGTTCACCAATGCGCATGAAACCCTGATCTGGGCGGCACGCGACGAGGCCAGCCGTTACACCTTCAATTACGCGGCGCTCAAGAGCCTGAACGACGAGCTGCAGATGCGCAGCGACTGGCTGATCCCGGTCTGCGGCGGTTCGGAGCGGCTGAAGCGCGACGGCAAGAAGGCGCATCCGACGCAGAAGCCCGCGGCGCTGCTGCATCGAGCCATCCTCGCCGGCACGAAGCCGGGCGAAGTCATTCTCGATCCCTTCTTCGGGTCAGGCACGACCGGCGCGGTGGCGAAACTGCTGGGACGTCGCTTCATCGGGATCGAGCGCGAGGAAGAGTACGCCGCGATTGCGCGCGAGCGCATCGAAAGCGTGCAACCCGTCGACGACCCTGAACTGGTCACCACGCCGTCCAAGCGCGAGGAGCCCCGCATCCCGTTTGGCTGGCTGGTCGAGCGCGGCATGCTGCGGCCGGGCCAGGTCCTGACCGACCAGAGCGGCCGCTGGACGGCCCGCGTGCGCGCCGACGGGACCATCATTTCCGCCGACCACAAGGGCTCGATCCATCAGGTCGGTGCGGCTGTGCAGAATGCTCCGGCCTGCAACGGCTGGACCTTCTGGTGGGCAATAATCGAAGGCAACCGCATACCGATCGACCTGTTCCGCCAGAAGTTGCGTGCCGAACTGAACTGAACCACAAGCAATTGATGGTTCGGCGCTTCTGTCGTAGCAGAGAACATCGGCGCCTCGCGCGGCCCTATTATTAGCGAATCTTTTCGCAACCTTTGGCTTTAATGCATCATTAACTGTTACACGCCACGATGGCAGTAAGAGACAGAGGGCGCGGGGCCCCAGGAGCCGGAAATGGTTGTGGTGGCGCCATTTAGCGCCGTCGATCCAGAGCGTAGGAAGTCAGGCGATGCCGCCGACGTCGTCAAGCGGCGCCGGCTGCCGCTGTCGGACTTCGCGAGCGAGGACACGAAGCTCGCGCAAGCCCACGCCTACTGGAATTCGAAGCGTCCGAACGGATTGCTGCCGACGCGTCGCGACATCGACATCGTCGACCTGCGGCCGCTGATCGGCTTCATGCACCTCGTCGACGTCGTCGACGCAGCCGCCGGTCATTTCAAATTCCGCCTGCACGGCACGCGCGTGCGGCTCGGCCAGTCCTTCTCCGACAACGTCGTCGAGAACATCTCGTCCAAGGCGATGCGCGATGCGGCGGTCGAGGACTATCAGAGCGTCTGCTTCACCGGCGTGCCCTGCTATCAGCACGTCGTCGCTCTCGTCGACTTCGTCCAGTACAGCTACAGCCGGCTGATCCTGCCGATGGCGACCGACGGACGCACTGTCGACTCGTTGATGATCTGCATCAACGCGCGCAAATTCTCCGACTTCTCGATCTAGCCCGGATCAGGCGTTCACGGCCTGCTTGAGCCGCTCGGCGAACTGCGCCGCCGGATAGCTCGGATGGTCCGGCAGCCGCCGGAAACGATCGATCGTTTCGGCCTGCGTCATATAGCAGATATGCACGTCCTCTTCGTGGCGCCGCGTCGGCGGGAACCAGCCGCGCATGCACCATTCGACGTGCGGATAGCCGTACTCGACGGTCGGGATGCGGCTGCCCGCCATCGAGGCGAGCACCAGCGCCGTGTGGAAATCGGTGCCGTAGTTACGCAGGCACAGCGAGCGGCTCAGGAACGGCAGGAAGAGCGACAGGCCTTTCTTGCGGTAGATCGGGTTCACCCACAATCCGCCGGCATGCGCGATGGCGCCACTGATCAGCATCGACGTCCGCTGCACCTGGAGCGGCTGCTGCTCGGGCGCGAAGGTAACGCCGTTGGGAAACCAGACGCGGCCGCTGGTGAGCAACTCGTGGAAGTCGTTCGTGTGGAAAATGCGCTGCGCGTGGCTGGCCACGGTCGTGCCGTTCTGATCGACGATGCGCAACCAGAAACCGGCGTCGGAGAGATCGTTGTAGTCGGGATCGAAAGTCGGGTTGAGACCCAGAGAATTCATCGAGCGGAGAAACGCCATCAGCCTGGCGAAGTCGCGCTCGACTACAAGCGTAAGTCGCAGTGCCGCGAGCCGCTCGACCATCGCGTCGACGCTTGTCTGGAGCAGGCCGAAGTCTGAGTCGGTTAAGGCCACTTACTCCCCCCGTGCTAAATCTAAAGTATATGTTAATCCCAATTAAGTCTGCAGAAATCTATGTCGGCTCGACAAGGTTAATTTAAGGTTAATTTTCCAAGTCCTCCGCAATATCTTGGTTAATGAAGATAAAAGCCTAACCAGATTTGGTTTTTCGGGCTGTGGCGGAAACGTCACTATCGCTGAAGATCGTTGCGTGACGAAATCCGTGCTCGATGACTTTCCGCATGACCGAGGGAATCGCGGCGGCGCCAAGCTTGGCAGGTTCGATCCACACTCCGTGGTTGTCAGGCGCCGGCCCGGCACCGGCCCTCGCCAGCCAGACATTCAACTCCAGCTCGAAATGCGTGAAGACGTGGATCACGGAACCCGGCGCCGCGCGCCAATGCAGGGCGGTCGGCGCCGCGCGCCGCGCGCTGTCCTCGTCCGGCGCTGACGCCTCCCATGGTGTCGACGGCACCTCGAGCATGCCGCCGAGCAGTCCCTTTTCCGCGCGTCGCCGCAGCCATATGGCGCCATCGTCCCGCAGTATCATGAAGGCGATGCCGCGGCGGTGCGGTCGCGCCTTCTTCGGCGCCTTGAACGGAAAGATCTCGGGATCGCCGCGACGGCGCGCGACGCAGCGCGCCGACCACGGACAGACGACACAACGCGGCGCGCGCGGCGTGCAGATCGTCGCCCCGAGATCCATCACCGCCTGCGCGTAGTCGCCGCTGCGACGGCGCGGCGCCAGCGACGCGGCCGCCTCGCGCATCGCCGGCTTCGCTTTCGGCAACGCCTCCTCGATCGCGAACATGCGCGCCATGACCCGCTCGACATTGCCGTCGACGACAACCGCGGGCTTGTCGAAAGCAATGGCCGCGATCGCCGCCGCCGTGTAGGCGCCGATGCCGGGCAGCGCGCGCAGGGCGTCCTCGGACTCCGGAAAGACACCGCCATGACGCTCGACGACGGTTTGCGCGCAGCGGTGCAGATTGCGCGCACGCGCGTAGTATCCGAGCCCGGCCCACGCGGCCAGAACGTCGTCGAGTTCCGCCGCGGCAAGGGCCGCCACGGTCGGCCAGCGCGCAGTGAAGGCCTGAAAATACGGGCCGACGGCCACGACGGTCGTCTGCTGCAGCATGATCTCCGACAGCCAGACGCGGTACGGATCGGCGACCAGGGGCGCGCGCACGCGCCATGGCAGAACGCGCGCGTGACGGTCGTACCAGGCGAGCAGCGCGTCGCTGGCCGCCATCCGGTCGGTCTCCTGCGCTGGCGTTGTCCTGCGCGTCATCGCCCCGTACCATAGCGCGGTTCTCCGGTCCTGCGAGGATGCATGAGCCCGCGCGCCCTGGCCGCGACATTGCCGAAGGTGACCAAGCCGGTGCTGGAAAAGCACGGGCGCGCCTATGCGGCGCTGATCACCGAATGGGGGAACATCGCCGGACCGACCCTTGCCGCGCTGAGCATGCCGGAGAAGCTTTCGCCCGGCGGACCGAATGCCGGCGGCGGGACGCTGACGATTCGCGTGGCGGGCGCGGCGGCCACCGAGCTGCAGCACATGGCGCCGCAGATCATCGACCGGATCAACACCTGCCTGGGCTTCAGCGCCGTCGCGCGGCTGCGAACCCTGCAGGGGCCACTGCCCGGTCGACCGCCGCGCCGTCCGCGGCTACAGCCTCGCGTCTCGCCGGAAGCAAAGGCGGCGGTCGAGTCGGCCACCTCCGGCATCGGCGACGAACCTCTCCGCGAAGCCCTGACGCGGTTCGGCGAAGCCGTCGCCGCGGAGTCCGCGGCCGAGGCGAATCCCGGCGGTTTGCGACGCGGGAACAAGGCGCTATAAGCCGGCGGCGGACCGCCCAACCGTGGAAGCCGAAGCTTGGCTGAAACGTTCTATCCTTCGGGAATTCCTTGTGGAGTTGGCCGGGTCAGATATACAACATGTGGTGGCTCAAATGCGCTTAGCCTCTTACATATCGTCGATTGCCGTTGCCGCCCTGCTGGCGTGCGGTACCGCCCTTGGCGTGTCGCCGGCCGTCGCTGACGACGGGGCATCGAAGGCGGGGACGATCGTCCTCGCCCAGGCCGCGACCGCCCCGCCGGCGGACAAGGCCGCGCTGGCGCCGCGCCGGGAAAACGGCGACATGGTGATGGGCGCCGCGAACGCCCCGGTCACCATCATCGAATACGCGTCCCTCACCTGCCCGCATTGCGCGCGATTCCACGCGGAGACGCTGCCCAAGCTGAAATCCGATTACGTCGACACCGGGAAGGTGAAGTTCATCTTCCGCGACTATCCGCTGGACCGTATCGCCCTGGCTGGCGCGATGATCGCCCAGTGCTCGGGCCCGGAGCGCTACTTTACCTTCCTCGACGTCCTTTTCCGCCAGCAGGCGACCTGGACCCGGGGGAACGAGCAGGAGGCGCTGGCGTCGCTGCGGCGCCTGGCGCGCCTCGGGGGCATGAGCGACACGCAGATCGACGACTGCCTCAAGAACAAGACGGTCCAGGACTCGATCCTTGCGACCAGCGTTGCCGGCCAGCAGCAGTTCCAGGTCAAGTCGACGCCGACCCTGATCATCAACGGCGAGCGCCACGCGGGCGCGCTGCCGTTCGACGAGCTCGAAAAAATCCTCAAGCCGCTCATCAAGTCCTAATCCCAACGCACCAGGAATCAGGATGCAGTTTACGAAGCTCCGCCTCGCCGGGTTCAAGTCGTTCGTCGAAGCGACGGAATTCGCCATCGAGCCCGGCCTGACCGGCATCGTCGGGCCAAATGGCTGCGGCAAGTCGAACCTGGTCGAGGCGCTGCGCTGGGTGATGGGCGAGAACCGCGTCAAGCAGATGCGCGGCGGCGAGATGGACGACGTGATCTTCGCCGGCACGACCAGCCGCCCGGCGCGCAACATCGCCGAGGTCAGCCTTCTCGTCGAGAACCAGGACCGCAAGGCGCCGGCGGCGTACAACGACCTGACGGAGATCGAGATCGCGCGCCGCATCGAGCGCGGCCAGGGCTCCGCCTACCGCGTCGGCGGCCGCGAGGCGCGCGCGCGCGACGTACAGCTCTTCTTCGCGGATGCCGCATCAGGCGCGCATTCGCCGGCCCTCGTTAGCCAGGGCCGCATCGGCGCCATCATCAATGCCAAGCCGACCGAGCGGCGCGCGCTGCTCGAGGAGGCGGCCGGAATCACCGGGCTGCATTCGCGGCGCCATGAGGCCGAGCTGAAGCTCAAGGCCGCCGAGACCAACCTCGCGCGGCTCGACGACGTTCTGAAGACCCTCGATGCGCAGTACCAGAGCCTGAAGAAGCAGGCCAAGCAGGCGGCGCGCTATCGCAACATGAGCGATCTGATCCGCCGCGCGGAGGCGATCCTCTTCACGCTGCGCTGGCGCGAGGCGACCTTGGCCCGCGATGCGGCGGCACAGCGCCTTGCGGCAGCCGAGAGCCTGGTCGCCGACATCACCGGCCGTGCCGCCGTCGCGGCGACGGAGCTGGCCGAGTCCGAGAGCCGCCTGCCCGGCCTGCGCAAGCACGAGGCCGAGGCCGCCGCGGCGCTGGCGCGCCTGACCATCGCGCGCGAGCAGCTCGAAGCCGAAGAGGCGCGGGTCGCCTCCGCGCTGGCGCAGGCCGAGGCCCGGCTCGTACAGCTCGATGCGGATACGACGCGCGAGCGCACTCAGGTGACGGACGCCGAGGCCGCGCTTGCCGGCATCGCGGAAGAGCGCGAGCGCCTCGCGGGCGCCGAGATCGAAGCGGCCGACCAGATGCAGCAGACCGAGGCCGCCCTGAACACCCAGCGCAGCACGGTCGAGGAGCAGGATGCCGCCATCGCGCGCGCGACCGAGGCGGTCGCCGCGGCGGAGGCGGAGCGGGCCGCACTGCGCCGGACCATCGGCGACCTCGCCCAACGCATCGAGAAGCTGCGGGCACGTATCGCCGAGACCGAAGCGGAGCGCGACAGGGTTGCGGCCGATGCGATCGATCCGGCGCGGCACGCCGAGGCGGAGGCGCGCGTTGCGGCCGCCGACGCCGCGCTCGAAGCCGCCAAGGTAGCGCAGGAGGCGGCCGAAGCCGCGCGACGTGGCGCCCAGGAAGAAGAGCGCGGCGCGCGTGAAGCCTTGCGCGCGGCGGAAGCCGAACTCGGCCGCATCGATGCCGAGATGGCCGGCCTTTCCAAGATCCTCGGCGCGAGCGCGACCGGCGATCTGTTTGCACCCGTGCTCGACCAGATCCGCGCGATGCCCGGTTACGAGACGGCGCTGGGCTCCGCCCTCGGCGACGATCTGACCGCACCCGTCGACGCTTCCGCGCCGGTGCACTGGCGCATCGTCGATGCGGGCGCCGACACCCCGGCATTGCCGCAGGGCGCCGAGCCGCTTTCGAATTTCGTGACGGCACCCGCCGCGCTGGCACGGCGCCTGTCGCAGATCGGCGTCGTCGCCGACGAGCAGTCGGGTGCGATCGTCGCGCGCGATCTGGCCCAAGGCCAGCGGCTCGTGAGCCGCAGCGGCGCGCTGTGGCGCTGGGACGGATTCACCGTCAAGGCCGGCACCGCGACCGCCGCCGCGACGCGGCTGGAGCAGCGCAACCGGCTGAGCGAGCTCGAGCAGCCGCGCGCCGTGGCCGCGGCCGTGGCACAGGCCGCACAGGCGCGCTTCGCCGCCGCGGTCGAAGCGGGACGCGCGGCCGAAGCGCAGGACGCGGCGGCGCGTGAAGCCGCCCGCGCCGCGTTCAACGAGGCGCAGGGCGCCCGCAACGCGCAGGCTGTCCTGACCCGCGAATCCGCGGCGCAGTCGGCCCGGCTGACGACGCTGGCCGAGCAGGCCGAGCGTCTCGGCGCAGACCTTGCCGAACAGGTCGGCCGCCACGCCGAGGCCGAAGAGAAGTTTAGCGAGATCGCCGATCCGACCGCGGCGCGCGAGCAGCTCGGGCAGGATCGGGCCGCTCTCGCCGCCGAACGCACCAGGCTCGCCGAGCTGCAGGCGACGGTGCACAGGCTCGCCCGCGAAGCCGATGCGCGCCGCCAGCGCGTGCAGTCCCTGACCCATGACGAAACGCAGTGGAACGCGCGCATCGACGGCGCCCGGCGACAGCTCGAGATCCTTGCCGAGCGTGTGACGCAGGCGACGCAGGAGCGCGACGAGCTCGCGGGACGGCCCGCGGCGATCGCCGCCGAGCGCGATGCGCTGTTCGGCAAGCTGCAGGACGCGGAGCAGGCGCGCCGCGCCGCCGCCGATGCGCTGGCCGCGTGCGAGAACGCGACCGGAGAGGCGGAGCGGCGGCTGAAGGCGATCGAAGCCGAACTGGGTTCCGCGCGCGAAGACCGGGTGCGCGAGGAAGCGACGGTCGGCCAGGCGGAGCAAGGGCTGCAGGAGCTTGCCCAGCGCATCCGCGAACGCCTCGACTGCGCGCCTGAGGAAACCCTCGCCGCCGGCGGCCTCGATGCCGACGACGAGCTTCCCGAGCTGCGCCAGATCGAAGGGCGCCTCGAGCGGCTCGTGAAGGAGCGCGACACGATGGGCCCGGTCAACCTGCGCGCCGAGCAGGAAGCCGCCGAGCTCGAGCAGCAGATGACGACCCTGCAGAGCGAGAAGGACGATCTCGTGCGCGCGATCGCGCGCCTGCGCCAGGGCATCTCGAGCCTGAACCGCGAGGGTCGCGACCGCCTCCTTGGCGCGTTCGAGAAGGTGAACAAGAACTTCCAGGACCTGTTCGTGAAGCTGTTCGGCGGCGGCCGCGCGCATCTGTCGCTGGCGACCACGCTGCCGCCGGAAGCGCCCGACCAGCCGCCCCGCGAGGTCGATCCGCTCGAGGCCGGCCTCGAGGTCATGGCGAGCCCGCCCGGCAAGAAGCTGCAGACCCTGTCGCTGCTGTCGGGTGGCGAGCAGGCGCTGACGGCGCTCTCCCTGCTGTTCGCGGTGTTCCTCTCCAACCCGGCGCCGATCTGCGTGCTCGACGAGGTGGACGCCCCCCTCGACGACGCCAACGTCGACCGCTTCTGCACGCTGCTGGAGCACATCGGCTCGCTGACCGGTACGCGTTTCGTCATCGTCACGCATCACCGCATGACGATGGCGCGCATGGACCGCCTGTTCGGCGTGACCATGGCCGAGCGCGGCGTGTCGCAGCTCGTCTCCGTCGACCTAGCCGGCGCCGAGCGCATGCGCGCGACCGCCTGACCGCCGTCTCTTTGCGGATCCCAACGCCCGCGCGGCCCTGCGGCCCGCGGGCGTTATGTTTTCCGGGGGAGATACCGACCGGGCCAAACCTCGCAAGCGCGATCAAGGCGCGGCGTGCGAGAGCAGGCCTGCCACTTCGCAAGCAAAGGTGCCCCCATGCCGGTCCGCGACCTCTATCCGCTCATCACGACGCCCGCCCTGTTCGAGGCGCGCGACTTCTACGTGCGCCATTTCGGCTTCAGCGTCCTGTTCGAGGCGAGCTGGTTCGTCTACCTGTCGGGCGCGGCGGACGGCGATTCGCGCGGCGCGACCATCGCCTTCATGCATCCGGACCATCCGTCGCGCCCGCCCGGACCCGAGGCCTTCGACGGGCGGGGCATGCTGGTCACGATCGAGGTTGCGGACGCCCGCGCGGCGTTCGAGGCGCTGTCGCGCAGCGGCGCCCCGATCCTGCATCCGCTGACCGACGAGGACTGGGGCCAGCGCCGCTTCATGACGCGCGATCCCGCGGGGGTCATGGTCGACGTCGTCGAGCAGACCGAGGCGAAAGCCGGCTTCTGGGATCGCTACGCCCTGCCCGCGCAATGACGCGGCTCGATACGGCGCCGGAAGGGACCCGAGCACGGCCTTTCTTCGTTAGACTCCACGGGCTTGGCCGCGCACGCGCCGCGCGTGCGCATACGCCGCTGCCGCGAGTGCGGATGGAGGCCGTTTCACATGCGTTTTCACGCGGTTAGCTCGACCGTTTCCACCTTGACACCCCCTCCTACCGCCCGTATGGTGCGCGCCGCTTGGGCGCGGACTTTCGGTCCGCGGGCGGGCCATATGCGCAATGCCTGATACACAGCGTCCGCCGTCTCTCCGCGAGCTCGGTGAGCGCCTCCGCAAGGCGCAGGAAACCCGCAACCCTCCCGGCCGTGCGCCGGATCCGCAGTCGCGCCAGTTCGGCGTGGCCTACCGGATCCTGGTGGAGATGCTGGCGGGAGTGTTGGTCGGCGGCGGCTTGGGCTGGCTGTTCGATCAATGGCTGGGAACGCGCCCGTGGCTGATGGTGGCGATGATCGTCCTGGGATTCGCCGCCGGAATGTCGAATGCGTATCGCGTGACGCGGCAATACGCCGCGCAGGCGGAACGGGAGAGTCGGTCTAATAACAACGCCGGATAATCCGGCGGTGGCTCGAGCGGGATCGGTCGTGGCTGAAAATCACAGTCCTCTTGCGCAGTTCGAGATCAAGCGTCTCGTGCCGATGGAAATCGGCGGAGTCGATATCTCCTTCACGAACTCAGCGCTGTTCATGGTGATCATCGTGCTGGGCATCACGCTGCTGATGACCGTCAGCATGCGCGGGCGCGCGATGGTGCCGGGCCGGATGCAGTCGATCGCCGAACTGTCCTATGAATTCATAGCGAACATGCTGAAGGAAAACGTCGGCAGCGAAGGCCGGCAGTATTTCCCGTTCATCTTCAGCCTGTTCATGTTCATCCTGTTCGCCAACCTGCTGGGAATGATCCCGGGCACCTTCACGGTGACGTCGCACATCATCGTGACCTTCGCCCTCGCCTTCATCGTCTTCCTGGGCGTCACGGTCATTGCCTTCGCGCGCCACGGCGCGCACTTCCTGCACTTCTTCGTGCCGCCCGGCGTGCCCAAGCCGCTGCTGCTGCTGCTCGTGCCGATCGAGGTGCTGTCCTACTTCATCCGCCCGGTCAGCCTGTCGGTGCGTCTGTTCGCCAACATGATGGCGGGCCACACCATGCTGAAGGTGTTCGCCGGGTTCGTCGTGGCGCTCGGCGTGCTCGGCGGCTGGGCGCCGCTGGCCTTCGTCGTGGCGCTCACCGGCCTCGAGATCGGCATCGCCTTCCTCCAGGCCTACGTCTTCACCATCCTCACCTGCCTGTACCTCAACGACGCCATCCACATGTCGCACTGAGCGGCAGACGGTCCGGCACCAACCTCTCCCAAAGAAAGGAAGACTTCCATGGATCCAGCAGCAGCCAAGCTCATCGGCGCCGGCCTCGCCACGATCGCCCTCGCCGGCGTCGGCGTCGGCATCGGCAACATCTTCGGCAGCTTCGTTGCCGGCGCTCTCCGCAACCCGGCGGCCGCCCCGCGCGTGTTCGGCAACGTGCTGCTCGGCTTCGCGCTGACGGAAGCCATCGCGCTGTTCGCCCTCGTCATCGCGATGCTCATCCTGTTCGTGTTCTGAGCACGCCGGACGCGACTGCAATGCCCCGTTTCCTTGCCTCCTCTCTGTGGCTTGCGGCGGCCGCCGTCATGACGGCGGCCCCGGCGCTCGCCGCGGAGGGCGGCAACGCGGGCATGCCGCAGCTCAACTTCGCCGACTACACGCCACAGCTCTTCTGGCTCGCCGTCACGTTCATCGCCCTCTACGTGCTGATGACGAAGGTGGCGTTGCCGCGGGTGGGAGAAGTCGTGGCGGCGCGCGAGCAGCGCATCGCCAACGACCTCGACCGCGCGGCTGCCCTGAAGGCCGAGGCGGAGGCGGCGATGCAGGCCTACGAGAAGGCACAGACCGAGGCCCGCGCCAAGGCTGCCGATCTCGTCCGCCAGACCGAGGCGGCCGTCGCCAAGGAGACGGCGACGCGGCAGGCGCAGCTTGCCGGCGAGCTGGGCGAGAAGCTCAAGGGCGCCGAGCAGCGCATCGCGACCGCGAAGGCCAGCGCGATGGGCAATCTCGCCGGCGTTTCGACCGAGGTGGCCCGCGCGGCGGTCGAGCGGCTGATCGGCGAGAGCGTCTCGCAGGCCGACGTCGAGCGCGTCACCACGGCCATCGCGCGCGAGCGCGCCTGAGCGAGGAAGGACGATGGGCACCATCCTGAGCGCACCCGAAACCTGGGTCGCCGTCGCCTTCTTGATCTTCGTCGTGCTCGTCTGGAAGCCGGCGCAGAAGGCCCTGCTGTCCGGTCTCGACGCGCGCGCCGCGCGCATCGAGAAGGAGCTGAGCGAGGCGGCGCGCCTGCGCGAGGAAGCGCAGGCCCTGCTGGCGCAGTACCAACGCAAGCACCGCGACGCGCTGAAGGAAGCCGACGACATCGTTGCCCATGCCCGCGGGGAAGCCGACCGGCTGGCCCAGCAGGCGGCGCGCGACCTCGAGGCCTCGCTGAAGCGGCGCGAGGAGCTGGCGGTGCAGCGCATCGCGCAGGCCGAGCAGCAGGCTATGGCCGATGTCCGCGCCGCGGCCGTCGACGTCGCCGTCGCCGCGACGGAGCGCCTGCTGAAAGAAAAGCTCGACGGCGCCAAGGGCGACGCCCTGATCGACCAGGCGATCAAGGAGCTGCCGGCGAAGCTGCACTGAGCGACGCGGCCATCGAAAAGTAAAAGGGCGCCGATCACGGCGCCCTTTTTCATTTGGTGGCGAGCAAACGGCCCATCCTTCGAGATGCCCGCTTCGCGGACTCCTCAGGATGAGGTCTGTCCACTAGCGCCACCTCATCCTGAGAAGCGGCGCGCAGCGCCGCGTCTCGAAGGATGGGCGAGTGCCACGTCACACCCGCGCGAGGGTGAGATCGCGCAGCATGTTGAGCTCGAGTTCCTTCTCGTCCAGCCGGGACTTGAGCACGTCGCCGATCGAGACGATGCCCAGTAGCCGGCCACCCTCGCACACCGGAATATGGCGGACCCGACGCACGGTGATCAGCGCCATGATCTCGCGGACGGTGTCCGACGGCCGACAGGTGACGACGTCCGGCGTCATCGCGTCATTGACGGTCATGGCGAGCGCCGCCGCGCCATGCTGCGACAGCGCGGCGACGATGTCGCGCTCGGACAGCATCCCGGCGAGCTGCCCCTTGCGGTCGCGCACCACCAGGCTGCCGATCCGGTGCTCGGCAAGCTTCTTCGCCGCCGCTTCGAGCGTCTCGTGCGGCAGGATGGCGACGATTTCGTTGCCCTTGTGGCTGAGAATGTCGGAGATCTTCATCACGCGCCTCTTCGGTTGAAGAAGTCTGCCGGGCCGCGCTCCCCCGACTGCCGCGGTCCCCGATTCATAGAATGGGACGGCCGCGCAGGCCCGGCAAGTGAAACCACGTTCGTGAAAAATCACGCAATTTATCAGTGAGATGCGCCGTTTTTGCCGTTGCGGAAATGGACCGCGCGGCGCGAAGGCCCTACGATTAGCGGGATTCGAGGTAACCGCAGATGCTCTACACCGAAATACTCATCATCTTCGCGCTCATCCTGCTCAACGGCTTCTTCGCCATGTCGGAGCTCGCCGTCGTGTCGGCACGCAAGGCGCGGCTCAAGGCAATGGCGCGGGCCCGCGTGCCGGGAGCGCGCTCCGCTCTGGCGCTCGCCGAAGAGCCGGGGACATTCCTGCCGACGGTGCAGATCGGGATCACCCTGATCGGAATTCTCGCCGGCGCGTTCTCCGGTGCCACCGTGGCCGGCAAGCTTGCAACCTGGCTTGCGGAGTTTCCGACGGTACAGCCGTTCAGCCAGGGGCTTGCCATCGCCATCGTCGTGGCGGCCATCACCTATTTCTCACTCATCGTCGGCGAGCTCGTGCCGAAGCAGCTCGCGTTGCGCAATGCCGAGGCCATCGCCACGCGCGTGGCACCGGTGCTGCGACAGATTTCCCGCGTGGCGAGCCCCGTCGTGTGGCTGTTGCGCGTGTCGAGCGACGCCGTGCTCAGGCTGCTTGGCATGCGCAAGGCGCCGCCCCAGGTCGTGACCGCGGAGGAAGTGAGGTCGCTGGTGGCCGAAGGCGCCGAGGCCGGCGTGTTCGAGCGCTCCGAGCGCGAGATCATCGAACGCGCGCTGCGCCTCGACGACCGCTCGATCCAGACGATCATGACGCCGCGTCATGACATCGCGTGGATCGACATTGCCGACGCGCCGGCCGATGTCGCGCGCAAGATCCGCGAGAGCGGCCATTCGCGCTATCCCGTGTGCCGCAACTCGCCGGACGAAGTGCTCGGCATCGTCCTGGCGCGGGACCTGCTGGCGCACGCGCTCGAAGGCAAGCCATTCAGCCTGCAGGCCGTGCTGCGCCCCGCGCCCGCGATCCACGAAAGCACGACGGCGCTCGAGGCGCTCGACATGGTTCGCAAGGCGCCGGTGCATGTCGCCCTCGTCGTCGACGAGTACGGCAGCCTGCAGGGCATCGCGACCATGAAGGACATCACCGCCTCGATCGTCGGCACGATCCGCGAGACCGAAAAGCAGGAAGAGCCCGAATGCCTCAAGCGCGAGGACGGGTCGTGGCTCGTCGACGGCCTGCTGCCGATTCCCGAGGCCAAGCACCTGATGGGCCTGGTCGAGCTGCCCGAGGATCAGGGCTTTCACACCCTTGCCGGTTTCATCATGTGGCAGCTCGGCCGCGTGCCGAAGGCCGGCGACAAGTTCGAATGGCGTGGCTGGCGCTTCGAGGTGGTCGACATGGATGGCCGCCGCATCGACAAGGTCATGATCCATCCGCCGGCACCCGCAGTCGACGCCGAGCCGGAGTGATGCGCGCCGGCGCAGGTGCCGCAGCACCGATCGCGCCATCTTTCGCCGCACGGGTAGGAGGCGTGCCCAACAGGTAATTGCCGCGATGCCCGGCGACCGCCAATCTTGCGCGTGAAAACCATCGCGAAGGGAGGTCTCCATGCGTCGCTTCATCATCGAGCGCGAGCTTCCGGCCATCGGCAGCGCCGACCGCGAGAAGCTCAAGGGCGCCGCACAGAAATCCAACGAGACACTCGCTTCGCTGGGCCCGAAGATTCAATGGATCGAATCCTTCGTCGCGGCGGACAAGACGTTCTGCGTCTACCTCGCGGAGGACGAGGCCATCATCCGCGAGCACGCCAAGCGTAGCGGTTTTCCGGCCAACAAGATTACCGAGATTCGGCGCACCATCGATCCCACGACCGCGAACTGACGAAAGCGCGGCGGCATCGACGACGCCGATAAAGTTCCGGAAAACGCGCATTTTTTTCGTGATTGGTGCGCGGAACGCTCCTGCTGTGGTCACCGTTCAGCACGGGTCCAAGACAGCAGGAGATTTCGTATGAGTAAAGCAAAGCTATTGGGACTGAGCGTCGCCGTTGCCGCTTTGGCCGCGACACCGGTCTTCGCGCAAACAACGTCGCCCACCACGGGCCCCGCCACCTCGGCGCCATCCGGCGCACCGGCAGCACGGTCCATGCCGAGCGACATCAAGCAGATGAAGGCTTCGGAACTGATCGGCAAGAACGTCTACAGCGCCAGCGACGAGCGCATCGGCGAGGTGGACGACGTCGTCGTCAGCAAGTCGACCCAGGCAACGATGGCCGTGATCGGTGTGGGCGGCTTCCTCGGCATCGGCGAGAAGAAGGCGGCCGTGCCGATCGAGCAGCTCAGCATTCAGGGCGACAAGATCGTCGGCGCCGGGCTGACCAAGGACGGGCTGAAGGCCCAGGGCGAGTACAAGTCGGCCGACTACGACAAGTATGACCGCGAGCGGACTGTCGGCGAGGCGATGCCGACCGGCACGGGCAGCGGTTCAACCGGCTCATCGACGATGGGCGGCTCGACGGGCTCCTCGGGCACGACGGGCACCAGCTCGCCGCCCAGCCCACCCAGCTCGAGCGGCAGCACCGGCATGGGCGCGCCGACGGGCTCGGGTGCACCGACCGGTTCCGGCGCTTCGGACTCCGGTACGGCGACGCCGGCGCCGAAGCAGTAAATGAATGAGGAACGGGTGCGCTTAGGCGCACCCGTCAACCGATTCGTAAAACGCAAGGGACCAGCAACGGACCGGCCGCCCCCTTTCAGGGATCGCGGCCGGTCCCACTGCATCAAGAAAAAGAGGAAACGATGAACTCCGTGATCTACCTCGTCGGCCTCATCGTCGTCGTGCTCGCGATCCTGTCTTTCTTCGGCCTGCGCTGACCGGGTTCTTACGCCCGCTGTTTGGAGCGCCCCATCTCGCACGCGAGCATGAAGGCGCGGCGCGTCGCTTCGACGTTGGCCGTGCCGGCGCCGGCGATGTCATAGGCCGTTCCGTGCGCGGGCGTGCAGATCGGCACGGGTAGCCCGCCGAGCACCGTCACGCCGCGATCGAAGCCCATCAGCTTGATCGCGATCTGACCTTGGTCGTGATACATGGTCAGCACCGCGTCATACACGCCGGCGCGCGCGCGCAGGAACACCGTATCCGACGGGAACGGGCCGTCGGCGCGGATCTGAAGCTCCTTCGCCTTTTCGACCGCGGGACCGATCACCTCGATCTCTTCCCGGCCGAAATTGCCGCCGTCCCCCGCATGCGGGTTCAGCGCGGCGACCGCGATCCGCGGGGTTGAGAGGCCGGCCGCTTTCAGCGAGTCGTGCGTCAGCCGCAGCGCACGCACGATCGACTCGACGTTAAGAAGGCTGCTCACCTTCGCGAGCGGCACGTGCGATGTGACGCGCGCGTTCCAGATCTTCTCGAGAACATTGAACTCGCCGTGCGGGCCGTCGAAGTCCAGCTCGTCGGCGGCGAGCTGCATCTCGTCCTCGTAGGGATTGCCCGCCAGCCGCAGCGCCAGCTTGTTGAAGGGGGTGAAGCAGATCGCATCGACCGCACCCTGCTTCCCCAGCGCCAGCGCGAGCTTGAAGTTCTTCATCGCGAAGGCGCCGCCCTCCGCCGACGCCTCGCCGCGCTTGATCGTCGCCGGATCGAGAGTCTGCAGGTCGAGGAAGGTCACCTTGCCCGCAGCCGGGCGCGCATCGGCGGCCTGGTGGACCACGTCGACCGGCACCGACGCCTTGGCGACCGCTTCGCCGCCCCGGAAGACCCGCAAGTCGCCGATGACAAGGATTGCCGCCTGCTCCGTGACGCCGGGGAGGGTGAGGAGTTTGGCCGTCAGTTCCGGGCTGATGCCGCACGGGTCGCCCATGACCAATGCCACCCGTACCGCCTCCTCGCCACGCCTCATGCTCGTTCCTTCGGCCATCTGTGTCCCTTTGCTCAAAATCGCACCTGCATGTTGCATTCAGAATTCAGATTGGGCAACTTGTGAATTCCGGACCAAGCGGCAAAGACCGCCGGATGTCCCGGCTCGCCCCTGCGGAGCCTGCATACAGAGAGAGGGAGAACGCCCGTGAAAAGAATGATCCAGTTCGCTGCCGCCTGCCTTGTCGGGGCGGCCGCTTTCGCAACGATCGAGCAGGTCCAGGCCCAGACCGTCCTGCGCTATGCCCATGTCGGCGCGGAGGGTGAGTCGCAGACCCGCTACGCCAGCGAGCTCGCCGCCCTGATCAAGCAGAAGACGGAAGGTCGCGTCGATGTGCGCGTGTTCCCCGCCTCCCAGCTCGGCAATCTCAGCGAGATGATCAATGGCGTGCGCATCGGCAGCATCTCGATGGCGCATCACGATTTCGCCTCCCTCGACCGCATCGTCGAGGACGTCGGCGTGTTCAACTCCCCCTTCATCTACCGCGACGCGCGCCACGCGATGAAGGCGACCGATGCCCGCACCTCCCTGGTGATGCAGGAGATCAACAAGCAGCTCGTCGAGAAGGGCGGCGTGCGCATCGTCGGCAACTTCTACCGCGGCGCGCGGCAGCTTTCCGCCAAGTTCCCCGTGAAGAGCCCGGATGACCTCAAGGGCCGGAAGATCCGCGGCGTGCCGATCAAGCTGTGGAACACGATGCTGGGCGGCATGGGTGCGATCCCCACCCCGGTCGAGATCACCGAGCTGATGACCGCGCTGTCCACCGGTGTCGTCGACGGGCAGGAGAACCCGCTCAACAACATCATCGCCCAGCGCTTCTACGAGGTGCAGCCCTACATCATGATGACCAGCCACATGGAATCGGTGCTGGGCACTTTCGTCAATGAAGGCGTCTGGCGCCGCCTGTCCGATCGCGACCGTGCGCTGTTCGAGGAGGCGGCGGCAGAGATGGCGCAGCGTTCCCTGCAGTGGGCGGAGGAATCGGTGAAGAAGGACCAGGACTTCCTGCGCTCCAAGGGTGTCACGATCATCGAGGCGAAGGACGGCCTCAACCTCAACGCCTTCCGCACCGCAGTGGGCGCCCAGATGCAGAAGGACTTCCCGAACTGGACCGGCCACATCCAGAAGATCCAGGGCATCCAGTAAGCTCCGGCGCCGCGCTCCTCCGGGCTGGGTTCATCCCCCGCCCGAGGAGCCGGCCACCGGCCTCGCACGGCGAGGCCTTCAGACCAAGACAATCAAAGCGATGATCCTCCGCCTTATCCGTTCGGCCTGCGTGGTGATCGGCTGCTTCGCGCTGGCCGCCATCGTCGTGCTGCCGGCCAGCCAGATCATCCTGCGCGGCCTGGGCGCCCCCTTTGTCGGCATGGAGGAGCTGGCGCGCTACTTCATGATCGTCGTCACCTTCGTCGGCATCCCGCTCGTGAACTACGAGGGCGGCCATATCCGGATGGACGAGATCCACCGCTTCATCCCGATCTCGGCCTCCGCGGTCCTGCGCGTCATCATCGCCATCGTCTCCGGCACCGCCTTCGGCATCGTGGTCGTCGCCATCTATTCTTCCGTCGTCATCACCATGGGCAGCAGCACGCCGACGCTCGGCATCCCGTTCTGGCTGTTCAATGCGCCCGCCGTCCTTGGCCTCGGCCTCGGCGCCCTCGAATTTTTCCTGCAGGCCTGGCGCGTGGCGCGCGGCAAGGACGACGCGGCCGCGCCGCGCCTCGCCTGAGGACGGGCCGATGGACGCAACATTCCTCGTCATCGGCAGTTTCGCCGTCCTTTTCCTGCTCGGATTCCCCGTCGTCACGGCGGTGCTCATCCCGTCGGTGCTCTATGTGCTGTGGGAGGGCATTCCGCTCGCCATGGTCGGGCAGCGGACCGTCTACGCCCTCGACTCCTTCCCGCTGATGGCCGTGCCGATCTTCATCTTCGTCGGCAATCTGATGAACACGTCGGGCATCACCAGCCGCATCTACCGATTCGCCGACACGGCGTTCGGCCGCCTGCCGGGCGGTCTCGCCCAGGTCAACATCGCCGGCAGCCTGATCTTCTCGGGTATGTCAGGTGCCGCGCTCGCGGATGTCGGCGGCCTCGGTCGCGTCGAGATCAAGGCGATGAAGGAGCACGGGTTCAATACCGCCTACGCCTCGGCGCTCACCTGCGCCACCGCGATCGTCGGGCCGATCTTTCCGCCCAGCATCCCGCTGATCATCTACGCCTCTGTCGCCAGCGTCTCGAGCGTGCAGCTCCTCCTCGCCGGCATTGGCCCGGCGCTGGTCTGCGTCGTCATGCTCTCGATCACCGTGGGCATCCTCGGCATCATGTACAACCATCCCCGGGCGGCGCGCTGGCCGACCCTGGCAGAGGTCTGGCGGGACTTCGTCCCCGCCTTCCCGGCCCTGTTCACGCCGGTACTTCTGATCAGCGGCCTGCTGCTCGGCTACTTCACGCCGACCGAGGCGGCCGCCGTCACGGCGATCTACATCCTTCTCGTCAGTGCCTTCGTCTATCGCGAGCTCGACATCCGGCACGTCTTCAATGCGGCGGTGGAAACCATCAAGGGTACTGCGGCGATCATGGCCATCGTCGCGGTCGCCGCGATGTTCGGCTGGATCCTGGCTGTCGAGCAGATCCCGCAATGGTTCAATGCCTGGATCACGGACATCAGCAGGGACCCCATCATCCTGCTCCTGATCATCAACGGAATCCTGCTGATCGCCGGCATGTTCGTGGACAGCACGACCGCGACCCTGCTCCTCGTGCCGATCATCTGTCCGCCGGTCGTCGCGGCCGGCGTCGACCCGATCCAGCTCGGGCTCATCGTCATCTTCAACCTGATGATCGGCCTGGTGACGCCGCCGATGGGGCTGGCGCTGTTTCTGATGAGCGATATCGCCAAGGTGCCGATGCCGGCTATCCTCAGGGCCATGATCCCGTTCTACATACCTCTGCTCATCACGCTCGCGATCATCACCTTTGTCCCGTCGGTGTCGCTGTGGGTTCCGCGGTTGGTGCAATGAGCGAGCGCATGTCCAATCCGATCCCCGCGGTCGCGCCCATTCCCCGGCCGAGCCTGCATGACGAGGTGGTGAGCCGGGTACGGGACATGATCGTGGAGGGACGGCTGGAAGCGGGCACGCGCGTGCACGAGGGCAGGTTGTGCGAGCAGCTCGGCGTGTCGCGCACGCCGCTGCGCGAGGCGCTGAAGGTCCTGGCGACCGAAGGCCTGGTCGAGCTTCTGCCCAATCGCGGCGCCGTGGTGCGGGCGGTGACGCCCAAGGACACGCGCGACATGCTGCGCGTTCTCGGCCGGCTCGAAGCGCTGGCGGGCGAGCTCGCCTGCCGCGAGGCGAGCGACGGGGCGATCTCCGAGGTCAGGGACATGCACGAGCAGATGCTCGGGCATTTCGCGGCCGGCGACATCATGGAGTACTTCAAGCTGAACCAGGCGATCCACAGCGCCATCGTGCACATGGCCAACAACGCCACGCTGCAAGGAATGCACGAGACGCTGCAGGCCCGCGTCAAGCGTATCCGTTTCGTGCCGCACGACTTCCGCACCAGCTCCGAGCAGCCGGTGCGTGAGCACGAACGCATGATGGATGCCCTGCTGGCGCGCGACGGCGCGCGGCTGGGCCGGCTCCTCGAAGAACATCTCGAGATGACCTGGGTCCGCGTGTCGAAGTCGCTCGACCTCGAGGAGCCATAGGCGCCGAAGGCCCGGGGCGCACCGCCGTCACTTTTCTGCACAGGAGCATCCATGGCTACCGTTGGGTTCATCGGCCTCGGCGTGATGGGGCGCGAGATGTCGGTCAATCTGGTCAAGGCAGGGCACCAGGTACGCGCCTATGACATGCGCGCGGAGGCGATCGCCGATGTCGCCGCAAACGGTGCCACGGCCGTGCACAGCATCGCCGAGGCGAGCCGCGAGGCCGATGCCGTCGTGCTGATGCTGCCCGACACGCCGCAGGTCGAGGAGGTCCTCTTCGGCAAAGGCGGCCTGCGCGAAAATCCGCCGCCCGGCCGGCTGGTTATGGACATGAGCACGATCGCGCCGACCGCCACCCGCGCGTTCAGCGCCGAGCTCGCCCGCATCGGCATCGACCTGCTCGACGCGCCCGTCTCCGGCGGGCCGCTCGGCGCCAAGAACGCGAAGCTGTCGATCATGGTCGGCGGCACCGCCGCCGCCTTCGAAAAGGCGAAGCCGATCTTCGCCGGGATGGGCACCACCATCGTCCATGTCGGCGAATCAGGCGCGGGCCAGGCGGTCAAGGCGTGCAACCAGCTCATCTGCGCCATGAACCTGCAGGCGATCTGCGAGGCGCTGGCACTCGGCCGCGCCGCCGGTCTCGACCTCGAGAAGCTGCGCGAGGTCCTCCTCGGCGGCGCCGCGTCGTCCTGGATGCTGCAGAACCTCGCGCCGCTGATGATCAGGAAGGATCCCAGCGCCGGATTCCGCATCGACCTCAAGCTCAAGGACCTGCGCCTCGCCGGCGAGCTCGCCTTCCAGCTCGGCGTGCCGCTGCCGGGCACGGCGCTGGCCACCAGCCTCTACCTCGAGGCGCGCGCGCATGGCGAGGGTAACAACGGAAACCAGGCGCTGTACCGTGTCTACGACCGCATGAGCAACCAGGCCTGAGAGGAAGAACGAACATGGCTGCGTCTCCCAAGATCGGATTCATCGGCCTCGGCCTGATGGGACAGGGCTTCACCAAGCGCCTCGTCGCGAGCGGCTTCGACGTGACCGGCTACGACATCGTCGCCGACAAGGTGAAAGAAGCGGCCGCCGCCGGCGTGAAACCGGCCGCCTCGCCCGCCGCGGTCGCGCAAGCCAGCGACATCGTCCTCGTCTGCGTCACCTCCACCCACGCCGTCGAGAAAGCCGTGCTCGGCGCCGGCGGCATCGCCGAGATTCAAGGTGCCGGCAAGGTGCTGGTCGACCATTCGACCACCGAGATCGACGAGACCAGGCGCTTCGCCGACGACCTGAAGAAGCGCTCAGGCATCGCGTGGGTCGATGCGCCCGTCTCCGGCGGTCCGGTCGCGGCCCTCAACGGCACGCTCGCGATCATGGCCGGCGGCGACGATGCGGCCATCCACAAGGTCGAGCCGGTGATGGCGAAGCTCGCCGCGCGCTTCACCCATATGGGGCCGGTCGGCGCCGGCCAGGTCACCAAGATGATCAACCAGGTGCTGGTGCTGACCAATTACTGCGTCATCGCCGAGGCGCTGCGGCTCGGCGAGAAATGCGGCATCGACGTGTCCAGGATCCCCGAGGCGCTGGCGAGCGGCCATGCCGGCTCCAACCTCCTGAAAGACGTGACGCCGCGCATGGTGGCGCGCGATTTCGCGCCGCGCGGCTTCGCGCGCCAGGTGCTCAAAGACCTCGACATGGTCCACGACCTCGCCAAGGAGATGAAGGCGCCGACGCCGATGGCCGCGCAGGCCGCGAGCCTGTTCCGCATCCTCGTCGCGCGCGGCCATTCCGAGCTCGACGGCACGGCGATCATGAAGCTCTATCTCGACGAGCCGGTCTAGAGCTCGATCCGGTATTCCCGCAGCGCGTTGTCGCGGAACAGCTTGCGCTGGTCGGCGTCGGGCAGGTCCGCGACGATCGCTTTGAAGCCGTCGAAGATCGTGTCGTAGCTGGCGCAGACGCTGTCGACCGGGAAATTGCTGGCGAACATGCAGCGTCCGGGGCCGAACAGCGCGATGGTGCTGAGCACGATCGGCCGGTTCGCCTCGACCGTCCACGGCGCGTCGCGCTGGCCGATGCCGGAGATCTTGACGCGCGTGTTGGGCGCATCCGCGAAGGCGGCCATCGCCTCGCGCCACGCCTTCAGCCCCGCCTCGCTGCGGTCGGCCGGCAGACCGGTGTGGTTGAGGACGATCGTGATGGCGGGGAAGTCGCGCGCCAGCTCCGCCGCCTCGTAGAGGTGCCAGTGCGGCGCCTGCAGCTCGTAATGCAGGCCGAACTCGGCGAGCCGCGCATAGCCCGCGCGCCATCTCGGATCGCTCATCGAGCCGGGCGTGCCCTTGACGATCGCCCCGCGCGAGGGGGCCGCGCGCGGCTTCTGCCGGATCGCGCGCATCAGCGGATAGGCGGCGTGGCCGCGCAGCACATGGCCGACGTCGTCGCGCTCGAACTCGGCATGGCCGACCACCGCGTTCGGGAAGCCGTGCTGCGCGGCGATCTCGTGGATCCACTTCGTCTCGGCGACGGGATCGTCGCGCCTGGCCTCCGCCTCCATGTGCACCGTCGCGATCACGCGCTGGCGCGCCGTGTCGCGGCGGTAGTCGGCGGGCAGGTAGCTGCGGCGGATGCTCGCGTAGTCGCCGTAGCGGAACGGGATCATCGGCTCCTCGACCAGCCATGGGTAGTGCAGCCTGCCGAGATCCCAGAGATGATGATGCGCGTCGACTATTTCCGTCACGTGGTGCCGTCCCCTTCGCTGTTGGCCGGAAGATTAGGCGATCGGGCGGCGGCTGGCGAGGGTGCCGCGTGCGGCCGCCGCAACCCTCCCGCGAGCAAAATGGAGCGCCGCGCCGCGGCCACCGGTGCTAGCATCGCCGCCCGATGCGGACCTCGCTCGCCATCGTCCTGCCGCTCTTCGCGCTGATCCTGTGCGGCTACCTCTTCGCGCGCTTCCGCGTGATCGGCCCCGACGGGGTCAAGGGAGTCGGCGCCTTCGTCTTCACCCTCGCCCTGCCCGCGCTGCTGTTCCGCAGCATGGCGACGGGCCTGCCGCATGGCGGTGCCGCGCTCGACATCGTCTATGCCTACTACACCGCCGCGGCGATCGTCTTCGCGCTGGCCATGCTCGTCGGCCGCACCGTGCTCGGCCTCGACCTCGCCAAGCAGGCGCTGATGGCGATCACCGCCGTGTTCTCGAATTCGGTGCTGATCGGCATCCCGCTCGTCTTCACCGTCTTCGGCCAGGAGGGCCAGATCGCGGTGCTGCTGATCGCGAGCCTGCACGCCGCGATCTTCGTGACGCTCGCCACCGTGCTCATCGAGATCGGCCGCGGCGGCGACGCCAGGCCCGCCGCGGCCCTCGTCGCCGTGTTCGGCAATCCGCTGATGCTCGCCATCCTCGCCGGCGGGGCGTGGGCGCTGCTCGACTGGCCGATCCCTGCGCCCATCGACGTCTTCACGCGCCTGCTGTCGGGCGCGGCGCCGCCCGCGGCCCTGTTCGCGCTCGGTGCCACGCTCGCCGCCTTCCGCATCGCCGGCGACATGCGCGACATCGCGGTCATCACCTGCATCAAGCTGGCCGTGCACCCGCTGGTCGCGTGGCTGCTGGCGCGCTACGTCTTCGCGCTCAGCCCGATGGAGACCGCGGTGGTGGTGATCATCGCGGCCCTGCCGAGCGGCGTGAACCCGTTCATCCTCGCCCAGCGCTATGACCTCTACGTCCAGCGCGCCGCCTCCAGCGTGGTCCTCACCACCGCCCTGTCGGTGGTGACGGCCGCGCTGCTGCTGGCCTGGTTCGCGCCGGCGTAGCATCGGCCTACCGCCGGCCACGCTTGCCTGAGCGTGGCGCTGGGAACGAAGCGCCGCGTGCCGCGCTATGTGTTGAACGCGGTCTGCGCGGAGGGGCGCCATGGAGTCCGACATCCTGCTGTTCGCGGCGATCGGCTTCCTTGCGCAGCTGGTCGACGGCGCGCTCGGCATGGCCTTCGGCGTCATCGCCAGCTCGAGCCTGATCGCCTTCGGCGCGCCGCCGGCGGCGGCGAGTGCGGCCATCCACGCGGCCGAGGTGGTGACGACCGGCATCTCCGGCGCCTCGCATGTCTGGCACCGCAACGTGAATTTCCGCCTGTTCTGGGAGATCGTCGTCGCCGGCGTCGCGGGCGGCGTGGTCGGCGCGTACGTGCTGACCGGTCTGCCGGAGCACATCATCAAGCCCGTCGTCACGATCTACCTGGCGCTGATGGCGGTGCTGATCTTCGTGCGCGTGCTCGGCCGCGCGCGGCGGCACTGGAAGCCGCCGACGCCCGTGCTCGGCGCCAGCGGCGGCTTTCTCGATGCGATCGGCGGCGGCGGCTGGGGCCCGCTGGTGGCCTCGACCCTGATCGCAACGGGCGACGAGCCGCGCCGCTCGATCGGCTCGGTCAACCTCGCCGAGTTCTTCGTGACGGTGGCGATCTCGATCACGTTCTTCACCCAGCTCGACCTCGCCAGCTACGGCCGCATCGTGCTCGGCCTCATCATCGGCGGTGCGATCGCGGCGCCGCTGGCGGGCTGGCTGATCCGCGTGCTGCCGCCGCAGCATGCGCTGGTGCTGGTCGGCCTCGTCGTCGGCAGCCTCAGCGTCGTGAACATCGTCAACCTGTTCGCGTGAGCCGGGCCGCGGGGCCGGGTGTTCCGCCGTTCCGCGCGAAATGTCTGTCGCGCGCCCCTTCAGCCGCCCGAGCATCCGGAACACCGTGGTCGAGGGCAGCCGCATCGCGCGCGCGATGGCGCGGTAGGAGAGCCCCTCGCCGCGCAGCACCAGCGCCTGCTCCGCCTCCGCCTCGAACGGGTCGAGCCGCTCCCACGCCGCGCCGCCGCCCTCACCGACCGCGAGCCGCGCCTCGCAGCGCCGCACCGCCGGCCCCGACAGCCCGCGCGCGACCGCGAAGCGCAGCGCCACGCGCGCGCCCTCGTCGGGCACGTAGTCGTGCGGCCGCGCCAGCGCCAGCACCGTGTCGGCGCGCTCGTCCAGCACCGCCGTCACCGCGCGCCGCGGCCCGTCGGTGAGCAGCACGGCGATGCCGCGCCGGCGCAACCCCTCGATCCACTGCGCGAGGCGCTGCACGCGCTGCGTTGCGCCGCGCCCCGCTCCTAGCGGCGCCACCACGCCGTCGAGCACCAGCAGGTCGAGGCGCTCCGGCAGCATCGCCTCCATCGCCGCGAGCCCGTCCTCGCTGCCGAGATCGGGCAGCGGCGTGTGCGCCGCCGCGACGACCTGCAGGTTGGGCGCGGCGCAAGCGCCGATGCCCGCGGCGACGGCGCGGGCGCGCGCCGCAAGCGCCGACAGGCGCAACCCGCCGTCGACGAACAGCACGCGGCACGCGCGTGCCGCGCGCCAGCCGAGCACCGCATGCCCGCCGGCCGCGGCCTGCGCCACCGACAGCGCCAGCCAGCTCTTGCCGAGCCCGACCTCGCCGCGCACCAGCGTCAGCCCGCCCGCGACGACCACCGGCCCCACCAGCTCCGTCTCTTCATCATCGATGTCGTGCAGCGCATGCGCATCGAACACGACACGCGCCGCCACCGCCGCACAGCGGCGGGAGTCGAGAGGCATGATTTTCTCCATGTGAGCTGCGCACACCTCTCCCCAACGGGGAGAGCTTCGGAGCAGCGCGCTTACAAACACCTCTCCCCAACGGGGAGAGGGAGGGGCCCAATGCCGAAGGCATTGGGAGGGTGAGGGGGAGAACACGTCAGGCTCAGTGCCAAGCGCGCTATCGCGCGCCCCCTCACCCAACCCTCTCCCCGTTGGGGAGAGGGCTTTGCAATAGCGCGTCTTCTCACACCGTCCCCGTTGGGGAGAGGTGTGAGAGGGCCTTCAGAAACAAACCGCCCGGCCGGTCGTGGAAACCGTGCGCGGCGCCGGTAACCCTCTCCCGTCGGGAGAGGGTGCGCGCGATAGCGCGCGGGTGAGGGGCAGCGGCACCGCAGGCGTCAGTGCCGGCATGCACTTGTGCTACGCAGAGAGCGCCCCTCACCGGCCGCTTCGCGGCCACCCTCTCCCGACGGGAGAGGGTTACGTCCTGCACGCTCCTTGCGCCGGAAAACAAAACGCCCGGCCGGTCGTGGCGACCGCCGGGCGTGGTTGTCCGAACCGGAGTAAAGCGCCAACGCCGCCGCGTGTCAACCGGGTCTGCCACTTAACCGTGTGGCGCGCTCTTGACGCGGCCGCGTTTCGGGGGTTTATTTCCCGGTGGAAGAACTGCGCCCGCCCGGCCCCGCCGCGGCGGGCGCTGTGTTTTCGGCGGGGGGTGCGCCGCGCGGCTTGCGGCGGTGGCTGTCCCACAGCATCACCAGGCCGACCACGACGACGCCGGCCGCCGCCATCACCGGCGCGCTGGTCAGCGCGCTGATCACCTGCGAGGTCTCGCCCTCGGCCAGGGTGCGGAAGAACTCGAAGAGATTGGCCCGCGACTGCCGCCACGAGAAATTGTCGTAGATGACGCGGCTGACAACGGCCACGCCGAACAGCGCGCCGAAATAGAGCAGAACATAGACGAAGACCCTTCGCACGCCGCCGACGATAGCGTCCGCGGCGGCGGCCCCGCTCCCGCTCTTCCGCGCCGGCGCACGCCCCGACGGACTAGGGGAAGGGCTTGAGCGGGGCCGCACACACCTCTCCCCAACGGGGAGAGGGAGGGGCCCAATGCCGAAGGCATTGGGAGGGTGAGGGGGAGAACACGTCAGACATCGGCACCAAGCGCGCTATCGCGCGCCCCCTCACCCAACCCTCTCCCCGTTGGGGAGAGGGCTTCGGAACAGCGCACTTTCACACACCTCTCCCCAACGGGGAGAGGGCGGGGCCCGCGCGCGATAGCGCGTGGGAGGGTGAGGGGGAGAATACGTCAGACATCGGCACCAAGCGCGCTATCGCGCGCCCCCTCACCCAACCCTCTCCCCGTTGGGGAGAGGGCTTCGGAATACGCGCCCGCGCACACCTCTCCTTGCCGGGGAGAGGGCTTCGGAAGCATCCCACGGAAAGACGAGACCCATGACCCATCGCGATCCGCCGTTCTGGATCGAGTTCCGCCATCTGCTGGCCGAGGTGAAGGGGCCGCCGCCCGGATTCGATTTCGACCGGGTGGCGCTGCTCGATCCGCTGCCCGGCGAGACGCCGCCGCAGGCGGCGCGCGCCCGCCTCGCCGCCTATGCGCCCTATCCGCGCCAGGCGGAATTCCACGCCGCCGGCGCGGCCCACCGCGAGCGCCTGTTCCTCGCCGGCAACCAGCTCGGCAAGACACTGGCGGGCGCCGCCGAAACGGCCATGCACCTGACCGGGCGCTATCCGAAGGCCTGGCGCGGCCGGCGCTTCACGCGGCCCGTCACCGCCTGGGCCGGCGGGCCGACGGCGGAGACGACGCGCGACAACGTGCAGCGCCTGCTGCTGGGTCGAGCAGGCGAAAGAGGCACCGGCCTGCTGCCCGCCGATGCGCTGACCGCCACGGCGCCGGCGCGCGGCATCGCCGATGCCTGCGACTTCGCGCGCGTGCGCCACGCCAGCGGCGGCACGTCGTTCCTCAAGTTCAAAAGCTATGACCAGGGCCGCGCGCGCTGGCAGGGCGAGACGGTGGACCTCGTGTGGTTCGACGAGGAGCCGCCGCAGGAGATCTACAGCGAGGGCCTGACCCGCACCAACGCGACCGGCGGCATCGTCTTCCTCACCTGCACGCCGCTGCTGGGCATGACGCGGGTGATCGCGCGATTCCTCGAGGAGGACAGCGCCGACCGCCACACCACGCAGATGACGATCGACGACGCGCCGCACTACACGCCCGAAGAGCGCGCGCGCATCGTCGCGTCGTACGCGCCGCACGAGCGCGAGGCGCGCACGATGGGCATCCCCTCGCTCGGCTCCGGCCGCGTCTTCCCGATCGAGGAACAGGCGCTGCGCGAGCCGGCCTTTGCCATCCCGCCGCACTGGCCGCGCATTGCCGGGCTCGATTTCGGCTGGGACCACCCGACCGCCGCGGTGTGGCTCGCCTGGGACCGCGACGCGGACATCGTGCACGTGACCGACGCCTACCGCGTGCGCGAGGAAACGCCGCTGGTGCACGCGGCGGCGCTGAACGCGCGGGGGAAGTGGATCCCGGTCGCATGGCCGGCGGACGGCCTGCAGCACGACAAGGGCTCGGGCGCCCCGCTCGCGGAGCAGTATCGCGGCCACGGCGTGAGCATGCTGCACCAGCACGCGCAGTTCCCGGACGGCTCGACCGGCTTCGAGGCCGGCCTCGCCGAGATGCTCGACCGCATGAAGACGGGGCGGCTGAAGGTGGCCGCGCACCTGACCGAATGGTGGCAGGAATTCCGCCTCTACCATCGCAAGGACGGCCGCGTGGTGAAGGAGCAGGACGACCTGCTGAGCGCCACGCGCTACGCGCTGATGATGCTGCGGTTCGCGCGGACGGAGCCGAAGCCGGGGAAAGGGTTCGGGCGGAGGATCGTGTATCCGGATTTGGGGGTGGCGTGAGGCAGCGATACGTGACGCGATCACGAGCGACATTCATTGGACATGACAACATGATGCCTATAGAGATCAGGGGTTGCGGCTTATCTCCAAGCGCCACCAAACGTTGACAGACCAAACAAATGCGCTTTGTCCCTGATGGCCCCGATTTTCCAGAAGAGGTCCTTCAGCGCTGGCGGGACGGCAACTTACTGCTATTGGCTGGCGCAGGGGTATCAATGCCCAAGCCAGCGAGACTACCGAACTTCAGTCAGTTAGCAGTGCTGGTATATAAGCACCTTGGCGAACCCCTATCTCAAACACTAATAGAAGCAAGCAAACCGGGCGCTGACCCTGACGCGATCCTAAATGCTGCTAGCCTTCCGGCACGTCAAATAGTGGAGGCGCGCCTATTTTTATCAAATGAGATCGACCGGCTATTCTCGGCGTTGGAATCTCGACTGGATCAAGACGCCAGAGGGCGGTCTATTTCCCGGTCTGTGCGAAATGCGGTCGAAATAACGTTGCGAGCTCATGGCGGGCATTGCCAAGGTCATTGTGACCTCATACGTATCTCAACGGTGGCGTCTGCGACTGCGAATCAGTGCAGAATAGCCACCACTAACTTTGATAGACTGTTTGATTCCGCGTGGAAAGCAGAGCTCGGCTCTAGCCCACACAGCGCAGATGCCCGCATAGCGACGCGTCCCGGCGCCTACAACTTCGATGGAATTGTACATCTTCACGGCATGCTTGACCTTGATCCGGGAAAGCCCGGTGAATTTGTGCTCTCCAGCCGCGATTTTGCGCGCGTGTATCTTCGGTCTGGTCCTGTCGCAAACTATGTCTATGACCTTGTACGACGGTACACGGTCTTACTAGTTGGCTACGCGGCAGATGACCCGACCATGCGCTACCTAATGGATGCAATTGGAGAAGACGCCGGACTGTTTGAGGACATGAAACGACCGTATGCCATCGCAGGGCGTTCAACCGATTCACAGGATCCTAACGGTGAGGTCGTTGCACATACCTGGAGAGCAAAGAATATAGAACCCATTCTTTACGTGTACCGGCCCGGTGACGCTCGGCACGATCCGCTCTGGGAATCGCTCCGAGAATGGGCTGAATGGGCGCGCACGGATATAGAATGGGTGAAAGATAGACTAGCTATCGCGACCGCCGCGCCCCGGTCCTCTACTAGCGAATTCCATCGAGCCTTTGTTCAAGACCTCCTGCGGCTGCTCGATGAAAACGAGCAAATTGAGGTCATAAAGCACCTACGCCACCATAGTGTATCGTTTGATTGGATCACTGCGATCATGGCGGCCTCTGAATACGACATATCGCCGGATGCCAAGAAAGGTTCGCCGTGAGAAAGCCAGCGAACCGCTTACGCATTTTATCTGCCTGGATCGAAAAGCGCCTCCATGAGCGTGAGGCTGTCACTTGGGCGACGAATTATTTAAGGAAGATCGAGTCCGATCTGGGGCGTGAGATGCTCGACCTCTTTGACTATCTCAATCGTCAAGCAGAGAACGACAAGGAGTTGGGCACAGAGTTTAAGGAACTTTGGCGCTTGTTACGTACAGCAGCTCATGAGGGCGTGGGACGCCAACACTGGTATCACATCGAGAATCTGCGGCGACAAATTGAGATCGGTACATTTCGTGTCGAGTCCGTCAATGAGATAGTGGATTTTGTACGCCCAAGGCTACGGGCGTCATCGCCTTCCGCATTCGAGCGGGCGAGCGAGAACTCTGGTGATAGTGACCCGAAAAGCTGGGTTCGATGGGATTTTGAGGCGTCCTGTGGATCTGTCGACTCCTCCGTAGCAAAACTTAGTAAAGAAGTGCTCGGTAGGCTTTCAATTGACGTTCTTCTCAATCTCGGCCATGTCGGCACGGCCGCTCTCGATGCTGCGCTTATCACAGCAAGGGAAGCTGGCTGGACGCACGACGGCCGAGACCTTACGAACACATTCGTTACCTTCGTTACTCCACCACCACAGCACTTGCTTGGCCCGACAGAATACGAAGATGATGACGATAGCCGAGACCCTGATGCCTACCATGATGGCTTTGCTCCCCTTGTTCGGCTCCTTTCTTCTGCATTCGATGCCTTAGCCAACAAGGATTCTGTAACAGCGCGCCAGATCGCAAGTGCATGGGCAACTCGGCAAGACGCCTTGTTCGTACGACTCAGGGCGTACGCATTGTGGAATCGCTCAGCCTTTTCTGGAAGCGACGTCGCGTACTTCCTGCATGAAACGAGTGACTTGGCTTTCTGGCGGTCACGACGATTCCCCGAAGTCGCCGCTCTTCGGGCCTTACGCTGGGCAGACTTACCACACCCCGACCGAGAGAGAATTGCGGCACGACTGCTAGGCGGACCGCGTGAAGTATTTGGACAAGACGACGCCACTCAGGAGACGCGAGACTATGTACGAGACTATGAAATAGCGCGTGTTTTGGACCACGGCGGTCAGGGACCGGATAAACTCAACGCGCTTCTGGAAGAGCGGCGCGCAACAGACTCTAAATTTCCAGAACGGATCGCCCCCATAGACCACGACTGGTCCGGAGTGCGGCTTCGTCGTGTTCCTGACGGAGACCCGACTTCGTTCGATAGCGTGCCGGATGATCGGCTACTCGACGCATTGATGTCCAAAACGAAGGACCGATGGATAGGCGATGGTGATGATGCAGAAGCATTTGCACGCAAGCACCGCACCCGACTGGCAAATGTACTGTCGCAACATGTTGATGCTGGCGAAGGCCCTGAAATTGGCTGGAGATTATTGCTGAGTCATCCCAACGATAAGTCGGACGATGTGCACGAGGGACGAAAGATAGCTGAGCGGATTGCAGGGATGGTCAGGGAAATGCACCCAGACCTCTTAATAAAACTCTCCGATAGACTGAGCTATTGGCTTGATGCAACTGACGCACAGCATCAAGATTTCGTTGGCTCGACCGAACTATGGGTGCAGCTCCTGCCGCATGCGGTGAATGAAGAGAATACAAAAGCCGCAGATCATCCTCACAGAGACCATGACAATGAAACCGCGAGTGACGGAGAAGATCTGTCTTCAACCGCCTTAAACTCCCCGCTTGGTCATCTGATCTCATTCTTTCTGCGCCGCTGCCCGTCAATGCCTCATACAGGCGAACGGCCGCCGTTGCCCGAGCCATTTACGGAGGCACTTAAGAAACTTACAGGCAGAGCACGAACAATTCTCGCGAGCCGGATGGCTACGTTGCTTAACTATTTTGCCGTCGCGGAGCCTAATTGGCTCGAGGATTTTGTTTTAGTCCCGATGCGGGGAGCGGACGACAGTGGCAAACAGCTTTGGGAGGTTTTTGGCCGATACGGGCCCATTCCGTCTTGGCGGACATGGCCCAGTCTCCAAACTCCACTGTTTGAGCGCCTCGCGCCGCTACGGCTGTCGCGAGAGGCGCAGCGGCGGCTCACTGAGATGGCGGTCGTCATTTGGGCGTGGTCGAAGTCCAATGACACTCGTTATCTGATAGACGCAACAGGACTACGCGCCATACTCGCCATCGGCACAGAGGAAATCCGGTCGGCGGCGGCTTGGGAATTCTGGACCTTATTTCGCCACTCTAAAGACCCTGAGACCCCTTTGGAGGATTCTTGGCCCCGACTCGGCAAGGCCTTCTTCCGAGAAGTCTGGCCGATAGAGCCCGCACTTCAGTCCGGCAGAAGTGCCAACGATTTTGCGCGCATCCCCGCAGAGTTAGGCGCACAGCACTACGCTGATGCTGTTCAAACCGTACTTCCATATCTCCGTCCGTTTGAGTTGTGGGATGTTGAATCTGGCCTCGGGCTCGACAAGAAGCGCTACGAGCTTGTTCGTTGCTTTCCGTCCGAGACTCTCGCGCTGATCAATGCGTGTATTAGTGACGACTGGGGCACAGTCTATCATCTAGGTGCCGTATTGCTGATAATTCGACAGTCCAGCACCGAACTGGCGCGTGATCCCCGGCTGCGGCGCCTGCAAAGGCATGCTGCATCGGACTAGTGGGGTAGACGCCCTTGTAGCTGTACTGCAGTCGTTAAGCCGGTATGCTCTCTCCCGCCCCCCGCCTCCCCGGACAATTGTGCCTGCCCGGATTTATGCGTTCACGCGCGAGCCGGCTTGCGCCCCACCAGATTGTAGTGGGTGAAGAGCGGCGCCAGCCAGGCGCTGGAGACGCGGCGCTCCAGGCCGAACAGCGGTTCGAAGATCGGGCGGGCCGGGAACATCCTGTAATAGCGCGACGAGACCTGCTCGATGCCCACGGCGCCGAGCAGGCGCCGGAGCGCGCCGCGCGTCAGCACGCGCTCGTTGCCATAGGTCAGCGGGCCCTGCTTCGTTTCGACCGTGAGGGTCATCGTCAGGCCGCGCGCGCGCAGGAGCTGGAGCTGCAGCAGCGGGTTGAGGGCGTTGGCCTCCGAGATCACGACGTGGCCGCCCGGCCGGAGCAACCGGGCGATCCGCTGCAGCGCCTCGGCGCGCGGCTCGATATGGTGGAAGGCCTGCTCCATCCAGATCAGGTCGAAGCCGGACTCGTCCGCGAAGTCCGTCACCCGCGCGGTATGCAGCGCGCAGGTCAGGCGCCGCCCGGTCAGTCGCCGCAGGATGTCGCGGCGCTCGGCCGCGACATCGATGCAGTGCTGGAACGCATCGATGCCGGTCACGTCGGCGCCGCGCAGGCCCCACCACAGGAACTCGCTGCCGGTCCCGACGCCGATCTCGAGGACACGCAGACCCGGCCGCGCGTTCACGATCGCATCGGCCTCGGCAAGCTGCTGGTTGTACCAGTGCCGCAGGCGCGGCGAGCGCAGCGCGCCGAAATTCCGGTAATAGTCGTCCAGGATTTTCTGGCTGCCGTCGGACAGGAGGCGGTGTTCGAGCCAGACCGCGAGAAAATCCGCCGCCGTCGCGGCAGACGCGAACTGCCGTGCGATGCCGTTGCCCGTGGCTGCGGCCGCGAATGCCATGTCCAGCCCCGATCCGATGGGTGCCAGAGAGCCGACGCGCCGCAGTCTGGTCCGCGCGAAACGCCCCGGTCACGCGCCCTTTCGGGGCGTGCCCTGCCTCGAAAGCCCCCAGGGCGCGCCCGAATGCCGACGCGCGGATTTCGCGGGCGATCGGCGGGCGCCTTGAGCGATCAGGGAGCGAGCCGTTCCGGCGGCACCACCCTCACCCTCCCCTCTCCCGCAAGCGGGAGAGGGTCCCGGAAGGGC